>JGI20166J26741_12111139_pt1 | contig 18610 bp, 11 predicted proteins | sample TergutCu122P5_FD_26741 | JGI IMG/M metagenome (IMG submission 26741)
AGGATAATATTAAGATGGATCCTTCGGAAGTGGAAAGTGGGGGCATGGCCTGGATTGATGTTGCTCAGAATAGGGACAGGCTGTTGTGAATGAGGTAATGAAACTTCCGGTTCCATAAAATGCGGGGAATTTATTGACTAGCTGAGAATCGGTTAGCTTCTCAAGAAGGACTCTGCTCCGTGGAATAAGTAGGTAAGTAATTAAGTAAGGAAGGAAGGGAGTAAGGAAGGAAGTAATTTATAAGATTCCTTGTTCGCCTGCCAGTCAGTGATCACGTATAAACTCATAACAAATAACGAAAGATCCATTGTTTGCAATTTTCACAAGTAACCGCACTTATAATTACGTGAAGAAAGCATCCTTGGCCGGGAATGTGAGGAAAGACGAGAAGAGTAAACCTCGCATGTCATTTCAAAAATATTTCGCCCTGCAATGCAATAAAACTGGCTTTTATCTTAATAAGCTGGCAGAACCGAAAAATGAAGCATTCATGTTTATTTTCGAAACGTACTGCGGGCGACAACCCCGCCACCATTCACCCACATTTGAACTACAAGTATTTTTTAAGGACGGAAATTTCCGCTTTAAATAGTGTTTTCCCGATCCCAATCAACTACTTGCGACGATAATCCTTGTGCGCCATACACTTCTTTTAGTCCAAATAAACATTTTCAAATTTATCATATCTGGATTCAAATCAGTGTTTATTTTGCGTACCTGGAAAACAAAAGAGACTTAGAAATTGGTTACTTGTAACTATATACATGGGAAACTTCTCGGTCGGTACGAGGAGCGTGTGTTCACCGTTTATTCTGTAGGTGAAGATGGAATCCGGAGAGTTAGTGAGTGCTTTGGGTTTAGTGTAGCATATTAAGGGTATAAACTTTTATTGTCAGTCTGTTCCAGCACTACCAGTACAGCCTCTGCAAGCAGTGCGTCGTTAGACACAACATATATCGGTGTGACAACACTATACTCGTTCCTTTCGCCAAGTTTAGATCTTAAATACCTAACGCGTATATTTCGAAAATTCCGGAACATAAAACGCACCCTTAAACTACAGGCTTCTATTGCCAACTGCGGCGCTCGGTTGTCCGAAGAGAACATACCAGGGGTAGAGTCGGAGTGTTTAGGGACGGAAAACTTTCGGGGAAATGGAATTTGAGGAAACTTCACGACTCATCAAAGCTTATGTTGTTTTCATGTTCCTTTACTGGACACAACATGTAGGTGATAGCATTAGAAATAGGATATCGTTTTCACAAACCTGTCAGAGAACCCACGCAGTGGTGGATGTTAGAAAACAAATCCTTGAGTTTAACACAGCAGGAAGCCGCTTAGATTTATTTCGTGTAGAGAGAAGCTGGCAAATGAGAATGCACCGAACCAAAAATCCGTATTGCGTCTGATTACTGCGAGCGAAGGTTTGCTCGTCTGTGGTGCTTAGCTTTATAGCATGGATTGCGAGCAGAGACGTGCAGGTCTGCTGGACATGTTTAGTTGTACTGGAAACGTCACAGAATGTGGCCTGTGTGCGGATATCACGAAGTTCCAGACATATCCCTCAAGACAAGTGACTGAGTAATAACACTGGCGTCCGTTTCCTGATTTAGCTGAAGGCTAGCAAGTGTGCAGCTGTCAAGACTTTGTCTCGGTTGGTGCTCGCTGTAATCGGACACACCGCGCACACTCCGCTTGAAGTGACAGTAGTTCCAGACAACTGGACCCTTCTGATCGCACTTCATATTTCACTGTATATTAAATGCATCAAATAACCAATCACCCGCCAAAAAATAACCATCCTCTAATCACTTTCCCACCTTCAAACGGTTTCTCTTTCTTAGCTAATACTTTTCTAACTTTATATACACCATATAGCTCCTTCGGTTTTGTTGGTAAACTTAAACATGGCAACCTGGATAGCGCAGTCGGTATATCGACTCGCTACGGGCCAGGCGGTCCGGGGATTAAATCCCGGTTGGGGCGAGATTTTCAGCAGTCGTCAAGACCGGACCCGAGGCCCATCCAGTCTCCTCTACAAAAATTAACGCGTCTTTACAGGCGTAAGGAGGCCAGAGCGTGATGCGCCGGGTTGCGGAAGGGACGGAGCTCTACTTTTGCGGCCTGTCTGTGCCTGCCCCAGCACGTCATGTGTTGACCGTTAGTAGGCTTCGATTACAATACTTCCCTGTTTTGCATTTTGTATGCATGGTCATAAAATGTCTTTCAGTGTTACTTCTCTGGCGAACTTCTACCCTGGAGTTGCATATTAAACACAAACAGTTGTTATTAACACTGATGAATAAGTAATCATCCCTCTATTTTTAATTAAAATTTGCTAACATTTTTTGACTTATTATTATTGTCATTGCGCTAAGTCTTCAACACAAATACCAAAAACGTGAAAACTGCGTCATTTGTAATGCAAACAGATAAACAAATTGACGTTGTGCGGTATGCTGTGTTTCAAGTTCAGAAATCACGCATATAATTCAGTAGTTTAAAGCAATTAATATTACCGCTTAAACAACTTAAGTTTAATTACAATTAGTTAACTGTGTATTTGCATTTAACAGCTACATGCATGGTTTCAGGCATCCGCCGCCACTTAAATCAGATCTGCACTGTTGTGGAATTTTACGCAGTGTAGATTGGTATTTATTTAAAGACTTTTGGGATTGATCGACTCTTGAAAATAAGACCGATAAGTTGTCCCGAAACGTCTGTAACTAATTACCACTCTACGCTGATATTAAAGGCTAAATATTTCGAAAAACATGCGGATTTGTATGTATTTTTGCAAAGATCGGGTAATTTGTCTCCAAGAACACGAATGTGTGTTGGCAGAAAATGGAACTGCTGACTTGTAAAGAGCTGACAGCCTGGAGACGACCGCATGTCAGCTGAAACATGCAGCTGTTTGATGTGAATACATACATACATATATACACACCTACAATCAAGTTGTGTAGACAGAAATATCAATCGTTTCAAAGAACAGCGAGGCAAAGCTCTGCCTAGCCATGCAGAGAACATTCTGGCAACAACACTCTCCTGCAATTGCTTATGACGTTTTACCCCGGCAGATTCCACCGCCAGCAACACAAATTCATGATACGGAACTGGTACTGAGACTTGGTGCAGACTTTGCCAGTAAGTGGATGTTCTGAATTCCTCGGCGTTCCGCGGACGAGAGCACCATGTCGCGGGTACCACGTTGTCCGCAGGCTAGAGGTTTGACGAATCTTGCGTAGTCAGTGTAGTGATTAGCCCACAACCTACATGATCCGGCTTTCGTTTCCCGCCAGGAGATATTACTTTCTTTCTCTAAAATGTGCAGATTTTCTCGGAGGCCCTCCCGGACTTCTTTCAGCCGATATATGGGGCTATTTACTCAGGAGTAAAGCAGATGGAGCGTGAAGCGGATTACTTATCTCTATGTAGCAACCTTGGAAAATAACTGTTTTGCCGTGTCATGTTTACTAGTCCAACACTTTTATCATTTCAAAATTGGTAAACCCTCTTTCCTAATTAGCGTATTTTTCCCCCTTTTGACACTGCGGCCCATTGCGGTCGATGGCCTCCTCGTTCTTGATGCGTCTAGGTCACACACAACGACGCACCTCGGTCGGTAGGACGAGTGGTCATCTCATAGCAGAGACCTCTACTTGACAACACACAACACCTACAAGATACAAACATCCATGCTCCCGGCTGGATTCAAACCCATAATCTCAGCAGACGAGCGGCCGTAGACCTACACCTTAGACCGTGCAGTCACCGGTATCGGCAATTAGTTTATCTTCTGTCCCTAATTCTGCATTAAAGTATCAGTGAATTTTCATGTGGTTACTAGAGCCTGCCGTAATTCCCCACAGGAACTGCATGTTGAGTCATCCTTGGTTGGTTTATGTGCATTCGGACCAATAATATGGGTTCTGTCACCTGTGGGCACTGTAAGTGCTATCCTGTCGTTAAGAAACTCAATTATTACCACTGCTTATATGGCTGCTGTATGTACGTAAAGCCGTCTCCGTCATTCTTTATTGCAGTTCCCCCTTATGCAGAAGGAAGCGACAATCCTCTTGCTGTTTCAGTCACATCCTTGTGCCGTCTGACGTGATGTACTCCCGCAACATGTAACCGATTTTTCGCTAGTTGTACTGCAACTATCTTCAGTGATCCTCACCTGCAGAGACACTTCACTCTCAAGTTCCAAATCCCATGGTCATTTTCCATAGTTCAGGTAGTTTCAAGCAATTTCCGCAAGTCCGAGGTCCTGCGAAACTTCTCGTAACATCTTTACGTTATTCATCCTATGCATTATGCTACATTAAAACTTCGCTAACACCAACAAAAGCACAATTCTACAATCTATGCATTCTTTCTATTACCTAGCTCCTACATGTTTAGGCACTGTAACCATCTTCAGGGAGCTTACCATAATATTTTATTAAAACCTACAGAAATAAATATTTTACAATAAACATACATTTGTTGTGCTGTCAATAGTGCAGGTTTTGTTTGGAGTGTATTGGAATTTCCCAATACACTCCAAATAAGACACCATAAGGGGACCGGATCCCATTTGTCAAGAAAGAACAGGTGTTTGTAAAAAATAACTAATTGTAATGGAGCTTTATACATCTCTTAATGACAGCAAAAAAAAAATTATACTGTCACTGTATTGAAAACACTATTTTGTATTACATAATTATAAATAACAGTTTTAACCAAAACCTGCAAACTGAGAGCAAAACAAATGCATTTGTATTATAAAGTAGTTATTTCCATATGTTTTAATGAAATTTTGGTGTAAACACCCCGAAGATAGCGAAAATCTTTAGACTTGTAGGAGATAGCTAATAGAAATAATACATTAGAACTGTGCATTTGTTGGTGTTAACAAAGTTTTAATGTCCCCCGACATGTTGAGTCTGCACGGCGAGTGTTTGTTGGTCCCTCAACCAACCCCTAACTGCAGGACAATCTATTTTCAGCTGCTTGATAATACTTCTTTAATACGTTCGCACCTATTCTGCCCATCTGGAGTTCGTTTTCTCCATCCGCAAGGTCATACTGTCGTCACAGGATCCCATTTTAACCTAAAAATCACAGAATAAAAAGTTACAATATTTTAAACTCTGGTACTTGTATGAAGATTTGAAACTAGAAATTCTGAGAGCTTGAGGCTGAAGACAGTGTTTGCACCAAAGTGAAAAGAAATGTCGAACGGAGAGAAGGTTGTAAACTGGAGAGGTGAGTTACTTACTGTATCTGTCACTATCATTAAGACAGAAGAGGGGTTGGCGGAATATTAGAGGATGTATGCGAAACTTTAATCAGGAACCTGAAGGGCACAGGTCTTCTGAGGACTTCCGGTTCAGATGCGTGATAATATTAAAGCAGAATTTAAGATTATCGAACTCAACGCTGTCGCTAGACGCACTTGCTTCAGAACAGTACCCAAGCTACATTCTCATTGAAGCGATAGTATGAAGATCAAACCACCAAATTCATATAAATATTTAAGACTATCTTAAATTTTATTATGAACGTCGCGTCTACCTTCTGCACGTATATGTTTCGGCCACTCTTGTGGTCATCTTCAGAGAGGTGTCATACAAAGAATACATCTCAAAAAGTTAAGAAACAAAGCACAAATAGAAAATAATAGTTTTAAAGTGTGTGGTATAAAATATACATTAGCTATAAAATTCAAGGAACATGTTTTGTGCTAAATTTTACTGCGTAACGAGTTTTTAATGTAGTTATTGTGTAATTTATCACCATTCAAGTGAAGTTGTTATGTCAGCAGACCGCACGTACTGGAATCAAACATCGAACAGGAGAGAGGGGATGTGGGTCACACACATGCGTGATTGATTTTTATATCGTAAATGAGATGGAAGAGGGGTTTAACATCCTTCTGTGATTGTTCATTGATGATTGTATTACGTCGTTGGAAAAACTTAATATCATACTGCCAATAGTTGCATATAAATGCTAATATATATATATATATATTTGTCTACCAACGTACTCATAACCTCCTACTCACATATATTTCTTTCATTTCAGGATGGTGATACTTTACAAAATACTTCCATTAAACACTCGTTACTCTCTTAACTTTAGCAAAAAACGCGTTATTTCCATTCTATATTTTAACATATCTTTTAAACCGTACATTTTAACACTTAATATTTTATATTTGTGCATTGGTTCTTGAAATTTTTGTGATATTTCCTTTGCATGAAACCTCCCTGAGGATGACCACAAGAGTGGCCGAAACATGTGCATGTAGGAGGTTGACTACGTTCGTAATATAATAAATATAAGGTAGGGTTTCACCCTATACAGGCCTACAAGACCCAGAGGGGGAGTAGAGGTATAGCTCTACACTTTCCTTGACCTCGGCACTAGGTGGGGGTGGGTAATATAAACAATATAATACAATCTTAAATGTTTGTATGTATTTGTTGATTTTATCTTCATAGCGAACTATTTAATGACTGGTCATGGATTGTTTAAACACGGTAATTTGTTTTGGAGTTCAATAAAAAAGGCAACTCCTTCACTAATTAAATGACTATTAGTGTATGCAGATGAGAGCTGTTTCGTGGAATTGGTTGTGTATGATGGATCTAGATTTTGAAATTAATCTTGCAGTGGAACACAGAATGAGATAGAGAGGGCGTTGTTTCATTGGTTCGTTTGAGTTTCAGTTTTGCGGCGGAAACATTTGGAATTTATTCCCTTTGATGTGTTACTATGAGAGTACATTCACAACTTATCCCTGTAACCTCAGACTACACAGAGATTACAACAACTTAGGCAATAAGATCTCAGCAACAAAGCTCTCTGAATGTGGTGTTCATCTATCGATGTGTAAAAATATCTCCGACTCATACACGAGTATCGTCAACAAATGCATGAAGTAAATATCGCAGCTATTTACTTCCTACGCTTCATTCCCAGAGAATGTTAAAGTAAACATTGTACAATGAACAAGCGCGCTTTCATGGGGCGCCACCCGCATTTTTGTGTAATGTGTAAGTAAGATATCATAATTTCCGTAATTACAATAACTCGTGCTTGTAATGAGTGGACTCACTTTCAATTAATATAAATTTAACACTGGGAATGTATTACTTAGTCACTGACGACATGTTTCGGCCAATGTTACGTCATCTCCAGGTCGGTTGCAAGCAAACAAACGTGTTCAGAAACGAAATGTGTTTACATAACACGCGATTTAAGGACTGCAGTGACTGGAGTCACGTAATTCCATCTTCTCTCTCAAGCACACTCACAGCATCCTCAGTCCCCCCTGCGCACGCAACCAAATGGCCTGTCAGTTACGTAGGAATTATGTGGCATAAGGGCCGTAAAGAACGCCTCGATTATGAATTTTCAAGTCTTTTTCACTGCGTCACACGCGCACTTCCGAACAAGCGAGACTGTGTCCTGATTCTCATGACGTCAGACGGCAAACTGCGAGCCTCAGATATAAGTAACAAAGGCATTGGAAGCAAATGGCGTTTCGTAATACTTTCGTTATTGCATAAACTAAAGGGTGAATCACAAGCCGTGTTTGTATAAAAGGAATTTTAAATGACTGATATTCCAGTACATGTCAATACTTCAGAGAAATAGTAATGATTTTCATAAAGGGCCCTTCTTTTGGCTTAAACAGAGGTCGATGCTCAAAGTACGGAGAGCGAATGATTTCGAACGTGACATACCATCGTCAGAGTTACGACAAAGGTATTAATTCTTACTTGTTGTCCCTTATTTATCATATTAATTTATTTCAAAGAGATTCTCCTTGGGCATGAATTACACAATCACAGAACATTATACTGCTTCATATCATAATTGCATTTATATGTTTACTAAACTCCAACTATACTCTTTTTTATAGGAGCCATCCCGTTGTGATGCAGTACTAACTAAAATATCGTTCACTCAAAACCCAACGATATAATCAATAATGTAAATTAGCTACATGTTTCGGTTACAAGTATCCATCATCAGGCAGACATTTCAGTACATGGACATGACATGTTCAGTGTCACAGTATGGGATTCCATATTGTTTACATTTGCTGTGTAGGATTTCGGACATTACGATGATAAACTTCTCAATATTTTAATATCTAGAATAATGTATTTTCTAAAATGTCTATGAACTTATCGATGTAGGTCTATCAGTTAAAATTTAAAAATCTTAAAAGTTCAACACTCCGTATGTATGCGTCTTGAAAGACTAAGACTCTTGTCAATTATATGTATAGTTATAGTTAAACATAAATGAGATATTACAACACATTAACATTTTGGTTATGTTCTTCTTGGAAGCTGTCATATGCACATCTTTATGCCTTCTTTTGGAGGTAGAGGTTTTTTTAATAAGTGTCCATGTACTGAAATATCTGCCTGATGATGGTTACTTGTAACCGAAACATGTATATTGTTGTGTTTTGACTGAATGATATTTTAGTCCCAACTACGCTCACTTATTATACAATATTTTATATCGTAGTATGTCCAACATCTTTGGCACGGAGCCATCTTATCGAGACAAATTTCGTGGGATCGTGTAAGTGCACAAGAACACTGCCGCGAGCTGCACCTTCACCAGTCTCTGTAAAAGATACAGCGGCATCAAATACAGTTTTTGTTTCTTTCATAGTTAATCTCACTGTACCTGTGTATGTAAAATAATGGAAATTAAGAATTGGGAATTTATATGTATATTAATACAATAAGATTTTCAAAATAATCAGATGTCCTACAATAGTCATTTACACAGCACTGAAGGCAGTATTGGTTTTGCATTCAAGCATCGCCTGGACTTCGTCATTCGTTATTGTGTCGTAATCATGTCCCGTAATGACAGAATGCCGAGTGTACTTTTGCAGTAAACACACTGCGAAACCAAATATTGTCTTCTATTCTATGTCAATGAATATTGCACTCGCTCTGAATTGATTGTGGCTCCTCTATCCAAGAATTCCAGTAACAAGATCCCTCCAGAGTCCAGGAAAACGATAGCCATGACCTTAACCGGATATGTCTCCATCTTCAATTTTTTTCTTGCGTGGTGATGAATGATGGCGCTATTCCATTGATCGTATTTTCGGCAGTGGGTCGTAATAACGAACCCAGTTTTCAACACTCGTAATTACTCTTGACAGAAAAACATCTCCGTCTCTCTCACTGCGCTGGAGAAGTTCTGCCTAGATGTATTTTCGGGCTGCTTCGCGGTCTACGTTGACCAATTTCGGCATCCACTTTGCGTAAAGTTTCCTCTAGCCAAATTCTCTGATATGGCCATAACCGCCAATTCTCAAATCCCTGTTGGGGCGCACAGATCACTTATCGTGATGCGGCCGTCATCCTGACTTAGCGCATCAACCTTATCTTTGGTCTCCACCGTCACTACCGTGGCTGGTCGGCCAGTGGAGTGGGGTCTGTCAACAGCGTCCTTCGCACCCAGAATCTGAGCTTCCTCACCATACACGCTTCTCAGACGTTTAGCACCTCTATCGGCCTGGAGCATTCCGCAGTCAGAAATTCAATCACCGCGCTCTGCCTATACGTATGTCTTAAACATCCGCCATTTTGCACTGCTACTGTGTTGAACGCACGTGATTGACTCTGACTGGAGCATCGATGATCCTGGTGGAAGTGGACAGTGTCGCTATCCGGTGGGTAAGGCAACAAACTCTGCCCGGCGCCACATTTACAAGGATAAGGGCCTTCATATTTTATATATTTTTATTTTCTGATTTTGAATTACCTATATTTTGTATAATCAGGCATACTGAAATTAACACTGAACAATAAAAAACTGTACAATGCCGCTGTATCTGCAGAGTGATTGTGCTCTCGCATGATCCCTTATATTTTATCTCCATCGGGTTGGCTCCATCCGAGCCGAAATATGCTGCAGATAATATGATATAAAATATTGTGTAAGTGTACTAACCGGATTTTAATGAAAAATGAAATATTAAGTTAATAACATGTCTAAACATGTGCATTACCGGTGTCCGTTTATTGGAAAATTTGTCGATAATGATGATAATAATAACAATAGTAACAATTTATCAGTAGGGTTCTACACTTATGAAGCGTGACCCACCATAAAGTTTATGCACTTTGGCCGGATGTCCTTGCAGGTCGAATTTATAGACAAGCTTTCTCAGGTTTCCTTGGATTTCTCCAAGAAGTCACTTCCTATATGAAACGGAAATATTGAAATGTAGAAAAGAAACCAGACTTCTGTCATTGTTACTGATGTAAAACTTCGTGTGATGCATTTAGAGGCGGCTGCAGATTGAGGTTTTTTGAAAACAGGTGTTGCGTATAATATTTGAGAATATGACATTGAAGAATGTTTCTAAGGACAGGGCACTGTTTGAGCCTAACGAACAGAACGTTTAGAAAACTTCTTACAAAGTAGAGATTCTCTGCACCTAGCTGTCCCTAATATCAGTGCCTAATAAAACTAAATACTTGTAAATCGAAATAATCTAGACAGTTGATTTTGTTGCTAGATTTGAAATTATCACAGCGTTATAACTGATTTGAGCCGTCTGGAATGTGATGCAGTGTTGGGTGAGTAGTTTCTCACGCCTCGAAGAGTTCTGGTGCTTGTATCTTCAAGGTCAAACGGTCCAAGGAGAATTATTCTTTATCTGCATCTGATTCTCTTAGCTCCACAGGATTATAAAACAAAATCGCCGTCAAGTATCGGCAACTTCAGTGAGAGCTCTGCCGTGTTGGTTAGCTTCACCCGTCTCACAGGCGCTAGAGTTGTTGAATGTTGATATAGAATTCTATTAGAATGTGGACGTATAACAGGGACTAACACAATCTATATGCACAGTTACAAATTAATTTATGAATTTTTCTGTCTTCAGTAAAACTGCGTAATCTTGCGTTACGGTGACTGGAGAATGGTAAAGAAGTGTTAATCGCTAATTTAAAGATACGTTGACGCATTTCTTTCCTCCTGTTTATTTTGATCGAACCATTTGTATGAAAACGTTTTCAGAAATTCTATGTCAACATTTCGGCTTGTACAAATCAGTTTAGTGTCCAGGTATGTAGCAGTTTCTGAATTGCCATAACAACACTTTGAATATGCAAGTAGTGTCTGTAATCAATACCTTAGCTTCCTAGGTGTCTAGATAAAACGAAGCCCATACTTTAAAAAATAGAGCCGAAAAGAACGCTGAGAAGGCCGGTTTGATTGCTGGCATGGAAATTGACTTTTCTCGTCTCCTAAACGTCCTGACCTGCACGGGGCCTTCCCATCCTCCCAGCAAAGGTTACCACGGATGTTTTCTCTGTGGGTAAAGTGGCCGGATGGTGAAGTTGACCGCTCACCGAATTAGTGTAACTACACTAATAAACCTCCTGTAAGCCTTTTTGACAATTTAGCTTCCCTTTACTGGTACTTAGACTAGTGTAACACAGAACTTGCTTGCAAGTGTGCTGCACATGGGTGGCCCAGCTATATTTCCATCCTTTAATCTTGCATAACACAATGTGCACATGACGCTATCAGTAAGAAATGATATACCGCGTTATATTAAATGGTCAAAATCCGTCAGCAAGATGTATGTTATATTTTAGATTTGTTCACTCCATAAGCTAGTGTATTAGGTGGTCAGTAGTGGATTGTCGTGTCAGTCAGGCCACGGTGTTTCAATTGGAATCCACAGCAAGGTACCGCCACAGCACAAATCTTAGTGTGCAGCAAGTACGTTCCGTTGCCATTACGAAGATCATTCCGTTAACTGGTTTGGGAATCTTAAGAACACACAAACTTATTGTGGGGGCAGAATGTCAAGCTCTGTAGTGACACATAGTAACCATTGGGCTTCGAAGGGTACGAGCCAGCGACAGTTAAAAGCAGGCTACGAAATGCGGTAGGTAATTCTACGACATTGTGTATTTATATGTTTTGCCATGTGAGTCTCAGAGTATACAAATCATTCCAACTGATCTTTTTATTATCTACCTTATGCGTTTTCCTGGACGAAGGATTTTTAATGCGTTAAGGTATGATGTGAGATTCTAAACACAGAACAAGAGGAATGCCAGCGACCAGCTTTTCACAAAAGTTAGTGCTTCTGGCTTGTATTCACGAGGTACCGGCTCGAATCCCCACCGGGACACTTCGGGAAATAACTGTGACCTTTCGTGATATTCCTCAGCACCTGTGAACCTTGTGTCACAAACGATTTCTTACACACATTTTACAAATCACTATGGCCTAGGATAGAGTGATCCGGCGTTATTTTTACCCAGTAGCTAAAATCGCTGTTAAATAGACCACAAAAATCCATTTGTGGAGTGGATGTAAACATTCTGTAGGAACCCATTTGCTTTGAGCACAGAAGCAGTGTGCATTCAAATGCTAGGTAATATGCTAAATACCCTTACAGTAACACCAACCAACACTTTTCAAGTTCGTCACACAGCATGGATGGAATTCGCATTCTCTTGTCATTTCAGGTTGGATAATAAGGAAAATGTCAGCCAGAACCTACCAGAACGAATACAAATTAGTAATTATTAATAATATAATTATTTTTAAATAAATGTAACAATTGTTTTCATACTTCCAGGTTATTAAAATATCATAGATAAAGGAGCTACTTGCTAATCCTAAGCTGCTGTATCTTAGACTTCTTTTCTTTCTTCAGCGGACGTTTCTTCTCCGCTACGGATAAAGCAGCAGTAATTCCCCAGATAACTGGATCCCACTTTCCTTGATACCCTTATTCTATTCTGGCTACATCCTGACGACACCGCTGAACTTGTTCATTACCAGCGGCTCCTAGGTTATCGGGAAAAAACAGAGGCGTGAGTGTAACAAGTGCATTTTCAGGGGAATTCTGCATTATAACGTCTGGTACTTCGATTACACACTTCGTGTTTTTCAGGTAATGTTTCATTTCTCCTAGCTCAGAAAGTCACGGGTCAAAAAACTGAAGAATTTCCAAACAGCCAGTTCTGTTGAGTTCAAATTCATTTCGAAATTCTCGTCAAATATACCTCTCCTAAATTTTGGTCCCACGAAAGCTCCGCGTTTAATTATGGCATCACTGACATTTAGGCACTTACTGCTTCTTTTACTCATGGCTTTCCCAGAGTTCTTCATAAGCTCCAGTTGTGTGTGTATTGGAGTCAAAAGCACCTTTCAGTATTGGGCAACGGAGCTTTTTTAACATTATGCCTTCAAGGAACAAAATTTTTTTCTAGCTGGCCGGTCCTTTACAGTATAAAGTTTTCTGTTGTTCGGCTGCCCTAGAAACAAAAACAAAAAGCACCGATACTTCCTCTATTCCATTTGAAGTCTCGGAAAAAGTCCAATCGCCGTAAGATACCAACATATTTGCCAAGATTGGTCCTTGTAACTGATTTCACTTAGTAAGAGTGGCTTATTTTTCATTCTTAGCCACTGAATGAATAACAGTTTTCGACGGTTTTTCTTTCTCATTTTGCAATAAAGCAGCTTTCAACCTTAATTTCGACGCATCATTGAAAAGTTCCCATTCTTCAGGATCGTTTTGAAATTCCAATTTTTCCTTCAGGCAATGTACACTGTAGCTGCAAAAATAATTCTGAATTCTGTAGTATTCGGAACATTGTTTGTGCCTCTTTCTAATTATGTTATTCCTCTGTCTGTGTCCAGCAACTTAGACTGCAGCAGTCTTGATCCTTGAAGATTTGCTTGTTTTTTGAAAGATTCAAGTGACTAACTAGATAATTTAGCTGGCTATGCTGGATCAGATGTGGTTCTTCATCACCCTGCAGGGAAAGGTTGCTGAGGAAGGTAGCTGGATCTCAGGGCAGAGATGGTGAATTCTGCAACTCTACTCGAGGGAAAGTAAACTGTTCCGAGTTGGAAGTAATACCGCGCCTACCGAACACCTTCTGAAGACCACGTCCAGAATGGGGACTTTAAGTGTATGGTATGTCAGGCCGGGAAGTGCGTGAGCATTTTATCAGAAACACTCGTTACTGTTGCTACAAGCGAGAGGCCACAAGTTTAATAACAGGGAAATTTATTAGTTTTTACAATTTTACCGACACTTTATGAAAATGGGTATATATTTTTTGAATGTGACATGACGTTAGAATTAATTACGAGGTTGAAGTAGCGTTGTAATGGCCCATGAGAACGGCTGTGTTCGTTATAATTGCCAATCCGTTCTTGACTAGTGCAACATTCCCTCTTTATTTGATATCTTACATTAACGATATTTATGTATGTACAGGTTTTGTAATGTATGGGGCTTTTTTATAAATCCACTTTAATTTAAAAACTCTGCCGTCAGTGTCTTTGAGTTTTAAATTGTCTGCAAGTCAAGTGTTCGATGTAATTACACCTACTGTTCTCTTTCTTTGGTAGCCACGTTTTTCCACCTTATGCTCTTTTATTTCTCGTGTAATCAGCCATCCAACTGTCATGGTGAGAGGCGCACGTCCATTTCACGTCTTAATTTAAAGTATTCCAGAAAAAAATGTCCAGGTATAACGTTAAAGAAATGTAGCAATTTAATCTCACTGAATTTCCGCTTTGAGGGCAGCATTTAATTTGGCTGTAGGGTAAAAACACGTTAACAAGAAATCGCGTCTTATGAAACGTTTACCTTGCCAGTATAGGTCTTTTTTTTTTTAAATCTGTTTCTAAATACAAGCAGTGCAACTTAAACTTTAAGGAGCAAATTTACTCCAGGTACTCCTTAATACGGATTAATTTATTTTCGGATAATAGTTTGTTTCATTACGGACTTTTACTTTCAGTGACGTTGGTTTATCCATGACGCTTTTAAGCATCTTCACTGCCTAGAACTCTCCACTGAATTTTAACTTAGCAGCTGACAATATCAGGTTCACTCCATGTGTATGAACAAACATAAAATGGCAAGTTTCCTTGAAGTACACCAACTCAGTACACTTACTGTAACACTCGTACATTTATCACACTTCTAAAGCTACAGCTTTGATTCTGCAACGAAAAGGTGGATTTAAGAATGAGGTTGAGGGTGTCGTTTTGATCTACGAAAATATATTTAAATTTGTTTCCAGGCGTCAGTGTGGTGTGTGGGTAATATCCTGAATATACTAGCTGGTGTTGTATACTGGTGTAATGTAGTGTGGGTAATACCATGTGATATTCTGACAATGATTGTTGTTGCCGTTAAGTGGTTTTAGTGTGGAATGAAGGGAATACCATAAGAAAAACTGACAGTAATATTTGTATTTAGTGAATACAATGAGGCAGCCTTAAAATAATTAGTTTGTCGCATTCGAAACACTGGGTGGATACACGTAAGCTTGCTTTAATTATTTTCCAATTGTATTATTTTAAATGCTGTAGAACTTTCCTCTATTACTGATGACACCAAATATTTTGTTTTGTTACCGGAAATTATTCCAAATCAGTTAGTGGAGTATTTACATGCCTGAAACACCCTGTAGAAGTCATCCTGAGTTCGAATGCAAGGACTGCCACAGGTGAAAGTTTAATTGAATGTTCTTTATGTCATTCAACGTAATAATTATAGTTTATTAGTAGGAAAAAACCGTCATGGACAGCTTAAAATAAATTCCTTTTCTAAATCTTGTAGAAAAGTGGTTGAAAACAAGGCTCGCTGTTCACATCCACATTTGCACATATCATGCAGTGACTAATTTTTCATCTCAACGTACATTCAGAATGTCGTCACTTGACAATTTTTAATTGCAAACGACTTCTCTGGTGCGAGATCCCAAATATTCAGCCTCAAATGCAACGGTAGGGACACGCAGTTGCCACCATACGCGAATCAGCTTCGCCATATGGGTGACGTCAGAGTTTGAGTGCCGTGCAGACTTACAGGAACACTCTATATCTTCTAACTTGAACGGCATTTAAAATTCAGTACATGCAGTAACATTTATACCAGTATAAGAACATTTTTTCGTATAATTTTAGCGTAAAGGTTTTGCAATTGAAAATATACTAATTATGTGATGGAGTATCTGATTCCTACTACCTTATTTCCACAGCCTACATGGAATGTAAATAAGCCTGTCTCTTCAACGTGACGGAATAACGTGCGTTCTCTGACAGTGTAAAACAGAGTATTGAATTTTGTGTTAATTAAAACGGTGTTCATTCATTCAGGTACACGTTTCACAACCGGAAGTAGTGCTCTGCGAATAATTAAATTTTCTCTGCATTTAATCAAAAAACTCTTTATACCCTATAGCAGTTTGTGTGCGGTGTTATGTTCCAGCTATCCGCAGTTAATTGGCTACATTAAATCGGTGAATATCAAAAGTAGGTGTGGCACATGAATTTTGGTGTAGACCACCAATGCAAAATTTAATCTAAATCCGACAAATATATCCGGAAATGTGTCATGCCGATATACAAACTGTCGAACTGGCAATTTTACATTGAACAAGACAAAATTTTCCATTTTCCGACGTCTTCACGCTCGGTGGCCATGGTAGCAGCAGAGTTACTTTCTGGTACCCGGGCATAGAACTACAATATACGAGTAACACTGAAGCCGCCTTGCACTCGATGTCTCTCAGTGACTCTGTACACAGCCTTCACCAAGATGTCTCTTACCTTCAGCATATCACAAGTTTTAACGTTCCACGAGTCATTGTAACTTTATTTACGCCCGCACCTCCTTCCCTGCTCCGATGTGCATGAAACCTACTAATGGTTAACTCCATTATACAAAAATCTCTTGTTCCTAATTTTACACAAAGCAGACAGGAAGTGTGAGATGCACGTATTTTAAAGCCTACTGGTTACGTGATGAACCGACAGGTTTAACATTCAATAACTGTACTTCCTGCCCGCACTGTATTTATGTATTTGTCTCAGAACAAACAGCGACTTCTGTCCCATACATCATAAATGATCGGTTTTCGTAACCGAGATAAAAAGTGTTCACAGCGCGGTACGGACTGGGTCTTTAAATAAAGCGGTCTGCGCTTCATCTTTAAAAGGTTAATACTGTCAAGTCTCTAAATAAAGGGCTGCTTACGTTGCATTGAATTTTATGGAACTCACCTCCGCTAAATACATTTCTGTGGACTTAATATTTACAGAATCTTAGTCAAATCGAATGTAAAATGCAGATAATCGGTCTAATGCTTCATTTTGCCACTAAGTAATATTGCATTTCATTTATCTATCTTCACGAAACTCAGAATCTCTGCAGCGTTAATTTGGCATTTACAGCAATGAGTGTCACGGGAATTGTTCAAGAAACTGCAGGTAGGGATTACTCGCATTTTAAAGTGAGATTTAATGTCGCTAAGGTGATTTTTGTCAAACTCAATGTCGCTCGATATTTTTAAAGCACTGCTGTAGAAATTAATGAAAATCTCACAAATAAATTAGTAGCTAATATTTGGTTACAGATGGAAGGATGGACGGACGGACGTAGTATCTATATAAGGTGTTCCTTTTTATTTTGTAAACAAAGTCTAATAATTGCATACTTCAGAAAACTTTCTAAAAGTTGCAGAAGGAAACTTCGGCGAGGCAATCTGCATACATTCCGCTTAATTTTGAAAGTGAAAACCATCTTGAGATACTGTTGGTAGCTCAGCTTGTCAGGAAAAAAATTCCGTCTTTATGGGCCCTGAAGTTCCTGTACTGGCCATTTCCATAGCTACATGAATCCATCTATATCTTTATGGTTTATTGCTTTAAAATCCATTTGAACCAGGTGGTTACTTTTTATACCAGGAAGCTTAACGTTAAATGTTGTACTTTCTGCCCGCAGACAGCATGTGTGTGTTGTGTGGATTTCAGACCAAACAGCGGAATACACTATATTGCTCCGGCTGATTAGTTTAAAATCCAAAAAAAAAAATGTGTTTACCGTGGCATTACAAACGAAATTGGTAACAATTCTCCTTTATAGGGCTGCCACACCAATTTCCCTCCTATATATACAAAAGCATACTTCTTTCATACTTTCTGGCTGAATATTTTTATTTATATTTCCTTTTATGTGTAGCATAAAAACAAGAGTTGAAAAAACATATAAAAATTTTAAAAAACGATGATATTTTTTTTCGGAAAATTTCCACTTTAGTGTGACACTGAGTAAAAATCGTAACGCAGTTAAACTTCTGTCTCTGTTCGAATGCGCCTTTGCTCTACTAAATGTTATTCTGTGAATGGAGTTATTTTTACACACGAAAATTTACTTGGTTTCCTACATTTCACGCTTGAGTTGGCACGCTTGGCTTTTGTATGGGAAAGTCTCAAGTCTCCAGGCAAACTACTATTTATTTGAGTCGGACAGACGTGCAGTTCAGTTTCCACGAAAGACCAGAAGCATTTGTCGGTTAGAACGTGAAAGAAATCTCATTAGTATAGAACATACAGTTAGTATTCTTTCTAAATCACCATACGGAAAATATCAAAGCAATAGAGCTGAGATCCGGACCAAAAGTTGGAAATATAAATCTGTTAATTATAAACGCAAGGGTAAGTAAATGTACAGTGACTCTGATGATGATGTTCTCTCGAAACTTCTTTTCTCTATACTGTCTGAATA
>JGI20166J26741_12112251_pt1 | contig 18610 bp, 9 predicted proteins | sample TergutCu122P5_FD_26741 | JGI IMG/M metagenome (IMG submission 26741)
GGGGCGATCCAGGTCCAGGGCACCATCAACGGTTACGGCGAACGCTGCGGCAACGCCAACCTGTGCTCGATTATCCCTACCCTGGCGCTCAAATGCGGGCTGGATACCATCCCCGAGCAAAATCTGGCGGAGCTGACGGAGCTGTCCCGTTTTGTCAGTGAAGTGGCGAATATGCATCCGCTGAGCAACCAGCCTTACGTAGGGGGCAGCGCCTTTGCCCACAAGGCCGGCGTCCATGTCAACGCCTTGCTGAAAAACCCCCGCACTTACGAGCATATTGAGCCGGAGCTGGTGGGCAACCGCCGGCGGGTGTTGGTATCAGACCAGAGCGGGGTCAGCAATCTGCTGTACAAATCCCAGGAGCTGGATTGGGGCCTGGGTGCGGAAAAGGAAGCCAACCGCGCCCTGCTGGAAGAACTGAAAGACCTGGAAAACCGGGGTTACCAGTTTGAAGGGGCGGAAGGCTCTTTTGAGCTGCGTTTGCGCAAGGCTTTCCACGGCTACCGGGAACCCTTTTCCCTGGAGAACTTGAAAATACTGATTGAAATGCGGGACGGCGCCGTTTATTCCGAGGCGATTATTAAAATGAAGGTCGGCGACCGGGTGATCCATACCGCCGCCGAGGGCAACGGTCCGGTTAACGCTTTGGACAACGCTTTGCGCAAGGCTTTGGAGGAATCCTACCCGGAGATTGCCGGGATGCGGCTGGGCGACTACAAAGTGCGGGTGCTGGAAGGGACTGACGGCACCGCGGCGCTGGTGCGGGTGCTGGTGGAGACCGGCGACGGCCGCTGCTCCTGGGGTACCGTGGGCGTGAGCACTAACATTATCGAGGCCAGCTGGCAGGCGCTGGTGGACAGTATCGCTTACGGTTTACTGCGGCTGGAAAACGGCGCGGCAGGCGAAATGGAAGAAATCACCGGCATTTTCCGTGGCAAGTGTTGAAAAAATGTTATTGTTTACGCGTTACTGTTCAGCACCATCCGGCACGCAAGACCGTTAACCGTACGCTCATGCTCTTTCGAGAAATCGCTTCCGGTTAACGGTCTTGCGTGCCTGGGCTATGAGTACTAACAAGCACAGGGTCTGACCAGTAACCCGGCCGACCCTTATATCGGCCCGAAATTGATTGGGAAATTGATTTTAATAGTTGACAATTGGGGCTATTCTGTAATAATATTGCGGTACGCGCCAAAAATTCACAAGCGGACGCTATTTATTGTAACCAGGACTATATTGGAGACAAAGGCAGCAAATTGATTATGCCGGGACGGTGTAATGAGGGTAAAACGTTTGGTTTAGCTGTTCTGGAAGGATAAGTCTAATATTCTGTTAGGCTAAATTTGCTGTTTAAGGCCTGGGAGTTGGCCTGAAAAAAGAGTCGCGATTAGTAAACGACGGATAAATATTGCGGTTAAAAATTAATTTTACCCCAAATAATCGGTTGTGCTCGGCGAACATTGATTGAGTAGGGGTAATAAAACTTGCTCTTTGCCTATGACATTTAATCAGATATTTTATCAGACATTTAGGCATACATTTAAATTGCTGACGAGGTAGTTGCAGTTAATGGCAATGACTAATGCTCTGCCGAAAGGGAAAAAAAGAAGAATCAAGTTGCTGGCGCTGCTATTGTTATTATTACTGGTGGCGATAATGCGCCTGCCCGCCTTGCATGATACTTTCGGCTTGTCCGATACAAAAATCGATCTGCGGCTGGACGGTCCGGTGGAACCGCTTAGCCAATTTGCCCTGCATATTAGCCAAGGGGTAGGCGGCGACGCCCGCACAACCTTAACCCTGGCGCCCGGGTTGATGTTTGCCGGCTCCTTGCCGGCGAACATGACCGAGGTGCACTATGATGACGCCACACAGACCCTGTCTTTTGCCTGGGCGCCAGGCGTGCCCAGGCAGGCGGCGATACAGCTGCTTACGGCGACCACAGCCAGCCGGACGGTATCCGCCGTATCCGGTAACTTAAGCGGCTCGGTGACGATTACGCCGGCAGGAAACAGCTTGGCTGCACCGGCTGGGGCGCCTGCCGCACCGGCTGAGGTGGCCGCCGGGTCAAGCGTGACTCAGACGCCGGCCACAGTGCCGGGAGACACCTATGGGCCGGCGGGAAGCGGACCGGCAGGAAATAATCCGGCTGCTCCGGCTAATCCGGCTGAATTAGCTGCGCCGTCTGCCGCACCTACCGAGGCGCCGGAGCCAGGCTTAACCCCGGAGCCAAACACAGTGCTAAGAGACACTTACGGCGCACTTAACACTTCTAACGTCGCTGCGGCGTCTGATGGCGGCCAAAGCGGTACGACAGCCGTGGCTCCCGCAGCCAGCCGGCCTCAGGCTGCCGCTCCGGCGCCGGCCGGCGCAGGCAACGGGCAGATCCAGGTCCAAGTCTATCCGCTGTCCCAATCGGTCGCCCCGGGGGACGAGCTGTACTTCGTCGCGATCATGAACGCAACGGGAATGAACAGCGATTACACCAATGCTTCATGGGATATCACCCTCAATTATGATCCGGCTTACGTCAGCTATGTGGGCGCCACAAGCTTCTCTGATTTAACCGGCCCCACAGTAAGCGGAGACGCCGGTTCCATAACCGTGGCCTACAAATTCCCGGCGAACGATGCCTACGCCGGGGGTATTTACATGTCCGTGCTGGATCTGACCACCGTTGATACCACCCCGGAGGGGGCCCTGGTCAGAATCACCGCCGCCTTTGACAGCGATCAATACATCGTCACTGACGACGCGGCCCAGGTGATTACCGCTGCGGCCAATCAACTCATGGGCTTCATGGAGATCATGCCGTTGGCGGACAGTTTGTACACCTCTAATTTGGCGCACATTCTTACCGGCGTCACCGTTACCGATCTTTACGACCAGCCGGTGGCTGAATTCGTGATTGACCAGAATTACAAATTTACCCTCAGTTTTAAAGAAAACACCGCTTACCAGCTGCAGTACGACAACAACGGCGTGCTGTATTACCAGCTGCCGCCGGAGATCAAAGTCCTTGAGCCGGTGAACAATGAGGACATTCTGGTGGGCATGCAGAAAATCGGTTCCTACAGCGTCGATACAAGCGGTTATGTCACCGTTAAGTTTGATGACATTATGGAAGATCCGGCTCACCCCGGTACCTGGATCGACACCTCCGGGACCAAAACCAACTTTATCGACAATTATGTCAACGCTTTCTTTCATTTGAATATCAAAGCCCAGTTTGCCCAAGCCGGCGATAATGTGGTGATTGATTTCGGCAACAACTACACCTGGACATACCAGATCCTGGAACAGCCTGTGGAGGCGGCGCTGAGCATCGCCAAGGATGTTTCCTACAGCCAGGATTATAAACTGACCTACACTTCCGTGATCACCGGCGCCCAGGGTACGGTAACCGATCTCACCTTCCGGGACGACGCGGCCGGCTACTTTAACCTGGCCGATAAGAGTTTTCTTGAAAAAGTGGAGGTCAATATTAAGAACCAGGGCTGGGTTACTTATGACCGTTCCCTTTTGGACGCGCCTGATGTGGCCGGGACTTACTATTGGGTAAGCGCCGCCCCCAATGGAGGGTTCTACCTGTGCTTCCCCGGGGACGTCACCCTGCCGGCAGGCGAGACCATTGCAATCCGCTATACAGTGGACGTTCCTAAATTGCAGCTGGCCAGAAACGGCGACCCATACTCATATACCATATATGCCAGCTCTTTAACCAACCACGCCTACGCCTCGGGCAAGGACGGCGCCGGCGAACCTTTGGACGAGGTAATGGCGGAAGCTTCTCTTACCGCAACCAGGAGTTATTACAAGAAAGACGGCGCCCTGGTCGGCAATACCCTCTCCTGGACGGCAACCGTCGGCGACGGAAAAGAGCCGGTCAACGGTAAAACCATTTTTGACGAATTACAAGGGGGATTGCTTTTCAACAACGCCCCGGTGACCATCCAGCTATTCGCCGCCGACAATGCAACCCGGATCGGAAGCGATTACACGCCTGCCACTGTGCCCGGCGCAAGATTTGAATTCACCGTCCCGGCGACAAATCCCCCGGCCTATTACGCCCGGGTCAGCTATACTTTAAATATCGCCAACCCGGACAATATCTCCAATTACGTTAATCGGATCGGTGTCAGGGCTAATAACAAAGACTACTGGATCTCGTCAACAGTTTACGGCGCCAGCACTAAGTTGCCCCCCATTTATAAAAAGGGAAACGTAACGGCGGACGGCAAATACATCCAGTGGACCGTCGAATGGACGATTCTGCCGACTTATTTTGGCAAAAGCGTGTATTTGTCAGACTGGTTTAACTATGGCGCCACCGGATATCCAAATGTACCCACTGACTTTCATGTGGCGGTGAATTACAACACGGCCGGCGGCCCGGTAACCATTGCCGATTTGCCCGCCAATGACCCGGATCTGGGCTGGTGGCTGACCACTAACGCCAATCAAACCAATTGGTACTTTTATTTCCTGCCCGGCGGGAAGGAAACCAATGGGACGCTTAATTATATCCCCCATGGCGCTAATTTTGCTCCCAACGGGATTTATTTCGACCCCAAACCAGGGGACAGCGCGTCGCCCTTTAAGAACGGCGCGGTCGTTACCATTACCTATAAATCGTCCCTGGATGATTTAAGCAAAGACGGCGTGCCCCTGCGCACCGTTTTGGCAACCGCGGACCCGACCGGCAACGGAAGAGTAAGCAATTATGTCACCAGCTATGGTTATATAAGCAGTTGGAACTCGGCCGCGGATTACGTCTATGTTTGTGCGCCGATCTATAAATCGGCCGTTTCCGGCAGCGACTATATTGATTATTCGATCAGGCTTAATTCTCCCGGCGGTTTTTATGGCCGGCCCCGGTATGAGAGCCTTGACTTAGGGTCGGACCCTGTATTTACCGATACTTTCAGTTCGGACCTGGAATATGTGGATAATACCTTCTTCATCTGGACTTGGAATACCAGTAACCCGTCCAGCCGCTATTTCGCTCTGTATAGCATAAGCAAGGAAGATTTGCTGAAGAACTGTATTGTTACCGATGAAACAACCGGTACTTCTACGCTTACGGTTCATTTAAACCAGCTGATGCAGATCACCGGTCCCAATGCCAATTATAACAACTATAATAAAACGCCGGCGCCCTGGACGGGACCGGTCGGCAATGTTACCACGCCCCTCCCCGAATGGTGGAGAATGGAAAACCGGGATAACGGCGGCTATGATCATCCAATCATGATCTACTACCGGCTGAAGCTGAAAGACGACGCCAAGCCGGGAGTGCACGAGGTCTATAACCAGGCGACGATAAATGAAAACTGGTCCGCCGACAACACTTCTACCGTAGGCAAAGAAGTAGTCACAAAAGTAATGGTCCTAAACACAGCGGTCGGGAACAAAATGGCGGTCACCGTTAACGTAAATCCATTGGGTAAAACCTTGGCGCCGGACAGTCCGGACGGCACTTATGTGATTGAGGATCAGATGAACGACACCCTGGCCCTGTTTCTTTCCTCGATTAAAATCGAGGCGGAAACCTCGCCGGGCAGCGGGGTTTGGGTGGAGCAGCCCATTGATCCCACCTGGGGCAATCTATGGAGCATCATGACCACAGCGGATAATAAAATATTTTTCACGGCGCCCGACCGGACATCCATCAGGATTACTTACCAGGTCCTGGTGAAAGGCGCCGTGGGGGATAGAGTTGACGTGGAAAACACCGTTAGTATTCTCGGCGAGTACTTTACGGCAGCCCATGCCTCCTTCCTGCTGCAAAAGGCCGGCGCCACCGGCGGCGGCGCCTTGGCGCCGGTGACCCTGTACAAGCAGGATGCGGATCAGCCGGGCGTCTATCTGCCGGGGGCGATTTTCGAGTTGTACATGAACCAGTATTATACCGATATGCCGTCTGTGACTCCTACCGGCCGGCCCAATACCCAGGCCAACCCGCCGGAGACTATCGACGGCGTGGGTTTCTATTACGCGGGGACCTGGATCACCGACATCAACGGCCAGGTGCTGATACAAACCCAATATCTTACCGCTGACACCGGCGCTATCTATGCCCTGAAGGAAACGGTCGCGCCGGCCGGCTACCGGCTTCCGGATCATCCGTTTACCTGCTTCACTTTAGGCACGGCTCTTCTGCCCGACGGTTTTACGCAGCCGCTGCAGGATATCACCGACTATATCAACATCACCAATCACTTTGACGGCGGTCCCATGCTGCCTGAGTCGGGCGGCAACGGTATCGGGCGGTATATGGTGACCGGTATGTTGTTGTTGACAGCGGCGGGATTTTTGTTGGTCCGTTGGTCAGCCAGGCGAAAAACCGGGCCTGTTAGCGGCCTTGGACAGTAATCTGGGAAAAGCTGTGCAAAAATAATGCTGGCAGGCTAAATTACGCACAAAAATGAATAATACGCCGGATAACCGGCTGTATCCGACTAATAATTATTTTTTTGCGGTTGACAATGGTGACTATTTGTATATAATACGGTTTATCGTGTTAAAAATTCACAAGCAGACGTTATTTGTTATAAACAGGATTATGATGGAGCAATACAAAGACAGCAAGTTGATGATGACGTGATGGTCCGACGGCCCTTTGCTTTGTTTAATTGAGTAGCAAACATTATCTTTGCATACGTAACCTATTTGACAATGTTGATAACGGGGGCAATTAATGGCAGCGATTAAGGCTCTGCCGAAAAGGAAAAAAAGAAGAATCAGGTTGCTGGCGGTAGTATTGCTGTTAATGCTTGTGGCGGTTATTAGGCTGCCTGCTTTGCATGATACTTTCGGCTTGTCCGATACAAAGATCGATCTGCGGCTGGACGGTCCGGTGGAACCGCTTAGCCCGTTTACCCTGCATATTAGCCAGGGGGTCGGCGGCGAGGCCCGCACGACCTTGACCCTGGCGCCCGGGCTGATGTTTGCCGATTCCTTGCCGGCAAACATGACCGAGGTGCACTATGACGACGCTGCTCAGACCCTGTCTTTTGCCTGGGCGTCAGGCGCGCCCAGGCAAGCGGCGATCCAGCTGTTTACGGCGGCCACAGCCAGCCGGACCATCTCCGCCGTATCCGGCAACTTAAGCGGTTCGGTGATCATTACGCCGGCAGGAAGCAATTTGCCCGCACCGGCTGCGCCGTCTGCCGCACCGGCTGAGGTAGCCGCCGCACCGGCTGAGGTGGCCGCCGGGTCAAGCGTGAATCCGGCGCCGGCCACAGTGCCGGGAGACACCTATGGGCCGGCGGGAAGCGGACCGGCAGGAAATAATCCTGCCGGGGCGGCTGCTTCTGCCGCACCGGCCGAGCTGGTTGCCGCACTAACCGGGGCGGCTCCGGCGCCAAACACAGTATCAAGAGATACTTACGGCGCGCAGATCCAAACCCAAGTCTACCCGCTGTCCCAATCGGTTGCCCCGGGGGACGAGCTGTACTTCGTCGCTGTAATGAACACGACGGGAATGAACAGCAGTTACACCAACGCTTCATGGGATATCATCCTTAATTACGATCCAACCTACGTCAGCTATGTGGGCGCCACAAGCTTCCCTGACTTAACCGGCCCCACCGTAAACGGGGACCCCGGTTCCATAACCGTGGCCTACAAATTCCCGGCGGACGATGCCTATGCCGGGGGTATATACATGTCCGTGCTGGATCTGACCACCGCTGATACCACCCCGGAGGGGGCTCTGGTCAGGAGCACTTCCGCCTTTGACAGCGACCAATACATCAGCACTGATGACGCGGCCCAGGTAATTACCGATGCGGCTAATCAACCGGGCTTCATGGGTATCATGCCGTTGGCGGACAGCTTGTACACCTCCAACTTGGCCAATATCCTTACCGGCGTCACCATCACCGACCTTTACGACCAGCCGGTCAGCGAATATGTTACCGGCGAGAACTACAAATTCAGCCTGAGCTTTAAAGAAAACATCGCCTACCAGCTGCAGTACGACAACAACGGCGTGCTTTATTATCAGCTGCCGCCGGAGATCACAGTCCTGGACCCGGTGCTCAACGAAGACATCCTGGTGGGCACGCAGAAAATCGGTACCTACAGCGTCGATACCAATGGCTATGTCACCGTCAAGTTTGACGATATTATGGAAGATCCGGCTCACCCCGGCGCCTGGATCGACACCTCCGGGACCAATACCAACTTTATCGACAACTATATTAATGCTTTCTTTAACTTGGGGATCAACGCCCAGTTTAATCAACCGGGCGATAATGTAACCATTGATTTCGGCAACAACTATTTTTGGGAATTCCCCATTCACGAACATCCCTTAGACGCCGTGCCGGCCATAGCCAAAACCGGCGCCGTTGATCCCAACGATCCCTGGCTGATTAACTACACAGCTACCATCAGCGCCGCCGACGGATCGGGGACGATCTATAACCCCACTTTCTATGACAATGCCGGCGGCTACTTTAATCTGACCGACCTGTCTTTTGTGGAGAATGTCCGGGTCAGCACTGACGGCGGCGCCACCTGGAGCAACTATACCCAAGCGGATGCTCCCGCCGCAGGCGGGACAGGGACCCCCGGCACTTACTACTGGGTTACGGCCGACCCCGAAGGCGGCTTTCACCTGGTTTTCCCGAATGACGCGACACTGACCCCGGGCGGCGATCCCCTTGAAATCAAATACGACATTGACTTTAGAAAACTGTGGCTCGCCAGAAACGCTGATCCGTACCATATGTTTTGGGGCGACGTCATCACCAACAGCGCCTACGCAGCCGGCGCCAACAGCAACGGCGACCAGTTGCCTCCGGTCATGGCCCGCTCGACGGTTTACGTCCAAAGACGCATGTATACATTCAAAACCGGCAGTCTGTCAAGCGACGGCGGCGCCATTACTTGGACGGCTACCGCCGGCGACGGCGTCGATCCTCTTACCGGCAAGACTATCTATGACGATTTGTATGATTATACTCATGTGATCAGACAAAGCTTTAACGGCCCTATAACGATCAAATTGTACGCCGCCGACCACACTACCCAGATCGGCTCTGATATTACGCTGCCGGCGCCGGCCGGCGCCAGCTTCGCCTACAATGTGCCAACCACCAATCCCGAGGTTTATTGGGCGGACATCACCTACAACACTACTACCAGCGATCCCTATGCCCAGGGGTACAGCAATACGATCGGCGTCACGGTGGGCGGCAAAGACTACGGTTTTGCGCAATATATCGGCAATCCCGCGATGACGGTAGGCCTCAAAAAAACTGCCGTCGTCACCGTTGCCCCGCCTGACGACCATGGTAACAGTTACAGAGCCATCCAGTCGACTATTACCTGGACGATTCCGCCGGCCTATTACGGGCGCACTATTTATCTAACTGACGGTTTCAATTTCGGCGCCAATGGGTATTCCAACGTGCCCTACGACCTGAACGTGTCGGCCGTGGCTCCGGATCCCGCCAATCCCGGCGGCACGGAAACGATCCGGATCCCCGTAAGTATGCCAACGGGCGGTTCAACTAATGGTCCGACTGGCAGTTCACCGTACGGTTTGGTAGCCTATGTCGGCGGGGATGCCATCCCCAACGCGGCCAACCAGACCGCCATATGGTTCATGTGGTCCCCCGATGGCAGCGTTCCCGCTGATTTTCTCAGTGGAAATTATTATTATACAGTTACCGATGGTACGGACAGCCTGTCGCCCTTTGTAAACGGCGCCACCATTACCATCACCTACCTGACCATGATCGAGGGACCAAACGCTTCGAAGCTCACTGGTCCCGGCAATGGCAATACTTATGGCCAGCCTGGCGATCCGCTGAGCGTGGTGGTGGATAACCAGGACCTGATCGGTTATCCCGTTTATGCCGGCAACCAGGCGCAGTCCGTGCCCGGCCCCTATGACTTTGACGGCGTGAATCCCACCATCGCTAAAAAAGCTGCGCCGGGCGGCAACGGCAAATACATTGACTATACCGTCGCGCTCGACCAGCCGAACCCCCATGGCGACGCTTATGACATGGGGAGCGACCCGATATTTACCGACACCTTCGATTCAGATTTGTTGCAGTATGTGACAAATTCCTTTGTCGTTAAGGCTACTGACAGCAGCTGGTATCCTCATTTTTACGGGCTGTACGATGCCGGCGGCGCCGATGATCTCTCGCAGTATATTAATGTCAACTATGAAGCTGACGGTGTCACTCCGACCGGTACTTCGACCCTCACCGTTCATTTAAGCGATCTGAAAGAATTAGCCGGCAACGGGCTGGGGCCATATATGACGATGCCGTGGTTCGGCCCGCCGGCGACTGTTTCCGCTCCCGTCATCCCCGAGTGGTGGCAGGTGGCGAACCGGCTCCAGGGTCAAAACTATCCCATCTATGTGTATTACCGGCTGCAGCTGAAACCGGACGCCGCGCCTGGGTTGCACAGCGTTGACAACACAGCCGCCATTAACACTGTTTGGACAGCCAAGAACACCTCGACTATCGGCGCGGAGGTGGCCTCGAAAGAGATGGCGCTGATCACTTCGGTCGGCAACAAGATGGCGGTCACGGTTAACGTGAACCAACTGGGCCAGGCCTTGGAGCCGGACAGCCCCAACGGTACCTACGTGATTGAGGATCAGATGAACGATACCCTGGCGGCCTATCTGTCCTCCATTAAGATCGAGGCGGAAACCTCCCCCGGCAGCGGCGACTGGGTCGAGCAAGTCATTGATCCCACCTGGGGCAACCCCTGGAGTTTTATAACCGCCGCGGACAACAAGCTTCTGTTTACCGTGCCGGATCAGACATCGCTGCGGATTACCTACCAAGCCTTGGTGAAAGGCACGGTGGGCGAAACAGTTTACGCGGAAAACAGCATCAACATACTCGGCAACTATTTTGCGGAAGCCCATGCTTCCTTCCTGCTGCAGAAATCCGGCGCCACCGCCGGCGGCACCTTAATGCCGATAACCCTGTACAAGCAGGATGCGGATCAGCCGGGGGTCTACCTGCCGGGGGCGGTTTTCGAACTCTACATGAACCAGTACTATACCGATATGCCCACCGTGACTCCGTCCGGCCGGCCCAATACCCAGGCCAACCCGCCGGAGACTATCGACGGCGTGGGCTTCTATTACGCCGGTACCTGGACCACCGGCCCAAGTGGCCAAGTGCTGATGCAAACCCAATACCTGACCGCTGATAACGGCGCTATTTACGCCCTGAAGGAAACGGTCGCCCCGGCCGGCTACCGGCTGCCGGCGAATCCCTTTACCTGCTTCACCTTAGGCACGGCCCTTGTGCCAGACGGTTTTACGCCGGCGCTGCAGGATATCACCGATTATATCAACGTGGCCAATCAGTATATCGGCGGTCCCATGCTGCCGGTGACGGGCGGCAACGGTATGGGGCGGTATATGATGATCGGTATCCTTCTGTTGGCGGCGGGATTTTTGGCGGCCCGTTTTTCGACACGGAGAAAACAGAATCTGTTAGGCTCTAAACAGGTGAGCTTGTAAAAGTGATCATGAAAATTAAAATTTTAGACAAAAAAAATAATTATACCCCGAATAATCGGGTCTGGCAGACGAACATTATAGCATAATGTGATTTGCAAAAATTTTTTTGAATATTTATGTCGATAAAGCAGGATTTTTATGTTTGCATAAAGAAATATATGGATTCTTTAATGGATTATCATTAAGTTAACTATTGCGCTAATTAAGACGAACCGGGTTGCTTGGCCCGGTTCGGGAGGACAAGCCGGATGTTGCATAAAGATCAGGCGCCGGAACAGACGGCGCCGCGCTTTCCAGGTCAAGAGCAGTTTGATATAGAAATAGAATTAAAACGCCGGCAAATGGCGCAGGAGTTACGCAGGACCCACTCGGTGACGGCATTGGAACGCCGCAAAATAGCCCAGGAATTTCGTGGAGCTATGTGGGGCGCGGTCAGGACATTGATTGTGTTTGCCGCCGCCGCCGTGCTGGTGTCGACTTTATGGTTTCCGATGTTTGTCGTCCAGGGGGACAGTATGGCGCCCACCCTGAAAGAAGGGGATATATTGCTGTTCACGACCATTGGGAACCCGAAAACAGGTAACCTGGTTGCTTTCAGCTATAACAACCAGGATTTGATTAAGCGGGTTATCGCCGTCAGCGGGCAATGGGTGGATATTTCGCCGGCCGGTTCGGTATCGGTGAACGGAAAGACCCTTAACGAACCCTATGTCAGCCAGCTCAGCTTGGGTGAATGTGATATTGACTTTCCCTTTCAGGTTTCCGACCGCCGGTTTTTTGTCCTGGGCGACAACCGGGTTGCCTCTCTGGACAGCCGTTCCGGCCTGATGGGCACGGTGCACCGGGAACAGGTGAAAGGCAAAGCCTTGTTAAGGCTCTGGCCCGTATCAAGATTGGGCTTGGTCAGGTAAGTTAGCTACGCCGTATTAGGACGGAACTTGAGGTCCTTTATCGGAAATATAAGCTAATTATTTAATTTATTAGTTTGCGAAAGGATGGTGCGATGGCTAAGGAACTATAGAGGTTAAAAAAGGCGGTCTAAAAATTAGGTCATTCAATATGCTTTATAGAACCAGAAAGGAGTTAACAGACAACATGAAAGTAAGAACGAAAAAGAGAGTAATCAGTTTATTATTGGCGGTAGTAATGCTTTTCGCCATGGCCGTACCGGCATTGGCAGCAGGTGGTTCGGGAAATGGCGGGGCAAGCATTACCATTAATGCGGTGACCGGTTTCGACATTACGCAGTCAACGTTTAAAGCGTATAAGATTTTTAATTTGGTCTCTTCCGATAACGGCAGCGGGGGGTATAATTACGCTTATACCTTAAATACTGCTGCAGGTAGTGATTTCAGTGGTTTTACTAACTACCCGAGTTCTGGTGGCACGGTATCACTGTATGACTATCTTACCGGCTTGGCACAAGATCCAACCAACAATAATTCGGCTGCTATGAACACTTTGGCTGCCAACTTATGGGCGTACATAGTCGCCAATAATATTCAGCCTGCCGGTACAGCTCCTGCGGCAGCAGCCGGCGCAACAAGTGTAACAATCAGCCCCTTAGACTATGGTTATTATCTGGTTTATAGTACTAACACGCATATCAATGCGGATGGGACTCCTGATACGCCGGCAGTTGTTGCCGCTTGCACCCTTACGACCACAATGCCTGATCCTGTGATAACACCTAAAGTGGATGCGCCCACGATTGATAAACAAGTAGTAGACAGTACTGGAAACCCGAGCAACTACACCAGCGCCAGTATCGGCGACACGGTCAATTACCAGCTGACCTCCGCAGTACCTGACATGACCGGTTACAGCAGCTACGTCTATACCGTGCATGATGTCATGAGCCCCGGCCTGACCTTTAATCCGGCCAGCGTCCAAGTATATGTCGGGTCAGCAACAAGTACTCCTCCTGCCACTATTCCTGCCCCGGCGGCGAATTACACTGTGGTCACGACGGGACTGTCTGATGGCTGCACTTTTGAAATTGTGTTTAATAACTTTTATGCTAACTATAATAACCAAGTTGGCGCTCCGATTTTGATCAAATACACGGCTACGATTAACGAAAACGCGGCGATGGCGCCGGACGCCAACACCAACGAAGCTAACCTGGAGTACAGCAATAACCCATACGACAGTAACAGTCATGGCACAACGCCCCCGAGTGAGGCCGATGTTTACACCTCTGAATTTGATATTTTCAAGTATGACGGCAGTACGGTAGCCACTAACGGCACTCCTCTTGACACCGGCGTTACCGCTTTGGCCGGCGCGGTGTTTGAACTGCGCACAACTTCTGGTAATCAAGCTTCGGCCATTAAATTTGTCGACCTTGGCGGCGGCTCCTATCGAGTGGCGAAAGCTGACGATACGACAATCACGACAACGCTGACGACCCCGGCTTCAGGTTTATTAAACCTGCAAGGGGTTGGCGCCGGCACCTATTACCTGACAGAGATTACGCCTCCCGCCGGATTTAATGCTTTGCCCGGGCCGGTCACGCTGACAGTTGCGCTTGGCCAGCCTGTTACGGGAAGCAACCAACTGCCCTGCCATGTAACGACGACGACTAATGGCGCTGAGGTGCTAGTTGCTACTAATGGTAATGATACTGTTTGTGTGGCCAACAGCGCCGGCAGCCAGTTCCCCATCACCGGTGGTACTGGCACCGCGCTCTTCCTCATTGGCGGACTGTTGCTGATGGTTCTCGCGGCGGCCGCGCTGATTGCCCGCCGGAAAATGCACCGGGATCATCCCGAGCAAATGAACTTAATCTAAGCCTTCGGGCAGGATTATTGACTCGCAGCAGCTAATTTATTAATCTAATAAGCAGTAAACGGCAGCCTGCCGTCCCCGCAAGCAAATTGCTTGCGGGGACGGCAAGGAGAAGTGTATGAAAAAGCATTTGTTTACCATTGTCATCGGATTAGTTTTTGTGCTTGGTTTATCTATTTTTTTGTATCCTTTTGTCGCCAAGTATGTTAACGCCAGCAGCCAGTCCCGGGTGGTCACCCAGTATTACCGGGCGGTGCAGGACTTAAGCGCTCCGAAATATAAAGCGACGCTGGACGAGGCCCGGGCGTACAACCAAAAGCTGGCTGCGAACGGCCACCGTTTTACGCCGACGGATAAGGAGACTGCGGAGTATAACAAACTGCTTAGCCTTACCCAAAGCGGGGTAATGGGCACTTTGTCCATTACCAAGATTAGGGTCAGGCTGCCTATTTATCACGGTACCAGCGAAGGGGTGCTGCAAGTAGGCGTGGGCCATTTGGAGGGTTCGTCCCTGCCGGTTGGCGGTTTGGGCACCCATGCGGCGCTCACCGGCCACCGGGGACTCCCGTCGGCCATCTTGCTTACGGATTTGGATCAACTGACTATTGGCGATACCTTTGTCGTCCGGGTGCTCAATGAAAAGCTTACTTATCAGGTGGACCAGGTTCTCATTGTTGAGCCGGAGGATTTGGGGCCGCTGGCTATTGATCCCGCTCAGGATTACTGTACCTTGGTTACCTGTACTCCTTACGGCATCAACTCCCAGCGGATGCTAGTGCGCGGCCACCGGATCCCCAATGAACAAGTGACCGCCGAGCCTGCCGACGCCAGGGCGGTCAAAGCGCAAATAGTTGCTTTGATTCTGTTGTTGCCGGTGTTGATTGTTTTGGTTATCCGGCTGGTCACCCGGTACAGAACTCTTTATAGGAAAAAAAGGAAATGATAAAGATGAAGCGATTGGTGATAGCTTTAATCGTCCTGCTCTGTTCCGCATTGTCGGGCAGTGCCTATGCGGTTGATTTTTCCCGCACGGACGATGTGCTGACCATTGAGCTGGTCTATGGCGGACAAGCTCTGTCCGGCATAAAAGTGGGCGCTTATCTTGTGGCCACGGTTGAAGAAGTGAACGGCGCGCCTAAATATACGCTCATAAGTTCATTGGCGCCTTCGCAAGTGGCTGTGCCGTCGGACGGGGTGATGACCGCGGCGGAAAATAAAAATCTGGCCCAGGCTTTAGCCGCTTATGTTAAGGCTAATAATATCGCGCAAACGGTGCAAACCAGCAACGGGCAGGGTCAGGTTTCTTTTAGCGGTTTGCGGTCCGGGTTGTATCTGGTGTCGCAGACCGATGCGGACAGCGCGGATTATTTGGTAACGCCTTTTTTGGTGCCGCTGCCTTATAACGGCGACCATGGCTGGAGTTATCTGGTCAGCGCTGCTCCCAAAACGGAACCCAAACCGCCTCCGCCTAAACCGCCCGTTCCACCTAATCCACCCAATCCGCCCGGCGGCGGCGGTGGCACCCCTTGGGATGATGGCGGCGGGGATGATATAATATCTTATAATCCCCCTGGCGGGCCGGCAAACCCACCCGGTTTTACGGAGCCCTGGGGGCCGATGACGCCATTATCCATAGATGGGGGGAACGGGACGGACATTCCCGACTCGGCGGACGTTTTTGCTGTTCCGGAGGCGCCCGCTGCTCCCCCGGCTTCGTCGGTACTGATATTGCCCCAAACCGGCTTGTTGCGTTGGCCGATTCCCGTGCTTTGCGGTATGGGAACCCTGTTTGTGTTGCTGGGATTGTTGATCATCCAGAAAGAAAGGAAACGCAGTGAGTATTAAATTAAGTGCATGGTTAATTATGATCGGCCTGCTGGCTTTTCTTTTAGCCGGCGGGCTTTGGCTTTATAATTTGCGGGCGGAAAATATGGCAGCCGACTATTCCTTGGATCAGGCGCGGCTGCTGCTTGAAGACATCAGGCAAGGGAAATATTTGGACGGTTCTTACATCGGGGTGCTGAGCATTCCGGATCTGCAGCTGGATTTACCGGTCCGCCGGGAATGGAGCTATCCCGATCTGAAGCTGACTCCTTGCCGCTATGCCGGCGCTGTTGAGGACAATACCCTGGTTATAGCGGCCCACAATTTTAAGAAGCATTTCGGAAATATCTCCGCTTTAAAAATCGGTTCCCCCATCAAGTTTACCGCTCTTAACGGCAGCAAATACACCTATCAGGTAGCCAAAATTGAAACGGTCCGGCCCACGGCAGTGACCGAGGTGGTCAACAGCGACTATGACCTGACTTTGTTCACCTGCACCTACGGCGGCAAAACCAGAATCGTCGTCCGCTGCATGCGGGCCTAAACGGTTATTGGCGGCGGGAACTTAAGTTCAGACACATCTACACTTCTTCCATAGCGCGTATAAGTAAATCATTTTAGCGCCTCTTCGGCTAATATGCTATTGTAATAATATAATAGCCGAAAAACCGGTTCTTTCAACCGGTTTAATTTGTGTGCACGCGGTTATTGGCGAAAAACGAAACCGGCTATTTGTATTCGTGCAATAAAGTAATAAATAAATTGCTGCCAATGTAAACAAAATGGTATACAATGTAAATGTCTATTCTTGTAATTAATCAAAAGGGGGACTGACTGTGGCACTAACCAGTATTAACATTAGTAAAGAGGAATTTGATGCAATGATGCAAAAGTCTTTCGATGATATAAAGGCTGGCAGAGTGCGCCCGATTGAAGATGTATTACGTGATTTTGAAGCAAAATATGGAATTAAATTAAGGGGGAAATAAATATGCCGGCCTATGCCTCAATTAAAAAGATTGTGGATGTTGCGGAAAGAAATCGGATCGTGGAAAAACTACTGGCGTTGCGGGCCCAACTTAATCGGGATATCCCAGCCAAAACTGCTACCGACACCCTTTTGCTGGCCACATGGAATATTCGGGAGTTTGGCGATAACCGTCTTGCGGAAAGCTTATATTATATAGCAGAGATCATTAGCCGTTTCGATTTAATAGCTGTCCAAGAGGTGGCGGCAAATCTTGATGGTTTAAGGAATCTTGTTGCTTTGCTGGGGCCCGGTTGTGACTATATTGTGACAGATAGCACAGATGGTTCAGCGGGCGGAGGCGAGCGCATGGCTTTCATTTATGACAGGCACAAAGTTTTTTTCCGCAAAATGGCCGGAGAGCTTGTCCTGCCAGAAAAGAATCTGCTGGGAGAAGGACTTCAATTTGCGCGGACGCCTTTTAGTGTGGCTTTCCAAGCCGGCTGGTTCCGGTTTATCCTCACCACGGTTCATATTCTCTACGGGACTGCCAGCAAAGAAGACCCGCGGCGGGTGGCGGAGATTAACGCCGTCGCCGAGTTTCTCAATAAACGGGCCAAGAAAGAGAAAGAGAAGGAAAGCTATATCTTGCTTGGTGATTTTAATATTTTTGGTCAAGGCGACGCTACCATGAAGGCGTTGGAGACGCATAAGTTTTATATTCCGGATGCCATCAAGGAACATCCGACTGATTTGGATAAAACCAAGTATTATGACCAAATTGCTTTAAAACTTGAGATCGATACAAATATGACGGTTTTTGCTGAAGGGAAGCAACGTGCCGGAGCATTTGATTATACCGAAACGATATATCTGCCGCAGGATGTGGAGTGTTACCAAAGATATTTCGCTGATCAATATGTCAACGGCAAAACGCAACAACAGATTGAAAAGTATTACATTACCAATTGGCGCACATTCCAGATGTCTGATCATTTGCCTCTTTGGATCGAACTCAAGATAGATTTCAGTGATCAATATCTGGCAAGAATAAAAAGCAAAGTAACATGATTTTTTGTTACTGTTCATGGCTTTTTGATAGTCAAAGACCAGGTACGCAAAACCGTTAACCGGAAGCGATTTCTCGTCGAGCATGAGCGCACGGTTAACGGTTTTGCGTACCGCTCGATGCTGAATAGTAACGCGGAACAGTAGCTATTAATGCTTTTGTCATGACCTGAAAGCCTGATGCTCTAGCCAAACCGCCTTACGCTATGGTAAAATTGAGTTAATTTCAACAGTAACTAATTTCCCGGCCGGTGGTGCAGCATGGAGTATCTGAAGCAGCTTAAAATTAACCTGGACCTGTTTAATGTGACCAGCATTATTGATATCCTCATCGTGGCTTTTGTTTTGTACCGTCTGATGCTGCTCATTCGGGGCACCAGGGCCGTGCAGTTAATTAAAGGGCTGGTTGTGCTGCTGGTGGCTACGGCGGCAAGCAGCCTGTTAAA
>JGI20166J26741_12113362_pt1 | contig 18601 bp, 17 predicted proteins | sample TergutCu122P5_FD_26741 | JGI IMG/M metagenome (IMG submission 26741)
AGCGTACAGGTCAATACGGCAGTAGGCGCACAGATCAATACAGCAGTGAGCGTAAAGTTCAGTACAGCAGTTAGCGAAATGATCAGTATAGCATTGTGCGTAAATGTGAGCACAGTAGTGAGCGTACAGTTCAGTACAGCAGTGAGCGTAGGGATCAGTACAGCAGTGAGCGTACAGATCAGTACAGAAATGAGCGTACAGGTCAATACGGCAGTGAGCGCACAGATCAGTACAGCAGTGAGCGTAAAGTTCAGTACAGCAGTTAGCGAACTGATCAGTATAGCATTGAGCGTAAATGTGAGCACAGTAGTGAGCGTACAGATCAGTACAGCAGTGAGCGTACAGGTCAGTACAGCAATTAGCGTACAGATCAGTATAGCATTGAGCGTAAAGGTGAGGACAGCATTTAAAGTAAAGGTCAGTAGAGCAGTGAACGTACGGAACAGTACAGCAGTGAGCGTACAGGTGGGTATAAAAATAAGCTAAAGATCAGTACAGTATTGAGCGTACAGGTCAGTAGAGCAGTGAGCGCACATAACAGTTCAGCAGTGAGCGTAAAGATCAGTACAGCATTGAGCGTAAAGTTCAGTTCAGAAGTGAGCGTACAGAACAATACAGCAGTCAGCGTACAGATCAGTAGAGCAGTGAGCGTAAATTTCAGTACAGCAGAAAGCGTACAGGTCAGTACAGCAGAGAGCTTACAGTTCTGTAAAGCAATGAGCGTACAGTTGAATACAGCATTGAGCGTACAGTTTAGTAAAGCAGTGAGCGTACACATCTCTACAGCAGTGAGCGTAAATGTCAGTACAGCAGTGAGCGTACCGATCAGTACAGCATTGAGCGTACAGGTCAGTATAGCAGTGAGCGTAAAGAGCAGTAGAACAGTGAGCGTACAGATCAGTACAGCAGTGAGCGTACAGTTCAGTACAACAGTGAGCTTACAGATCAATACAGCAGTAAGCGTAAATTTCAGTATAGAAATGAGCGTAAAGATCAGTACAGCAGTGAGCGTACAGGACAGTAGAGCAGTGAGCGAAAGATCAGTAGAGCAGTGAGCGTACAGGAAAGTACAGCAGTCAGCGTGCAGGTCAGTACAGCAGTAAGCGTAGAGGTCAGTACAGCAGCGAGCGTACAGGTCAGTACAGCAGTGAGCGTACAGATCAGTACAGCAGTGAGCGTAAAGTTCAGTACAGCAGTGACCGTACAGGGCAGTACAGCAGTGAGCGTACAGATCAGTACAGCAGTGAGCGTACAGGTCAGTACAGCAGTGAGCGTACAGATCAGTACAGCATTGAGCGTAAAGGTCGTTACAGCAGTGACCGTACAGGGCGGTACAGCAGTGAGCATATAGGTCAGTACAGCAATGAGCGTACAGATCAGTACAGCAGTGAGCGTAAAGGTCAGTACAGCAGTGACCGTACAGGGCAGTACAGCAGTGAGCGCACAGGTCAGTAGAGCAGTAAGCCTATAGGTCAGTAGAGCAATGAGCGTACAGAACAGTACAGCAGTGAGCGTACAGATAAGTACAGCAGTGAGAGTACAGGCGAGTACAGAATTGAGCGTACAGGATACTACACCAGTGAGCGTACAGATCAGTACAGCATTGAGCGTAGGGATCAGTACAGCAGTGAGCGTACAGATCAGTACAGAAGGAAGCGTGCAGTTCATACAGCAGTGAACTTACAGTTCAGTACAGCAGTGAGCGAACAGATAAGTACAGCAGTGAGTTTACAAGCCAGTAGAGCAGTGAGAGTACAGGTCAGTACAGCAAAGAGCGTACAGGTCAGTACAGCAATGCGAGTAAAGTTCAGTACAGCAATGAGCATACAGGTGAGTACAGCATTGAGCGTACAGGTCAGTACAGGACTGAGCGTAGAGGTCAATACAGCAGTGAGCGTACAGTTCAATACAGCAGTGAGCGTACAGTTAAGTACAAAAGTGAGAGTAAAGATCAGTAAAGAAATGAGAGTACAGTTGAATACAGCAGTGATCGTACAGATCAGTACAGCAGTGAGAATAGAGATCTGTACAGCATTGAGCGTACACATCAGTACAGCAATGACCGTACCGTTCAGTAAAACAGTGAGCGTACAGATAAGTAAAGCAGTGAGTGTACAGGTCAGTACAGCAGTGAGCGTAAGGTTAATACAGCAGTGAGTTTACAGTTCAGTACAGCAGTGGGCGTACCGTTCAGAAGAGCAGTGAGCGCACAGGTCAGTACAGCAGTAATCGTTCAGCTCAGTACAGAAGTGAGTGTACAGGTCAGTACAGCTGTGAACGTAAAGATCAGTACACCAGTGAGCGTACAGTTCAGTACAACAGTGACCGTAAGGATCAGTACAGAAGTGAGCGTAAAGGTCAATACAGCTGTGATCGTACCGGTCAGTACCGAAATGAACGTAAAGATCAGTACAGCAGTGAGCGTACAGTTCAGTAAAGAAGTGAGCGTACCAGTCAGAACAACAATGAGTTTACAGATCAGTATAGCAGTGAGCGTACAGATCAGTAAAACGGTGAGCGTACAGGTCAGTACAGCAGTGAGCGTAGAGATCAGTACAGCATTGAGCTTAAAGGTGAGCACAGCAGTGAGCGTACAGGACAGTACAGCAGTGAGCGTACAGATCAGTACAGCATTAAGCGTACAGTTCAGTACAGCAGTGAGCGTAAAGATCAGTACAGCAGTGAGCGTAAATGCCGGTAAGGCAATTAGAGTACAGATCAGTATAGCATTGAGCGTACAGGTGAGCACAGCAATGAGCGTACATGTCATTAGGGTAGTGAGCGTACGGATCAGTACAGCAGTGAGCGTACAGGTGAGTACCGCAATGAGCGTAATGGTCAGTACAGCATTGAGAATACAGGACAGTAGAGCAGTGAGCGTACAGATCAATACAGCATTGAGCGTAGAGTTCAGTACAGCATTGTGCGTACAGTTCAGTACAGCAGTGAGCGCGCAAGTCAGTAAAGCAGTGAGCGTACAGTTCAGTACAGCAACCAGCGTACGGATCAGTACAGCAGAGAGCGTACAGTTCAGTACAGCATTGAGCGTACAGATCAGTACAGCAGTTATCGTAAAGCACAGTACTGTACTGAGCTTACAGATCAGTACAACAGTGAGCGTACAGTTCAGAACAGCACTGAGCGTACAGATCAGTAAAGCAGTGAGCGTAAGGGTCAGTACAATATTGAGCGTACAGATCAGTACTGTAGTGAGCGTACAGGCCAGTAGAGCAGTGAGCGTAAAGACCAGTAGAGCAGTGAGCGTACAAAAAATTACAGCATTCAGCCTACATGTCAGTACAGCAGTGAGCGTAGAGTTCAGTACATCAATGAGCGTAGAGTTGGTTAGAGCATTGAACGTATAGGTCAGTACAGAAGTGAGCATAAAGATCAGTACAGAAGTGAGCATAAAGTTCAGTACAACAGTGACCGTACAGATTATAAAGCTGTGAGCGTACAGGTCAGTACAATAGAGAGCGTACAGATCATTATAGCAGTGAGCGTAAGGATCAGTACAGCAGTGAGCGTACAGGTCAGTACAGCAGTGAGCTTACAGGTCATTATAGCTGTGAGCGTACAGGTCAGTACAACATTGAGCGTAAATTTCAGTAAAGCAGTAAGCGTAAGGATCAGTACAGCAGTGAGCGTAAAGGTCAATACAACAGTGAGCGTACAGATCAGTATAGTATTAAGCGTAAGGATCAGTGCAGCAGTGAGCGTACAAGTCAGTACAACAGTAAGCGTACAGATCAGTACAGCTGTGACCGTACAGGTCAGTACAACAGTAAGCGTACAGATCAGTATAGTAGTAAGCGTAAGGATCAGTGCAGCAGTGAGCGTACAAGTCAGTACATCAATGAACTTACGGGTCAGTAAAACAGTGAGCGTAGAGATCAGTTCAGCTTTGAGCGTACAGATCAGTATAACATTGAGCGTACAGTTCAGTACAGCAATGAGCGCACAGATCCGTACAGCAGTGAGCGTACAGTTCAGTACAGCAGTGAGCGTACAGATCTGTACAGCAGTGAGCGTAAAGTTCGGTACTGTACTGAGCGTACAGATCAGTAGAGCAGTGAGCGTACAGTTCTGTACAGCATTGAGCGTACAGATCAGTAGAGCAGTGAGCGTAAAAGTCAGTACAGTATTGAGCGTACAGATTAGTACAGCATTGGGCGTACAGGTCAGTAGAGCAGTGAGCGTAAACTTCAATAGAAGAGTGAGCGTACATGTAAGTACAGAAGTCAGCGTACAAGTCAGTACGGCTGTGAGCGTACAGTTCAATACAGCAATGAGTGTACAGGTTAGTACAGCATTGAGCGTACAGATCAGTACAGCAGTAAGCGCGCAATTCAGTACAGCAATGAGCGTACAGTTCAGTACAACATTCAGTGTACGGGTCAGTACAGCAGACAGCGTAGAGTTCAGTACAGCATTAAGCGTACAGTTGAGTACAGCATTGAGCGTACAGGTGAGTACAGCAGTGAGCGTACAGATCAGTACAGCATTGAGCGTACAGATCAGTAAAACAATGAGCGTGAAGATGAGTTCAGCAGTGAGCCTAAAGTTCACTAGAGCATTGAGCGGAGAGATCAGTACAGTCGTGAGCGTACAGATCAGTACAGCCAGCAGTGAGCATAAAGGTCCGTAGAACCGTAGAACAATGAGCGTAAAGATAAGTACAGCAGTGACAGTACAGGTGAATACAGAATTGAGCGTACAGTTTACTACAACAGTGAGCGTAAAGATCAGTACAGCAGTGAGCGTACAGATCAGTACAGCAGTGAGAGTACAGATCAGTACAACAGTAAGCTTACAGATCATACTGCAGTGAACTTACAGGTCATTACAGCAGTGAGCGTACAGATAAGTACAGCAGTGAGCGTATAGGTCAGTACAGCAGTGAGCGTACAGGTGAGTTCAGCAGTGAACGTACAGTTCAGTACAGAAATGAGCATAAAGTTAAGTACAGAAATGAGCGTACAGTTGAGTACAGCAGTGAGCCTAAAGGCCATTACAGTACTGAGCGTACAGTTCAGTACAGCAGTGAGCGTGCAAATCAGTACAGCAGTAAGTGTACAGATCTGTACAGCAGGAGAATACAGATCATAACAGCAGTGAGCAAGCAGATCAGTACAGCAGTTAGCGTACAGATCAGTATAGCAGAGAGCGTAAGGTTCAGTACAGCAGGGAGCGTACAGATCAGTACAGCATTAAGCGTACAGGTCAGTACAGAATTGAGCGTATAAGTGAGTACAGCAGTGAGCGTACAAGTCAGTACAGCATTGAGCGTACAGGTCAGTACAGAGTTGAGCTTAAAAGTGAGTACAGCAGTGAGCGTAAAGTTCAGTACAGCAGTGATCGTACTGTTCAGTACGCCAGTGAGCATAGAGATCAGTACAGAAGTGATCGTACAGGACAGTATAGCAGTGAGCGTACAGATCAGTACAACAGCGACCGTACAGAGCAATACAGCTTTGAACTTACAGGTCATTAGAGCAATGACGGTAGGAATGAGTACAGCAGTGAACGTACTGGTCAGTACAGCAGTGAGCGTACAGATGAGTGCAGCAGTGAGCGTACAGATAAGTAGAGCAGTGAGCGTACAGATCAGTACAGCAGTGAACTTACAGTTCAATACAGCAGTGAGCGTACGGATCAGTACAGCAGTGAATGTACAGATCAGTACAGCATTGAGCGTACAGGTCAGTAGAGTATTGAGCGTACAGATCCGTACAGCAGTGACCGTAAAAATCAGTACAGCAGTGAACGTACAGATCAGTATAGCAGTGATCTTACAGTTCAGTACAGCAGTGAGCGTACAGATCAGTACAGCAGCGAGCGTACAGGTCAGTAGAATATTGAGCGTACGGATCAGTACAGCAATGAGCCTACAGATCAGTACAGCAGTGAACTTACAGCACAGTACAGCATTGAGCGTACAGATCAGTACAACAGTGAGCGTACAGATCAGTACAGCCGTGAACGTACAGATCTGTACAGCAGTGAGGGTAAAGGTGAGTACAGCAGTGAACTTACAGTTCAGTACTGCAGTGAGCGAACAGATGAATACAGCATTGAGCGTACAGGTCAGTACAGCAGTCAGCGTACAGCTGAGTACAGCATTTAGCGTAGAGATCAGTACTGCAGTGAGCGTAAAGTTCAATACAGCAGTGAGCGTACATGTCAATACAGCAGTAAGCGTACAGATCAGTACAGCAGTGAGCGTACATCTCAGTACAGCAGTGAGCGTACAGAGCAGTGCAGAAGTCAGCGTACAGTTCAGTACAGCTCTTACAGTACAGGTCAGTACAGCAGTGAGAGCAAAAGACAGTAGAGCTGTGAGCGTACAGTACAGTACAACAGTGAGCGTATAGGTCAGTACAGCAGTGAGCGTACAGATCAGTACAGCAATGAGCGTAAAGGTCAGTACAGAATTGAGCGTACAGATCAGTATAACAGTGAGCGCACAGATCTGTACAGCAGTGAGCGTACATTTCAGTATAGCAATGATGGTACAGTTAAATACAACATTGTGCGAAATGTTGAGTACAGCAGTGAACGTAAAATTCAGTACTGCATTGAGCCTACAGGTCAGTACATCAATGAACTTACAGGTCAGTACAGCAGTGAGCGTACAGAACAGTACATCATTGAGCGTACAGATAAGTTCAGTAATGAGCGTAAAGTTCAGTATAGCATTGAGCCTTCAGGTCCGTATAACAATGAGCGTACAGGTCAGTACAGCATTGTGCGTACAGTTCAGTACAGCAGTGAGCGTAAAGGTCTGTATAGCAGTGAGCGTACAGGTCAGTACAGTAGTGAACTTTCAGTTCAGTAGAGCAGTGAGCGTACAGATATGTACAACAGTGAGCTTACAGTTCAGTACAGCATTGAGCGTACAGTTCAATACAGTATTGAGTGTACAGGGCAGTACAGCATTGAGCGTAAATTTCAATACAGCATTGAACTTACAGGTCAGTAAAGCAGTGAGCGTACAGTTTATTACAGTATTGAGCGTACAGGTCAGTACAGCAGTGAGCGTACAGTTCAATACAGAATTGAGTGTTCAGGTTAGTAAAGCACTGAGCGTACAGTTCAATACAGTGTTGAGCGTACAGGTCAGTACAGTAGTTAGCGTTCAGGTCAGTACAGCAGTGAGTGTACAGGTCAGTAGAGCATTGATCGCAAACATCAGTAAAGCAATGAGTGTACAGATCAGTACAGCAATGAGCGTAGAGTTCAATATATCAGTGAGCGTACAAGTAAGTATATCAGTGAGCTTACAGATCAATACGGCAGTGAGCGTACGGATCAGTAGAGCAGTGAACCTACAGTTCAGTACAATCATTAGCGTACAGGTCAGTACAGCAGTGAACGTACAGTTCAATACAGCATTGAGCGTATAGTTCAGTACAGCAATGAGCGTACAGTTCAGTACAATCATTAGCGTACAGTTCAGTACAGCAGTGAGCGTACAGGTCAGTATAGCATTGAGCGTAAAGTTCAGTACAGCAGTGAACGTACAGATCAGTACAGCAGTGAACGTACAGATCAGTACAGCAATGAGCGTAAAGTTCTTTACAGCAGTGATCATAAAGTTCAGTACAGGATTGAGCGTACAGATCAAAACAGTAGTGAGCGTAAAGGTCAGTAGAGCATTGAGCGTACAGTTCTGTGTAGCAGTGATCGTACAGTTCAGTACAGCAGTGAGCGTACAAGTCAATACAGCGTTGAGAGTACAGATCAATACAGCATTGTGCGTAAATTTCATTAGCGCCGTGATCATAAAGATCAGTACAGTAGTGAGCGTACATGTCGGTACAGCAGTGAGCCTACAGGTCAGTATAAAAGTGATCGTACAATCCAGTGCAGTAGTGATCGTAAAGTTCAATACAGCTGTGAGCGTACAAGTCAATGCAGCGGTGACCGTACAGATCAATACAGCAATGTGCGTAAATTTCTTTACAGCAGAGATCATAAAGATCAGTACAGGAGTGAGCGTACAGGTCAGTAGAGCGGTGAGCGTACAGGTCAGTACAGCGGTGAGCCTACAGGTCAGTATAGCAATGAACGTACCGATCAGTACAGTAGTGAGCGTACAGTTCAGTACAGCATTGAGCGTACAGTTCAGTACAGCAGTGAGCTTACAGATCAAGAAAGAGCGTACAGATGAGTACAACAGTGAGCGTTCAGGTCAGTACAGCAGTGACCGTACGCATCAATACAGCATTGAGCTTACGGATCAATACAGCAGTGAGCGTAGAGATCAGTACAGCCGAAAGAGTACAGATCAATCCAGCATTGAACCTACAGGTTAGTACAGCAGTTAGCGTAAAGATAAATATAGCAGTGAGCGTACAGTTCAGTACAGCATAAAGCGTACGGGACAATACAGCAGTGAGCATAGATTTCAGCACAGCAGTGAGCGTAAAGTTCAGTACAGCAGTGAGCCTACAGGGCAGTAAAGCATTGAGCGTACAGGTGAGTACAGCAGTGAGCGTACAGTTCAGTACAGCAGTGAGCGTACACTTCAATACAGCTTTCAGCCTAAAGGTCAGTACAGCAATGAGCGTAAATTTGAATACAGCAGTGAGCGTAAAATTCAGTACAGCAGTGAGCGTTCTGGTCAGTACAGCAGTGAGCGTACAGACTAGTACAGCATTGAGCGTACAAGACCCTACAGCATTGAACGTACAGTTCAGTACAGCAGTGAGCGTACAGATCAGTACAGCAGTGAGCGTAAAGTTAAGTACAGCAGTGAGCGTACACGTCAGTACAGCAGTGAGCGTACAGATTAAAACAGCAATCAGCGTACAGGTCAGTAGAACATTGAGCGTACAGGTCAGTACAGAAGTGAGCTTACAGGTCAGTACAGCAGTGAGCGTACTGTTCAGTAGAGTAGTGAGGGTAAAGTTCAGTTCAGCAGTGATCGTACAGGTCAGTACAGCATCTACCTTACACGTCAGTACAGCAGTGAGCGTACAGTTCAGTAGAGTAGTGAGCGTACAGGTCAGTACAGCACTGAGCGTATATATCATTACAGCAGTTAGCGTACATTTCAATACAGCATTGAGCGTAAAGTTCAGTAAAGCACTGAGCGTAAAGCAATACAACAGTGAGCGTACAGATCAGTACAGAAGTGAGCGTACAAGTCAGTACAGCAGTGAGCGTACAGGTAAGTACAGAAATGAGTGTACAAATCAGTACAGCAGTGAGCGTACAGTTCAGAACAGCAGTGAGCGTACAGTAGAGTACTGCAATGAGCGTAAAGTTCATTACAGCTTTGAGCGTACAGATCAGTACGGCAGGTAGCGTACAGCTCAGTACAGAATTGGGCGTACAGATAAGTAGAGCAGTAGGAGTACAGATCAGTACAGATGTGATCGTACACATCAGTACAGCACTGAGCGTACAGGTGAGTACAGCATTGAGCGTACTGATCAGTACAGCTGTGAGCGTACAGGTCAGTACCGCAGTGAGCGTAAAGGTCAATACAGCAGTGAGCGTACAGATCACTACTGCAATGAGCGTACAGGTCAGTACCGCAGTGAGCTTACAGGTCAGTACATCAGTGAGCGTACAGATCACTACTGCAATGAGCGTACAGGTCAGTACAGCAGTGAGCGTACAGGTGAGTACAGCAGTGATCGTAAAGTTCAGTACAGCTTTGAGCATACAGATCAGTACATCAGTGAGCGTACAGATCAATACAGCAGTAAGCGTTCAGGTCAGTACAGCATTGAGCGTACAAGTGAGTACAGCATTCAGCGTACAGAACAGTACAGCAATGAGCGTAAAGATCAGTATAGCATTGAGCGTACGGGTCAGTATAGCAGTGAGCGTACAGTTCAGTACAGCAGTGATCTTACAGTTCAGTATAGCATTGAGCGTAAAAGTCTGTACAGAATTGAGCGTACAGTTCAGTATAGCAATGAGCGTACAGTTCTGTACAGGAGGGAGCGTAAATTTCCGTATACCATTGAGCGTAAAAGTCAGTACAGCAGTGAGCGTAAATGTCAGTATAACAGTGAGCGTACAGATCAGTAGAACATTGAACGTACAGGTCAGTACAGCAGTAAGCGTACAGGTCAGTATAGCAGTGAGCATACAGTTTAGTACAGCAGTGTGCGTACAAGTTAGTACAGCATTGAGCGTACAGGTCAGTACAGCATTGAGCGTAAAGTTCAGTATAGCAGTGAGCGTACAGTTCAGTATAGCAGTGAGCGTACAGACGAGTACAGCAGTGAGCGTATAGTTTAATACTTCAGTGAGCGTACAGGTCAGTAAAGTAGTTGACGTACAGGTCAATACAGCAGTGAGCGTACAGTTCAGTACAGCTATGAGCGTACATTTCAGTACAGCAGTGAGCGTACAGTTCAGTACAGCATTGATCGTAGAGTTCGGTACAGCATTGAGTGTACAGGTGAGTACAGTAGTTAGCGTACAGATCAGTACAGCAATGAGGGTAGAGTTCAGTATAGCAGTGAGGGTACTTGTCAGTACAAGTGAGCGTACAAGTATATATATCAGTGACCGTACAGATTAATACGGCAGTGAGCGTAGAGATCAGTAGAGCAGTGAAACTACAGTTCAGTACTATCGTTAGCGTACAGGTCAGTACAGCAATGAACGTAAAGTTCAATACAGCAGTGAGCGTACAGGTCAGTACAGCGGTGAGCGTACAGATCAGTACAGCAGTGAGCGTACAGGTCAATACAGCCATGAATGTACAGTTCAGTACTGCTGTGAGCTTACAGCTCAGTACAGCAGTGAGCTTACAGTTCAGTACAGCATTGAGCGTACAGATCAGTACAGCAGTGAGCGTACAGGTCAGTACAGCATTGAGCGTACAGTTCAGTACAGCTGTGAGCGTACAGATCAATACAGCAGTGAGCGTACTGTTCAGTACAGCATTGAGCGTACTGGTCAGTACAGCAGTGAGCGTACAGGTTAGTACAGCAGTGAGCGTACAGATGAGTACAGCATTGAGCTTACGGATCAATACAGCAGTGAGCCTACAGTTCAGTATAGCATTGAGCGTACAGGTCAGTACAGCAGTGAGCATACAGGTCAATACAGCATTAAGCGTACAGATCAATACAGCATTGAGCATACAGGTCAGTACAGCAGTGAGCGTACGGATCAATACAGCAGTGAGCGTACGAAACAATACAGCAATTAGATTAAATTTTCAGCACAGCAGTGGGCGTAATGATCAGTACAGCTTTGAGTGTACAGATGAGTACAGCATTCAGCGTACAGGCCAGTACAGCAGTGAGCGTACGGGTCAATACAGCAGTGAGCGTACAGTTCAGTACATCAATGAGCGTATAGATCAGCACAGCCATGAGCCTACAGAAGAATACAGCATTGAACGTACAGGTCAGTACAGCAGGGAGCGTACAGAACAATACAGCAGTGAGCGTACAATAAATACAGCAGTGATCGTACAGTTCAGTACAGCTGTGAGCGTACGGATCCATACAGCATTGACCGTACAGTTCAGTACAGCTGTGAGCGTACATTTCAGTACAGTATTGAGCATACTGATGAGTACACCAGAGAGCGTAAAGTTCAGTACAGCAGTGAGCGTACACGTCGGTACTTCATTGAGCGTACAGATCAGTACAGTATTGATCTTACAGTTCAGTACAGCTTTGAGCGTACAAGTCGGTACAGCAGTGAACGTACACGTCAGTAAAGCAGTGAGCGTAAAGGCCAGTACGGTAGTAAGCGTACAGGTCAGTACTGGATTGACCGTACCGTCCGATACAGAAGTGAACGTACAGATCAATACTGCAGTGAGCGTACATATCAGTACAACAGTGAACCTACAGATCAGTACAGCAATGAGCGTACGGTTCAGTAGAGCATTGAGCGTACAGGTCAGTACAGCCGCGAGCGTACAGGTCAATACAGCAGTGAGCGTACAGTTCAGTATAGCAGTGAGCGTACAGTTCAGTAATGCAATGAGCGTACAGATCAGTACAGCAATTCAGTACCGGTAAGTACAGCAGTACTGTACCTGTTAGTAGAGCAGTACTGTACCGGTAAGTACAGCAGTAACTTCGGTCAGTACAGCAGTACCTTAACGGTAAGTACAGCAGTACCGTACCGGTCATAACAGCAGTACCTTACCGGTCAGTGCAGCTGTATCGTACCAGTCATTACAGCAGTACCGTACCCATCATTAAACATTACCGTACCGGTGAGTACAGCACATACCGCACCGGTCAATACAGCAGTACCGTAACGGTCAATACAGCAGTATCGTACCAGTCAGATCAGCAGTACCCTACCGGTAAGTGCAGCAGTAGTGTACCGGTCAGTACAGCAGTACCGTACCTGTCAGAACAGCAATAATTACCGGTAAGTACAGCGGTACCGTACCGGACATAACAACAGTACCGTACCTGTGAGTATTAGCTGTACCGTTCCGGTCAGTACAGCAGTACCGTACCTTTCCGTACAGCATTACCGTACCGGTCAATACAGCAGTACCGTACCGGTCAGTACAGCAGTACCCTACCCGTCAGTACAGCAGTACCGTACCGGTCAGTACAGCAGTGCCGTTCCTGTCAGTACAACAGTACCATACTAGTCAGTTCAGCAGTACCGTACCGGTCAATACAGCAGTACCGTACCGATCAGTACAGCAGTACCGTACCGTTCAATACAGCAGTACCATACCGGTCAGTACAACAGTACCATACCGGCCAGTACAGCAGTACCGTACCGATCACTACAGCAGTACCCTATCGGTCAGTACAGCAGTACAATACCGGGCAGTACAGCAGTACCGTACAGGTCAGTATAGCAGAACCGTACCGGTCAGTACAGGAGTACCATACCGGTCAATACAGCAGTACCATGCCGGTCAGTACAACAGTACCGTACCGGCCAGTATAGCAGTACCGTACCGGTCAGTACAGGAGTACCATACCGGTCAATACAGCAGTACCATGCCGGTCAGTACAGCAGTACCGTACCGGCCAGTATAGCAGTACCGTACCGGTCAGTACAGCAGTACCGTACCGGTCAGTACAGCAGTACCTTTCCCTTCAGAACAGCAGTACCTTACCGGTCAGTACAGGAGTACTTTACCGGGCAGTACAGCAGAATCGTACCAGTCAGTTCAGCAGTACCCTACCGGTCAGTACAGAAGTACCTTAACGGGAAATACAGCAGTAACATACCGGTCAGTACAGCAGTAACATGCCGGTCAGTATAGCAGTGGGCTTGCAGGTCAGTACAGCGGTGAGCGTACAGATTAGTACATCAATGAGCGTACAGGTCAGTACAGCAGTAACTTACCGGTCAGTATAACAGTGAGCTTACAGGTCAGTACAGCGTTGAGCGTACAGATCAGTACATCAATGAGCGTACAGTTCAGTATTGCAGTGAGCATACTGTTCATTACAGCAGTTAGCGTACAGGTCAGTACAGCAGTGAGCGTTCAGGTCAGTACAGCATTGAACGTACAGGTCATTATAGCAGTGAGCGTAAAGTTCAATACAGCAGTTAGCGTACAGTTCAGTACTGTAGCGAGCTTACTGGTCTGTACAGCAGTGGGCGTACAGGTCAGTACAGCAGTGAGCGTACTAGTCTGTACAGAAGTGAGCGTACAGGTCAGTACAGCAGTGAGCGTACAGGTCAGTACAGCAGTGAGCGTACTGGTCTGTACAGCAGTGAGCGTACATATCAGTAGAGGAGTGAGCGTACTGGTCTGTACAGCTGTGAGCGTAGAGTTCAGTACAGCAGTGAGATTACAGATCAGTACAGCATTGATCGTACTGGTCAGTACAGCAGTGAGATTACAGTTCAGTACAGCAGCGAGCGTACAGATCAGTACTGCTGTGAGCATACAGATCAGTATAGCACTGAGCGTACAGATCAGTACAGCAGTGAGCATACAGATCAGTACAACAGTGAATGTACAGCTCAGTACAGCATTGAGCGTATAGGTCAGTAGAGCAGTGAGCCTACAGGTGAGTACAGCAGTGACCGTACAGTTCAGTACAGCAATGAGCCTAATGGTTAGTACAGCACTGAGCATACAGTTCAGTACAAGAGTGAGTGTACAGGTCAGTACAGCTTTGAGCGTATAGGTCAGTAGAGCAGTGAGCGTACAGGAGAGTACAGCAGTGAGCGTACAGGTCAGTACAGTAAGGAGCCTACAGGTCAGTACAGCACTGAGCATACAGATCAGTACAAAAATGGGTGTACAGGGCGGTACAACATTGAGTGTACAAGTCAGTACAACAGTGCGTGTACAGGGCAGTACAACATTGATTGTACAAGTCAGTACAACAGTGAGCGTACAGGTCAGTACAGCAGTGAGCGTACAGGTCAGTACAGCAGTGAGCGTACAGTTAAGTACAGCACTGAGCATACTGATTAGTACAACACTGAGTTATCAGGTCACTACAGCTTTATGCGTACAGGTCAGTACAACAGTCAGCGTAAAGTACAGTACAGCACTGAGCATACAGATCAGTACAACAGTGATTGTAAAGTCAGTACAGCAGCGATCGCACATGTCAGTACGGCACTGAGCATACAGATCTGTACAACATTGAGTGTACAGTTCAGTACAGCAGTGAGCGTACAGGTCAGTACAGCAGTGAATTTACAGGTCAGTAAAGCATTGAGCGTAAAGATGAGTACATCAGTGAGCGTAGAGATCAGTGCAGTAGTGAGCGTACAGTTCCGTACAGCAATGAGCATACAGATCAGTACAGCAGTGATTGTACAATTCAGTATAGCACTGAGCATACAGATCAGAACGACAGTGAGCGTATAGTTCAGTACAACAGTGAGCGTACAGGTCAGTACAACAATGGGCGTACATGTCAGGACAGCATTGAGCGTAAAGGTGTGTAAAGCAGTGAGCGTAGAGATCAGTACAGCAGTGAGCGTACGGGTCAGTACAGTAATGAACATACAGATCTGTACAGCAGTGATTGTACAAGTCAGTACAGCACTGAGCATACAGATCAGAACGACAGTTAGCCTACAGTTCAGTACAACAGTGAGCGTACAGGTCAGTACAGCAATGAGCATACAGATCGGTACAGCAGTGATTGTACAAGTCAGTACAGCACTGAGCATACAGATCAGAACGACAGTGAGCGTACATTTCAGTACAACTGTGGGCGTACAAGTTATTACAGCTTTGAGCGTACAGTTCAGTACAGCAGTGAGCGTACAGGTCAGTCAGCAGTGAGCGTACAGAACAGTACAGCAGTGTGCGTAAGTTCAGTATAGCAGTGATCATACAGGTGAGTACAGCAGTGACCGTAGAGATCACTACATCAGTGAGTGTACTGGTCAGTACAGCTGTGAGCGTACAGATCAGTACAGCAGTGAGCGTAGAGTTTAGTACAGCATTGAGCTACAGGTCAGTACAGCATTGAGCGTACAGGTCATTACAGCAGTGAGCATATAGATCAGTACAGCAGTGAGCGTACAGGTCATTATAGCAGTGAGCGTACAGTTCAGTACAGCATTGAGCGTACAGATCAGTAAAGCAGTGAGCGTACAGATCTGTACAGCAGTGAGCGTACAGATCTGTACAGCAGTGAGCGTACAGGTCAGTACAGCCTTGAGCGTACAGGTCAGTACAGCAATGAGCGTAGAGATCAGTACAGCATTGAGCGTACACGTCATTACAGCAGTGACCATACAGATCAGTACAGCAATGAGAGTACAGATCAGTATAGCAGTGAGCGTACAGATTAGTATAGCATTGAGCGTACAGGGCTGTACAACAGTGATCTTACAGATCAGTACAGCAGTGATCTTACAGGTCAATACAGCATTAAGCGTACAGCTGAATACAGCATTGAACGTACCGGTCATTACAGCAGTGAGCTTACAGTTCAGTACAACAGTGAGCGTAGAGTTCATTACAGCAGTGAGCGTACAGTTCAGAACAACAATACAGTACTGGTCAGTAAAGCAGTAATGTACCGGTCAGTACAGCAGCACCGTACCGGTAAGTACAGTAGTACCGTCCCGGTCACTAACGCAGTACTGTACCGGTTAGTACAGCAGTACCATACCGGTAAATACAGTGGTACCCTACCGGTCACTAATGCAGTACTGTACCGGTTAGTACAGCAGTATTTTACCGGTAATTACAGCAGTACCGTACCGGTCATTAAAGCAGTACTCTACCGGTTAGTACAGCAGTACTCTACCGGTAAATACAGCAGTACCGTACTGGTAAGTACAGCAGTACCTTAACGGTCAGTACAGTAGTACCGTACCGGTCAGTACAGCAGTATCGTACCCGTCAGTACAACATTACCGTACCGGTAAGTTCAGCAGTACTGTACCGGTTAGTACAGCAGTAACGTACCGGTCAATACAGCAGTACGTACCGTTAACTACAGCAGTAACGTACCGGTCATTACAGCAGTACCGTACCGGTCAATACAGCAATACCGTACCGGTCAATACAGCAATACCGTACCGTTAACTACAGCAGTACCCTACCGGTCATTACAGCAGTACCGTACCGGTCAGTACAGCAGTATCGTACCGGTAAGTACAGCAGTACCTTATCGGTCATTACACCAGTACCGTATCAGTCAGTACAGCAGTACCGTACCGGTCAGTACAGCAGTACCGTACCGGTCAGTACAGCAGTACAGTATCAGTCAGTACAGCAGTACCTTACCGGTAAATACAGCAGTACCGTACCGGTTAGAACAGCATTACCGTACCGGTCAGTGCAGCAGTACCTTGCGGGTCAATACAGCAGTACCGTACCGGTAAGTACAGCAGTACCGTTTTGGTCCGTAAAACAGTACCGTACCGGTCAGTACAGCAGTACCGTACTGGTCAGTACAGTAGTACCGTACCGGTAGGTATAGCAGTACCGTACCTGTCAGTACAGCAGTGCCGTACCGGTCAGTACACCTGTACCGTACCGGTCAGTACAGCAGTACCGTACCGTTCAGTACAGCAGCACCGTACCGGTCAGTACAGGAGACATAATTTCATATCACTGTCAGTATATTTATAAAATCGCAATGTAAAATAATATCAAGAAAAAGAGAAAATTTCTTAAGCAATAACAAGCACAATACCTGTGTTTAACTGCAATAACAAAATATTTACTGCTTTCAGCTGTTCATTTCAACAGCTCTTATCAAAAGAGGAACGTATTACCTGACTAAACATAGACCAACAAACAAACAAACCAAAATACCCGAACCAAAGAGCCTCTCCCCATCCTCCGATCCCCACATCGGATCATCGATATATCGAAAAAACGCCCGCTAGACGGACCCCAGATTTGCCGGAGCACGAAACCCAAAACTGAATTTTATTATCCCCAAACCTAACCAGTTTTAGCTCCTTATATACGCGGGCGTCTGCGTAGCTTCACGGGGACTGGGGGGCTGCAGTCTTGCGACCGGCCGGCAAACCGAACCAAAGAAGACTTCTGGTAGAGAAATCCAAAGAGTCTGACACAACATGACAGTGACAGAACATGACAGTGACAGAACATGTCCCCCAAACTCAGGAGGAAACCTCGGATAACTCTTACCCCGCATTATACCACGAGGAAATAACGAATTGCCAGCTAATAGCCATATAAAGAAGGAAGAGGAAAGTGCTGGTCCACTTCTGATATTCCTGTTTATCCACATCATAACAGAACTTCAGCCAGCCTAAGGCAGGTTGGGTCACATCATAGTTATCCACTGTGTTTCAATAACTTACATTTTACCTTCCACTGAAGATGTCTGCATGCTATCTACACCATAAAATTCCCCCTCGCTGTCCCAATTCCCAACCAATCTGCACTACCCCTCCACACAACAGTCCGATTGCCTACAGACCGCTCTGTATACAGTCCGTGGAAGTCAGTAAACAAAACCGTACAACGTGTCAGTTCATTTACAGTTTGCTGTCAACACCCTACAGTGTGTCAAAAAATAAAAGCAACTACAAACAGCCACTGTACGTATTGCTTAATTGTGCGGTGCGTTCGTGTGAACATTGTTACTGTGGAAATGTAGTGATTATTTGTGTAGCTTTAGTTATCCATCGTTCAATGCGAATGCGCCATGTTGCCATCTGTGGCCTGCCCCGCTCTACAGTATGTTTCCACATTATCTCATAAAAGGCACGATTTTAGAAGTAGAGTTACTGAACACAAAACTTGTGTTTTCATTTTCACTACAATTTTTCTGAGAAGAAACGAGTGAGATAGGATAAAATTATATTTGTCTTCACTTATATTACATTTCAGTTATACGATTTTAATGAAAATTGAATTTTCTCGCCCGGTTTTCGAAAAATCATAAAACAACAAACATTATGAAACTCCGCCCACCGGTAGCTCAGTTACTGCATGGGGACGGACAGACGGACAGACATGACGAAGCTAATAGTGGCTTTTTTCCAATTTTCCGAACGCCCCTAACAATTCCCACAACCCTTCAGTTGTTCACAATTTGTGTAGCTGCAATCCGTTTGTGTGCAGCAGACAGCAGTTGCTTCTTTACAGTCAGCTGATTGTGATACTGAGTGGCTGATTGGTATAAATGTTGTGACTGGAGGGGTTTTGTGTACAAAAGGAATT
>JGI20166J26741_12114473_pt1 | contig 18583 bp, 18 predicted proteins | sample TergutCu122P5_FD_26741 | JGI IMG/M metagenome (IMG submission 26741)
GATTATTTGTATATGAACGGTACGGGAATTTTCAATTTTACGCTTGAAAACATTCCGCGTTTGGTTAATGATACACTTTCAGCTAATCGGTTGACAAAAATAGAAATTGATTTGTATATCTTTCATCAGGCAAATAAATATATGCTTGATTTTCTTCAAAATATTTTGGAAATTGAAGATGAGAAATTTTATCACTGCCTTTCGGAAGTCGGCAATACTGTTTCTTCCACCATTCCAATCGCATTGATGGCGGCTCAAAGAGAGAATGTCTTGTCGGGAAATATTTTGATTGCGGGCTTTGGTGTTGGACTATCGTGGGGTGGCTGTATCTTAAAAGTTGAAAAGTTATGAGTTTTGTCTCTATTGATTTTGCAATATTTATGCCCATTGTTTTTCTTATTTATTGGGCGCTAAATAAGAGCAATGTAAAAATTCAAAACCTTTTTCTGCTTTCAGCATCTTATTTTTTCTATTCTTGGTGGAATTGGCGATATTTATCTCTAATTATCATATGTTCGCTCACAAATTATTTTGCAGGCTTACTGATGTTGAAATACGATCGTCGACAAATACGGAAAATTATTCTATATGTCTGCGTTGCGGTGAGTTTGGGAATCCTTGGTGTATTCAAGTATTATAATTTCTTCATTACATCATTTGTAGAGGCATTCAGCTTGTTCGGAGCAAATTTACAAGCAAAAACATTGAATTTAATCCTCCCTATCGGCATTTCGTTTTACACTTTTCACACACTAACTTATACTATTGAAATTTATCGTAGAAAATTTGAGCCGACAAAAGATGTTATTTCATTTTTCCTTTTTGTCAGTATTTTTCCACTTGCAATGGCAGGACCTATTGAACGAGCGACCAACTTATTACCACAGATTTACAAAAATCGTACATTTGATTACTACCAAGCTGTGGATGGAATGCGACAAATTCTGTGGGGGTTGTTCAAAAAAGTAGTCATAGCAGATAACTGTGCAATTTATGTAAATATGGCATTTGAAAACCCATCTACACAAAATGGCAGTACATTATTGTTAGGAATAATTTTCTTTGCATTTCAGATTTACAGTGATTTTTCGGGTTATTCTGATATGGCAATTGGGATTGGAAAATTACTTGGGTTTAGATTTTTGCAAAATTTTAATTATCCTTATTTTGCTACTTCATTCGCGGAATATTGGAAGCGAAATCATATATCTATGACGCAGTGGTTTATGGATTATGTTTATTATCCGATGACAAACAATAAAACCAAACTGTGGCAATGGAACTTATGCATGATTGCAACTTTTTTATTAAGCGGATTGTGGCATGGTGCCGGTTGGACTTTTGTGCTTTGGGGCTTGTATCAAGGCATATTTATTGTCATTTCGATGAATTCCCAAAAAAGCAGAAAACGATTTGAGAAAAAATACGATTTGAAAGATAATATTCCCTATACATTCTTTCGAATGGTTGTGACTTTTGGAATTGTATGTGTTGGGCTGGTGTTTTTTAGGTCGGAAAGTATTGGTCAAGCGTTTGATTATTTGGGTGGGATATTTGATAAAAGCTTGTTCTCATTGATGTTGTTGTGCAGGAAAGAATTGGCATTAACGACTATGATTCTTATTGTGTGCATGCTTATTGTTGAATGGGGAGGTAGGAAAGAAGAGTTTGGGCTTGAGAAATTGGGCAAAACATGGAAACCAATTTTAAGGTATGCAATGTATTATGCCATTATTGTGTTGATATTTCAATTCTCAGGAAAAGAACAAGTATTCATTTACTTTCAATTTTGATAATATGAAATATTTAATAGTTTTTAGCAAAATACACTATAAACGCATATATAACAGATGAAAAAGTTTATATTCAAAACACTATTGTTAACATTACCTATTGTAGTTTTTGCTTTATCTATGGAATATTTATTGCGGCAAATACCCAATGACTACGCTTATAAAAAAGACTATTTAAACAAGCATGCGGAAGAAATAGAAGTTTTGATTCTTGGAGCTTCTCATACATTGTATGGCGTAAATCCTTCTATCCTTCAATATAATGCATTTAATGCAAGCCATGTGTCTCAATCATGGGATCTTGATTTTGAAATTTTTGATAGTTATTTGGATAGATTCAAAAATCTAAAAATAATAATTTTATCAACTTCTGCACGGTCATTTTGGTATAGTTTAGAAAAAGGAGAAGAGCCTTGGCGAGTGTCGAAGTATGTTATTTATTATGGAAAAAAATCAAATTCTTTACGTGAAAATTCAGAATTCCTTAGTAACAAGTTTTTTATAAATATGGAGAGGTTGTATAAGTATTATTTGAAAGGAATAAATGAAATACGTAGTGATTCTTTAGGATATGTAAATAATAATGGTAATCTTACAGGAAATTTGAAAGCAGTTGTTGGAAGGCATAGTATAAATAATATATCTTCTACGACAAATACTAAAATGTTTGGAGAAAACTTAGAAATACTTCATTCATTTTTAAAAATATGTAGTGAACGAAATATTAAAGTGATTCTTCTTTCAAGTCCAACTTTTTATACATATAGAAAAAATTTGAATATTGAGCAAGTAAAAAAAACAAAAGAAACAATAAATGAACTTGTAAAAATGTATGATAATGCTATATATCTTGATTGGCAGGAAGATTCTGATTTTTTGGCAGAAGATTTTTATAATGCAGATCATTTAAATGAATGCGGTGCCAAAAAACTTTCTATTAAACTTAAAAACGCTATTATTTCTTTGACTCATTAATTATCCACTTCGAAAAGTTTAGTTTTTATAAACCTTTCTTAAGTGTATCATCAGAGATAAGCCAACTGTATGAATATTGATAATAAGGCTGATTTCAGTGAATAGAAGGATGTAAAATTATCTTGGCAGTGAAAGCAAGATAGTGAAATTAGTAGGAACGAATGCAGATACATTATTGTACCTAAGAGATGCTGGTTATTATGCCAATTAGGATTTTGAAGAATCTCTTTATGGTTTGTATTTATTTTGTATGGAAAATTTACCAATAGATATTATTGAAATAGGTTATAGAATTCTACCTCAAAATCAATATTTTTGGTAAGTTTTTTTTATTGTTCTGAATTTGTGTTAGAAAAGTTACGCAATTTAGCACAAAAAAATATATAGTATTGACAATATATAGAAAGAGTGGAGAAATGCGGATATTAAAGAAAATATGGGGTCGATTTACAATGTTATTGAAATGGTACCTGTTTAAGATAGCTAAGGATTGGGTAAGTCTCAATGTGATAAGTTTTCGTTTGAGGCCTTGGATATGGAAATTGACAGGGGTACAGATTAATGGAAAGATAAAGATAGGGTATGATGTTTATTATGATGTCGGGAATGCTTCGAATATAATAATAGAGGACGGAGTATGGATAGCGAGTCGCTCCCTATTGTTGTGTCATAAGCGTGATTTAAGGAATTACTGTGTTGGGGATGATTATAATACCTTATCACATATTAAGAAGAATGTTATTCTAAAAAAGGGATGCTGTGTGGGAATGGCATCCATAGTAATGCCGGGAGTAACTATTGGTGAAGGTGCTATTGTCGGAGCTGGTTCTGTAGTAGTTAAAGATGTTCCTGCTTGGACTATTGTTACAGGTAATCCAGCAAAAGTAGTTAAAGAACTAATAACAAGTGAGTAGATGGGACTTAAACATAAAGCGATTGCAGGTTTTTTTTGGACTTTTTCCGGAACTGTCGGAAGTGGTGCAATAAGTTTCATTATTACGATGATACTTGCGCGTGCGCTTATTCCTGCCGATTTTGGGATTTTAGAGTTAGTGATTGCCTTTACTGTTATTACAACAGTATTAGTGGATAGTGGTTTTACTCAAGCTATAATTCGGGATGAAAATGTTTCTCAAACAGATCTTTCGTCTGTATTTTTTGCTAATATAGCTATTTCGGCATTTATATACATTGCTCTATTTTTTGCAGCTCCGTTGATTGCTCTTTTTTTTAAAACTCCTGAACTCGTTTCTTTGACACGTTTCGTTTTTTTGTCAATAATTTTTGACTCATTTGCCGTAATCCAGAATGCAAACCTAAATCGCAACCTTAATTTTCGTCCGTTTGCCTTAGCGTCCATCTTGGCTATCGTAATAGCCGGGGTAGTTGCCGTTATAATGGCATTCAATGATTATGGTGTTTGGTCACTGGCTTGGAATGTAGTGTTAATATCACTTATCAGAACTATCTTATTGTGGAAACAAAGTTACTGGCGGCCTTCATTACAATTCAGCATACATTCAATAAAGAAATATTTTGCATTTAGTGTAAATTTACTTTTTCAGGGACTGATAGATAAAATTGTAACAAACCTTGAATCTTTTTTTATTGGTCGTTTTTATGCTAAAAGTTCGCTCGGATATTTCTCTCAAGCGCGTCGTTTTGATGCTTATATTAGTCAAACTACTACCAATGTAATACAAAAAGTTACATATCCTTCATTAGCTAAACTAAAAGATGATTCAGCGAGATTGAAAAACGCTTACAGGAGGGTAATAGGTGTTACTATGTTTTGCATTGCTCCGTTAATGATATTTACAATGGTTGCTGCAAGAAATTTTGTATCAGTTATTTTCGGAACAAAATGGCTCCCTTCTGCTGAGTATTTAAAGATTTGGACAATATGGGGTCTTTTTTTCCCAATAAGTTCGATAAGTGTGAATATTTTTCTTGTCAAAGGTAAAAGTCGTCTGCTGTTGAAATTGTCGATTGTAAAACAAATATTAAGAATTGCTGCTGTAATAATATTTATTTCAGTTGGAATAATCCAAATGTTGTATGCAATAATATTTGTTATGATTGTATCAACGTTTCTTTACTCCTTTTTCGGAGGAAGACTTATTGACTATAAACAGATTGAGATGTTAAACGATATAAAGATGTCATTTGCAGGAGCATTAATTTCGGCATTATTGGTTTTAGGAATTACGTATATTACAGATGGAATGAATCTATATGTCAGCTTCGCTTTACAGTTTAGCACTATGGTTTTAAGTTATTTTTTATTAACAAGATATATTTTCAGAAGTATTCAGTCGAGAGAAGTTGCTGAAATAGCCTTTTTGCTCGTTAAAAAATTAAAAAGATGAAATGATGAAAAAAATTCTCAGAAAAATAAACAGTGTTATCAAATATGATGCCACTGTATGGAATATCGGCTTTTCATATTGTACTCCAGATCAATTAATTGAGACAGGTCAACTTGGCGACGTACGTTGGGTAAGACATAACTATAAAGAAAGTTGGTTTGCCGATCCATTTATTTTAAATGTTACCGAAAATGAATATGATATTTTAGTGGAGCAGATGGACATTAAAATCAATAAAGGAAAAATTTCACGAATGGTTGTTAACAAAAAGAATATGGAGGTAATATCTTTAACAACTTTACTCGAACTGCCTACCCACCTTTCATTTCCTCATATAATTTTAAAAGATGATAAAGTATATTTCTACCCCGATAACTCCGAGTCACAAATCCTCGATTTATATCTTTTTTCGCCAACAGATAATAAAGTTGAAAAAGTTAATAATCTAATCAGCGGGGAAAAAATAGTTGATGCCCAGATGTTGGAAGTAGAAGGACGAAGTTATATTTTCGGAACAATAAAACCTAACCAAAGCAAAGATACGGTGACTATTTTCGAAGCGGAGAAATGGGATGGGAACTATCAAAAAATCGGAACATTCAAAGTTGGAGCAACTTCGGCAAGAGGGGCAGGTGAAATTTTTGAATATAGGAACAAATTAATAAGACCTTCTCAGGATTCAGCAAAGGGATATGGAAACGGTGTGGTTTTATCAGAAATAATGTATCATGATGGACAATTTTCGAATTGCGAGATTAGAAGAATTTATCCCGATAAAAAGTTTTGCTATCGAAATGGCTTACATACGATTAATTTTTATGCAAATCAAGTATTGGTAATTGATGGATATAATTTTAACAAACCATTTTTTGCATTAACAATAAATACAATCAGAAGACTTTTTAAATGAATTCTATAATAAAATCATTTTTTTTAACAACAATAACAGTATTGGTAATGCTACTATCCAATAGTATTCCAATGGGTTGGTATTTGCTACCTATGTTAATAGGAGGAGTTTTATCATTGACTAAAATTATAAGCATATTTAAAACTACCTATTATATACGTAATATTTTTTTCTATGTGTGGATTGTATTCTTTATTTCCGCATTCATTGCTCCATTAATCCATTTCTCTCGAGATTATTGGTTACCTAATTATGTTCAATTTTCTCCCAGCAATTGGAACATACTTGCACTAAAAATGAGTACGATTTTATTATATGGAATGGGTATTTTTATTTTTTTAGAACAAATAAAGTATAAACCATTATATCAGACAAAAAAATGGCAATTCAAAAATAATGCTAAGTCTTTTGTTATTTTTTTTATGATATTATCTTTTATGTTACAATCTATCTATTATATCAAAAATGGAGGAATTTACGGAGTAATTCGTTCATATACTGAAAGAGACAATAGTATGGAAGGTATGGGATTAATTTTTATATTTTCAGAAATGTTTCCTTACCTATTATTACTTTTTTACTTTATACTTCGAAGAGGGAAAAAAACTTCTCTTTTGAATGTATTGGTCTTCTTGTCCGTGATGTTTTTAAGTGCCTTATATTTTGGTGGATTTCGGGGTAGCCGTAGTAATACAGTTCTAACAATATTTCAAGCTGTACTCTTGATTCATTTTACGATATATCGTTTTAATAGGATTCACTTCTCAGCTATGATTGCTGCTTTTTTCATTTTTATGATAATTGGGCGTATATACAAGAACGAAGGAATAAATTTTATTAATAATCCTACTCAATATGAAGAATATCAAATATCTCAAAAGATGAGTGGGGTTGAAAGTATTATTATTGGTGATCTTTCACGATACAAAGATGTTTGTTATGAGATATATATGTTGGAAAATAATCCTTATTATGAACTTAAATTGGGGAGTACATACCTCTCATCAATATTAACATTTACACCTTTAGGCATTCCAATAAGAGATTATTTACAACTAACTTCAAGGACTCAAGCGGCAAGTCAATTGATGTTTGATTATGATGGAAAGAAAAGGAGTTCTTTCCAAAAAAATACACGTATTTTTGGTTTTGTCGGTGAAGCAATGTTTAATTTTGGATTTCTTTCATTTTCTTTATCTTTTTTCTTTTTATATTTTCTTCTTACAGCGTGCAAACGATGGGGTGACTCTATCTCTATACAAGATGCAAGATTCTATTTTATCCCACTTTTTCCGTTAATAGCAATAAACTTGATTAATGCTGATTCCAATAATCTTATATTCTTTATTGTTAAACGTATTGTTTTGATGTATGTAATTATTTGGTTTATAACAAATAAAAACAATGACTCTTGTATTTATCACTGATGCACGTTTTGAGAAGACTTTTGAAGGGAAAATATATTCGATTACCGGTTCTTTCAACCTCAAACTTTGGAATCGTTATCTTGAAAAGTTTGACAATATCGTTGTTATAGCGCGAGTTACAAATACCGAAAAAATACCTTCTATAGAGCTACTTGCTAATTCCGAGAGAGTATCTTTTGTTGCTTTACCTTACTATATTGGATTCGGAGCTTTTCTCAAAAAACGAAAGATTATTAAAAAAATGCTTAAAAGTCAAGCTATAACAGGTCGGAGTTATTTATGCCGCGTACCTAGTATGCTTGGTGGACTGATGACTAATATTCTTAAAAATAACAATATAAAGTATGGTGTGGAAGTGGTGGGGGACCCATGGGATGTGTTTTCATCCAAAATTATCAAGAACTGTTTGGTTCCACTGATGAGAATATATTCCTATTTTTCGCTCCGCAAAGTTGTCAGAAACGCTTCTGTTGCACTTTATGTTACCAAAGAACAATTACAAAAGCGCTATCCGACTGCAAAAGGAGTCTTTTCAACATACGCTTCAAATGTTGTTATGCCCGATAACCTTATACTTAAAAATATTAAAAAATTTTCGAAAACAACCAAAAACCATATAAAAATACTCTCGGTCGGACATTTAGACCAAATGTATAAAGCTCCTGATGTGGCAATAGACGCTATTGGACTGTTAACAGAGAGAGGACTGGACTGTACTTTAAAATGGATAGGTGATGGACTCTATAAGGAAGATATGATACGTTATGTTGTCAAGAAAGGTTTAAGCGACAGAGTTAATTTTGTCGGAAGAGTTTTGCCGACCAAAGTCAGAGAATATATGCTTGATTGTGACATTTTTATGCTAATATCTCGAACCGAAGGATTACCCCGAGCAATAATTGAGGCTATGGGAGCAGGATTACCTTGTATTGGCACACGAATAGGAGGCATTCCAGAATTGTTGGAAAATGGTGTTTTAGTAAAACAGAATGATGCGGTAGCTGTAGCAGACAAGATTGAAACTTTCATCAAAGATAACGATTTTGCTAATTACCATGCACAACGCAACCTTACAGAGTCGGAGCAATATAAAGAATCTTTACTCAAGGCAAGACGAGAAGAATTTTATGATAAATTAATTCAACTTGAAAAATGAAAATTTTAACATCCGATAAACGAATTGTTTCTCAATTAGATGGTACAATATTGGTATCCCCAAAAGCGATACATAAGTTCGATGGAGATGTTCAAGTTCAAATAATTGTTGGCTCACGGGAATTGGCACATAAGGCAGAAGCTATAAATCTTCCAGGACTTAAATTTGTTCAACTTTTAAGTGCCGGTTATGATGGAGTCGATATCGAGAAATATCGTAGTCGTAATGTATTGGTGAGTAATGCGGCAAATGTGTATGGAATTGGTATGGCTGAATATGTCGTATATGGGATGTTGATGTCTGCTAAAAGATATAATAAAGGAATTCGTAATTCATCTATACGATATCAAAGAGGTTATAATTGGATAACTGAATTGGCTGGTAAAATTGTAGGAATATTGGGTTGTGGGACGATTGGTTTGCAAATAGCTAAACGGTTGTCAGGTTTTGATATGACAATTTTGGGTTACGACCTTTTTCGTGACAGTTGTGATTATGTTGAAAAAATATACAAAAATCTTAATGAATTTCTTCCATTGTGTGACTATTTAATAATTACTGTTCCCTATAACGAATCTACCCAAGGAATGATCAATGCCGACTTTTTATCGAAGTGTAAAAAAAATGCAACAATTATAAATGTTGGTCGTATCGGGTTGATTAAAGATGTTGATTTTTTAGAGGCTTTAAAGGAAAATAAAGAAATGTCGGCTATACTGGACATGTTTGAGGTCTTTCCTAACCCGATAACAAATCCGTATCGTAGGCTCTCAAATGTAAAAGTCTTACCAGGTATTACGGCAATTTCACAAGAAATTACTACTCGCCGTGAAAAACTTGTAAAAGAAAATATATCTCGATTACTTAATAACGAAAAACCTCTGTTTGTTTTATGAATAGTATAGTAAGAGAATATTTTCCAGCATTAGACCTAATGAAATTCTTTATGGCTCTGATGATTATGTTTGCTCATATCAGTTCGGAAAATGTCTCGATTAATCCATGGTTAAAAATGATATTTTCGTTGTATAATGTTGGCGTACCTTTCTTTTTCTCATGTAGCGGTTATCTTTTCTTTTTGAAATTTAAAAAATTGGATAAGAAGGAACGGTTCAAAGAGTATATTGACTTTTCAAAACGGATAGGGTTGATGTATCTTGTTTGGAGCGCCATCTATTTCTGTTTTGTCTTAGCCAACTGGATAATGACTGGAGTCAATTTTAGTGTAATTTTGAAATATTTTCATCATGCATTTGTTTTTTCGACTTATGGCACAATTTGGTTCCTACCGGCTTTGTGGGTTGGGATGTCAATAACTTTTTATTTACTGTATAAAAACAAAAATATTAAAATTATTTCTATAATTGCAATTTTACTGTATATTATTGGTTTACTGGGATATTCATACACAAAAATAATTGATGGAGTCATACTTAAAGAACTTTATTACTTATACAAATCTATATTCGTAACAACTCGCAATGGTCTATTTTATGGTTTCCCATTTGTCTTCCTAGGTGCCTATGTTGCACTTTATAGCACTTCGGAAAAACAGACATTCAACTTTATGGCTACTCTCATATTTGTTTCCCTTTTTGTCGGAGAATCATTCTTTATTAGACATAATCGAATGGGGGTCGATGTTGGTATGGGAATAATGTTACTACCAGCTATATTCTTTATGATGAAATGGTTGATAAATTCTACAATGAAAAGCCATATATCGTATGTGTGGATGAGGAAAATGAGTATGCTGATATTCCTTGGACAGAGATTGTTCATTTCAGCAATACCTTCTGTTTTACCTGCCGCTATTGTTGCAGATATCACTAGGAATGCTTATGTAGGCTTAGTAATTTACGCTTGTTCTGTCTTGATTTTTTCAGCATTGGTCGTAAAATTGTCTGACAGATATAAATGGCTGAAAATATTATGGTGAAAAAGTCAATTTGTATAATCACGACAATTGCTCCTACCCTTGAACAATTTGTTATTCCCGGAGCGAGAAAATTAAAGAAAAATAATTTCGAAGTTACTTTGATGGCTTCAATGAATGATAAATTTATAGAAAAATACAAGGATGAGTTCTCTTTGATAAATATCCAAATGGAGCGTGGCGTTAAGTTGTTTGGAATGCTAAAGACCATTTGGTTTTTCTATAAAATATTCAAACGCGAAAGATTTGCTATCATTCAATATGCAACTCCAAATGCAGCTTTTTATGCCTCCGTTGCCGGATGGTTTTCAGGTATCAAAGTAAGGCTTTATTGCCAATGGGGAATTCGTTATGTTGGATTCGACGGATTTATGCGAAAGTTATTCCGTTTTATTGAAAAAATAACTTGTTATCTGTCGACTGCTATTCGCCCCGTAAGCGTTCTAAATCTTCAGTTTGCAGTTAACGAAGGGCTCTATAAGACATCAAAAGCAAAAGTTATAGGACAGGGAGGAGCAGTTGGTATTGATTTAAAATACTTTGATGTTTCTAAACGTGAACAATATAAGGCTCAGATTATCGAAAAACATCCTGTATTAGTAGGCAAATTTGTCTTTGGTTTCGTTGGTAGATTGGATAAAGATAAAGGAATCAATGAATTAATAGGAGCCTTCAGAGAATTAAAAGTAAAATACACAGATATTGCATTGGTGATTGTCGGACCTTTGGACAGGTTGAAAGGAATTAATTCTTCATTACTTGAGTATGCAAAAAAATCCGAAGATATTCTATTTATTGGTCCCTCCGATCAAATACCCCAGTATTTAAGTGCAATGGATATTCTAACTCAACCGACCTACCGTGAAGGTTTTGGTTTATCAATGTTACAGGCAATGGCAATGGGCACAGCTGTTATTACGACTGATGTTCCAGGAGCAAGTGAAACAATCGAAAGGGATAAATCGGGGCTGTTGTGTACTGTTCGCAATACTGATTCTCTTCTGGAAGCAATGGAAAGATTATTGAGAAATAATGATATGAAAAAAGAATTTACCGATAAAGGCATATTAAGAGTTGAAGAATATTTTACTCAAGAGCAAATGTCTTGTTACATTCTTGCAGATAGAGAAGACATTTTTAACAAAACATATAAAAAAATATGAAATTTAATCTGATGATACTCACAGCAGATCCTTCTTTTGCTGTTAAATCTCAGCTTGCAGGAATAGACAGAATTTTTTATGATTTAGAATATATAAATAAAAGAGAAAGGCAAGCTGGTCGCAATACCGTAGTATCTGATAATAAAGTAGATGGTATTCCATCGGTAAAAAAGGTACTGGCAAGTGCAGATTTGTTAGTTAGAGTAAATCCAATTCATCAGTACTCATGCACAGAGATTGATCAATCTATTGAAAATGGTGCAGACATATTGATGCTCCCGATGGTTATCGATTCTTCGGATGTAAGATCTTTTGTCAATATGGTTGCCGGAAGAGCAAAGACTTGTATAATGATAGAAACTCCACAAGCAATGACTCGAATCGACTCAATACTAGAAGTAGAAGGCATTGATGAATTGTTTTTTGGACTTAACGATCTTCACATTGGACTCGGATTAAAATTTATGTTTGAGACTCTAAGTGGAGGGCTAATTGAATATATGGCTCAAAAATGCAAAATGAAAGGTATGTCATTTGGTTTTGGTGGTATTGCTCGAATAGGAGATGGTATATTGCCTGCTGATAATATATTAGGCGAGCACATACGCCTAGGTTCTTCTTCCGTAATTCTCTCTCGCACTTTCAAAGATGAGATTGTTCAGGACGGTGAAATAATTTTGTCGCGTGAAGTGAAAAAAGTAAGGGAAAAAATTGCTGAGATTGAAACCTGGAGCCAAGAACAATTTGAAATTAATCGCCGCCAAGTAGTGATGGCTGTAAAAAAAATTACTAATAGTTAAGATATGTTGCAACACATATAAGTAAAAAATTCACTTTGAAAGAAAAATGACAAAACTTTTTCGTATCGTTACCACGCCTCTGTCTTTCGAAACAGTTTTGAAAGGTCAATTGCAATACATGCAGCAACATCTTGATGTTACTGCTATTTACTCTGATTGTGAAAAATCAGATAAAATAGAAAAAACAGAAGGTATAAAAACCTATTCTGTTGAATTAACACAACAATTTTCACTTCTTAAAGACCTAAAAACTATATGGAAGTTGTATCTATTTTTTCGGAAAGAAAAACCTGATATAGTGCACACTCATTCGCCTAAAGCCGGATTAATCGGAATGTTGGCTGCTCGCCTTGCAAATGTTCCTCTTCGATTGCATACGGTTGCCGGAATGCCATTGATGGTGACTAAAGGCTTAAAACGAAAACTATTGAATTTTACCGAAAAACTTACCTGCCGATACGCTCATCAAGTGTATCCTAATTCCAGAGGATTGCAGGAATTTATCCTAAAAAATAAGTTTTGTCCGGAAAGTAAATTGAAAATCATAGGCAAAGGAAGTTCAAACGGCATCAACAGCGCATTTTTCTCTCCTAAATTATATACTCATAACCAAAAAGTAGAATTAAAAAACGAAACAGGCATTCCAATAAACGGTTTTGTTTTCTGTTTTGTGGGCAGGATGGTAAAAGACAAAGGCATCAACGAGTTGGTGCAAGCGTTCGTAGAAGTTAACAAGACGTTCCGATATGCCAAACTGCTGTTGGTCGGTCCTTTTGAACCGGAATTAGACCTATTGGCGCCCGAAACAGAAAAGGCAATCCTGGAACATCCGGATATTTTTTCCGTCGGGTTTCAAACGGATGTGCGTCCCTATTTAGCATTTTCCGATGTTTTCGTTTTTCCGTCCTATCGCGAAGGATTTCCCAATGTGGTGATGCAAGCGGGAGCGATGGAACTCCCCTGCATCGTTACGGACATCAACGGCTGCAACGAAATTATTGAAGACGGCGTCAACGGGTTGATTATTCCTCCTAAAAATAAAGAACAACTTCAGGAAAAGATGCGGTTGTTGTTGGAAAATTCCGAATTGCGAAATCATCTGAAACAAAATGCTCGCAGCATGATTACTTCACGCTATGAACAGAAAGCGGTTTGGGAGGCGCTGCTGGAAGAATACAGAAGTTTATAAAGAATCCAATGAAAGACATTGCTATCTACGGCGCGGGAGGTTACGGCAGAGAAGTCGCTTGTTTGATAAATGCTATCAATGAAGTGAAAAAAGAATGGAATCTTATCGGTTTCTTTGACGACGGAATTCAAAAAGGGACAAAAACAAAGTATGGAGATATTTTAGGTGGAATAGATGAACTGAATAATATTAATCATCAATTGTTTCTTACTATTTCCATAGGAACGCCGCATATATTAAATAATATTATCAACCGTATTTATTCTACTCATATCGAATTTGCAAATCTTTTTCATCCTTTAGCAGAAATTCATGAATCTGTAAAAGTGGGCATAGGTAATATTATAACATTCGGCAATTATATTTCTTGTGATGCCATCATTGGCAATTTCAATGTTTTCAATACGATGTGCGCAGTGGGTCATGATACCGTAATCGGTTCATACAATGTTTTTAATCCTCGTTCTCAAATTTCCGGATCAGTGTGCATAGGTGATATAAATTTTTTCGGGTTAAATTCATCTGTTTTACAAGCGATAAAAGTTGGAAATAATAATAAAATAGGCGCTTACAGTTTTGTAACACGAGATGTTAAAGACAATGAATCTCTTATTGGTATACCTGCAAAAAAAATGCCTGTTCCAAATATTTCAGAAAATAAATAACATAACTATACAAATCAAAAAATATGAACAATTTAGAACGTTACAATCAAATTTTCAAAGAAACATTTGAAGTTGAAGATGCTCAATTAAAAGGATTAACTTACCAAAGCGTTCCGTTATGGGATTCGGTTGGTCACATGAATATGATTGCCGCCTTGGAAGAAGCTTTTGATATTATGATGGATACGGATGATATTATCGATCTGTCATCGTATGAAAAAGGGAAAGAAATTCTGACACAAAACTACGATATTCATTTTTAAGAATATGGGTCAGTTGCTAAAGGACAAAACAATTGTTATTACCGGTTGTTTGAGGGGCATAGGAAAAACAACGTTAGAAGTATTTGCTCAACAGGGAGCAACTATTTTTGCCTGTATTCAATATCCCGATCCGGCGTTTGATGTTTTTATTCAAGAATTGAAACAAAAGCATTCAGTTGAGATAACGCCTGTTTATTTCGACTTATCTGATGAGGAAGCTATCAAAACCGGAATGAAACAAATATTGGCTGCAAAGATACCGATCGACGGCTTGGTAAATATTGCAGGTATGGTATATAACGGATTGTTTCACATGACCAATATGGAAACAATGAGGAAGGTTATTGAAATAGATTTTGTTTCTCAGATGTTGGTTACGCAATATATTTCAAAAATGATGATAAAAAACAAGCGCGGCAGCATTGTGAATATATCTTCGATTGCAGGCATTGACGGCAATCCGGGTCAAATTGCTTACAGTTCAGCGAAAGCTGCATTGATAGGAGCTACAAAAACATTATCCGGTGAACTTGGTCAACACAATATCAGGGTGAATGCGATAGCGCCGGGAATAATTCTCACCGATATGACAAAAGAGCTTGCACGGGAAAAATTTGATGATTTAGTAAAAAAGTCGAAAATACCCAGAGCGGGCACTCCGGAAGAAGTAGCCAATGTGTTGCTTTACTTGATTTCTGATATGTCGGCATATGTAACCGGGCAAGTTATTCGTGTGGACGGTGGAATCGGTTAATAGAGGAAAAAATAAAACATTGACAGATATGCTATTAAAAGATAAAAGCGCAATTATTACAGGTTGCAACAGAGGTATTGGAAAATCCATTTTAGAGGTTTTTGCAAAAAATGGAGCTAATGTTTGGGCTTGCATAAGGACTCAAAACAATGAATTTGATGTTTTTATTGATGATTTGATGAAAACCTATCAAGTGCAAATAACTCCTGTATATTTCGACTTGTCTGATTATGAACAAATCAAATCCGGAGTTAAAACAATTATGTCCGAGAAAAAGAAAATCGACATATTGGTAAACAATGCAGGAATAACCTATAACGCTTTATTTCAGATGACATCTATGGATAAACTGGAAGAAGTTTTCAAAATCAACTATTTTTCGCAAGTACTTTTAACACAGTACATAGTAAAATTAATGGTCAGACAAAATTCCGGAAGCATTGTAAACATAGCATCTTCAGCGGCAATTGATGCTAATCCGGGTCGTTCCGCTTATGGTGCAAGCAAGGCTGCCATTATTTGCACTTCAAAGGCAATGGCAGCGGAATTGGGTGAAAAAGGCGTTCGTGTGAATGTAGTAGCTCCGGGAATTACCAATACCGATATGGTTGCGGAAAGTATGTCAGACGAGGTAATTGAAGAAACAATTAGCCAAACGAATTTGAAAAGAATAGGAATACCCACGGACATTGCCGAAGCGGTTTTATTCTTGGCATCGGATATGTCGAGCTATATGACCGGTCAGGTTATACGTGTTGATGGCGGATTATCATAAAGCAATGGAACAACTTCAATTTGAAAGAATAAAGGAAACAGCACATAATGTCAGACTGCAAATACTAAAGTCTGCTTATGTTGCCGGTAAAAATGGCGCTCATTTAGGAGGCGGATTGTCTTTGGTTGAAATATTAAGCGTTCTTTATTCCGGCATACTCAAATATGATATTTGCAATCCGACAAATAAGTATAGAGACCGCTTGATATTAAGTAAAGGTCATGGTGCAATAGCCCTGTTTGCCATATTGAAAGAAACAGGATTCATAAGCGCTGAGGAATTAAATGAATTTGAACAAAACGGCTCACATTATTACGCTCATGCCTCAAGAAATATTGAAAAAGGTATTGAATTTTCCGGCGGCAGTCTGAGCTTAGGGCTATCCTTTGCTGTAGGTGTTGCATTATCAAATAAAAAAGAGAAAACCAATAACCGCATTTACGTAATTGTCGGTGATGGAGAGTGCGACGAGGGTTTAGTGTGGGAAGCTTTAATGTCCGCTGCTAATTTCAATCTGACAAACTTAATGGTGATTGTTGATTGTAACGGACTGCAATCCGATGACTTCACAACAAATGTAATGAATAAATCATCATTATTGGAAAAGTTTACTTCATTTGGTTTCTATACCCGTGAAACGGACGGTCACGATATTGAACAATTATATAAAGCATTTACAAATTGTGATTCAACAAAACCCAATGCAATTATTGCAAACACCGTAAAAGGTAAAGGAGTTTCGTTTATAGAAAATAATCGAGATTGGCATCACGGGGTTTTATCGCAGAATCATTATGAAATGGCGTTAAAAGAATTGGAAGAAAAATGGAAATAAATAAACTAAACGCCAGAACTTATTCCCGGTTAGGTCATAGCGGGTCTGTTTTCGGTATGGGATTATTGGATTTGATAAAAGAAAATCCTGAATTACTCGTATTGTCATCCGATATGTCGCGTCCGGCAGGGCTTGACCGGTTTAAGACTCAATATCCCGGTAATTTCTATAATGTAGGTATTGCCGAACAGAATTTAGTCGGGATAGCCGCAGGTTTGGCAAGTGAAGGCAAGCAGGTGATTGTCACTGCCCAAGCCGCTTTTTTATCTATGCGAAGTTGTGAACAAGTACGCCAATATCTCGGTTATATGAATTTTAATATTATTGCAATCGGCATCAGCGCCGGTTTTGCTTTAACATTCTTTGGGAATACCCATTATGCTATCGAAGATATGTCTGTAATACATGCTATGCCGGGTATTACAATTCTTTCACCATCCGATGCAGGACAGGCATGCAAAGCGCTTTTTGCAGCGGTTAAGCTAAATAAACCGGTATATATGCGACTGACAGGTACGTTAAATAATCCTGTTGTATATACTGAAGACTATGATTTTGTCATCGGGAAATCCATACAAATCAAAGAAGGTAAAGATATTACAGTCTTCGCTACGGGCAATATGGTTTATCAAGCCATGCAAGCTGTAGAATTATTGAAAGAGAAAGGATTATCGATTGGAGTAACAGATATTCATACAATTAAACCATTAGATACGGAAGCTATATCAAAAAATTTTAATTCAAAACTGTTGGTTTCGATAGAAGAACATAGTATTTTAGGCGGATTGGGCGGTATTATTTCCGAATTTCTTGCCGGAGAAATTAAAACTCCTCCTTTGTTACGATTAGGTGTTAAAGACACATATTCCGCTCCCGGTGATTATTCCTATTTGTTAAAACAACATCGATTAACTCCTGAACTTATTGCCGAAGACATATTGGAAAAATATAATCAATTATGTAAGTGAATCTGTTTTACAATCCATATTTCAAAGATAATATAGCAATTATTACCGATACCGGTAATAGAATTACATACGATGAACTTTCCCAATTCTCGAAAAGAATCAAAAATCATGTTGCAGGAAAGCCATTGATATTTGCTTTATGCGAAAATACCCCGGGTTCATTATTGGGCTACGTAGCTTTCATTTCAAAAGGAGCTGTTCCGTTGATGTTAGATGCAAAGATTGATGCTGATCTGCTGAATAATTTATTAAATGTATTTAAGCCTAATTATGTATGGATGCCGGATAATACGCCATCCATTCTCAAAAACACAAAAGCAGTATTTTCCGAACAAGGGTATTCACTCTATTTATTTTCTTCTGTCAAAGTTCCGCTAAATCAGGATTTAGCTTTACTGCTGACTACCTCCGGCAGTACCGGTAGTCCGAAATTAGTACGTTTAAGTTATAAAAATATCAAAGCAAATGCCGAATCGATAGCGCAATATTTGAATATTACGAATAATGAAAAACCTGTTACTTCCTTGCCGATGCACTACTCTTATGGAATTTCTGTTATCAACAGTCATTTGATAAAAGGAGCGACCATTTTACTATCCAACTAT
>JGI20166J26741_12115584_pt1 | contig 18580 bp, 9 predicted proteins | sample TergutCu122P5_FD_26741 | JGI IMG/M metagenome (IMG submission 26741)
GGGAGAAGATCATTAAAAACAGTGCGATTGAAAGAATCGATTGGAGGTTCAATCCACCGACGGCTGCTTGGTGGGGAGGTTGGTGGGAGCGTTTAATTAGACTCCTCAAACAGATGCTTAAGAAAACCCTTGGGAGAGCTTCGCTGACATATGAAGAATTAGAAACCGTCTTATGTGATTGTGAAGCTGTTATCAACTCTAGACCTCTGACTTTTGTGTCAGAAGATGTTGCTGATCTTGCTCCCCTTACGCCCAATATGTTCCTGATGGAGCTCAGAGAAGTGGGACTCCCAGACTGTGATGCAGTGGATGCAGCCAGACTCACACGACGAGCCAAATATAGGCAAGAGATCAAAGAAAGACTACGGGACTGATTCAGAAAGGAGTACTTGGGCCAATTGATGGTGACTGCTACGAGGACAAGCCGTGAGTTACTACCTCGAGAGGTTGTACTGATTGGGACGGAAAATAGCAAAAGGGCAGATTGGCCACTAGCTGTGGTAAAAGAGCTCATCCCCAGCAGAGATGGGAAGGTACGTCTCGTGAAATTAAGAACGGCGTCTGGCATACTACTCAGGCCTGTACAAAGGATTTATCCTCTGGAGATCTACGATGAAGGGGTGCCAGTACCTACGCCGGCATCAGTGGGGGTGGATCGCAAAAAGGGATTGACGACCGCTTCGCGAGAAAGGGAGAACGGTAGGCCAAGTGCGGCTGAATTGTTCACTAGAGGTGGTAGAAAAGTGAAGCCTCCTCCTCGATTTGTTATATAGTGGTGTATGGTAGGGCGGTCATTACCCTAAGAGTTTGAGTCAGGTAGCCTCAGTTCGACTCAAAGGTGGGAGTGTGTTGGGAAACGAGGGTTGGCTGTACAGTGAGAATCAGGTTGGCCACACTGCTTGAAGAAAAAAGGAGGCACTAGTGTGGAAAAAGGCGCGGCTTGCAGTGGTAGAGAAAAGAGTGTGGTGTTAGATACGCGTTTAGACTAAGACAAATTGAACAAGAAGCCGGTTAGGCTGTTAGAGTTAACAGTGACATTCCCATGGCGTTTTTCCTTCAAAATGGCCTTCATTTGTACCAGCAGAGATGAGTAATACTCCGTGTTGATAGTTTGGCCCTTTGGAGGATAATCAGTGAGGAGGATGCTGTCTTGATCCCAAAAAATCGAGGCGAGAACTTTTCTAGCAGATTTTTGCACTCAGAATTTTTTGGAGTGGGGTGAGCTGCTATGCTGCCACTCCACTGATTGTTGCCTTGTCTCCGGGTCATAGTGATATAACCAGGTTTTGTCCATGGTCACCAATCACGACATGAAATCATTTGGATCGCGCCGAAAATATTCCAAATTTGCTCAGACGACTGGCACCATTGACATTTTTGATCTGTGTTCAGGCATTTTGGGACCCACTTCGCGGAGAGCTTCTGCATGTCCAAATCTTCATGAATGATGGACCCAACCCACTCACGTGAGATGCCCAGTTGCTCAGCTATTGATTTAGCCAAAATCCGACGGTCTTCCAAGATCAGCTTGTGAATTTGATCAATAATCTCCGGGGTGGTCACTGTTTTGGGTTGTCCAGGACGAGGCACATCACAGGTTGAAAAATCACCAAGTTTAAACTGGGCCACCCAGTTTTTGATGGTGACATATGATAGTGTATGTTCCCCTAATGTTTCTATCAGAATGGCGTGAATTTCCTTCAGCACCTTGCCTTGTAAAAAAAAAACTTGTTGACAGCTCACGTCTCGATGTTGTTGAAATCGCGTGCGTCGCCTGACATGCTTCCTTTCAGCCTCTGTAACAAGAAAAGACTTGCAATTCAGCACATGAACAAACCCCTCTTTCCAACGACACTATCAGTTCCGTCCTACAACATTGGGAAGTTGGGTTAAGAACTTATCAGCACCCCCTGGTATTGTGTCCTATATAAATCTGACACATTTGAAACTCTTCCACAGCTGTTGTTTTCCAGTGTATGTTATTTGTTTTCTTGGTTCCTTCAGAAATGATGGGTAGTTTTCAATAATTAGAATGGAAGAGTGACTGAGGAATTTGAAGAGAACTCAAAAGTGTGTGGTGAGGTCAGGTCTTTACAGGGGAGGTTTTTTGTGGTTCCTGGAAAATGGTTTCCTTCTGTTGACCAGAAGAATAGAAAAAGTAGGCCTATGTAAATTTACGTAATAAAACCAACAAATGTACATGTGTTATTACATATTAATTATCAACATGTTCTGATTGCTTCTGCAACCATCATCAGGGTAGCATTACAAGAATACTAACAGTACGACTAACTGCCAACTTATATATATGCAACCACTCAACCTTATAATGAACGCTTCAAATACACCATATGATCACAAAATGTCAGCTTATGTACTGTTAAAATCAGATAAAATTTAGTTTTTGAAAACAAATAAAACTGGATGTATTGTTGTATGCAGTTAATATACATCTCCTAAGTGGGGTATATATTAACTACATACAACAAATAGGGAGTGTATATTAACTGCATATAACAATACACCAAGTTTTATATGTTTATAAGAACTAAATTTTGGGGAAAGGGCTGATTAAACTTCCTGTGTTCTGTGTCTGTAACAAGAAGTCTTATTGCTGATAATGCAAATGAAAATACACACTTATGTTTTCACAGTTGTTCCACTTATTTGGCTGATTTTCATTATTCTTTCATCTGTGACTAGTCTTGCAATATATCATTATGCTTTCTAGTATTTTGAAAGATAATTTCATAAATGTATTTACACATCTCATAATATGTTGGAACAGCCTTAACAAATCAAAATTCTAATTAGGAAAAAATTAAGAGCATAATGCAGTCAGGGAATGCTTGCTGTTATTCGATGCATAATCTTTTGTCTTCCAGTTTTCTATCCAAAAATATAGAGATTAAGATATACAGAATTATAATTTTACCAGTTGTTTTGTATGGGTGTGTTTCTTGGTCACTCACATTGAGGGAGGAACATAGGCTGAGGGTGCTTGAAAATAGGGTGCTGAGGAGAATATTTGTGCCCAAGAGGGACAAGGTAACGGGGGAGTGGAGAAAACTATCTAATGAGGAGCTTAATAATCAGTACTTCTCACCAAATATTATTTAGGTGATGAAAATGAGAAGAATAATATGGGTGGGGCATGTAGCTCGTATGGGAGAGAGAAGAGGTGTATACAGGGTTTTGATGAGGAAACCTGATGGAAAGAGACCACTTGGAAGACCCAGGCATAGATGTCAATATAATATTAAGATGATCATCAGAAAGTGGGAGGTGGGGGCATGGACTGGATTGATGAGGCTCAGGATAGGGACAGATGGTGGGCATTTATAAATGGTACGGAACCTTCGGGTTCCAAAAAATGCGAGAATTTCTTGTCTAGCTGAGAACTGGTTAGCTTCTCAAGAAGGACTCTGCTGCTTGGAGTATGAAGTATTTGCAAGTGTCTTATGTAAATTGTAAATAACAGTCAGCATAATATTTGTGTTAATATACTTGGTTCCATGCAGTTTTATGAACCTTTCCTACTTTCTTTCTTTCTGATTTCTTTCACCTTCTGTTCTGTAATTCAATTGTTTGATGTTTCTGCCTTACTATGAGATATATATTTTAACCTAGCAAAGTTCCTGTGGTGACGAGGCTACAGGCTTCATTGTACAGAAATCATGATTCAATTCCTAGCATAGACAAGAGATTTTTTGCTTCTCCAAAGCATCCAGTCCAGATCTGGGCTCACCAAGCCTTGTATTTAGTGGGTACTCAGGGGCTCTTTTCTGAGGGGTGAAGCACCCAGGACATTATGATTTCAAAAGTAAGTGGAGCTGTACCTCTCCTTCCCAGTAGACCTTCAAGGTATGAACAAGGACAAGTTTACCATTACATTTTACTGTATTTACTGTACACCTTTCAATAATTTGTAATTCATTAAAATCTTTCACGTGTGTCAGTGTGAGTCTCCAACTGAGTTCATTCTGGAAAGAAAATTTATGTATAAGAATGTAATAGTCATGTGTAATACGTGAAGTATACTGAACAACTTACTCCCACTCCTTTATTCTCTGCAGTAGAAAAATATACAAAACTTACTGTTTTGTTGCTTTGAGCATACAACACATTTTAGATATAGTAGTAGTTAGCACTTCCTTTTGTAGAAGATATTCTTGTATCATCATATCTCTCTAATGGTAAAGCAAGACATGGTTGATTTGCTCAGCTTGTCTTTGTTGTCTATTGTTGTGTATGTTGTCTTCATAGCAGACTTTGGCAGTTGTAACAATTGTCCTCAATTTTCAGCTGTCGGTTTCTGCTTGGTGGTGACCATGGCCGCCTAAAATACATACCTCCAGAGGAATTTTCACCACTAGTTGAAAGTTTGCTGCCACAACAAGTGCTTTCAATTGATCCATGTTTTTACTTTGGCAACTTGAACAAGGTTGTCCTTTCTGGACCTTGGCCTGTGGAAGATGATACTGCCTTTGTTCCAACACCTGTTGACACTACAACTGTGAGTAATATCATTATACATCACAGTGTATATTGGTAAAAATTTGGTGTATTACATGTGTGCCGAAAGTATTTGTGTAGTTGTAAAAGACTAGTACTGAAAATGCAGTGGTTTGGGCAGAAAATGAATGCATACCCACAGATAACAATATACCAAGGTGAGTCAGATGGAAACCTTCAGAATTTTTTTGCCAGCTAGTTGACTGCAGATAGGTTCGGTAAATCTTTGCAGTTTCTTAAACATGATTCCTGTTGGGTTCAATGTGTGTACTCCAGTACTTAACCAGTGTCTGGTTTCACTGTGCAAAAATTCCTTTTATTGCTTGTATAGCCACCCCTTCACTACTTTATCACATCAGAAAGTCTTCCCAAGAGCCTTTTTGAGTGGCCCATGAAATGGCACCATGCCTTGCTTGCTCATGTTTCATGCAGGAAGTAGCGAACTCAGCTTTCATCTCCAGTGACTATGTGCTTTAGGAAGCTGTCACATTATGGTTTATGTCATCACAGAATTTCATGACAGGCATCCACTATTGCTCATGCATATGCACGTGTGTGCCTAACTTCACTGCTTGTCTTTCAATGGCAGAGACATGCACATTTTGCAAGTTCATATTATAGTATTCTGTGGTATACAAGTTATGTGATCTGGTAGGAGGTTACCAACATTTCAGAGGAACATATGGCCACCATTTTCAGGATAAAAATTATAACTACTAGGCTGCAGAAAACCACAACATGTGTCTTCATTGCTCAGAGGACCTTGAGTCTCATATTTGTTACATGTTGTCTTTCATTATTGAAAGTGAATAAGGTATGCGACTGACACATATTGAGTTCTGAAATATACAATACTGCATTTGTATTAAAACTCTTGAAATTGTCACTGGGTCACTCTCTGAATTTCTTTTTTTATTTTAAAAAAAAAAGATAGTTTGTGTGGGCATGCCACCAGAAAAGTGTTCTTGTTTGCTAACTGCTGTGAAACCAAAGAAGGGAGAGCACATTTACTGTTAGTCTAGAGATGTAGTATTTCTTATTCACAGGAGAAGGAAAGAAATAATGATATCCACAGCCACACAGGTGAGGTGTTTTCGGCAATAGTGGATGCAGGGAAGTACTGAATCCCGTTATTTATCATGGCTGGAGTAATAATGGGAAGTGTCACTCTGAAATACCAAATGCAACGAGCCATATTGTTTCGTACAGGAGAAAAATACTTAGTGTTATTTTAAGTTGTTGACGAGTCTAGTTAATCTTAACATTCATTACTGACTGGTAATGTGTTGGCTTTTGTCAACGTAGAAGAAAAAGAATATGCACAGTGCATCTTGGTGCACATTTTAATGTCTTTGCTCCAGGGTTAAGTAGATATTGCTGCAGGACAAATCCTTTATTTTCAACATTGGTGACACACGGATGATGGGAATTTTTGTTCTTTATACAAAATTCTGTACATATGAAAGCATAGTTCCACAGCTCAGTTGTGGACACAGGCTAGAATCTATCATGAATTTGACATTGGTAATGGCATTCTGCAGTATTTGTATCCACAAAAAACTTATTTCCTCCTCCTGATCAAATAAAATTCTACATACTGCATAGAAGACTAGAAGTTTGCATGCGCTGGTACCTCTTCCTAGATGTGTGTCATATAACATTTCTTTTTTTGTTTTAGGTAACACTTCCAAGTTACGTGGAGAGTATAAGAGACCGTCTAGCAGAAAACATTCATGAAATGTGGGCAATGAATAAAATTGAAGCTGGATGGAAGTATGGTGAAAGACGAGATGATGTGAGGAAGATTCACCCATGTCTCATTCAGTTTGAGAGATTGCCACCAGCCGAGAAACGATATGATTCCCAACTTGCTGTACAAACATTGAAGTAAGTACTTAACCATTTATGTTGATTTTATGATACTCAACCTTGTTTCTTTAAGATTCAGATTATCAACTGCTACATGAAACATCTCTTACTGATAACTTTTCTCATCAAAACTATGATAACTAACTCAGAGAATATGACACCTACAATAACCTTAAACTCAACTCACTCATCTGACAGATGTACATATTTTCCATCAAAACATCGGAGGATTAATAAATAAAACAAATGAACTCCTTTGTCACTTACATCATGATTTACCACAAATATTGTGTCTAACAGAACATCATCTAAATCAAATGGAACTTAATCTCATACACACAGAAAACTATTTGTTTGGTTCATACTGTGTTTGCGTTTTCTTTTATAAAAGCATAAAATTCTCTGTCATAAATATAGTTAATTGCTGTGTCAATAAAGACATTGATGTATGTGCAGTTCACCATGATTCTACTGTTAGGAATTTTTTTTTTAAAACTATTTATTGATCTCAATCAGGAAATGTTAACAAGTTTGTAACCCAATTACGTATGATACTGCAAACTTTATACAGCCCACAAGTAGATCTTATCACATGTGGAGATATTAACATAAATTAACTTAATGATAGTGACAGAGTGACACAATTTAAAGCACTACTAAATTCATATTACTTGTTCAGACCAGTTATTTTTCCCACTAGAATTGGGAAAGATTCTATTGCACCTATATTTTCATTCATAACTCTAAATTTGACAAATACATAATATTTCCCTTAAATAATGGCCTATCAGATCGTGATGCACAACTTATAACAATAAATTTTGCACTGAATCAATCATAAGATCATCAGACTTATTTCAAAACAAAACAAAAAAAGTATACAATTGCTGATTTTCAGATCCAATTGAGTTATGCAGTATGGGTCTCAGTTTTCAAGGGTGATGATGTAAACAAAATTTGTAATTCTTTTTTAAATACTTATTTAAGAATCTTGTATTCAAGTTTTCCATTAACTGAAGTAAAACAATTTAACTACAAATAGTTCCTGGATTACACAGGGAATAAAAATTTCTTGCGAATGTAAAAGGGAAATAACAATGCGTAGTGAGCAAGAATAGCAGAACCTCATCTATAAAAACATATTACAAAAATTATTGTACAGTATTGTCAAAAGTTATAAAGGCAGAAAAAAGATTAAACTGTGAGAAGCAGATAAGGAATTTGAATAGTAAAGTGAGATCTGCATGGGAGATTATATATTCAGAAACAGGGAGAAAAATAAAAAATGGTGACGTATAGTCTTTAAATATTAGTGGTGTGAATATTAATAACCCACAAAATATTACTGATGTTTTTAGTAATTTTGATCCCAAACAGTTACATTATAGTATTTCAATTATAAGGATCACAGATGTGAAGTATTGGAGCACCTTTAATTACATGGTGATAAAGAAAATTCATAAAACACAAGACACAATGGACCAACTAAAAATATGAGCCACAAGCCCTTTGCTTTTGGCATGTGTGCTCTTTCTTTTTTAACATCGTTTGTCTCCTCCACCTCAGGGCTGTCTTTCTACAGGTCTTCAGTGTCTATGAAGTCACAGCCCCTTATTATCTACTGCAACAATTCTTCAAAACTGTACTTGAATTTCAGACCTTGCTGCAACATCTCTGTGCTTTGCTACCGTTAATAGAACATGAGACACAGTGGCTCTGGAACCACTAACAGTCAATAGGTTGCACTAAAGCTGTAAAGTGGTACACAGTCAGTATCAACAATGGTACAGTTTGATCATCAATAAATGAAAATCGTTTTAAAGCTTTTTTAAATGTATTAAGTGGGAACTAATTGTTTACCAATCCAGAAATATACTTAAAAAATGGCAGAACTTTCTACATGAGAACTTTATGTGCAGAAAAATTAAAGTTTTTCTTATGGGAATTGAAGCAGAGCTTGAAAAATATTAGTTCTTACAGGAAAAAATTGTATCTGAGAACTTATCTCTAAACACTGTAGTCTGAAATTCTATCATTAGTGTTTTATAAAAAAATAAATATGGATGTGACAACATTTTCTAGAACTATATTGGCACTGGGCTACTACATAACAATGGATAAGCCTCCATCTCGAATCAAGTCTCTTCGTCTTCCGAATGAACCATTTCTACAGTCCAATGGCTACAAGCCAGCTCCACTGGATCTTGTTGCCATAACTCTCACTCCTAAGATGGAAGAACTGGTGGATCAGCTGGCAGAGAATACCCATAACCTGTGGGCAAAGGAACGGATTCAGCAGGGCTGGACATATGGCTTAAATGAGGTAATTAATTTCTTTAGCATTTATTGTTATGTGTTATTAATGTTCATAATTTTGATCTATGTTGGCATTTTGAAAACATGATTTCTTTAAGTGGGTCAGAAATATGTGCTTAGTGGAGGCAGTTTTCTATTAATTTATTTGAAATTTTTGTTATGTTCAAGTAACACACATTAGTGTAACAGTAGGACTGGAGCTTGAAAGCACTTTAATTTCAAATTCCAGAAACTGTGTGTGTGTGTGTGTGTGCACCCGCACACTCGCCTACTTGTGCATGTGTGTAAATTTAAATTTTTTTAAAGGCTTAGCATAATATGGAGAATAACCTCTTCTTTGTACAAATTGACTCCGGATACCAGAAATGTGAAAGGAGTAATTTGTCTGCTTCATACATTAAAAGCTATAGCTGTGAGAATTATGCCAATATTTGAAGTATAATCTTGGCTTCTACATCTGTAAGGAATCATCCCTACACCATTAGCCCCATGATACAATTAAATATCACACCGTATATAGTAACTTAGACATTTCAGTCACAAAATATTAAGTATTTAATGAGCATTTGTAATATACAGCACCTTAATGTGATATGAATAAGAACGTAATACATTTCAGGATTCTGATATGAAGAGGAGTCCACATCTGGTACCTTACAGTAAAGTGGATGATGCTATCAAAAAAGCAAACCGGTATGTGTTTTGTTGTAGCTGTTGAATCTAAGTACTAAGGTGGTAACCCTCTGTGCCCTAATACTGAGCACATCTTCTCACAGTAAAAGCTGAGAGCTGTGCCATGACTCAGGTTCTTAGATCGTCATGAAGTAATCTTCACTCTGGAACCAGCAAATTTTAAGAATTAGGATAAATATTTTTAATTTGTTGTCCAGTTTGTGTGTGCACATTTTCAACCCTGTGGAGTGTGTGGTAAAATAACCCCATATGTTCAGCTGTCAACAAAATAACCTACATATCACTGTGAATTTTCCTGCATTTTTTTTTTTTTTGTAGGGGAATTTTACAGGAATTATCAAACAGTTTTAATTGTCAGAATTCTACAAACAACAAACAGTTTGCATGAAGATCTGTATTCATATCTGTGTGCATCAAAATGTCATCAGAAAATAAATCAAGAAGTTTTTTTGTGTTCAGATTACATAGGAAAGAAGTCCACTTGATTGTTTTAATGAAGTGCTGTTTTAAAATACAACTTTTGACAGCTTCATTCTTTACTGTTATACACATTGTTAGTTTTCACCATATTCTAGCAAAAGCACTGCAGTCAGAATGAGTGAATGCAAATCTGTTGCTAGGATGCAGGGGTAACTTATAACATGTGTTTTCTACAAGTGTAGACACATTTAGAATATATTTATTGGTGTTGCACTTGAAATCGTCAGTTTTTACAGAATATTGAGAGTTAGCATTTATGAATTTAAAACCAATAACCAGTAGCAGAGTGAATGCACCAGAACTACTGTGTTATGCATACATTTTCCAGCTGATCCATAACACTTTCTGATTGATAAAGGTGTAAAGCTTTCTTGCTAGCCAGGTCAGACCAGCAATTAAAGAAAGTACAAAATCATCAGTAGATGGTAGCACGTGTTCAGCAAATGCTTATTGTATGAACTGAATGATCAATGCAGTATCTATTTGGTAACTAACCACAGAGACATGAAGAGGTATATGTCATTCATTACTCATGAAATGTCTGTGATAGGACGTATGTGATATTAGTGTAACAGCACCAGACATCTATAGAGGTTTAAAATAATTTGTATGTCCAATTTTTAGGCATGTTCGCAAAATTGTGAAGAGCAACTATTAGCTTTGTCATGTCTGTCTGTCCGTCTGTCTATATGGTACATCTCAGCTCCCACTGGACAGATTTTTATGAATTTGATATTTGAATATTTTTTGAAAATGTGTCAAGTAAATTCAACATTCATTAAAATCTGACAAGAATAATAAGTACTTCACGTGAATACCAATGTACATTTTGATCACTTGTCACTCATTTATTTTAGAATGAGAAATGTTTCAGAGAAGACTGTAGAGAAAATCAAAACTCATTTTATGTTCAGTAACATTTTTTTGAAAATCCTGCCGTTCATAAGATAAAGTGGAAAAATATTGTTGAGCCAGAGAGGCCATAGATGACAGTATGGCACATGTGCATTGCGTGCTGGATACCTAAGGCTGCAAATACACACTCAGAATATTTAATATTTATTGCTTTTCCACTGCAACAATGGTTGTACAAACATGCCTCATTATTATATTATACATAATTGTACATTGCCTGTCTTGTTATCGTTTAATAGTATTGATACTATTTCCAGTCAAAGAAGACTCCCTCTGTGTGGTTGTGTTTGAATGCTATTTAGTTGGGTAGACAGTGGCTCTCTTAGCAACCACGACCAAGCACAGTTGTAGATTCTGACATCTGTTGAAGAGTAATTTACTACACTGACATACTGATAAAGCATGTGTGTTATGGCAGTGTACATGCCACATAATGGCTTCAGTTTCTCTACTACTTGCATCAGCATGAAATAATGTAAGAGAACTATTTGGGATCTTGGCTAAATGTGAGTTTACATTTCGTCTGAATGGAGTTAGAGGAATGTTAAATGGCATAATGAAGAGTGACATTGACGCTATGGATCCAGCCATGAATGTGATAGGAAAGTTCAGAGACACAATAAAATTCCTAAATCTTATTTTATTTTTGAATAACTCTATTTGTTTATTGTTAGGGACACTGCAAGTGAGACTGTACGAACATTGCTGGTCTACGGTTACAACCTTGATCCTCCAACTGGAGAGCAACATGAAGGTCTGTTTTAAGAAGTTAAATTTTATAAAGAGGTTATAGTAACACGAAGCATGAATTCCATGTTGCAATACTTTATTATTCCATTCAGTCCATCTAGTCACAAATATGACATCGGACAGCGTATAGATACTGTTTTTTTTAAAGGGAGGGGGAATATTGTGTTCTACACTCAGCACTGTAACTGAATTTACACTGATTGTGACATGTAGAGCCTTGGAGCCCTAACACTACAGTTTTTCATTTCTGTCCAAAAGCCAGCAAAATTTTACAATAAATTAATTAAATTTACTTTTTCAGTTTTGAACTTCATAGAAAGAAATGTAAAATGGCTGTGGGAGTGTTTTATGTATTCAGTATGGAAACCCAGATAACAGTGATTTTTCTATTCTGCTTGCATATTATGGGAAACTAGAATGAAATTATCACAGTTAATTGTAAAATTTGGGCTGTGGGGAAAAAGTGGTGAAGGTAAATGTCGTCAGTAAAGGTGATTTATTATTTAATTAATTAATTATTTATTTATTTATGCACTTATGTACATGTGTTAACTTGTGTATTTATTTGTGTTTATTTAGTTACATATTTGGTGACTTATGTATGTTTATTTGCTTATTTATTTCCTTCATTTTTGTTTTCATCTGTCTCTGGATTGAGGTATCATAGTATAAGTGCATAAATACCATGGCGATTACCATTTTCTCGTGGGTGACACTGGGTATTGAGGTATAAAGTAACTGGTGGAGGAACATTCTATCCCATACAAGGTGGGCCAAAAGTAGGTATATAGTATATAGTATAGTATTGATAGTTCTTCTCAGATATTGACATTTAGTTAGTTTAAATTAATTGAATACTGTACACCTACTTTTGGCCCACCCTGTATTTATCTTCTATCATGAAGGCATGGCAGCGTGCTTGTCCAAAATGTTGGCATATAAGTACCAGGCTTCACAGCATCTCATCCTAGAAGTGATAGTCTTCATTGTCAGGCTGTGAGAACCTCATATCTGCTGGGGTTGATGTCCACAAGTGATGGAAGGAAAACATAATAGTTTTTCTCTATTTCAGCCTTACTTGCTGAAGCAGCAAGGAGTAAGCATATGGCATTTAGAACATACAGAGTAGAGAAGAACTATGCAGTTAGTACAGGCAAATGGTAAGTTATTTTAGAGCAACTTAATAGTGTAAGTGAATTAAAATATAATGGGAAAAGTCTGAATAATTACCAGGAACAGAAGGCATTGTATAGAAATTGAAGGGAGTTTTAACTGACATAGTGGACTTTGTGACAATCATTGTACCTGTTAAAACAGAGCATAAAATTACATTATCTTCAGTCCTTCCAACTACAATATTCTATGCAGGCAAAAGTCTTGCTTACTTTCTGTCATGTTTTCATTTAGGGCCCCCATTAATACCTCATGATTTCTATATTACTCTTTCATATTAACTTGCTGTCTTATTTCTGACACAACAAGGAGAAATTTTCTTGTCTGATAACTTTCCCAATTTTGTAAGATAATAGAATATACCATGCAGAAGTTCAGACATTGTCACTCCTTTGATGATGATGATGATTTATTTAGTATTCCAGACATCCACCAGAGTGGATATAGAACTTGTCAATAGTTTACAATAAACATGGTACAAAATGAGTGCTGACAATAAGATACATATAAGAATGATTTGTGGTTATAATACATAACCAAAAAAAATCAAGTTTATACAAGGAAATGTAATCAGTTTAGAATATACAATCACTGAGTACATGTATGATATAACTAGGTAAAAGCCACAACCATTCAGGGGTGCTTATCTAATGCATATCAAAAGACCTTAAATCGTTATACCACTATATTCAAATTTTTGTAATATAGTCCATAATTCACAGTTGACTAAAGTACTCTTCCAAGGTGTAAAATGAATAAGTGTATAAAAATATATTCAAAGCAATTTTAAAGTATGCCTTATTCATTAATAATGGTTTTCATTTGCCAAAATTACATTATCTCATGCTGTGTATTCTTAAATACAACTTAACTACAAACTGAGGCTAGCCATAGTCATGTTTGAAAGAACTATATCTTGCGCAGAAATATTCCTTTCATTCTATCATTTGTGTGGGAATGGTGAAGGTGGTTTCCTTACCATTCATACAATATGAAATACACGAATTTGAGGGAAAACATTCATAAAACCAAAGACCATTCTCAGTTATGTTTTATCTTGTAGTTTTTTTGCATTTAACACATTAACCTTGTATTGTTTTAAACTTTCAGGTACTTTGAATTTGAGATTATGACTGCAGGCCCAATGCGTGTTGGTTGGGCACATGCTGATTGCAGTCCTGGGTGTCAGCTGGGCAGTGATGAGGATTCATGGGCATTTGACGGATACAACGTAAGTACCTCTTGGATGCATGTTGCTTAATTTATAAATAGTAACTATACACATTTAGCTCTGTTTACTGATACCAGAGCAATAAATATTTAAGTGATATGAATTTTCTTGTATATAGGTTAAAGACCTGAGCATATCTGTTCATTGTGGTATTAATATTATTATTATTATTATTATTACATTTATATCAGTTTATCTTCCTTGCATAAAGCACCAAAAATTTGATTTAGTTTTATTTTACTTCTTGTATCATAGTTATGGTGATCTGCATATTAGATACTTTTTAATAATCAGTTACCAAGACAGGAATACAAAATATTGTAAGTTTTGGAGTATATAATGCCAGTAATTTGTATTCAGAATTTTAATTTTAGGCTGTACAAATCAGTAACTACTTTCCAAAATTAAACTATATGGTGAAAGTGTTAGATGAAAGCTAATTTTTCAATTCACACAACTTGCACTGTATTAACAATTTTTTGCATGCAGTGTCTATATGATTTCTCATTTCTTGGCATCACTTGATGATTATGTAGGCCATCAAGATACACTTTGGTGCTAGTGATCCATTTGGCAGGCAATATCAAGTAGGAGATGTAGTGGGCTGTTTCCTAGACTTGTTTGATAGAACTATCAGTAAGTAAATAAGTGTCTTGTGTCAGGAATCTGGTGTGGTGTGTGGGTAGCACGTAACCCGTATGAGACATTAAGATTATTAGCTAGGTAACAAGAGTACACATAAAATGACTGTGTTAAGTGAAATAGGGGAACAGTATAGTTTATGCACATGGATGTAAATATATATGTTTGTCATATGTGTTTTTATATTTTAAGTATAAACTCATTTTAACTTATTTTAAAGTTGTCTGTTCCATGCATTTTTATATCAATGTACACTATTTATTATACCAGCTAAATGCACATTCTTAATTAGTACAAACATTAAATGAACTTCTACAGCATGTTTCAGTACATGTGTACAATCTTCAAGGGGAACACAGTCCCAATTCTTAAAACCAAATGCTGCTGCGAAGCTGTTATTTATAGGCTCCTTGGTCTATAGCAGCTTCATTGTTAATGTTGATTATATGTAAAGGTACAGCTACACATATTATAATACTTATGGTTACACTATGGTTAAAAACATTTCTTATCATTAAATAAGGTGTATATACCGTAGAAATTATTCATATTGTATTAGGCTGCGGACTTTGCTATTAGTGTGGCAATATGTGTTCATTCGGTAGCGTGTATCACAATGCAAAGTGGATTGGGTTCCTGTGTTTGTGATACAAGACACATCATATCCATGGCCAAACACAACATGAATACTTTCTGCTGTATATATATCTTATTTAATGATAAGAAATGTTTTTAACCGTAGTGTAACCATAAGTTTTAAAATATGTACAATTGTAAATTGTACATATAATCCATGTTAATGAAAAAGCTGCTACAGTTCAAGGAATCTATAAATAACAGCTTCACAGTAGCATTCAGTTTTTAAGAATTGGCATTGTATTCTCCCTGAAAGTGGTACACATGTACCAAAACATGTTGGATGAGGTTATTTAATGTTCGTACTAATTAAGAATGTGCATTTAGTTGGTATAATAGATTGTGTATGCTCATTTAACTTAATTAAGCCAAACAGTGCTTGAATATAAAATATTTCTTCTTTTATTGTTTGTAGTTTGTGTTTAATTTCTATATTGGTGTGTTTTTCGGCCACCTTGAAGCTCAATTAATGAGCCTTGCTGCTTGTATATTGTCACTTTAGTATGAAATTTGTGATTCAATGCTCCAAGATTGATTTCTCTAGCAAAGAATACCAGACAATGACTCCACATGTACTGTCAGATTATACAAATGTTTTCTCCTAATTATGAACCTTATTTTTATATTGAAACAAAATTTCAGCTGTGTATGCTGTGAGCATTCATTTTTTTATTTATCAGCAAGTGGCATACCATTCAGGCACTGGTAGTGATCCCAGAACATGCAAGTGCATGACCTAATTTATACTTATATATGTGTTGTTTGAGTGATGTTTTTAACACTATATGACAGTTTTTGTGTTATGCAATAGTGTAAGAAAGTTAGCACTGCAGGGAATTTCTAGTTATAAAGAAGGCTCGTGCAACTTGTCACCCACACCAGTTTTGAGTACCCTTATTACATATGATTAGCTGTGTATCTCAAAGATTGCTTGCACAATTGCTTTCGTTTATCACTTTCATAACCCCAGTGGTTTTTGTCCCTTGGTTACAGTATTTTTGTTTTCACTTGTTTTTAAAATTGCTTGTCTATATGAATGCTTATGTTATGAAGATGTTTATTCCTTTGTGCTCCTACACAGTTCTTTTGTTCAAATAAATTCCACTGTTGTTAAACATAATGTTACTGCAATCAAATATTAGTAATTAAATATTTAATGATATGGATAAAATAATTTGTTACATATGAAAAATCATCCCAGTACATATTACCAGATTTTAATATAATTTAATTAATCAGTCTCATACACTTGTTCTGCCATAGTTACTAGTGAAACCTGATGCAGAACACAGATCATTATAGCTACCACAAGATCCCTAAACTAGAATATGTTGAGTTGTACCAGATTTTAACGCTAGAAGAAAACCAGCTAGTGTAATACATCACAAAGACACTACACCATTACAGTAAACAGTAAGTTCAGTACAATACATATGGATAAGAATGTTGAGGACATCTCCATTATCATTATTATCATTATCATTGATGTATGGATGAATAAAAATTTGGAAGTTTCACTAGTTTTACATTTTCACAGTTACAGTTTTACATTTTAACAGTAGCAATATGAAATATTTTTAAAAAAATTGACAATTTTTTATCTTCAGTATGTATAAGAATGGGGAGCACCATAGTACATTTTTAACAGAAGAGTATGTGCGAGTACTATATATTACGTCGATGTAAGCCTTGCCAATGTCACCTGTTGAACCGTAAATGTCTCCCTGATGATCTGTATTGTTTAAAACATATTTGAGATTTATTAAAATATGCACTAAACTGGTGTGTTTCCCTGGTTGGTTTTTTTTATATGTAATACTTAGGTACCCTGTAATATAATAAATCACTTTTAAAAATTTGGTCTAAAAATAATTATTTACAATGTAAATAAATATCTTCTCCAGAAGTGTGTTGGAAGACTGGCTTTGACATGTAATACATGACTGCATATAAATATTTTATAGATACAAAGGTAGAAATTTTGCTTTTACCATGGAAATACTTGTTACTGAGAAAGTACATGAATGAGATATAAGTGAAGCACACATACTGCTCCAGAACATGTAACATCTGATGCTGGTAACTCCAAAACAAATATGACACTAAATGTTTCTAAAGCTGTGATTTTTAGAAATGCTTTTCTCTTCAAGTTTGTTTAATATTTATATAAAAGGAACATTTGAGAAACCTGATACTTTTTCTGTATTAATCAAAGTATGCTGAAAAACTGGAATACAACTGAACTGAGAACAGTATTTTATTAAATATCCCTATGTACATTATTGCGTTATACCTACCAGTTATTAAAGACATGTGCTAAACCTGTATTTGTTGGGTTTGCATGCTACACTATGTTTAAGATGATGATCAGCTTCCAAATGATGTTATCATAAGTCATTACATAACACTAGTTCTGGTGAACTGAATCATGCAAATTCATAATTCTTCTGATAGAACTGTATTGTTGTAGTGCAACATCCATCTGTATTTAACAAAATGAGCCTCTCCATATTCTGTGTTAAAGCATCAGATATGTGTGTCAAACTTCTTCGACATTTATTTTATACATAACTGATTTGGAACTTACTTATATTGTAGACTGCAAGGATTGAGAAAATGTTTGAAAATTTCTTAGCTAGACAAATATTTTTATTCTCAGATTTACTGTATCAGTATTTTCTGGTACTGTGTATGTCACATCATTTGATGTACAATATTCAATTAGTTTTGTTGTTACATTGCTTGTCCTAATACCAGCTGGTCAGGCTATGGCAATGGGAGAATATACAGATTTAAAAGAGGAGTTTAATATTTGTGACTGACTAATCATGTTCATCTTAACTTCTTTAGAAGCAGTTTGCTATTTACTGCACTCCTTAAGTGATTGAGTGAGACTGTCAAACTCAAAAAAGCTGACATACAAACACGTATTGTAAAATAGCTTCCATTCAACATCTTTTAGTCACCACTGTTGATAAGCTGACCATATTTGATCCCTGGTGATATGGAAAGTAAACCATATTGTTGGGTGCAAAACTGATGTGCTGAAACTTGTACATACTACGCAGACACTGTATTACATTGAGCTGTGTATTGCTTCATATATTCCTCTGGTTGTTTTATCTGAGTCCACAGAAAGTTTTATTATATCTTTATTCTTTACCACCAAGTCAAAGGCCACTCTGTAGTCCTCCAAGCATCTTGTTTCAGTGTTACCATAACCTTTTTTTACACAGGTATCAAGCAGGAAAATTGTGTGACATTCATTCATTCATTTATTATGCGTTCTGTTAATCCATACAAGGTCGATCGACCTATGGGATATAGAAACTTGTCACAATACAAAAGTATTATAGTCAT
>JGI20166J26741_12116695_pt1 | contig 18580 bp, 13 predicted proteins | sample TergutCu122P5_FD_26741 | JGI IMG/M metagenome (IMG submission 26741)
GCACACGACAAACATCAGTGAACCACTACGAATTTCAGTCAAGTACAGCTTTATACTCCGTGATGATGGATCGCATACGATCCGAAACTTGTCGGAGTGATCTTTAATTTTATGTCTTTTACAATTTTTATACAACGTAGATTTTACCTTCTAAGTTTTTTTTATAATCAAGTGCATTTTGTCGGCTAATAAAAGTGAGCGATATCTCCTGTTTGGTAAAATCGGCCGGTGCGAAGAACCGACAAATTTACCACCTTCGTTTGCCAGCTGTCTAGAAATTCTGAGATTCTCAAACTCCTGGAGCCCTAGAGGCCTCTCCAGGTCTTTAATGGGGTAGTTTATATTTACTGTCTTACCTTGACTAGCGTGTGGATATTTTGTTACACGCCAGTACAATAACAACGCTTGCTACTTTCGTCAATTCTTTACGGCAATCGGACGATTATTTCCATCCAAATGTCATAATTACAAGAACTTTTAATATTCGAATGTCAAAGAAGAAGGATAGTGTCCAGCAGGATATCCTTCACTGTACAGATTTCGCTCTATCACTTTCTTTCTTCTACATTCCACACAAATACAGATAATGTCCAGAGGTTAATATGTTCCGCCTTCAATTTTTAACTCCAACTACATCCGTGAAGCATTATAGTAAATTTTTCGTTCATTTGGCTTTCTTCACTTTGGATGCACCATCAGTAATTCAGAGGATTTGCTTGACTACCTTATTTACGTCTCGTCAATATAAGACAATCGCTGATATAAATCGAACAATAACCAAACGATATCCATGCAAAGATATACAGGCATTGGCTTCGAAATTCTGCATCAAAACCTGAATTATGATTGAAAATTATAATCCGTTCTTCGTCCAATATATGAGGGTTTTCCTGCCCGTGTCACAAATTGTCTCAGCTAAATGTTTTATGGAGAGAACAACACACACATTACGAAATAAGTATTCATTAATGCATGTTATTAAAAGCAGAACTAGAAATTTCGATTCATATTAGGTCCTAAACTGCACGGCAGGGCTTGAAGTCAGTTCTAACAACTGCAGCTACCGTACAGCAAGAGGGAAGTTAATTATGTACTGGAAGAAATAATCTTAATTAATTTAATATTAATTCTTATAATCTGATTTATTAAACATAAAGTATAAAGTTTTTGCTTGACCATTTCAAGTAACACAATAGTCTATGTTAATCACTTAAATATAGCACGCTATAAAACACAGAAAAACACATAATTTCATGTTTGAAAAATTTTGTAACTTGAAAAGTGTGTGTAAATAATTAAGACACAGTAAGGGAAATTAAGCGAAAAAAAATCATTTAGGATTCCAAGAAACATCAAAGTACTCGTAATTTGTGAGAAACGAAAAATAAAGGCAAGTTCCTTGCAAAAACAGGAAGTTTTTTTGTGTCTTTAATTTTTTAGGAAGGTCACACATGAAGTACAGGTCTGCAACAGCAATGACCTCTTTTATTGTGACACTAAAGAATCAAGCGCACATTTAATGTTTCAACTAAACGTGGGTTTTATTTTTGAATTCAAAAACGTACATAAATATTTGAATGTTAAGCCTAAGAAACTTATCCCTTAGACACTCAATTTCAATTTTGGAGAACCAACAAACATTGATTCAGCGTCAGAATGTACCTGTCTAAATCAAGTCAGAGTTTATAACCCGTTGCTGCACATCAGGGTGCCCGTAGTCTCAAATGACTCCAGCTGTCTGCCCTCCGATAAATTACCGATTGATTGATTCCACCAGGAGAAGGATTTCTAAGAATCGGTTCGCATGGAATAGCAGAGGTTGAGAGATTGATGGGGCGCACTATTTCCGTTACGGTCCACGTGACATGTAAAGAAATACACGTGATGGACCTCACTCGTACCTGAAACGTGCAGGCACGTATCAAATCCTGAACTACCGTGAAAATAATTACAGCATCTGATGCACTTCCTTTAAATGGAATGAGCTATATTAAATAGTTGTACATAATTTAATTTATCCCAAAATATTACACACCTATCTACATGTCCTCTGCTTCCCACCGCAGAGCTGTTGGGTACAAACATTACGACCTTTTTAATCTGCAGTAGTTTAAGCTTGATCTCTTAATCGAGAACAGGCTTCATCCACCTGAAGGATGATTAGATGTGTTGTATACAAAACCCTTTGATGTTCTCCCTGATGATATACCTGCAAGGTGCGAAACATGTACGAATTCCACTCATATAATATAACTATGAATGTGTAAATGACTACTTGTGTGAATTTTGTTCGTTGATTATTGTAGATTACTGATTATAATGCACTAAGTGAATAATACAGAGACTGCGGTATTTGCTCTATCTTCTCTACATACTGAAAGGTTGTAACTTTGGCAATTAAAGCGATGTGCAAATATTCCAGTGGAAGTTTTCTATGCCAAATCCTTATTACCAACATTATTTCCCAGCTAAGCCACAAACCTTTAATTTGCTGGTACGATTGGCAGTCCTTCTTTAAATTCTACCGTGAAATTTACACACCCAGTACTGCCCGATTTAACATTAAATCTCTGCAATGCTAACGTTTCCCTTTCCAGAATTGATCTCTTGCTCTTTGCTGTGGGAAGTAAATTTGTTTTCTTTGAGGTAAGAACTGAATCTTTATGTATTAGAAGGAATATTCATAAAGAAAGCGCACATTTTGTGTATTTTGGGTTTCTATTTCCATCTATGGTAAGAATAATTAATATTTTATTGTTATTCCTGTCCCAATAATTATCAACTCAGGTATTACATTTCGAAAGAACCGATGCACACAAATTTATTAAAATCACAATAATATTACAACACACCAGCTCCTACATATTTCAGGCCTTATTGGTCCATCATCGAGGAGCACACCAATGTGCAAAACATTCGCCACTGTTTTGCACAATTGTGTGCTCGCTGATGATGGGTCAGTGACGCCCGATACATTTAGGTGCTGGTGTTTTGTAATATTATTGCGATTTTAATAAAAATGTGTGGATTAGGCGGTTCAAATAGAATCACTGAATTTTAATGCTCGGGATGGAGAGCGTGAAATTCTCAACTTAGTCTTCATCACAGCCGAGACATCTGTCACATCAGACATCTCGTCACAACTCTATCCACTTCGAGATCATCCTTAAAGTTGTGGTTGTCAAGATTTTTCGTCATGGTTGGAAACAACTGACCTTCGTTCGGCAAGGAATTCCCCTGGTAAAATGACAATCGGTGTAGCTTCACTGCCTACAAAATCAGAAGCCAAGTTTCCTTACAACACAGGGACCCTAAACCCCAGTACCTTCATTGTCTGTCCTAACCATGCCACATACCAGCCCATCCTCTTTCCCCTGATTTGTTCACCTTAATTGCACAAATTAAAAGGGACGTATAGTTGTGTAAATTAAATGCTGAATTGTTTTGCCAAGAATTTACGTGTGCAACTGTGAGTAGGAAGATTCCATCACCAGGAAATGGAATACAGCAATAAGGAATACACTGACAAAACACAGCTATTGGAAAAAAGGAAGCACAGAAACTATAAAATATTCAGAAAAGAACATTAAAGTCGTGTGGTGTATTGGGGGGGATCATAGAACATAGTGCAGTAAATTTGGGTATCAGTGTCGAGGACGGGAAGTGACGTAAAAATGTCATGAATGACAACGGATACTGCCGAGATAGGGATTTAGTTTGCACCACTAGGATCGTTACCGGCAATTCTATTTTTTTTAATCCCGTGTTATGGTGTTTTGATACCGCGTAGTCTGGTGTATGACCAACGACATTCAGGCGAAGACGCGCCTCTGTCTTTATAAGTGAATCAGAGTAAAAATCGCAAAACGTATACTTTTCGCTAATTCACACTTAAATACAATCGCTGCAAGAAATGTATACACTTTTAAAATATGCAAATAATTTGATGCAGTAAACTTTCATAGAGTGACATGTTTGTGCAAAAACATGCAACTCATCACTGTGCATGCATTTTTACTATACCCATCACTTAATTAACCATAGAAAATTACTGAAACAATGGAGACGTCACAAGTACATCTTTCTAATGCAAGTAGATCTGTCTGTCTGTAACATTTGAAACCCTACTAATTATAAATATATTAAAAAAATAAAGTTCTTGCAACTCATTCAATCTAAATACCGAAAATCTTTAAAGAATTGTTGTTTGTGTGTGTAACGCCGGGTTTAAAGCTAAAATCCCAACATTTTGCCCACGCAAAGCAATAAAGTGTTTCATATAATTCCGACAACAAACAGCGACTGTTTCCGTATACACCAGCAAACGAATGGTCTTTCTGTGTTCTCTGTGATGTAAAACTTGCTCTGCGTACATACACATGTCCCTAGGATGTAGAGGGAGTGAAATTGTGAAAATGCAAAACTAGGCAGCAGTGGGAAAAGTGCTCTGTAATGATAATGCAGCACATGATAGAAATTTTGATTACAGATTTACTGCGGCAGAGTAAAAGTTTTGAAATTGATACTGCGAGAGCTCTACAGTGTATTTTTATCATTACGGTATACAATACAAAGAAAACAACGGTAAAAAATTTATAGGTACTTTATAGTGGTTCGTATAATGTACAAACAATGTACTTTAAACAATTTCTACTTTTCAATTTATATTTTGCTTTCATAGTTCATAATGAAGTGAAGACATAAGACTTACATTTTGGAAATTAGGACTGTACTGACGCAAAAACATTCAGAGCTCTCTCTCTGTCTCTCTCTGTCTCTCTCTGTAGTGAGATAATAGCAAAACAATAATACATATCATATTATTTTTTCTGGACGTTAGGCGTCGGACCCTTATCACAGAGGATGCTAATTACGCATCAACATGGATATCGAAACTTGTGTATATAAAAATATTATTGTAATAGGATAATTATAAGGATCGTTACGTACAAGAATTTTTAATTTCAGTTCACCGTCTTTAATAAGAAGCGGTCTTTAGATAGAACCCGAAATTATTAAGCTGGAGGGTGAGTCAAAGTAATAACGAAAGATGCTTGAGGGAAGCGAGGCCATGAGATAAGATTGCTTGCAATGATTATTAAGGATTTATAATGTTTTCTCAACCCTAGGCCGTATTTTTATCATCGTCACCAACATCTGACGAACATTTGTAGAAGGATTTCTCAGCCAGAAGTTACTCTGTCGGGGATTACTAGGTTAAATTTATGAGAAGAGGTGAAAATATATATATATATATATATATATATATATAATAAATGCCATAAGTACGAGAAAAAGTTTTCAGCAACCACAGTGAGATTAAAAGTAGGTGTCAATACGACATAGTTCCTGTAACTGTACCAATCAATATGTAACTTTATGCATTGTTTGTGAGCGCTAAGTTGGTAGGAATCAACCTCATTGGCTCTGCAATATCAAGCTATGCCTGCAGCTATTCATAGCGCACGTAAAAGGCAGTGGTGCTTAGATTGTACTGTTACTATATCAATTTAATATCTTGGTGTAGCAAACATTTTCAGTTTTACAGAAATTTCAAGATTATTGAGGTTAGTTATGAGCGTTTTCATACTTCCTCTACGGTATAAATGATATATTCGCCCCTCTGGGATGTGACGTAAAGTAGAGTGGTAGTTACTTGCCGAAGTTTCGGGGCCGTTAGGTTGTCCAGAAAAATCGGTAACGAACTATCGATTTACGCTGCGTCACATCTCAGAAGAACGAAGATCAGGACATTTTTCAGAAAATTTGTTTTTGTCGGTATGAAGTGTCGTATGTGAAAAGAAGTTGCTTTCAAACACGCGAAATTTAATAAAGATGTCCATAAAAACAGTTAATTACTTTTGACCTATCAATAGGCTTTAGTCAACTATATCAAACACTTGCACATTTCAAAACAGGAAACATCAACACTTCCATTTTCAGGACCACCTGTCTTAGAACTTCAAATCGTCCTGCTGGAAATGCGCTGTATAAAATGTGCTGGAAAGATATCCAATTTGAAAGCATAAACCTCCCTTACATAACACTTGTTATGTCTAGAATTTTCACTGTTCCTGCTGTCTGTACTACAAAGGCACACGAAAAGAAGATACAGAAATACCTTCTGTTTCCCAACTCATGTGTTGCATCTCACACATGACTTTGACACCCTTCGACTTGTCTCAGTACGTTCTCACTGAAAATTTATTTTGTAAAACCATTCTACATTAAAACATATGTTACATAAAATTTCTAATAAAAATTTATAAAATTATCTTTAAAACCAGCTCAGTTAATACAACTTTATGTGCTAAGTAACTCATATAATGAAATCAGGTCTATGATATTTATTTAACCTTTTAAAGACTAAACATAATCTGCTTTATATAAGGAATCAGAGCGTACCGCGCAGTAAACACTTTCCACCACTGTTATAAAAACAAACCAGTTAATGGTTCATAAAACAAAAGCCGCTGTCTGTTCTGAGACACATACAAAACACTCAACGCAAAGCGAGCACAATGTAGAATTTTTGAATGTTACACCTGGTGGGACATAAAGAAATCACTAGGTTTTAAAAGGTTAAAATATTTGGAAATACAGAAGACGAAATTATATTCAAATAAATATCGCTGGTTCATCTATGCCACATTATACATCTATTACTGATTTACAGTGGGGATTTTTCATTGACATAATCCTTTCGGCCGCACTATGGCCCTGGGATCGAATCAGCCTTTAACAGAGAGGAGTACCAAAAATATTTCCCTTGGGGGGGGGGGGGTGTACGTACAACATGTAGCCTCTAACCACCGGAATCCTCAGCTAGGCCTGTAGTGAGATTGCTAACTTTTTACTGATTTACAGTATATCAAATAAATACCGAAAAATGCACTCATATAACATATTATTACAACACCACTATACGCCAATCCATGTTTCAGCCCTTAAAGGGTAAACTGCAGGGAGTATAACTGATAACCTTTAGCAGCAAGGTCAACAAGTGGTGATATATGGTGACTCATTCTGTTGACCTTGCTGTTAGAATGCATCAATTATACTACCTGAAGATGACCCTTCAATTTCGAGTGACATATAGTTGTCAATAAAGTGGTGATTTAATAATAATATATGTATGCATTTGCCGGTGTTTATTTGATATAGTGATATTAGTGCACGAATATGAACCAGACAATGATTTACAGTGTATTTGTCAAAAACGAAAAATCACTCGGAAACCTTATTAAATTTGGCCATCATCTTTTCTTAAAAGTAATAAGAAAGTATTAACGTGCTACCATATACACTGTTACCTCTAACACGATAAAATGGACAAAGTCCACAAAGTAAATGATTCCAAATGTGCAACACCATAGTCAGAAAGTTACAGAAATACAACAAAATTTCATCACCAAGTTTCATCACCGTAAAAGCACCAAAATGCAATGTATAACTTTAGCACTGACCTAGGGGGTGGAGGGTGGGAAGAAGCTGTAATCTTGAACTTTTGTGTACCGTGCATTTCGCAGAAATTTAAAGCGTATAACCAACAAATACACTATGTATTTGAAACTTCATTGTATCTAAAGACTCCTACATTTTTCGATGCCTCAATGCATCATATCATCATCATCAAGGAGTTCTTTTGTTATACCAAATTACATGTCAGTTAAAATTCATTCCATTAGTACTTATCCTTAAAGTGATAAAATCATATCGTTACAAAGTACGTAGTTAAAATACAGTTGATGTTACATACAGAAGGGTTCAGTTCTTGAAGTTAGGAATGCATATACTGTAGTTCGAAGTTAAGTTTCACCTATTATGACAAAGAATTTGCAGTCCACTATCTATCAGAGGCAGAGGTTACGTCCCCGTGAAATGTAACGTAAGTATATATATGTAACAAAGTATGATTACTCCCGAAACAAAACGGCTAGCTGAACCACAGCTAAGAGCAGCAATTGCGCTTGCTGGGCGGACAGGCTTAATGGTTGAGCGCTACTGAGCAGGGCAAGGGAGGGGCAGCTTTGTTTCAACAGGGACTCAAATCCCACAGGAGCGTCATTGTACTCTTGTAGCTTAAACCTAGTTCACACATGCACATATACATATCGTGCAGTAGAATGGGCGATATGGAGTGGAATTTTTATGTATATTAATTACAAACATTATTTTGTAATGGCCAAGGGAATTTTACAGTTCCTATGCAAAGAAGAGGCGGATGAGAGTGTAATTCCTGTCCGTACAAAAATACAACAGGGGAAAACGTAAATATCGCGGTTCACGGACGAATAAAGATACACGTATTTCTACCAAAAGTAAAATCTCGTATGAGCGCTACGAATTCACGTTGCCCAAGCGACGTGATATAATCCAAAATTTCACAACCCTAATTTAAATCCACGCTCTCAGCATTTCCTGCTACTTCCCAAGACTGATGGACGGTGCATTGGCACCTCTGTATACAACGGTACCGTCTTTTCCCTTAGGGCCATCCAGTAGATGGTAACGTCTTCTTCCTCATCGTTCCTTCACTTCCTTTCTTCTGTCTTCCCGTCAATAACACGTTTGATAAGGAAGTTCCTACGAAAGATGTAACCGATCCAGTTAGTCTCCCTTCGATTTATTTTATGTTCCTTTTCTTCCTGACCCTTTATAATACTTCACATCTCACACGATTGGTCCAACTCATCTTCCCCATCCTTCTCCAACGCCACATTTCAAAACTTTCTGGGTATTTCTGGTCTATTTTCTGAAATGACCAGGTTTCAGCACCACATAAATGTGCCCGCAATACAGTATTGCTTTAATTTCTTCCTCGAATGTCCAATTTGCTGGTTAAAACAAGGTTCTTGTTGAAAATCGCTTTTCGTAGAGGAATTTTGGATTTAGTTAGTGGTAGAGTATAGTAACACAGACAATGTGTCTTTTACGGTGAGACAAAATTTCTGTCTTCGTGTCACAAATTGTCTTTTTTTATATATTTCACTTCGTTTTATACTTTACGGGTACTCTTTATTTATTGCTGCAATATCTATACTAACGCACCTAAGATTACTTCAGAAAACTCCTCATATCTCCACAAAACCAGACTTTTACAGGATAGTATTATCTTTAATTTTCCTCACTTATATACCAAAGTAACAATAAATGTTGTACTAAAACTCCCACCCACACTCACATATCCATGGTTAATTTCGTTTTGGCTATAGGAATTAAAACTCACATGAAAAACTTTACTGCGACATGGCATACATTTGTGGCTTTTAGAGATCAATTCATTTTTAGGTTTTCAATGTATAACTTAGTGTCCTCCCGCGTTCAATTAAGCACCACAACACGAAAAGCATGTATCCACGATCTCTAAAAACAACGTTCTAAATTAACTAGTTAGTTTTACGCACCGACACCTTCAGTTCCCCTGTAAAGGCTATCGTTACCAAACGGGTAAGGTGTGTGAACCTAACAGTGAGTCTGGATGCGGAGGAAACAAAAAATAGTTTTGCCCACGCGGCCATTCTAACCCAGGTAATTCATATCGTAGATGATCTAAGAGAGGAACTAACTACACCCGCCTCCCTTTCGAATCACTATACTTTGCGCGCGAAAATAATGTAGTTGAAGAATTTGAAGTCATATTCTTTGACGTGCTAATGTCCCGCATTCTTTTGGTCACAGAAAACAAAGAACTTTTCCTGTCGATTTCCTCGAACTTTTACTGTTTTATCCGTTTCGAACTACCTGTGTCATCGTCAGTGGTGACTGACAACGACGAACAATGACGATGACGTCCCAAGTTACTCGAGGTATGGTCAACGTACACTGACGATGAGGCAGGATACCGTATATAATAACATCCGCGCGAGATTAGTGTAATAACTGACAGAGTCACTAACTAAAATCTAAAATGTTTCGAGAAAATAAACAATGTGACATACGTAAAATTACATACCCTGTAAATGTCAGGGCACACACGATTCGAAACAGAGCTTTCTGGTACAGAAAGTTCATCACACACTTCGACATTTAAAATAGTAAATACAGTCTCAGAAACAGAGTTTAATGATCTAATGAAGACGACTGTGACATGTAAGAATTCGTTACTATTTCCGTGGAAACTATGATTTATAACTCGATCAATATGTCCCAAAGTAAAGCAACCAGGTATCTTCTGAGCGCCACTACCACACCCTTCAAAGTTTCCATCTCGGTGACTGCCAGAAGGTTACGTTCGGACGAAGTGTTTACTTCGGACAAACAAACGGAACCCCTCCTATTGGACTAAAGCCAGAGGAGCCAAGCACAGTAAACTTCACTAGACGACCTCTTTCACTCCACCCCCTCGGAGTTGTAAACGCAACAGTAAAATGGACAGGTTGAAACCGACAGCGTGTGTGTGCAGATACGAAGGAGAAGGACTGGACAAGCAGTGGCCATCAAGGGATTCTGATGGGGGATTAAATGTGAAATTTTCCCTAATGGTCAACTGCCTTTCTCTCTATCTTCTTGTTAATTTCTCTTTCCTCTATGCACGTACACATTTCGTAGTTCAGCTTGAGTGTACGTAGTTGGTAGGTTTGATGCTTGTTAGCAATTGTGAGGTTTATAAGGTCGACCCGAATATAACGCTCCTTGTAACAAGTAAGTAGGCATACTCTGTCCTGCATAAGCCTTCTGCCTCCAGTTAGTGAGTCGAAGACTCAGATGTTTGTGGCCTGTGCTGAATTGGCAAGTCAGTGCAAGACTACTAAATGATGCCGAGCGAGGCAAATGCAAGATGTCATTTTGTTGCAGAACTTAAAAGAGCATAACAACTTCCAAGTTGCATATATATTTGTTTTATTTGGCGTAAAATAACACAAGAAAAGCAATTTGCGTATAAAAGTAACAATGATACGCGTTCGTGCAACCACTTTTTCAGTGGAAAAGCAATACTTATTACAAATTCTGAGAGTATGTTTCTAGACTTGGTTGTCCAGCATGCAATTTGCATGCACCTTTTTATCACCTGTGCCCTGTCCAGCTGTACAATAATATTCCACATTGTTTCAAAAACGAAACGATTTTCGAAAAAAAATTAAGTTTGATAATGAAGCGTGTGTTTTGATTTTCTGTACAACTTGGTCTGAAACATTTCTCATATTCAGGAGAATTCAACGAGTATTATCATAAATGTACTTAGGTCCTCATCTGAAGTACCCGTTATTCTTGTCATATTTTAAAGAATTTGAATTTTCTCCGCAGATCTTCGAAGGATATTCAAACGTCAAATTTCTTGAAAATCGGCCTTGTGGGAGCCGAGCTATTCTATGCGAGAGCACAGATTGACCGAAGTTAGTAGTCGCTTTATACAATTTTGCGAATGCGCCTAACAAGGCGAGGAAATTACGTGAATTCATAGGGACGACGGTATAGTCAGAACGCTTTCAAGACAGAGGCAGCAAGACTGTCCGAAGTGTTCACAATACAGCTAAACTCTGCACATAGCAACCACAAAATGACAAGAACAAACTTAGAGAACTCTCTGTCCTTTCTGTAAAATGAAGCCACATGTTTGTTCCCGTCCAGGACAATACGTAAAGCTATGCCCGTGTACAATTCAATCTTTATTTTGTTCTACAATAGATGGCACCTGCCAGTTTGTGCCTAGTGTCTTAGCCACCTCAGATTTTACGGCTGCTTTATATGTTATTAATGACTACAGGAACAGAGACGGTACAATCACGAAGTTGGAGTGACCTCCAATGACATGAAGCTCGTGCCAAGTTTAATGAAAACTTTCAGCTGGTCACGGCAAATGACAGACACACAAGCAGTGTAGTGGTCTCACAGACATAATTCTGAGTCTTAAGAAAGAAAATTAGCTAAATGTTACAGCTGGTTTTGAGATTACATGAATTGATACATGGTTGGTCGTGCACACAGAATTCAATTCTCAAGAGACTTGCTATTACCAAAATTTGTTGTGTTCGTTGTACAATAGAAGCAGCATCTTTCGTCCTTATTCGTCCTTTATTAGTCATTTCCGATTCATTGCAACGGAGTAATAAGTGTGCTGCTGTAGCCGAATAAACGTGACAAATTGGCTCTGCAGTTGCCTGTTGATTTGCGTAACTCTTTAAAGAGAAAGAAGGGAGCCGTCTATCACAATTAAGGATTGCTTATTATGTAAATGGAGATTTGTTTACAATATTTTTTGGTCCAAATGTACTATATTCAGGTTATATATATATATATAATTACTAAGACGAGTGATTGGGTTATGAATGATTAAAGTACAGTATAAATGTGATTTCATTTTTAAAAAGAATCAAACTATATTGAAGGGTAACTGGAGTGTGTATAGCAGTGTCTTTTAGTGTAGATTTTATGGAAAGTAGATGAGAGAATATTTTCTGTTTGAGCATTTCCTTTTCTCTTTAATATTATCATCACAAAAGTATGAACCAAATTAAGACTACACCTGTAAAGCATAGTGGTCAATATATGTACCGTCAGATTTACCGCCAAAAGCTCTGCACTTTGTCCATGCACTTTCTACTGTTTTCCTCTTCATTCTCCCAGGAAATAGCAATCACTTCATTACCCACAATTGAATGCAATCGCGCGGTGTTCTTTGTGAGGTATGTAAACTGTCCAACAAATCCAGCGGCTTGAAATTTTCTAAGTCACAAACCGGAAGTCACGTGACGTACAGTTGCCATCATAATTCGAGTCGTTTTACACTCCCCATATTTGTGCATTCGTTGCTTTTCTCTCTCTTCCATTCATTACTCGTACAATCACTCACGCCGCGTATATATTAACCGAAGACCAATATATTTGCTCAATTTGAAGTTAAAACATGAATTAAAGTTCATTAATTTTCCAAGGCTAGCTAGTTGGGCTCAACGGATGTACGTTGCGAAATGGCGGTTGATGGACGCAGCCGGTGGTAGCCAAGCCCGTTAATGCGCCATAGCAGGACTTTTCAGAAACAACGTACTTTGGTTCGAGTCCTTAGTTCGCTCCGAAACGTGCTACGAAAAGGTTGTGTTGCGTGTTGAGTGACCTACTGTGTAGCGAGCCTCGGGGTAGTGGAAGTGAGTGCGTAGTGTTTACAAACCAGTGTGTGTCGTGTATATACCCTTGTGCAGAGGGAGGGAAAAAGGGAACGACAATGAGTGAATGTCAAAATACGCTTTTCTGTGAATTCGATCAACACAGCCCCCGTACAACAGCATATGATATACATGAGTGGATATACGACACATTGTGCTTACAGGAGGATGAGGTGGCCATGATTCAGATAAACGGCCCCAGGCGACATGTCTACATAAAGTTTCGCGACGCTGCAAGAATGCAAGAATTATTGACATAAACCAAAGGACAGGTGGAAATCCGTCACACGGTGAAATATCCAAGGTACGACTTGAAGCAATAGGTCTGGGTATGAGGAAAGTGAGGAAAGCGAATCTACCCCCCAATATGTCCGAGAGGGCTCTGAGAGTGGCCCTGGGCAAATATGGGGAAGTACGGGGCATACAGGAGGAAAATTGGTCACGTGCCTACCGGTATCCAGTGGCCAACGGCATCAGATTAGCGATGTTAACCCTAGTACAACATATCCTACCACACATTATAGTGGCAGGACATCGGACTTTGATATCGTACGAGGGGCAGCCCACGACGTGTTATGGTTGAAATGATACAGGTCACCTGTATCAAGTGTGCCCGCATCGGACGAGGGCGAAAGAACCAGAAAAGACGATTACCACATCATGGGCTCACGTGGCGGCAAAGTGGTTGTTGCAGCCCCACGCCAGCTCGGAGGAAATGGAAGTGGGGACGCGAACGGCGGAACCAGCGGACCTGGAGCCGCAACCTGCAGAGGGCCACAGCACCACACCCCAGAGGGGGGGACCATTCCGAGCAGGGGAGGGGCACGACCAAACGCCAGAGGCCATGCAGATCTTTGCGCTCAATGGGGAAGACACCAGTAACGTGACGCACACTACCACGTTACGAGAGTCGGCAGTCGATGACAACATGGACGGAGAGGGGGATGCGGTGAGGGCCAAGGAAAAGACGGTGGAGGGGCAGACGTCGGCGCTGCGGAGGACCAAAGGAGGGAAGAGTAATCCTTCGAAACGGGAAGAGATGGAAAACCGCGAAGACAAACACGGGCGGGGCAAAGGGTGGGCACAGAGTGCTAACACTGTCGGAGGACGGCATACAAGCGACGGCGCCACCGTCTAGTCCTAAGCGGTAAAAAATTAAAGTAGAAAGATATGGGGAGACGCCCCAAACAAGACGGCGGAGCAGAACAAGGAATACTATCCTCGCGTCTCTATAAATACCGGGAAACCCCTGCTAGCGCGCAAAACGATAGACGATATTTATAAGATAGCCACTCTCAACATCAATGTTCTGGCGTCGCAAATCAGACTAGCAATGCTAGAAGACTTCATGGGCAAACAAGAGATAGATATCATAATTTTACAGGAAGTCACGCAGCCCATGTTTGAAACCTTAGGAGGGTACGCAACGGAACTACCAGGCGGGTTAGGCTATCCTGACAAGAGAACACATTACGTGAACAAACATAGTACGATTACCGACAGGGATTGGTACGGCAGGAGAGAGAGGGCTTATTCAGCACCGAACTTCCATACTTGCTGCGGGCCATACAGTCAACGATGACAGCGGGAGGAGACTTCAACTATGTCCTCGTCAAAACGGACGTCACGGGCCATTTAAATTACTGTCGAGCCTTAAACGAGATAGTACAAAGAATTGATCTCGTGGACATGTGGGCAACGGCCCCGGAGCGCGGCGTCTATACAAACTACACGCGACAAGGGGCATCGCGCTTGGATAGAATATACGTGTCACGTAACCTCAGGGGAAGGAAATGTGGGACTGAAACGGTAGTGACAGAGTTCACGGACCACGTAGAGGTGGCCCTACTCATAGCCCTAAACGTGACCACTGTTCGCCGTGGACGCGGTTATTGGAGGACGAATGCCACGCTGCTGCGGGTAACATTCTTTCAGGAGAAGTTACGACAGAGGTGGGCGGGATGGGTACAGCAGCAAAAATACTCCCCGAATATCTTTATGTGGTGGGAGAGTCGTAAAGACTCAAATACGCAAACTCTTCATAAGTGAAGGCACAGAGCGACGAAGAGATGTTACAACATTGGAAAATTTCTACCACGCATGCTTATATGATGTACTAGAGCACCCGCCCACTCCGCAACCCCCTTCGAATGGAAAGGATGGCAACCGTGAACCGCATTAAGGCTAAAATCGTTAAATTTATATCGCGAGGGACAATAGGAATGCCAAATCAGGACACGCTGCTAAATGAATGGATGTCCCTCTTCCACCTAATAAAACGGCGGAAACGGTGGGGGCAACGGACAATTACCAAGATACATGACCCGGTCAGTGGCACGCAGACGACAACGACTAGTATTGTAAAGGCATTCAGCTCCGTCTTGAGGCAGAAATTCAGGCCCATCGGGTGGACGACGAGTGGGAAAGGAAAATAGCGGAGGCGGAGAAGCCACGCTTGTCGGAAGACTGGAAGGAGGCCCTAGACAAGCCTGTTAAATCAGACGAACTAAAAGTCGCAATGCGTAAGGGGGAAGGCAACAAAGCGCCGGAAAAAGACGGCAGAGGTTTTGAGTTTTTTACAGCTACGTGGGGCACCCTGAAAGACGACATGTTAGCTTTTTCACTCAGATGTTCGCCAACAATAATATCTCGGTACAACAGAAACCGGGCGTTATAGTGTGCATTCCCAAAATAGCGAAACCTTACCAACCGAAAGATTTCCGGCCAATTACCCTGCTGGACACCGACTATAAAATCCTGGCGCGTATCATAGCTGGCCGGATTTGGCCTGCATTAGAGGAACTGCTCTACCCGAGCCAATATTTTGGACGACCGCGGAATACGATATTCGATGCAGCTGCGATCGTGAGAGATGCAATATCTTAAGTAGAGTTGACACGATGCCCCCTGTGTGTCCTAACCCTGGACTTCAAGGAAGCTTTTGATAGAATATCGCACAAATACCTACGGAGCTATGGTTTCAGCGACGCCTTCGTGGAGTGCATCAAACACATGCACAAAAACGCAAATTCGGTTGTCCAAATAAACGGGCACCGCTCCGCCCCCTCCCAATACAGTAATCTGTACGACAGGGATGCCCTTTAAGTATGATGCTGTTTGCGTTATACCTAAATCCCCTGATCCATCATCTGGAAAACACTTCAATGGGATTCGTGTCCACCGGCAACAGAGGAAACTGCAGTGGTATTGTATGCGGATGACGTCTCCATCTTTGTGACCACACCTGAAGAGATCCCGGCAAACTGAGAGGCAATAAGGTGTTATGAGAAGGCAACTGGCGCAATCTTAAACACTGGGAAATCTCAAGCGCTAGCGGTGGGCACGTGGGAAATACCATGCAGTGCAGAAATAAAGGTACTAGGCTTCAGGATGACGACCACTATAACACAGCCCGGGTTATCCAGTTGGACACTGATCACGAACATGTTGCGAGCTCAGGCGGGGGAGGCACATAGCAGGGACCTAGACCTGGCGCAATGCATACAATACATACCATACCGTACGTACACACCTACGTGCTAGCAAACCTCCGGCACACGGCGCAAGTGCTACCGTCCCCACGCGAGTGCGTAAGACAAATAGTGTCAGCAATAGCATGGTTTAAAAGGCGGGGTACCATCTTCAGGGCACCCCTCTCCACACTGCAGAGGAGAAAGGAGGAGGGGGGATGGGGCCTCATAGATATGGAGGCAAAGTGTCAGGCTCTCCTGATAACCCGGATGTGGACCCAGAGCCAACATGAGGGATCAGCGTCGGCGGAATGGCAACATCGCTGGAGACTGCCTACGTATAGGGCAAACCCGCCCCACGTCCAGAGGATACCAAAAATCCTAGAGTATGTGCGTATATACGCCCTGGAAATGGCCTACGTAGACCTTCCAAAGTAGACCGAAACCCCTAGAGCTTTCAGACAAAGAGTCTGCTGGACATTGCACACGATAGCTTTGGCAGATAACAGGCCCAGGACATGGCGCATCACCCTGCTGTATCCGACGACAGACTGGGCAAGGGTATGGACAAAACTTCATGAAACTTGGGCGTCGAACGCCAATTAGGCCAACTGGTATACGGTGATCAAATTCCTACCCACCAAGAGCGGGTACACACAATCCTCCTACCTGACGCGGCCCTCTGTACAACGTGCGGGGAACGAGACACCAGAATGCACAGAATAAGAGAAAGTGGAGAGGGGGCGAGGATTTGGGACTGGACGAGGAAACGTATTGCCTGGATACTGCGCACAGACCCGGCTCGAATACCCAAAGGGTGGACCCTCAGGCCGCAGTTTCACATATGGTCCCCAAGACGTCACAGAGCAGTCCTATGGATACTTGCGCATATGGTGTGGTTCAGGATAAGTGGAATTCAAACCACGTCCGCGCAAGAATATAGTGATGTCCTGCGCAGGGCGCGATGGAAAGCGCACCAAAGATAGGACGTGCAAACAAAGCGGGGAAATACTTAACGATCCTTTAAAGAAACACGCATCCCTGAACTATGGGGAGAGACTTGAGGGTTTGTGACGTGCGAGTGTTCCGGGTCACCAACGGCAGATACCGGTGCAGTCCTGAGAGGTACGTGATAGTGTTGAGTACGCGGACACCAGTGCAGAGGCTCTTGATGGGCAAACAGGGGGGAGGAAGCTTACGGGGGAGACATGACAACTATGTAATGCTCCTTTGTAGAAACGTTGGGGGTTACTAAAAAAAATCCCAGTATCGGCATATTTTATTTCTTTTGGATATGTTTTAAACACACACACCCACAGAATTAAACTGTGCAGTGCATTGATTATATCATTATACATTTCAAAAGTTATCTTTGCTCCATTGGCAGGGCTAGAAATGCAAGTGATGCAGATATTTCTGTTATTTGTCTGTAATACTTTTTGATTCTTTGTTTATTGACAATCTGATCTAGAGGGTTCGTGTTCGAATGGGACTCAAACTAGGCATGTGAATCTCGTTGGCGCTTGCGGGTCGTAGCGGGTCACGAGATCTGACACTGGGTATCTGGATAGAGAGTGGTACTTAACGTTTATATACTGAGTGTCCTGTGACTTACGTGGAAGGACAATAAAGTTCGCGAACTCGCCAACGTGTGCTTGCCGTGGCAGCACTGGACAAAAGCCTTAGTAGGGTTTGATGACGTTGACATATCAGCGTTTCACAGCTGTGTTTTGTTGATCTATGGCAGTCTCTTTCTGAGTGGCATCTATTACTGTGTGCGTGCGTTTTGGTGTGCCGCCGCGAGAATGTCGGATCTTGAATTAGAGCAACGAACGAATATTAAATTTCTTGTTGTTAGTTGATGATGTTAATGCACGTTTATGGGGATATTATGATGAAAACAGCAGTTTACAAGTGGGTGAAACGTTTTTCTGAGGGAAGAGAAAGTGTCACTGACGAAGAGAGATCAGGACGGCCAACAACAAGCAGAACTGAAGAAAACATTGC
>JGI20166J26741_12117806_pt1 | contig 18578 bp, 14 predicted proteins | sample TergutCu122P5_FD_26741 | JGI IMG/M metagenome (IMG submission 26741)
ATGACATGGCGGGGCATGGGTTTTTGGAGAAACCCAAAGGTTTTGTATTTTGCCGTTGCTAAACTTCCAAACTTCTAATCATCTAAACTTCCGCCTTTAGATTAACCTATGCGCAGCACATACTCGATAAACAGTATGAAAGCTGCGCCGACAAAAAGCATTACCGGGGCTTTTCTGTTTTTGCATTTGTGGGTTTCGGGGATGAGGTCTGAGGCGGCTAGAAAAATGAACGAGCCTGCGGTTGCGCCCAGCAGCGCGCCTAGTATTTCCGGCGACACGTTTCTGAATAGAAATATTCCCAAAAGAGTCCCGAGAGGCGTAAACAATGCCGTCATCATGGAAAAGTTTAATATTTTTTTGCGCGAAGCGCCGCTGTGCAGCAAAATGCCGGATATAGTTATTCCGTCGGGAAGTTTGTGAAGTATTACGGCCAGAGTCATAAAAACGCCTGTACCCGAGCCTGCTTCAAAGCCTACGGCCATTATAAGCCCGTCAAGAAGAGAATGAAACGAAAGACCTATAACGGAAGCAGTATGAGCCGGGGAATGCGTTTCGCATTCGTCGTCATCGTGCGAAGGATGAAATAAGACTATAAACTGCAGGAAAAACATCGCGAGAAAACCTATCAAAACATAAAATACCGCGTGAGGATTTGCAGCGATCCCTTCGGGTATCAGATGCGTAAAAGCTATGGCAAGCATCACGCCTGCGGCAAAATTTATTACAAGAATAGAGTTTCTTTCGGACCACTCGTGAAATTTCAAAACAAGCCCGGCCCCAAGCATCGCCGCGGACGCGGCTATAAGCGAATAGATTATTTCCATACGGTTCTCCGTAAATAAAATTTAGGAGTATTATACAAAAAGCAGAGTGAAGAGTGGAGAGCGAAAAGACAGAGTGAAGAGTGAGGAGTGGAGAGTGAAGATACGGCAAAGACAACGCCGTTGCAGTATCTTCACTCTCCACTCCTCACTCTTCACTCTTCCGTTAAACCGTATATCTCAAGCCCAGATAAAAATCGATGGCGCTCATGGATAGGTATTCGCTGCGGTACTCGGTCATTGAGCCGAGGTACCATATCTTCATGCCTGCGTCCAAATTCAAATGTTTTGTCAGGGTATGGCTCACGCCGAAATCAAAAGAAAGAGAAAACATGTCTTTCTCGGAATTTTTTGCGCGCGGCAAATCGTTTTTTACATGCGTCGCGCCAAAACCTATACCGCCGTAAACCGTGAGGGAGTTTATTGCAGGCGAAGATTCATACAGAAAGTTGACCATATAAGAACGGAACGACTGGCTTATCGGCGGGAAATATCCGAAAGTTTGGCTGACTTTGGTTCTCTGCGAATACTCAAGCTCCATTCTGAAATTGGCGAGTTTTACGCCCAATGAAGCCAACCCCGTAAAAGCTATATCGCTGCTGTCGTCGGAAAAGCTGTAATAATCTCCTGTCCAAGAGTCGTAGTAACCGCCAAGATCAAAACTCGCCAAGACTCCGGAAAACGCGCCTTTTAACGCAAAGTACGGCCTTGCCGAAATATTTTGGCTCTGAGCCGCTGCCGGCTGAGCAGCTCTTGGCTGAACAGCCCTTGGCTGAGGCAGCTGCTGTTGCGGGCTGTAACCTTGATCATCCCGATAGTACTGACCCTGATCTTCATATATGTATTGATCGTAATATTGGTCAAAACCAAAGTCGGAGTTCTCCTGCTGCTCCTGAGCAAAAGCCGGAGACACGAACGCCGCAAACAATAAAAATAAAAAGATTGTTTTTTTAATCATTTCAAACTCCGTGCGAATATTATAATGTAAAAACGCATTTGCGGCATCCGTTATTGCGAAACGGATGAAATGGCAGATAAAATAGATGCGGCAGTGAAGTGCCTTTTTATCTATTAACTATTAACTGCCGTTTGCAATATGGTAAAATATGCGCATGAACATAAACGTTTCCAACATCAAAATATCTTATGAAGACGTATTGCAGAGGCTCGGCTATCTGAAAACGTCGGAACGTCCGGACCAAAAGCTTGAAACCGAGATAAAAGAATGCATTGAAACCGCCCAAAAGCTTATTGCGCCAAAGGCGGTAATCGCTTTTGAGAATATAACCGTGTCCGGCAGCATTGTTGCTTTTGAGAACGGATATAAAATAGAAAGTTCGCAGGTTGCCAAGCTTTTAAAAGATTGTTTTAAGGCATACGGGGTTGCCGTGACAATAGGTCCCGCGCTTGAAAAGAAGCGGAATGAGTTTATAGCGCAGAAAGAAACTTTTAAAGCCGTTATTTTGGACGCGGCCGGCGCTGTCGCTGCTGAAGAAGCGGTATCAACGGCTAACAAGCAGATAACAGAGTTTGAGCGGACGCATAATAATAAAACATCAAAGAGGTTTTCGGCAGGTTACGGAGACTGGCTGCTTGCGAAGCAGAAAGAGTTTTTAGAGTGGCTCGGCGCCGCCAACATCGGCATACGCCTTAACAATTCTTTCCAAATGCAGCCGGAAAAGTCCGTTTCTGCCGTTATCGGCGTTAAAGTTGTCATTGCGAGCCCTGAAAGGGCGCGGCAATCTAGAACATAATGATGTCGTTTATGTTAGCTTTCTGGATTGCTTCGTCAGAACTTTGTTCTTCCTCGCAATGACGTCAAGTATAGTCATTATTGTATAAAGGATTAAATGATGGACAAACAACACTTTCTTGATTTACTAAAGAGCCGCGTTTTAATAATGGACGGCGCGACCGGAACCCAGCTTCAGAAAAAGAAGTATCTTGACGATGTTGAAATACCCGAAGAACTGAATATAAAGTTTCCGGAGAGGATTTCGGAGATTTACAAGTCTTATGCAGATGCCGGCTCTGACATTATTCTCGCCAACACTTTCGGCGCAAACCCTATCCGCCTTAAACAGCACAATCTTCTGGATAAAGCCGACGACATAATAAGAGAAGGCATTGCCCTCATAAGAAAAGCCGGCAAGGCCGGCTGCATAGCCGCGGGAGACATATCATCGCTAGGCGAATACGTACAGCCTTTGGGACAGCTTTCTTTTGACGATGCTTACGAAGCGTTTTCTTTTCAGGTAGCCTTGCTGCAAAAATACGGGGCGGACATTATCGTCATAGAGACAATGACGGAAATAAAAGAGCTAAAAGCCGCGATACTTGCCGCAAAAGACAACTTTAACGGAGCAATTATTGCCCAGATGACTTTTACGCAGGACGGGATGACAGTAACCGGCACTGACATAAAAAGTTTTCTTGCAATGGCTGAAAGTCTCGGCGTTGACGCTGTCGGCCTCAACTGTTCCGTCGGCGCAAAAGATTTAGCGCGTATGGCAAAAACTCTTTGCGCAAGCACAAATCTCCCGGTCTCATTTAAGCCAAACGCCGGCATGCCGGTACTAATAAACCGCGAAACGCGGTTTCCGGGAACGGTTGAAGAGTTTGTGGAATCAAGCCTTGAAGCTTACTCTTACGGCGTAAACATGTTCGGCGGATGCTGCGGGACGGATCCCGTCTTTATTAAGGCGTTAGCAACGGAATTAAAAAATAAAGCTCCGGTTGCACGCAATATAAAAAAGAGATTTTATCTCTCGTCAAGGACGAAGGCCTTTGATGTAAACGAGATGAAACGCCCGATAGTTATCGGCGAAAGAATAAATCCTACCGGAAGAAAGAAATTTCAGGAAGAACTTTTAAACGGAGCGTTCTCGCTTGTCAAGGACGAGGCGCGCGCTCAGGCCGCGGCAGGCGCAAATCTGCTTGACGTTAACATGGGCGTGCCCGGCGTTGACGAAGTAAACCTGCTTGCGCAGGCCGTAAACCAAATACAAGAAATAGTTTCAATTCCGCTTTGCATAGATTCGAGCAACCCTAAAGCTTTAGAAGAAGCCGTAAAAAACTGCGCAGGCAAACCGCTTATTAACTCCGTAAACGGCGAGGAAGCTAAGCTTGAAGCTATTTTGCCGATAGCGAAAAGATACGGCTGCGGGCTTATAGCTTTGACAACCGACGACGAAGGCATACCGAAAACAGCGGAACGCAGGCTTGCCATAGCAAAAAAAATTATAAAAAAAGCCGACGCCGTAGGCGTTAAAAGAGAAAACATTATTTTCGATTATCTTGTGCTTGCAGTAAGCTCGTCTCCGGAACAAACAGGCGAAACATTAAAAGCCATGCGCGAATCGAAAAAGCTGTACCCCGAATGCAAAACGCTTTTGGGCGTATCAAACATCTCGTTCGGCCTGCCGTCGCGCCAAACCGTCAACTCAACTTTTCTAAAAATGGCTCTTGAAGCCGGCTTAGATTTCGCAATAATCAACCCCCACGAATCCTGGGGGGTCTTCGACCCCCTTGCTAAACAGCTTCTGGAGAACAAAGATCCGGGCGCCGTTAAATACATGGAGGCGAACGCCTCCTTTAAGAAGCCTGCGGTAAAACAAGAGAGCGCAGCTCTCCCGCTCGCCAGACAGCTGTATTTTGCCGTCTTAAACGGCAACAAAGAGGCCGTCCCCGCCGTAGTCTCTCAAATAATAAATGGGGTCAATGACCCCAGGGGCAATGACCCCGGGGTCGAAGACCCCTTTAAGACGGTGAGCGACAATGTGTTGGAAGCGTTAAATCTTGTCGGCGAGAAGTTTGCGGCAAAAGAATTTTTCCTTCCGCAGATAATAATGTCTGCCGAAGCAGCCCAGGCGGCGTTTGCAATCGTAAAGAAAACTCTAAAAAAGGCATCGAACGATGCCGGGAAAGTTATAATCGCTACGGTTAAAGGCGACATGCACGACATAGGCAAAAATATTGTGGGCGCGGTTTTGGAAAGTTACGGCTTTGAAGTTATAGACATGGGCATAAACGTTGACGCGCGGGATATAATAGACAAGGCGCAGGAAATAAACCCGCTTGCAATAGGGCTTTCAGCCCTTATGACCACAACAATGCCGGAAATGGAAAAAGCGGTAAACTTGAGAAATGCCTTGGGCGTTAAAGCAAAAATAATAGTCGGCGGAGCCGCGGTAACCAAGAAGTTCGCCGACGAAATCGGCGCGGACTCTTATGCAAAAGACGCGATGGAAACGGCGAGGTACATAAAAGGCCTAACGGCAGAAGCTGAGAAGTTGAGAAGCTGAGAAGTTGGGCAAAGACAAAGACTTTGCCGTTGCTCAGCTTCCCAGCTTCTCAGCTCTCTCAACTTCTAATTAACATGAAAAATCTTTCCGACGACCTAAAAATTAAAGTACTGCCCTGGCTTGTCACAATCGCCATGTTTATGCAGATGCTTGACGGCTCGGTATTAAATACCGCGCTGCCGGCTATTGCAAAAAGTTTCGGCGAAAACCCTCTGCAGATGCAGGCTGTCGTCATAGCGTACATGCTTTCCGTGGCTATTTTTCTGCCAATCTCCGGATGGCTTGCCGACAGGTTCGGCGTGCGGAAAATTTTTACTATTGCCGTGGCCGGTTTTACAATAGGCTCGCTTTTGTGCGCTTTATCGTCGTCGCTTACCCAGCTCACTTTGGCGCGAATAGTGCAGGGAATGGGCGGCGCGCTTCTTGTGCCTGTCGGAAGGCTTGCGGTATTGAGGGTTTACCCGAGAAGCCAGTTTGTAAAAGTTCTAAGTTTTATAGTTCTTCCGGCTTTGATAGGCCCTTTGATAGGTCCGACTGTCGGCGGCCTGCTTGTGCAGTACGCGACGTGGCACTGGATATTTTTAATCAACATTCCCATAGGCATAGCGTGCATTGCGGCGATATTCTTTTTTATGCCGATTATAAAAGCCGTGCACGTTCACAGCTTTGACTGGATAGGCTTTTTTTTATTCGATTCGGCGGTTCTGCTTCTTTTCATATTCTCCCTTCTTCATTCGAGATTGTACGTTTTGCTTATCGCGGTAATACTGATTTTGCTTTACTGCCTGCACGCGCTAAACAAAAAAAACGCTCTTTTCGACCTTAAAATGTTTAAGGTTAGAGGCTGCTCCGTGGGCACGGCCGGAAACTTTTTTGCGCGGCTGGGCGGAGGCTCGATGCCGTTTCTTGCGCCGCTTTTCCTGCAAACTGCTCTCGGATATAATCCCGCGCAGTCCGGACTTATGCTTTTGCCCATGGGCGTAACGGCGATTTTTGCGAAATCCATAGTAAATTCGGCGATAATAAAGCTGGGATACAGAAAGTTTCTGCTCATCAACACTTTTCTGCTGGGCAGCTTTATAATTATGCTGTCGCTTATAACGCCGTCCGCTCCGGTATATGCAATACTCGCCGTATTTTCGCTTTTTGGAATGTCAAACTCTTTGCAGTTTACCGCTATCAACACGCTTTCCCTGATAGATTTGCCCGACAACATGATAAGCGGCGGAAACGCCATGATGTCAGTGGTTATGCAGATTTCGATGGCCATGGGAGTGGCTTTGGGAGCATTTTTGCTCGCTTATATAGGAAGGTTTCAGATCGAGGCAAAAGGAGCCGTAAATATTTTGCAGACTTTTCACATAACATATATTATAATAGGCGCGGTATCGGCGCTGAGCATGCTTGTTTTCATTTTTGTACCGAAAGACGCGGGAACGGCAATACAAAAGAGTGAGGAGTGAAGAGTGGAGAGTGAAGATACGACAAAGGATTTTTGTCGTCATTGCGAGACGGCAAAGCCGTCGAAGCAATCCAGAGCAGTTGCCGTATCTTCACTCTCCACTCCTCACTCTTCACTCTGCCGTTGAAAGGAGCTTCGCATGAATAAAGCATTATTTTTGATTACTCTACTTATTTTTACAGGCCTTGTCTGCATTACGGGCTGTTTCGGGCCTAAATCGCCTGATGCGGTTACGCAGGAAACGTCCGGCGGATACAGAGTTACCGACGACGGCGAAAAAACGGCGGTGATAATAGCCGGAGCATACAATAATATAGAGATCGGCGAAATAAAAAATTTCAGGGAAAGAATCGAGTGGAGCGACGAGAAAAACAATCTCTACTCCATGGATTTCAGCGACGAAGGAAGCCCGATGTACATCAAAGGCAGGGGAAACATAATATACATAGCCGTAAAAGTGCGTCCGGGCTCGTATAAACTCAACGGTTTCAAGCTGCGCGCCTGGGATGCGGCCGGCTTTTATAATATAGACTTCGGGCAAAGATATTCCGCCGCTTTCAGCGTTGCCGGCGGGGACGTTGTTTTTGTCGGCATTTTAAGGACTTTGTTTGACAAATTTTCTTTTTCAAAATTCAACAATCCCGGAAGCAGCGATATAAAGTTGGCGGTTTATCTGGAAAACGGCAAAGACGACTTATATAAAATAAAAAACTTTTACAACCTGATAACCTCAAAAGAAGTAAAAACAAGCCTTATGTACTGGAACGACAAATATCCCGGCAGAACGGAAACGGTAACGGCAATGGTAAATGGTAAATGATAAATGGTTAATTATTGAGCGCGCTTTGCGCGCTCCGGCATTTACCATTGCCGTTACCTGTATTTTTCAAGGATGTCGCGCTTTTTCTTTTTCCTTAAGGTCATTAAGGACTTTAAGGACAGTAAGGTCATTAATGCCGTTAAATAATATTTGAGGCGAAGCCTCCCGAAGCGCTTATTTTTGCGGTTCTCCCCGAAATAGCCGTGAAAAACAAACGGGCGGATACCTTGTATCTCAGGGATAACTGCCTCATGCCCGAAATATTTTGCCGTATCAAGCGGCGCAAATTTCATCCCGTTAGCTTCAAAAATATGCTTATTTTTAACGCAGATAAACAAATCGTCGTTGTACACGCCTTTGTAAGCGGGCTCAAAAGGAATATTTATTTTTGACGGCAGCTCAAGCAGCCGCTTTGAGCGTATCGAAACCCCGTTGCCGACCCTGCAAATATTTCCGTTGATATCTTTAAAAGAAAGCAGCCTCGGCCACGGCGAACCGATATAATCATAATCCAGAAATTCGCTGCGCCACATATCCGGATTTATCACATATCCGTCGTGGTGAATTATGAGAACGAACTCCGTTCGGATATATTTGTGAAGCTCGTAAATCATCTTCCGGCTGAAATCGGTGAAGTTTTTATTTTTAGGCGTGGATTCGAAACGAATGTTTCCCGGCAGATAAAACGGCTTTTTATGGCTTATCAAAACCGCATTGCCGAACTCAACTTCCGCCATGCTGTATTTCATTGCCTGGACTGTTTCGTAAATGTGAGTGCATGCCAAAGCGGCAATGGTGACGTTTTTAAGTTTTAACATGTTTTTAGCGTTTGCCGGACGTTTTTGCCGAAACTTTGTTTATATACGCTATTCTTCCTTCGATGTTTTGGTTTACGAGATCGTACTGAAGCTCATATCCCGCCTTATTTTTTTCAAGAGCCGCTTTTGCGTTATATAAATATTTCAGCATGCCTTCCAAATCAGGCTCCCACTTTATCTTTAGAACCCAGCCCCAGACTTCCGCCAAACCTTTGTTTTCAAGCATCGCGTTTGTGACACTCTGAGGATTTCTCCATTCGTGCTTTCTGACAAAGCTGTTTACCGAAAAAAATGCAAACCACAGCCCGAGCGCCAGCGCCGCAAGCCCTTTTGCGTATGAAGTTTTTATTTTTGGAAACACGTAGTATTCGAGAAAAGCGAAAACGCCGAAAAAAACGCCTATGGAAGCAAAGTACATGTAGCGCAGGCTTATGAGCTCGGTCTTATACATCACAAACATTCCGGGGAACAAAAACGCGGCAAATATCGCAAGCGACAAAATTGACATTTTATTTTTAAAGTAAGCGAGAATGCACAAAGCGGCAAAGCCGTCCAAAAGGCCGATTTTTAAAAGATATTCCGCTCTGCCGGTCCAAAACGGGAACAGCGGCGGCGCGAAAACTATGTCGAAAAACGGCGGGACAAAAGAGTAAAACAAATATTGTCCGGCTAGATACGGAACTTTATATATCGAAGACCATCCGAAAAGTTTAAAAAATAAAATCATTCCGTTGTCAAAAACCGCAGACTGCGTCTCCTCTGCGTGCCGCAGGTGCGATATGTACAGATTTAACGCGGCAACAGCAATCGCCGCTATGGCAAATGGCAGCAGCCTGAAAAATATTTTTTTTATTGTCTTGTCATGCTGAACTTGTTTCAGCATCTTGCCTTTAAAAATAGAAACAGCAGATCCTGAAACGGGCCTGTCCCGTAAGGTCGTAATACGGGATTCAGGATGACGAATAACTTCGTAAACCAAAAATAGAACCGGAAGAACTATTATCGTTGGCCAGAAAAAGAGCCCTATGAAATACAAAATAAACGACAGCGCGATAAAATGTTTATCCTGATTGTGCTTGAGCCCCGCTGAATCTGCGAGCATATAGCACAAAAACGAAGAGAGCCCGAAAAACGCGGTAAAAAGGTGGCCTCGCGCGGCTATTTCGTTTACCGCGTTGCTGCCGACTGGAGCGACAGCAAAAAACAAGGCGGTCAAAAAGGCTATGCGGTATGATTTTGAAAGTTTTAATATGACGAGATAACACAAAATCACGTTAAACACGTGCAGTATGTCGCTTGCAAGATGCGAGACGTGCGGGTTAAAATACGAGACAATATTAAGCCAGTAATTTGCGAAATGTTTGAGAGGCACGTAAAAATGAAAAGAGTTTATGTCGGTAAAAATTTCCAAAGCGTCCGACACCGCCGGATTTACAAGTTTATTTGTGACGATCTCTTTGTAATCGTCGGTGTAGCTGAAAGAGTTTGAAAAGTTGCCGAAATACACTGTCGCGGTAACAGCCGCGAGAATAAATATGTGGATCAGAATTTTGTTGGTTTTGAGAAAGTTCATTTTATTAGTTAATAGTTAATAATGAATAGTGAATAGTTAACGACCGCCCTCACCCTGCCCTCTCCCTGACAAGTGAGAGGAAAAACTATTAATTATTCACTATTAGCTGCTGTTAGTGGCAGCATCCGCCGCCGCATTTGTGTTTTGATTTTGAAGGGCAGTAATCGCCGGTTCCGCAGGAATGGGCGGAGTTTGACGATGACGAAAAGCTTGAAAACTGCTTTGCGACATCGCCGCTTTTGCACGCCGGACATTCGGCTTTTTCTCCGCCGAGTATAAGCGTTTCAAACTTTGCATTGCATTTTTTGCATATAAATTCGAATATGGGCATTTTTTACCTCAATTAAAACGACAGAAGTTGAGAAGCTGAGAAGTTGGGCAACGGCAACGACAAAATCTTTGTCTTTGCTCAGCTTCTCAGCTGCCCAGCTTCTCAACTTCTAGTATTTATCTGCCTTGCTGGTTAAAACGTTTCCGTCCGTAATGGTCATGGCGGTAATTCCCGCTGCCTCTTGAATCTCCGCGTCTGTTGCCGCCGGAATCTTCGTGCCGGACGGCGCCGGCGCTTTCTTTTGCGGGTTCTACGGAAACTCTTTTGCCTTTTATGTTGCTGGAGTTTAGCGCGTTTATCACATTGTCGGCATGTTCGCTTGGAACTTCTACAAAAGAAAACGACTCCAAAATTTTTATGTTTCCGATGACATCTCCGGGAAGGCCGGTTTCGCCGGCTATGGCGCCGACAAAATCTCCGGCGCGAACGCCGTCTTTTTTGCCGATGCTTATAAAAAGCCTTGTCATTCCGCGGTCTCTTGCGCCGGTGTTTGAATAACCCGCGCTTTGCTGCTTGGCAAACACGTCTGCTTTCTCTTCCTGCTCACGCTTGTCTGCGTCAACGGCCATCTTTAAAAGGGCGGCAGCCACGTCAAGCGAAGTAACGTCGTCAGATATCAGAGATTCCGCCATTCTCACGTATTTCTCGTTATCTTTTTCGTCCTGCATCGCTTCTTTTACTTTTTCCATCAGCAATGCTGTTTTTATGTTTTCAACATCGGCTAGCGACGGGACGCTTATTCTTTTTATGTTGGCTTTTGTGTATCTTTGTATGTCGCGCAGTTTGTAAATATCTTTTCCGGCGACAAAGCTGTAAGCTTTTCCGGTTTTTCCGGCGCGGCCGGTTCTGCCTATTCTGTGCACGTAATCTTCGTCGTCTTTGGGAACGTCGAAGTTGAAAACCATCTCAACGTCGTCAACATCTATGCCTCTTGCGGCGACGTCCGTGGCTATCAAAAGCTCTATCGAGCCGCTTCTGAACTTTGCCATCACTCTGTCTCTCTGGGACTGGTTCATGTCGCCGTGTATGGCGTCAGCTGAATATCCGCGCGCCTGAAGCGATGCCGTAACTTCGTCCACGCGTTTTTTGGTGTTGCAGAAAACGAGAGAAAGCTGCGGGTCGTACATATCCAGGCATCTGGTAAGAGCTTCAAGCTTTTGGTGTTCGCGCACGTCAAAGTAAAACTGCTCTATGAGCGGCACCGTAAGTTTTTCGTTTACCACTTTTATAGTCTCGGGATGCTTTTGGTACTTTTTCGTAAGGAATAAAAATTCCTTCGGCATTGTGGCGGAAAAGAAAACGGTCTGCCTCTGCTCAGGAATGCTTTTTAAGATAAGCTCTATATCGTCGCGGAAACCCATGTCCAGCATTTCGTCAGCTTCGTCCAAAACTACCGTCGAGGCCTGATCGAGTTTTAAAGTCCTTCTTTCAAGATGGTCGATAACTCTTCCCGGCGTGCCTATGATTATCTGCGCGCCTTTTGAGAGAGCCATCATCTGCCTGTTTATCGGCTGTCCGCCGTAAACCGGAACAATGTTTAAGCCTTTTTTATATTTTGAAAGGAGCTTAAGCTCCTCGGCAACCTGTATGGCAAGCTCTCTTGTCGGACACAGAATAATGGCCTGCACGTTTTTATTTTTAGCGTCGATTTTTTCAAGAATGGGAATCCCGAACGCCGCGGTTTTTCCGGTGCCGGTCTGGGCCTGCCCGATAATGTCGGAGCCGCTCATCATCTTCGGTATGGCAAGCGTCTGTATGGGCGTAGCTTCTTCAAACCCCATGTCCTGTACTGCTTTTAAGATTTCGTTGGATAAGTTTAGTTCTGTGAATTTTAGTGTTTGCATAAGTTCCTTTTAATTAGTTAATAATTAATAGTGAATAGTTAATAGTTTTGGAGCGGCTTCGCCGCGATATTTAGTTCCGTTCGCCGTGAACTATTCACTATTAACTGTTAACTATTAACTGCTGTTTAAGTATTTTTTCCACTTCGTTCAAATCCGTGTCCGTTGCGGCGCAGCCGTCTTTTGTGAGCGGAACAAACTGTACAACCACATCTGCGTCTTCCGTCACTTTAAAAGCCTGTTCGCCTTCGTAGAAGCAGGCGATGCCGACTATGGCGCCGGGCTTTTGCTCGTTTATGATTTTTACTATAGCCCTGCCGCCTTTTAAAACGTACAATCCGCCGTAGCCGAGCTTTTTTACGAGCTTGCTTATGTCGCTCAGTTTGCAGCCGCCGCACTCCATACATATATAATGGCTGTCTTTTTCCACGGCTACGCATACCGCGGTATTGCGCATACAGTGCGGGGCAAACACAAGGCGCTTGTCAAAAGGGATTTTGGCGAAACTCTTCTGCTGGGCTTTGTTTTGTTTTTCCGTGTAGGCTTTATAGATTTGCAGTTTGCTCTTTCCGGGAAATTTACAAAGTTTCATAATGCGGCTATTATACCATTTTAAAAAAGGCTTGCGGTGGAATTTTTCCGCATCCTTTTTATGACCGATCAAAACTCTATTAAAGAGCTATTCTGTATCCGACGTTTATTCCCGCTTTACTGTATGTTTCGTCCGTCGTTAAGCCGCCGGATTTCTGCGAAAAGGCGTACGACAAAGCTTTTGTTGTTGCCCAACTTCTCAGCTTCCCAGCTGCTCAACTTCTGTTGTTTTGATTTCACACAATATATATGTATAATGAAATCAGCAATAAACTTTAAATTAGCAGCGTTTATAAAAACATGAAAAGACATTTTTTGTTTATTTTATCCTTGATGTTTCTTTCCGGTCTGTCGTATGCCGCAAGCGTTGAAAAAATCACCTGGGACGGTGTCGTAAGGCAGACAAACGAGTTCAACCCTTCCGTAAAAACCGCAAAATTCAAGCTTGACAACGCAAAACAGGCGTACAACCGCTCGCTTAGCGGATTTATGCCGGACGTTTCTTTAAATGCGGCCGCGGGACAGTCCGGCGGAGACTCCGGATTTTCCAGGAGCTACTCGTACGGATTAAGCGCGGGGCTTACCATATTTTCCGGTTTCAGCACATATAACGAAGTGAAGCAGCGTTCCACAGAGCTTGAATCTGCGCAGGTTACATACAACAGAGCCGTATCCGATGCGGCTTATAATGTGGAAACTCAATATATAAATCTCATGTGGGCATACGAAACGGTTGATATGCTCAAGCAGATACTTGAAAGAAGAAGCGAAAACAGGGACATGGTAAAACTTAAATACGATTCCGGAAACGTTGACCAGGGCTCTCTCAAGAGAGTCGAAGCCGATGTGGAACTTGCTTCGTTTAATCTCAAGCAGGCGCAAAGGTATATTGAAACCGCTTCGGCCGCTCTGCTTAACGCCATAGGAAGAAACGACGACATTATTTTAAATACCGATGAAAGGCTTGCTCTTAAAGAGAGAGAGCTGAGCAGGCCGGATTTCAATACGATTTTATCGACAATTCCGGAATTTTTGATTGCGCAGTACAGCGTAGACTCGTACAAAGCGCAGCTGGCAAAGACAAAATCGCAGTGGTGGCCGACGCTTAGCGCTTCCGGCTCGCTTTCGCGCCGCGGAAACGAATGGGCGCCGGATAACAATGCGTGGAGCGCGGGCCTGTCGCTGTCATACCCGCTGTTTAGCGGCGGAACCGCAATAGCGGACGTGAACACATCGTCAAACATGCTTAAAATCTCCGAAGAAAACATGAAAAACGTCATAAACTCGCTCAGAGCCTCGGCCGTATCTTACTACAACAACATGGCAAACTCCGTAGAAATAGTATCCGTAAGGGAGTTTTACCTTAACGCCTCCCGGCTTCAGGCTGAAATTTCTTCCAGAAAATACGTAAACGGCCTGGCTACTTACCAAGAGTGGTACCAGATAGAAAACGACTATATAAGTTCGCAAAGCTCATTTTTGGACAGCAAAAGAAGCGCCGCAGCGGCCAAAGTGCAGTGGTATAACTTTTTGGGGCAGGGGTTTGTGCAGCCGGGGAAATAACGGCAGTTAACAGTTAATAGTTAATAGTTAATAGTTAACGGCACTAAATATTGCGGCGAAGCCGCTCCAAAACTATTAACTATTAATTATTAACTATTAACTAATAACAGAGGTCCATATGAAAAAACTATTTATCATCTTAGGCGTTTTGATAATCGGCGGCATCGCCGCCTTTTTTATCTTCCGGCCGGCAAAGCCGGTTGTTGACAAGGAAACGCAGCTTCAAAAGCGCGATTTGCGCGTTGAATTCAGGGAGACCGGGCAGGTTACTCCGCGCAACAGGCTTGCAATCAAGCCGCCGTTTGCCGGAAGAATAGAGGAAGTTTTGGTGCAGGAAGGGGATCTTATAAAGAAAGGCGAGATTATCATCTGGATGAGCTCGAGCGAAAGAGCGGCCATGATCGACGCGGCAAGAGCAATGGGTGACAGCGAGTACAAGAGATGGCAGGAAATTTACAAGCCCACGCCGATAGTTGCCCCGATGAACGGCTTTATAATTCTCAGGCAAAACGAGCCCGGGCAGACCGTCACTTCGGCAGACGCGCCGCTTGTGATGGCGGACGACCTTATAATCGAGGCAAGCGTTGACGAGACGGATCTGCGCTACATAAAAATCGGCGATACGCTGAACATGTATCTTGACGCTTATCCCGACGACACTTTCCAGGGAAGAGTCGAGCATATAGCTTACGAATCGACGGTAGTCAGCAATGTGACGGTTTATACGATAAAAATACGTCCTTTAAAAAAGCCGAAAGTTTTCCGCGCAGGAATGACCGCCACCATAACCGTAACCGCGGAATCCAAAAAAGACGCAATGACTATTCCCAGTTCTTTCTTAACCGATAAAAACGGCAAAAAAACCGTAACCGTCCAAACCGGCAAAGGTGTTTTTGAAACAAGAAACGTCAAGACCGGAATGAGCGACGGAAGACATACGGAAATTCTTTCAGGCATCAATGAAAACGACACGGTCGTAATTCTTAAAACCGCAACCGCCGCAAAAGCCAAATCGTTTATGAGCAGACCGGCGCCGAGCAAAACGACAAGCGGCGGCAATACAGGCTCCGGTTCCGGCTCCGCCGGAAAGTAGTTGTTGTTTCTTCTCCCCTTGCGGGAGAAGGACTTGCGAAACAACAAGGTTGTGAAGCAAGAGGATGAGGGGTATGATGCAGGATTTCAATGAGCCCAAACACAGACCATATTCAACGAAGCTGAAAAGTCTTGCAAAAAGCAACAGACATAAACCAACCGATGCTGAACAGAAACTCTGGCGGCAGCTGAGAAACAAATATAAAGATTTAAAGTTTAGACGGCAGTTTTCAATAGACAATAAATATATTGCAGATTTTGTTTGCCTGGAAAAAAGATTGATAATCGAAATTGACGGCGGGCAGCACAATGAAAATGGACATGATAAGGAAAGGACGCGATATTTAGAAAATATCGGTTTTAAAGTTATTCGTTTTTGGAATAACGACGTTTTGAATAATATTCAAGTTTGTCTTGATGCTATTTACAGGGAACTGCATTATACCCCTCACCCGAACACGTTGTGTTCACCCTCTCCCGCAAGGGGCGAGGGAACGGCGCAAAAGACAGTAATTCCGGAAGGTTGGGGAAAGGCAACGAGAAATGAAAGTAATCGAATTAAAAGGCCTTAAAAAGACCTATTACCTTGAAAAAATAGACGTTCCGGTTCTGCACGGCATAGATTTGGAAGTCGAGCAGGGGGAATTTGTCGCCATTATGGGTCATTCCGGCAGCGGAAAGTCCACGCTTTTAAATATCATCGGGCTTTTGGATAAACCGAGTGAAGGCTCGTTTAAGCTGGCGGGCATAGAAGTTTCAAAGTATTCCGACGATGAGCTTGCTTCGCTTCGCAACCAGTATCTCGGCTTTATTTTTCAGCAGTTTCATCTGCTGCCCAAACTTACGGCTCTTGAAAATGTGCATCTGCCTGTCATATACTCAAATTCTAAAGACGAATCTCACCACGAAAATCCGGAAAAACTTTTAAAGCTTGTGGGACTTGAAGACAGAATGGACCACCGCCCCAACGAGCTTTCCGGCGGGCAGCAGCAGAGAGTCGCCGTTGCGCGTTCGCTTGTAAACAAGCCGCTCATAATATTTGCCGACGAGCCTACCGGCAACCTTGACACTAAATCAACCAAAGAAATAATAAAAATGCTCAGAGATTTAAACGATTCCGGCATAACCATAGTTATGGTTACTCACGAGCCGGATTTGACGGCTTACGCCACAAGAACCATAAAACTTCAGGACGGCGTCATAATCTCCGACGAAAAAACGCGGCCTGCGGATGCCGGCAAAGATAAACGCGGCGCGCAAGAGCTTAAGCATAAGGTATTTTCGGCGTCGCGCATAAAAGATTATTTTGCCGAGGCGTTAAGAGCTCTTGCCGGAAACAAGATGCGTTCCATTCTTTCTATTTTGGGAGTAATGATTGGCGTGGCAAGTCTTATAGCCATGCTTGCCGTGGGCACCGGTGCGCAGAAGGCGATACAGGATCAGGTTTCAAGCCTGGGCTCCAATCTTTTGACGGTCTCTCCGGGCGCAACTCAGAGAGGCGGAATATCGTCGGAAGCCGGCTCGAGAATGAGGCTTTATTACACCGACATAGCAGATCTTAAAAGGCGCGTTCCGGGAATTTCCGGCATTGCCGGCTACGCTTCGGGAAGAGTGCAGGCAGTGGCCAACGGCAAAAACTACAACACGCGCATGGACGGCGTATCGATCGACTACTTCAGCATACGCAACTCGTTTCCGTCAAGCGGCAGGGTATTTACTTCGCAGGAAGATACGGAAAAACAAAAACTTGTTCTCATCGGCGAAACGGTCAGGCAGAATCTTTTTCCCGACGGCCGCGACGTCATAGGCGAATACATAAAGATAAACCGTATAGATTTTCAAATTATAGGTATACTGCCGGTAAAAGGCTCAAGCGGATACAGAGATGAGGACGACAAAGTTGTTATTCCGCTCAACACCGCGCTCAACAGGGTATTCGGGACGGAAAACTTGAGCAACATGGACGTGCAGGTGAAAGACGGTGCGGATATGGGCGAAGTTTCAGACGCGATAATCAGCAGGCTTTTGATAACCCACAGGCAGACCGACAGAGAATCCGTGCGCGTGCGCAACATGGCGGAGATACAGGAAACTATGTCTTCGATGGCTAACGCATTTTCGCTGCTTTTGGGCTCGATAGCTTTTATAAGTTTGCTTGTCGGCGGCATAGGAATAATGAACATAATGTTCGTCTCTGTTTCCGAGAGAACAAAAGAGATAGGCCTGCGCAAAGCGATAGGCGCAAACAACGCCGACATACTTTTTCAGTTTATAATAGAATCCATATTTGTCTGCAGCGCGGGCGGATTAATAGGAATAGTCGCAGGCTCCGGCGGCGCGGTTTTAGTAAGCAAAATCGCCGGATGGACGACTTCCATAACTCCGTTTTCAGTAATTCTCGCCTTCTGCTTTTCCGCGCTTACCGGCCTTGTTTTCGGCGTATGGCCCGCAAGAAAAGCCTCGCTGTTGGATCCGATAGATGCTTTGAGACACGACTAAATAGAAGCTGAGAGGGCTGAGAAGTTGGGAGGCTGAGCAAAAACAAAAATTTTGTTGCCGTTGTTGTTGCTCAGCTTCTCAGCTGCCCAACTTCTCAACTTCTGGACTTTGCCGTTCTTTTTTGTTTAAATACACTCGTTGTTTTTATGAGTTCGTATATTTAAAAGGGGGGAGAAGTATTATGAAAAGTTTTACTGTTTTTGCGGTGCTTTGCGGTATGTCTTTGGCGGTTTTGAGCGGTTGCGCCGGCCTTGGCGCATTGGGCGACGAGAGCGACGGTTCAACGGGTGGCGTTACGGAAATGGCGGCGAGCACGGTAGGAGCGCTTGCGTCAAATTCTACAACGCTTGGAACAGTTATGTCTAAACTTAACAGCGATAACGCGCTTATAAGGCTGGGCGCGGTAAAAGCGGTCGCACAGATGGGCGCGTCCGGCGCGCAGGCTGTTCCGGCGCTGATTCCCATGCTTCAAAGCCCTGATGCAAATACCCGCGCAAACGCGGCTTTTGCTCTCGGCCAGATAGGCCCTAAAGCCAGCGCGGCTGTGCCTGATCTTGTAAAACTCATTACGGACAAAGACGAAAAAACGCAGAGAAACGCGGTTGAAGCCATAGCAAATATCGGCGGCGCAAACGTGCCCGCGCTTGTGATGCCGCTTCTTATAAACGTAAATCCGACCGTTCAGCAGTCAGCCATGCAGCTGCTCGGACAGTACGGAACCGCGTCAAAAGACGCGATCCCGACTTTAGTGCAGCTCGCTTCCGGCAACCAGAATTTGAGGCAGATGGCCTTGGACGCTTTGGTAAAAATAGGCCCGGATTCAATAGCCGCGCTTACGCCTTTACTTACTTCCGGCGACACTG
>JGI20166J26741_12120028_pt1 | contig 18563 bp, 8 predicted proteins | sample TergutCu122P5_FD_26741 | JGI IMG/M metagenome (IMG submission 26741)
GGGGGGGGGGGGGAATTTATTTGCCCAGGCGACTTGAAAAAATTTCTGTGCGTAAGACCAAGCAAACTGGTTCAAGCTGCAACGCTTTTAGTTTGTAATTGGGAAGTGTTCAGTTCAAATCCCGGCAGGCACATCGACATTCCTGGCCGAGGTATCGTGTGATTTTTTCGAATCCCTCTAAACAAATGCCAAAACACTAGTACTTGAATTAAACATTAAACATTAAATATATTAAATAAAAATGTGTACAGTAGGCTCTTTGCGACGTCCCGTATAAAAGCAATAAATAACTCCAAACTGTGCAGCAGCATTTAATATATCGACCTATGTTTGTCACCGAAACAGAGACCGAGGTACAGTCGTTTGCAGATGTTCTACTTGTACACTTTCATACAATGTGTGTTTGTGCGTGTGCGTGTGCGCGCGTGTGTGTGTGTGTGGTTTCCTCACCTGTTCCGTTGGCTCCAGATGGTCGGATCCTCGCGTCGTAACGTCCAGGTCCTAGAATTTGATCCAGTACTTGTTTCTCTTTCTCTCTGAAGTTCACCTGGTTACACCTGCAACAGGCAGGATCTACTGTCAGAACCTGAGATAATCTTCATTAGCAAACGATGGACGCTAAAATGTATTCAGTAAAGTGCAATCATGCTCTCAATGAAGTCCACGCATACTTTCAATGCACTGCTGGCATGCCCTTTGGACATAAAATAACAAAGGACTCCAAGACAAAATAATTTTCTGTAACTCTCTCAGCATAACACCGCTAATAGTAGCTTCGAGAAGCACACTGGTCGCTATAAGAACCGCCTTCTTTAACTTCCCAAATCTCTACATTTTCCATACACATTATATTTATGGGTTTTTAAAAACATTAGCAACAAATACCGATTATTTCCCGATACAGCAAAAACCGGCTGGGCCTTACAATGAACAGCACTCTCTCGGATATCAGGAAGCTGGAAAAAAAGTTCTTTCACAACAAGAGGGGTTCTCTCCTAAAATCTCGTTCTTCCTCTGTTACTAATACTCCGCCAATATTGTACGGTCATCTTTATCATAATACTTCTCTTAATGGGAGGACCAGCGGGCGAAGACTGCGAATCTTCAAATAAAGCATTGTTTTTTCGTATATCGGGAAACATTTGAAAGAAAACCCCTCTCGTATGCATCAGAAGTCTACTTTTCGCCGTCAGAACAAAGATCAAGATACTTCCATCCAGTTCTCAAGGTCCCATACTCAGAATGAATCTTGTCTAGGAACCATCTTAATGTAATCCTCCCACGTTGATGCAGTCCATTGCAAATCGATCGATACCGCCACAGCCACATTCTCCCAACCTTCAAACCAAAAGTTTTGCCCCCTTAAAATGTAGCTGCGTTTTATGAGGATATGTGTAAGAGTCATATGTGTTTCTTGTAACTTTTACTCCCTAATGATGGCCCATATACAACCGAATCACGTAGCAGACTATAATAATATATAATTATATTGTAAAAATAATACTAGCCTATAAAGACAAGAAGATTGGGCAGTAGCCCAACCTTCTCTCTGTGGAAAGCTTCCGCAAAATGCGATGTTTAAGCGAGCAACGTGTGATTCTAAACATAAGGACTGAAGCAACCAGCGACGTTATTTTAATTTTGGAGATAAATTACTCTATCCTGAAGAAGTTCCACACCTGTGGAAAGAAGCCCTTAGAACCTGTACAAAACTGTTACTCCTCTCAGGCAAGGACTTCGGCACGTAATATAAAGCATCTATTACGCACACTAATTTTGTAAAATAAATGTTGGTGGAGGCTATAATGAAGGAGTTTAGCACTAAACGAGCTTACGATTTTGGCACAATACGTGACACGTTTTGAAAATCGACGACTTTTTACAAACATCTCGACGATTAATGACACAGTAGTAACTAAAATGTCAGAGAACCCGGGATTTTTTTTTTTTGCAACACCGAATTACGACATTGTTTTAAAGGGTGTTTCCAGGGTCACAATTTTATTACCGATATGTCTATGAATGGAAATATTCACTTGTTGAAGTCTATGGTAAGTGCTGTGAAGAGTGCCTACCCCTCTAATCTTCACTTCCAACCATACTGCTTGTAACATTTCGTCCTTAACTTTCCCATCGTGGAAGGTCATTCGAATAGAAAAATAACTGGGAATATAACGCATATCAAGCAACTCCTTTAGCTGAATGCCAAAACTTTCACCAATTTTAGATCTTTTCTCTGTTTCGTCCACTGCCAACGGGCACATAGGCTTATGCCACTCTTCTAGTGACAGTCTATCAAGGTACCTGGAACTCTTTAATTGCATTTCACATTTTATTTTTATTAATAATTTCATATACCAATGGTTCGCCTGCCACAAATAAATATTCTTTAGTCAAAAGAGCTTCTTCTTATCCCAGGTTTCTGTGACTTATAAGGAAGCAATCTTATCCACTTTAGTTTTTTAATACTTTAGACAATATTGCTTCCCGAAACAGTAAAAAGTTTCAAATCCCCAAATTTATTTTGCTGTTGTTGGGATGTTTACTTATGTAGTCCTTATGCGTGGTTACGAATTATCCAAAGTTATCTTCTTTGCTATCAGCTACGCTTGTACTGCACATTGAACCCACATATTTGATTTTTACATCGTTGAATAAATATCTATTCTCTCATTTTTCCATTCAAATCACATGCAGATCTCGATTTACTTTATTAACCAGTGCACCAAGAAGCCATTTTATTTCGCCCCATAAAAATACTCAAAACATAAAACTGCCTATAACATAAAAACCTGAAAAGAGCCTCAACGACATTTGCCTGGAGACCTACAGACTTACGAAGTGTTCGGATCCGTCTGACATACACTGTAAATCCTGCAGTTGAAGAAGTGGGATCTAGTTCTAAAATCCTAAACCACTGAAAGCTTAGGATTTTCTTCACAGTGCGCTGTGATTCACACTGCACATATTTTTACTCATGTGTGACTGTGCACAATAAGACCTACAATAAAAATACCGGATAGAAACCGCTTTTGGTGCCTTCAAGTCTGCATGTCGTTAAACAAAAAAAAAAAAAATCCATGGCAATATAAGCTTGAACGTCGTTAGAATTATTTCGATTCCGACAAGTTCTGTAACAAAAATATCTGTATATGATACGGTGAAGTGGTGGAAATAACTCTTTCGCGTTTTGCTTGGCTTTGTATTGCAACATTGCCAAAGAACGGATTGAAATTTTTTTTATTGCACGTGCCGCTCACAAGGGCCAGGTCTGACGTTCTTGCACTAGACGAAACCGCAGAGCCACACTTTCTAATTTCCTGCAATTAGTAACCAGAACATGGCGCATGCGCGATCTTGTGAATCGAGAGCGGCACTGACTGCACTGTTCTCAAATTATATACGGTTAACACATCTTGGTAAAATATTCCATTTATGAAGACAAATTTTCGGCAGCATTTAACACACTTACATGGTTGTTGTGCGAAAATTTTCATTAGCTTTTATTTTAATGTCGATAACTTATTATGTACTGGATATCTATGCAAGTGCTGTTTGTTAAAAAGCTGCATCATAAACGTGCCTAAACACAGGGTATTAAATGTTGTTCATAAGTGAAAAAACACACGGCGACTATAAGTGTCTCTGAGGTTGTATACAAAAAATTATAGAATATATAACGAGAAATAAATCTTCACAAAACAATAATATAAAATAAAATAGAAGGGCATAAATCTGTGCAAAAGGAAAGCAGCCGGCTTCCAATTCTGTTCAGAAATCCCTTTGTACTTAAGAAAGGGAGCTACTCTATAAATATCTACAAAATTTAGGTCACCTACGCGTCAAAATTTCCACATTTCCCGCCTTATCATGTAGCGGATACCCCTCAGTCGAGTCAAAACATTACTGCACGTTTCTTAAATGAGGGATGGCAAGTCCTTGGCATCAGTGGCAAGTTTCGCACCATTGGCCTTCCTACAAACCTAGAAGAAATTTCAGTTTTTTTGGACTGATTTAATGAAACATAAATAATTCCTAAACACTGAAAATAATCGTCTCGAAGAGCGTGAATCTTTAGAAAATCGATAACCCCAACGGATGTACCGTGTCTATTTATGTTTTAAGAGTAACTTAAAATGACGTAGGATACAGAGAGTGCAGAAGCTTAAGGAGACTCGTATTGTAATACCCTTCTTAGTAAGCAACGACCACAACGGATGAAACACTACAGTACCCCCTAGCGGTTACATTAGTTAGCATTAAATAAAACAGATTGTCTTTGTTGTTTATCTCAAGTTACAAAAAAAATACATGTTGGAATGTAGAGCATTTTTGCCTAAAACTTTCAATCTTCGCTGTTTTAAACAATTTAAGACGTATCTTCTCTTTCTAGCACGGAGTACATTTTACCATTGAGTCATTACTTAAAAAAACGAATCATGTTCATTCAGCTCAAGACCGTGTGCGTAAATGATATGAAGTATTTATACCTCATTACCAGCAACACAGTGATGGAACATTGTTTTGCGGTGAGTAATGGGACAGAATGTATATCCTAACGTGCTTACACTGCTGCAAGGAAAATTTAACTAAAATGTACATGCAATATATTAGGAGCACCTAATGTTTAAAATATTGTGTTTGTTTCTTCTCGTGGCTCGACAGCCCTAGTGAACCCAGGCCTCCTTTTTGACTTTCGTCAATCACACCCACTGACATGCACACACTCGGTAGGATTCCTCTGGACGAGTGATAGGCCCGTCGCAGAGACCTCTACCTGACAACACACAACAAACACATGACTTAGATGTCCATGCCCCCGGCGGCATTCGAAACGTAATTTCAACAAGCGAAAGGCCGTAGACCGCTTGCCACTGGGACAGGCGTTTAAAACATTAACCCTCGTATTTTTCGAAACGCAAAACATCATTACAGAAAAGCAGCAGGCAGCTGGGAATGAACAGATGAGAGAATGTCAGAAATAGTGAACATTTAGTTAGGATGTAATTTAGTTTGACAGTAAAGCAGTGTGTTTTCTTTGCTCAAATTTCGGTAAATGTAGAACGTCACTATCCAACGACACTTTGAATGACATCATAAGAAACAGTTTGAAAAAGCGGACTTGGAACAAATATCAAATAAAATATTCAGTGCAAACTTTCTCAGACGGACAGCATATTAACAAGCGTTGTTGTTACTGTTGTTGCTGTTGTTGCTGTTTTCTTAATTAGTATACGTAATTACAACCTTCGGTAATAAAAACAAGATTGTTGAACGGCTGAGCAAGTTCCAAATAGCGGAAATAATCTCAAGTACATCTAACTATCTAACTAACAAACTCAACGAATCATAGGCCCTCTTGAGACGATAATATGAGTTCTTGAGCTAGTTAAGAATTTCCCCACATCCCATGGAACCGGAATGTCCATTGCCTTGTTAACAATATCCTGCCAATTGTCCTTTTCGTAATCAAAATGAATTCAGTCCATGTCCTTCAGTCCTACTTAATATTATGTTCTCATCTAACTTTAGGCCTTGCAAGTTGTCTCTTTTCTTTAAATTTTCCCCCAACCCCCTCTAAAAACATCTCTCTTTTCTCCCATACGTACCACATCACCCTACCGTTTTATTCTCAATTTCATCACGAAAACGATATTTGGCGAGGAATATATTTCATGAAGCTCCCTATCATGTATCTTTCTGTAGCTTCCTTTTACTTTTTTACTTGTGTGCCGATATATCTGCTTAAGGCAATTATTCTCAATTATCCTCAGCCTAACTTCTTTCTTTAAAACGAGAGACTGATTTTCACACCCATATAAAACGACGGACAGAATTATAGCTCTCTACATTTTAAACTTTACACTTCAGTTTCCAAAGAGGAAGACAAAAGATTCTGGAACGAATAGTAGCAGAAATTCTCTGAAGTCAATGGTGCATAGTATAAGAGGTCTGGCCAGATATAATTGTATGTCAAGGCAAATTAAAAGAAATGTAGACACGTGAGTGGCTCTCCATTGGTTTGCACGAAACAAGTGATGTTCCTTCCGAGGTAGAACTTGCAGTTTATAAAGCTATTCTCTTTGGGAGATAAAACAAAAGAGAACTAGCGACGTTTCTTGGTCTGTGTAAGAAGACCAACAACGAAGATTTTTGGAATGATTTTCTTCAAATATTATTCTGACGGAGGTAACGTTATGTCTGCGAGTACGGACGGTGCGCCAAGAATGATTTGGATCCAGCACAGGGTTTTTGTATTATTTTGAAAGACTATCGAGGGAGGGGGGTTATGCTTTTCCACTGCTTCCTACATCATAATTCGTTCTGGGCAAAATACAGTCAGAAAACGCTGGAGGAAGGTATGGAAACAATAACAAGACAGGATATGTACAATAATGTTCGAATCTTTGTATACTGGACCCTATTCATACGGTCATGCCTTGTAATACAGGGGGCACATATTTTGTGTTTGTAAGTACATATTGTATTATATAATGTTATTGTTTTTATCATTATTATTAATACTATTATTACTAGGGTCTGTTATTAAATGTACTTTAAGTACTGCATGTCTATGTTGATTTTGTTTTTTAATACAACTGTCGTAACTAACCTCAAAATTTCAGCCGTAAAAAGAGTTTGTAATTTCTGAATTAGAAATGATACCTCATGCACAATTTATAGGTATATTTGTAATTAATATCCTTGCCAAATTTCATGTTCCTCTATATAAAAAATTACATATTTTGTCTCATTATTTATCTTTATTTTTCTCTTCATTATCCTACATGAAAATAGCATCCTTTGCGCTGTATTATATAATTAATATACCAAATTTTAAAATTACCAGTTTTAAATTTGGTGTTAGAAATCCCTGAGGATGGCCCAGATGTTTCGAAAAATGTAGGAGAAGTGAAAGACTACATCTTTAAACGTGTTTGTAACTTGTGAATTGATTCAGTTTTATAATTGAATATTAAGTAAATGCACGGGATGAATAATATAAATTTAAGTTTACGAGGCTGGCAAATCCCAAAACTGAGTATGAAATACAAGATATGAAATATTTTTTTGGGTTGATTTTGGATTACTTAGAGTTGCAGGTGGTAGACTGTCGAGAAAATTTATTTCTGGAAGCGTAAATTTATAGAGTAGACAAAAGAATGGGAAGGCTAAAACTTAGTCCAAAAACAGAACATAATTCACATGCTGGAAACATAAATTTAAATGTGTCGAAAACGTTGAAACATTGTACTTAGACTTGTTATCCTCTGGATCAAAACATACGATAAACACTTATTTTGAAGAATTAAACAGAGTCATCTCAAGAAGTCACGTCTTAGACGGATCCGAGACTGACGTAATTCGCGACAACTTAAGTCGACAGGTCACATCTTGCGTAGGAAATGCCGGCTAAGACACGTTATTGACGGAAAGATAGAAGGGAGAATAGAAATGAGAGGAAGACGAGGTAGAAGACAAGCAACTACTTGATGACCTTAAGGAAGCGAGAAGATACTGGAAATTGAAAGGGGATGTACTAGATGGCGGTGTCTCGAAAATTCGCTATGGAAAAATTTATGGACATATGGTAAGACAGGCTGAGAAATTAATAAATGAGTGGCTTACAAGGCAACTACATACCGACAGAGGGAGAAGGCTGGATAGCTTACAAGGCATCAACGATTCCGCTAAGGCTGTCAGCATACAGACTGTCGCTGTCTTCTGGCACCAATTCAAACTGGTAAGTAACCTTTTGAAAAGACTGGTACCGGTTTGAAAAACAGTTCGATACCCCTGTCTTAGGCGGCCGAACGAAGCAGTGATTGAAAGGAAACATATTTATATTGCCAAACCGTAAGAAAGTCTTTTTCCATTTTTATTGTAGAAATTATCTTTGCCAGTTCTCCCAGTTTCAAACCTTGGTGGAAAACCAGTTTTGATTATGTTGCCATGGGAAATTCTATTAGATCTTCCTTCTTGTTGTGGTTGAAGCCTAGGCGGCCACTCACTGCGCATCGTCGAAATTGGCGCGAAATTAGGGCGTATGAGTCAATCAAATATTTAATTCAGCAACATATCAAGAATTCCAAATACTGGAGCCGCTCCGTTAACGTTACAATTAGTGTAAAGGTCATTGTTCATTATGTATACCACATGTGTTTATGTATATCACATGTGTTCTAAAAACTTCTATCTGCATTTAATTCTCAAGTCATCATCATTCAGTATTCTGTCTGACGACAGGTCCAAAGCCTCCTCCAAAACGATTCCTCCACATACTGCGATCTAGAGCTTCCTCCTTCAAATGAGAGTATTCTCTCCGCTGATATAGCTCTCAGGGTCAGTGGCGTAATCAGATCTCCTCACCACGATAAGTTGGAGCCACCAACGAGGATGGATTCTCGAGTAGAGAACATTTTTTCTAAACATCATCAAAACACGTGACTATGATGTGGTTTGTTTTCCTATTAATAACGGAAGTATTTACAACAAAAAGTTTCAGGTGTATTACCATCTCTTTTACCGTGTTTGTCCGTCTTTCCTCGTATATCAGCTGGAGAATATCTGCACTAAATTTATGAAACTTCCTATTGATGATTATTACTGAAATTTGTCAAAATAATTTTATTCTGACAAACATATATTCTATACCAAAACCTATTTTTAGTTTCTGCGCATATGTCGACAGCAACTTACTGATATTTTGGTATCTAAATAGATTCCAAACTCAATTTTTAAAGACAAATAGGACACAACACACTACAGAAGAATGCAGCCTTGCATTACAAAATCATTCTGCACGTTGGTTAGTAAATAATTTAGGTTGAGGATGGTTACATTAAAGAGCATGACGTTTTCTTCAGCCTCCACACAGAGATATAGAACACGAGAAAAAGATTTTCTTACCCAGAGTATTTTACGAAATGGGGTTATTTGAGAAGGTCTAGACAAACGTGGGAGAGTAACCAAGCTTCATGTTCAACAGACGTGGCATTAGGATAAGCAGTGAATGCGGGTGGTCCAGAATACTGCCCACTATCAAGGCTGATAGTGGGCAGTATTCTGTTCTGCATTACGTAAATGTCAGCCTTGCACCAATTCCAGCTGGTTTTAAGCGCGAAAAGCAATTTAGGTACAACGCAATACAAGTATTGAGGTGCGTTCGTGTACTATTCCACATTTTCTCATAAACGAAGATTTTTTAAAAGAAGCGTTTGAACCCAAAATATGATTTTGATTTTCTCCACAATATTTGTCTGATATATTTCTTATTCTAAGAGGAATTCAGCAAGGTATTATCATAAATGTACGTGGTTCTTCGTATAATGTACCCGTTATTCTTGTCAGATTTTAATCAAACTTGAATTTTCTCAACATTGTTTCGAAAATACTCAAGTGTCAAATCTCAAGAAATCCGTCCAGTGGGAGCCGTGTTGTTGCATGCGGACAGATGAACAGTCGGACAGACATGACGAGCCTAATAGTCGCTTTTCCATTATTTCAAACGTGCCTATTAAAAAAAGAACTCTGCTTCGTTGTGCTAACGTCTTAATGACAACGTTAGTTTACGGAATTCTCTGTAAAATAAACATGGCTTGTCGCAATCCCTCTGTTGTTTTCACTCAAATATCACTCTGCGGTTAGCTTTTATAAGAAAAATTTGCTTTAGGAATCTTTTAGAAAAGTAAACAATATTTTATTGTGATGATAATATTGATGATGTTTATGATGTACTTAAATACAAAACTCATTTCCCTGTTCTTGTTAAATATGCCCGTTATTTTCGTTTGATGAAACTAATATTATTAACATGACAACTTGAATGCATTTTTAGTTTTGTCGTTTATATTCACAAGAATATATATATATATATTCGTGCGCTCTGGTAGTCATGCCAACCGGTGAATAGTTGATTCTTCGCGTGAAGCACGCGGCAGTGTGATCAAGGAAATGAATGTGTTTTGTTTATTTATTGCAGGCTGCCTTGCAAACAACAGTGTGACAAAATCTTTTGATTCTAGACCAATTATCTGTGTTGATTCAGACATCTTTCAGAGTGTTGCAAACGATGGTATAACCACAACATTGACCAAATTTCCCGCTGAATTGTAATGGAACATAAAATTGGTTCACTGGTGCTACCTCAAACATATTCATAATCTTCTTGAAGAATGTTCGTGTGGGATATGTGGTGAGTAAAGTGAGGCATTAGTGGTTATCACTCAACCGATGTTCTATACTAGAGTTTCCCAAATGTTTTTGCTCACGGCCCATTTTGGCTTCGAAAAATAACCACGGGTACTCAAGTCCTTGCTCACGTACGTAAAAATTAAACATTTACATACCAGAACTGATTTTAGGTAGCTACAAATATAGACGAGTAGTATATATAATAATAATTGCATGATTTGACCTCATATTAAACTGTCGCTCGTTTCGTGGGTACAGAGGTTTCTTAATTAATCTAACAGTCATTCGAAAAAGCACACATTGCCAATTAAAGAATTTCCACATTTTTTAACAAAACGTTATTCTTTAATTAAAAACTTACTAAGCTTCGAAGTAGCTATTAGAGAAATGTATCCGCGGATCCCATGGGAAATTGGTCGCGGTTCTCTTGGGATCTGCGGAGCACACTTCGAGAACCACTGCTCTGTACTTATATAACGTTTATCTGTCTTCTGGACATATAGCCAAATTAATGATATTTTCTGTAAATCTAACACTTAGAGGAAGTACAGGATTTCTGGAATTTGGTGACGTAGACTTAGGTACCCACCAACTCGTTTCTCACCTTACCTCTGTGGAAAGAGACACCTTTCCGTGGTTTTTAAGCGCGTTCGCAAAATTGTGAAATGCAACTATTAGTTTCGACTGTCTGACCGCCTGTCCATCCGCAACGTATCGGCTCCCACTGACCGGATTGTCATTATACTTCTTATTTGAGGATTTTTCGAAATTCTGTGGAGAAAACTCATCTTTCATTAAAATATACCAAGAGTAACGGCTGCTTTACATTAAGACCTATGCACATTGGTGATAATATCTCGTTAAAGTCTTTTTAAGATGAGAAATGTTTTGATAGAAGTTGCAGAGAAAATCAAAACACATTGGGTGTTCAATAACTCTTTCTCCGAAAATCGTGCCCTTTGTGAGATAATGTGGAATAATACGGTAGACTACAGCCAGATGCCACAGATAATGTAATACAGCGCATGCACATTGCATGCTGGATAACTAAGGCTACAAAAAGACGTTCAAATATTTAATACTTCTTGTTTTGCACGGCAACAAATGTTAGGCGAACGCGTCTCATTGTTACCTTACACGTACTACATCGCCTCTGTTGAGCGTCCTCGGTACAGGCGAAAGTCCGGGACAGTACCTTGAATTACATCGGGGCCGCTGCCGTCTCCATATTAATCAGCCCCGTTTTCGAAGGTTGTTGGTGTTAAGATATGAATAATATGCTAGTAAGTAGTCAATTAACTGGACTTCAAGACTGAAGAACCTATGAAAAATGTCAGCAGTGGCATGCAACTGACGTTCATAAGAAGGATACTTTACGATTCCGTGATACAAATGAGACGAAAATGTCTTGTAACAAAATTTGCAAGACGCATAATTATAGAGGAAACAATTATTAAATTTCAATGTAATGTGTCAATGTGTCACGTGTTTCCAAATATCGCGCTTGGGTGCAATTATACGTCTATCGAAATTTTATTAAAGAATATTTTCGTTTCAATTCTTATTAAGCATCGCGCGAGGAATCCGTGGGCATGAGTCTCCGGACGTTCTATTAATAAAAGTTTGTAGCAGAAGTATTCACTATACACAAGGCCAAATTTTATTTTTTACTTTGTCAACATTTTACCAAGGAGTTGCGACTGTATGTATCACCTGCTGTAATGATAAAAAGATTTGATATTTTCCCATAGAGTATGTTTGTGTGTTTCTTATTATTTACAGCATAAACACGAGCAGTTCCTCCACATAGCATTAACTTTATCGTTTTTCTAATGGAAACGGGCTATTCCCGTAAGGTAAGAATTACACTTTTAGATCTGTATGTGGATTATATGTATTAATTTTGTGTTTCAAATTGTTAAATGCTCACAACATAGAGAAACGTTTCATGTAAATATTGCACAGTTAACTAAAACACATACAATTTCATGATATCATTGACTCTTTCTAGATCAGCCTTTTTCGTGTACGCCAGGTAAGGTTACGAAGAGCGCCTATTATTTTTACATCTGATTTTCGTCCGTTAGCTTATACAGACTCGAAAACATTCGAATGAATTTTTGCGAGAACTGATACGTGCAATACTGTAAAAAAATTTATCAGTAAATTACATTTTGTTTAAAACCTGTGAAATACAACAGTATGTTTACACGGAAATGTATAAGGTTTGCTGCTAGTAACTCTAATATAACTCGTTAAAAGTTGTATGCCGTGTTGGATGATGTCTAAAACGCAAACTGCAGAGAAATTATGCAAAACTTTTATGTCCAATACACATTTCCCTTAAGTTATATGGTTTCCAGAATACTTAAAAAGTAGGCAAAAGGCGCGTAGTTGTTGCGCCATGTATAAATCTTAACTTTTTTTACAATAATATCTATAGAACAAAATTGGCTTTTAAAGTAAAGTACACGTTATATTCGTCAGACATTAACCACTGTGAAATTTGATAAGACAACTTAGTGTAGATTTTCCAATACGTGAATTTATCTAAACAATCTATTTTATTTGGTTTCGGATTTCTGTTGTATGTGAGACGATCAGGGGGCACTATTATTTTGATGCATATATGTCGTAAATTTTTAGAAAAAACTGCATAATATGCGCTAGAAAATAGACAGTGTCCAAAATAAATACCGTCTTACCGATGTGGTTTCCAGGAAGACCCTGCTACGCTGAAGCTGTACCATGCGCCCTTCTTGCAGCTAAGCATAGTTCACACTTGCTCACAAATGTTGCAGTTCAAAGACGTGAGCTAATAATTTAGGAATATCATGGTGAGATGTAAATAATGCAGTTCCTATTCCGCAGTCTAGGTTAGCTGAAGGATTATGGCCTGGACATATCACACAAAGAAAACTCACTTTGAAACTTCAGATCTTCTAGAACATTACGCGTTATCATTAGGTAAGTACTTTCCGACATTTGGAATTATGGTACTTCCTTCATTTGCAAAGTGATTTAGCCAAAGAAACACAGTGTCACATTACAGAAGACTTTATACTTTAGTAGTACCACTGTGAGAACCTCAGATCTCTTAGCACGATCAATGATGCTCCTCATTCTTTAAAGCCCCTCCCCATACCCCTGTCATTTCATTTTTTTTAGGTACAAATGTTTTCTTGGGGCACGCGGTGGCGCAGTTGGTTAAGGCACTGCGCTACAAATCGGAAGGTCGCGGGTTCGAGTACCAGAGGTGTCCTTCCGGCCGCACTTTGGTCCTGGGGTCGACTCAGCCTCTAACAGAAATAAGTATCAGGAATATTTCCTGTGCGTATAGGCGGCCGGTGCGTAGGACTGACAAACTTACCACCTTCATGTGCTTACTATCATGAAATCTGGGAGCCTCATCTTCCTGGAATCCTCAGGGCCTGTCCCGAAATTATACGGCCTTACATCCCAAAACCCCATAATCGTGGCTAAGATTATTTGTCTTCATTGTCTGTCCGTCAGAAGGCCAGATAGAGAATACAGGTAGGCCTATGCCGAATCTTCCATTATTCATTCAACTTTGTTAAGTAACCAAAGGATCAATCACGATTCATTAATTTTACGATGGAAGTAGACAGTGGAGAGTACACAGGAGTTCAATTTAAAACCGAACTCAGAAGCATGGCCGGCCTTACGGCCTTACACTTTCGCATATGATATGTGCAATATAACTTACTACATGTTAGAGTTGGTGTTCGAATTGACCTCCTGAAACACTCAGCCATGCTTCACTTCAAAGGAACTGGAACACCGGAAACTCCTATTACAAATTTCACGCGACATATTTCGTACGATTTCCTCCTTATACAAGGATACCACAATGAACATCCGCTGTATTAAAGAGTACTGCCTACTAACGAACAAAAGGAATGCACTTTACACAGTACTTGGCGTGTTAAAAACAGCAGATTACATTGGAATGTGTCAACAAAGTGATGAAATGTACTTTCCACGCAGTGATAGGACTCGCGGTGTGTGAGTCATACAGCTGCTGTTAAACTTGCCATGCACCGTCGGGAATTTTTGGAACAGAACTTTAAAACGTATTTAATAATAGGTTCAGGTGTCAAGCATATTTAAAATTTGAAGGAAGCCATTTCCAACACCTACTCTAACATGCGGTAAATTATTATATATATTATATCAGGAAATGTAAGGTCCTTAAGCTTGCGAAACGTGCGGGTTCGTTTTTCAGTTGAACTCTCTGTATGACAGAAAACTTCTTAATTTTTACGCTTCGCTGAATATTAATAGAATTATCAGTTCGGAAAGATAAGGTCAGTGGGGCATGTAAGTTTGTCTTGGAAGAAAGGAAATTTACACAAATTCATGCAAAACAGGAAGTTTATGCGACCACTAAAAATTAGTCGTAGATTTGAAGATAATATAAGCGTGGCTGTTAAATAAATAAGGTTGTAGACTGTGTACTTGTTTCATTGAGCCTGAAAAACGGACTTAAGTCGGGTTCTGGTGAATAGGACGAGAAACATTTGCATTCTATAAGATGCGGGTAATTTCTTCGGAGGCTAAGCAACAATTCGCTTCTGAAGAAAAACTCTGTTTTAGTTATACATAGTGATTAATTCGATCTACTCACCAGCTGATCTGAAACAACATGCTGAGTGTCATCAGCAGCAGGAGGATGGAGCTGGTGTGACCACGGAGTGGCCATAACGATGACATGGCCAGAGCGGCCATGCTGGAGCGGCCTTCAGGCCTGGTCACTTGCGCGCTGCAGACGTCTGCAAAACAAAGTAAATATTTCAGCCTGCAAGCTTTATAAATGGCTTCTTTAATTTTCCCACATCTCCAGTTTTCTCAATTCTAAAAATTCCAGCACTAATTGCTTGTGTCCCATTCCAATATATTTTTTATTTTCTTACCTAGTAGAGTCTAACCCCTAGAGAGCACCACTGTGTGTTCACCGCATTTTGTGGCAGTATATGGAGGAAGACTGAAAAATCGATGTACCGCATCATAGAAAATTTCCGTTTACAGAGATTCATGGGCGCTAAGTGAGGTTGGCGCTATATCAGAGGGCGGTATATCGGGATTGATCTCTGAACACACATTTTTAAGGTACCTAATCTAATCTTCAAATCTGGAGGAAAATTCCCTTTAAATATTCGGATAAAGTATCAGCAGTCGTCAGTTTCTATCCGAAGTAGCAACTTTTGTAAATTTCGAAATTTGCGAATCTTGGCACTTGTAGGGCTAAAGCCTAGGCAAGTAGGGCTAAAGCCTAGGGCTAAAGCCTAGGCTTTACTTCGGGTCTCTATAAATAAAGAATTTTTACGTTCTCAGGAGCTCTCAAAGCAATACGTGTAGCTTTTCAATTGTCGTCGCGTTGCACTGTCTATGTGAGGCGGTCAGGTCATGTTCTGTACGTCATACAAAACAAACTTTCATTGTCTGAAAAAAAGTACTACCGAGACCTACCTACAGATGGAACGACAACACTAAAATGCGTCTTTAAAAGATTACGTTTGGCCTGTACGAACTAGATTCTACTGGCTTAAAATAGGGTCTAACGTCTATTTTTTTGTGAACACTATGCCGAACTTTCGGAAGTCATAAAATCAGGGAACTCATTTAAGTTTAATTACAATAACTCTTTGCAACAGAATTCTTCATGAAAAATCTTGGAAGCCAAGAAACATTCATCCAAATATAGAACTGCAGGTGCCTTACTATATTTACAACAGCTCGATTAATGCATCTCCTGAGACAAGGAATTCCACTCAACAATTCCTAGCCATATTTCTTTAAGACGCACTTTGTACTTTCATAAATTCCTAGGTTTTATTAGTTGTTTTTCTTTCAGATTTTCCACTAAAAATTTTGTATGTAATTTACAGATTGCTCCGCCAATCGTATCTTTCTGTAGATCATCGTATTAATATTCTGTGAATAGTACAAATAAACCAGGTCAGTAAATATAGAAAATTGGAGGGTGACCTGTACCAAGGAGGAAATAATTTGGCATCGTTCCGATCGATAGATCAACCACACAACAAAAGAGGCCACAGAAAGAATGTACCAACGAAAGAGTTAAATTACTTCTTCCTCATTGTTACCCACTTCGATGGAGTATAAAGCTTATTATCCATTGTCTCAAAAGAGCTAAATGACTTTAAAATCATTTAAGACGTATGCAGTAAAGAACACTACCCACTAATGCAGACGTAAGGACAGAATTTTCAAAGAGAGGGGGAAAAAAATTTAAATTTTTAGACTTTTTCGCAAAAGTGCGAAAGCGAATATCAGTGTCGTCATAATTGTCCGTCTATCCAACCTTGTGTCTGCATGCAACAACTCGGCTCCCACTGCAGTGGGAGCCGAGTTGTTGCATGCAGACACAAGGTCCAGTGCACTGGACGGATTTTCATGAAATTTTATATCTGCATATGTTTTGAAAATGTGTCGAGAAAATTCAGGTTTGATTAAACTCCGACAAGAATAACGGGTACTTTACATGGAAACCTTTGTACATTTATGACGGCATCTCGCTTAAATCTTTTTAACGAGAAGTGTTCCGGACAAAGTTTGTAGGGAAAATCAGAATAAACATTTTATTTTTAACATATTTTTCGGAAATCATGCCATTTATGAAACAATATAAGAAAGTGTGGAAAAGCCAAACAGGCCACAGATAGTAATATAATAATACCAATGCTCTTCGCATGTTGGATAACTAATGCTACAGGGACATGCTCAGAATACGCAGTACTTATTGCTTTTCCACAGCAAAATTAGTTACATGAACGCGCCTAAATGTTGCGTTTATAAGTACATTGCCTGTCTTTTTATAGTGCCATTAATGTCTACATTTAAAACGGAAAGAAGAGAATTTAATTTCAAATAATTAGCAAAATTTAACCTCAAAGCCTGGTACCGAAACTAAAAAAAGACACAGATTTTTTCTTGCTTTCCCCAGGCACAGCATCTTTATTTACTTACTTATTTACTTACGTACTTACTTACTTACGTACTTACTTATTTACTTACTTGCTTACTTACTTACTTATTTACTCCATGCAGCAGAATCCTTCTTGAGAAGCTAACCGGGTCTTAGCCAGTCAAGAAATTCCCCGCTTTTTATAGAACCTGAAAGTTCTTTACCGCATTCACAAGTGCCCGCCACCTGTCCCTATCATAAGCCAGATCAAACCAGTCCATGCCCCAGACCCACTTCCTGAAGAATCATCTTAACACTGTACTCCCATCTACGCCTAGGTTTTCCTAATGGTCTCTCCCTCAGGTTTTCCCTCCAAAATCTTGTCTGCACCTCTCATTTCCCTCATACGTGCTACATGCTCCCCATCTCATTCCGCTTGATTTTATCACCCGAAAAATATTGGGTGAAGAGTACAGATCATTAAGCTCTTCATTATCTAGTTTTCTCCACTCCCCTATTACCTCGTCACTTTTAGGCCCAAATGTTCTTCTCAGCGCCCTATTCTCAAACACCCTCAGCCTAATTACCTCCTCAAAGTGAGAGTCTATTTTTCACACCCATACAAAACAACATGAAAAATTATAGTTCTGTATATCTTTATCGTTGCACCGTGCATCCTTTTTTTTCAACTGTAATTAGCAAACAGAAAACATCATTACACCGTTTCCTATGAACTAATGCGCTGATTCGGTTGGCGGTGGTCTAGGAGGCGTCCAGCGACGCTATCTTAGTGTATCTCATCAAATGTCCATCTTCGTTTTAAGCGCCTGGTGTGTGGCGGGTGCACTAGTGGTTCCATGAGGGGGTTGGGGTGCGAGCCCAGGGCCGTACAATGGGTAGCTGTCCTTTCCCGGAAAACCGTGTGAACGTATGGGATGTGAAGATCGAAGTGGAGAGTATGATTGGAGACGTACCATGGGACGTTGGTTATAGATCTGATAAGTTTGGATTGATATCGCTGAATGACAGCTATATTGGACTTAGTAGCACATCCCCACAGTTCTATTCCGTACGTCCACACTGATTTCAACGCTGTTTTATAAATGAGAAGCTTATTTTCCAAGGATAGTGGGGAATGTTTTCCAATGAGCCACTGTATCTCGCGAGTTTTGAGGTCAAGTTGCTTTCGTTTCGTAGCTACGGGTTTTTTCCAGGTAAGCCGTTTGTCAAAGTGTAGTCCGAGGTATTTAACCGTCTCTGCTTGGGATTCGACTGACTGGTTTATGTACACTGGGGGGCATTGTCCTCGCCGCAGAGTGAAAGTTATGTGCGTGGACATGGTCTCATTTATCTTCAGTCTCCACTTCCGAGTCCAGTTTTCAAGACTGTGTAGGTGATCTTGAAGATTGGCAGAGGCTAG
>JGI20166J26741_12121139_pt1 | contig 18546 bp, 13 predicted proteins | sample TergutCu122P5_FD_26741 | JGI IMG/M metagenome (IMG submission 26741)
GCCTTAAGGACCTTGGGCTTGAGGTCAACTCGATCACTGACGCGTCCCCATTGTGGGCAGCCCACCATTGCTCCTAGGTGGACCGTGGAGTCGCGGACAGACTCAGGCACTGTGACGAGCCGACGCCCCGGTTCTGACGAGAACGCGCGGGCTGCGGCGCAATCAACAACCCGCCGTTTCCACCCCGTCGGCTGTCGACGCATGCCCTAGAGTCGGTCCTGTGACGGCCGAAGACACCGCCGGACGGTCTGCCTGCCTGGTGATCATCCCGGCGTGGAACGAGGACGTCGTGCTCCGGGCCACCTTGACGGAGATCGCCGCCTGCGCCATGGACCTCGACGTCGTCGTTATCGACGACGGGTCGACCGACCGCACGGCGACTGTGGCCGCTGAGTGCGGCGCCACGGTCCTTAGACTCCCGTTCAACCTCGGAGTCGGCGGCGCGATGCGCACGGGCTACGAATACGCCTTGCGCTACGGCTACGCGCAAGCGATCCAGGTCGACGCCGACGGCCAGCACGACCCCAAGGACATCCCCGCAGTGCTGGCGGGCCTCGGGGCAGCCGACATCTGCATCGGCGCGCGGTTCGCCGGCAAGGGAACATATTCGGCGCGTGGGCCACGCCGCTGGGCCATGGGCCTACTCGCCGCCGTCGTCTCGCGCGTGGCCCACACCCGGCTGACCGACATCACGAGCGGCTTCCGGGCGGCGAACCGCAAGGCCATCGAACAGTACTGCCGCCATTACCCCGCCGAGTATCTGGGCGACACCGTGGATTCGCTCGTCGTGGCCATCCGCTCGGGCTGCACGGTCACCCAAGTGCCCGTGACGATGCGCGTGCGCCAAGGCGGCCAGGCCTCCAACGGCCCGTGGAAGTCGACCGTCTATCTGACCCGGGCGCTTTTTGCCCTCTTCATCGCGCTGACGCGGAGACCGGTCAAGGCCGAGGAGGCGAAGTGATGAGAGGCATGGTGTTCTTCGCGGTCGTGGCTGTGCTGATCATCGGAGGCATCCTGGCACTGCTCCGGTCGCGCAAGCTCAAGGAGAAATACGCCGCGTTGTGGCTTGTCGTCGGCATCTTCTGCGTCATACTCGTCGCCTTCCCGTCCTTGTTGGCCCGCGCCGCCGCTCTGGTGGGCATACAGGTGGCCTCGAATCTCCTTTTCACTCTCGCCATCATCCTGCTCTTGGCTGTCTGCCTACATCTGTCCCTCGAACTGTCGACGCACGAGAACCACATTCGACGGCTGGCCGAGGAATCCGCCATCCTGCGCGCTGAACTGGAGCGTCAGGTGGCCGCGACTCCCGGCGGCCCCGACCGTGTTCAAGGCTCAACCAGCGTCGTGCCGCGACTGGCGCATGATGAAGAAGACGTGGAGCATCATGCCGCCCAACGGGGCAATCACGAGAGCCAAGATCACCCGAGTCGCCAAGCTAAGGCCTGAGAGAAGGGTGGCCACGGCAATTCCCACTGCCACCAGCCATCCGACCAGATAGTGGCCATAGCGGGCTGACGACTGACACAGGATGCCGGTGATCATCACTGCCGCCAGGCAGGCGGCGCCGAACGTCAGTCCGGCCAGGGTTCGCCCGGGCAAGACATAATCGGGCCCGACCAGCCCGAGCAGCCACGGACCGACAGCCCACGCCAGGGCGCCACCCAGCACTCCAACAACGAAGACGGCCCCCAACATGAACGGCAGCGCACGGAGCCTGCTCCTATTGCTGCGGGTCAGGTAGGAAATGGCCACGTTGTAGAACGCGTAGATCGGGACAACAAGAGGCGCCCGGGTCAATGAAATGGCCAGCATGAGCGGAGCCGCTCCCAAGATCACGCTGTCCGCCGTGGTCAACCCGATCAGCCACGGGAACCCCACCAAGAGCACCGTGCTGGCGCCGAATCCGACCATCGCCAAGAGGATCCGCCGCGTCAGGAGCGCGACGGGAACGTCCCCACGCTTTGTGAGAGACCTCCGGACAGTCTTAGACAGGACGACGATGACCAGCCAGGCATATTCAGCGATGATCGTGGCAAAGGCCAGTCCCACCACCCCCCAGCCAGCAACAGCGGTCACCGCCACCAGCACCAGGCGAACCGCTGACTCCGTGAAGGTCACCAGCGCGTAGAACTTCCACTCCCCCGCCCCGGCCAGGGCCCCCCATGCGACTGACTGTCCGGTGTAGCCAAGGATCCCCAGCCACAAAGCAACGCACAAGAGCAGACCGTCGTGGCCTGTCATGGTGGGCACCGCGGAACGCCACATCGGCAGAGTCGCCCCGACCAGGACCAACACAATCAGCATGGCCACCAGGCCCAGGCGTTGGGCTGTCACTGTCTTGCCCGGCGCCGGCCGATCCTCGGCCAGCGCCTCCTGGGAAGCAATGGACCGTGTCGTCTCAACGGCCAGCCCTGACAGGATGCCGAACACGAGGAACAGCGCCGACCAAAACACGTTGAATCGCGCGTTCGCGTCAATCGTCAGGTAGCGGGCCCCCAAGAGCAGCGCGACGAAACCAACGGCGGCGGCGAAGAAACCAGAGGACGCCACCCCCAGGCCCGACGTCGCCCTCAGACCGCCCTGCGGATCCCACTGACGCGTCGGGGGTTCATGGTCAGTCATGAGATCTCTCTCGCCGCCTCGAGCCAGCGCGCGGCCTGACGCGCAATCCCTGATCCGAGACAATGCACGTTTTCATCAATGATCGTCACTGCCCGAGCTTATCCCGGCACACGCGCTCCAGGAATTCGATGACGAGTCGATTCTGATACCGGGCATTGGCGTGCTCCATGACGTAATCTCGGCCCCGAGCCGCCTGGCTGAGGTACGTGGCGTAGTCAGCGCTAATCTTGTCAATCAGACCAATGATGTCATCAGGGCTTTGGCTCGTGAGGAAGTTCAGATAGGGTCGAATTTGGCTGGAAACAGCGCCGATGTCAGGTGATATAACGGGTGTTCCGCTCAGCAGATATTCGATCAGTTTGGCCGTGGCGGCGTATTCTGAGTAGTATCGGTACTCATCACCCTCGACCGACTGGAGAGCGATCAGCACATTGGCCTCGGCTTGGAGCCGGATACATTCCTCCTGACCGACCAACCCCAAGAACTCCACGTTGGAGTGGGCTTGAGCCAGGCGCCGAATATCCTCTTCAAACTCACCGGCACCGCAGATCACCCAGCGGTATCTGTCCGGCGCCTTGTCGATCGCGGCCATGAGTAAGTCTGCGCCCTTGATCTTGGTCAGCGCCCCGGAGTAGAGGACAGTGAAAGTCTCACTCTTGGCCTGGCCAACGTAGACGCTAGAGAGCCGTATCTTGTCCTCGTCCAAGGCGTACAGGATTGCCACATAAGGTTTCTTGGTGTAGGCGATCGAACTCCTCTCCACGTAGGTGATCGTCGCATCGGCCGCTCGGATCGTGATTCTTGAGAGCTTAGACGCCAGATGGTAAATCCCGGTGTAGTCGGGTAGCTCCACGGCACCGATTAAGAAGGGCACGAAACATATCCGACGCCTGAGCCGCGCAACCACTACGGGCAGGGCCGTAAATATGTAGGGCCCACTCGTGATGACTAGAAAATCTGTGGCGTCCGGACTTTCCCGGAACACTCTCAGTAATTCCCTGGTGTAGGTCCACAGGAGTGACAAGTAATACAGGGGCTTGTTGTAGTTGAGATTCCCGACCGCGCGTGCTGTAATTCCACAGTCTAACCGCAGGCGCGTTCGCCTGGTCCTTCTGTTGAGTATTGCTGGACTCTCGAAATTCGCCGCCGCCGTTATCACCGAGAAATCATCCTGATATTTCTCGAAGAGACCCGCGATCAGTGAGTTCTGCGCGATATTGTCAGCGACCGAGTAGTTCGTGTTCACCGTCTTCGTCAAGAACGCCGCCGGCACAGGATTGCCCAAGAACACAACTTTCATGTCTGCCTCAGTTCGAGAGTGCTTCATTGGCGACCTGAGTCTAGCCAACCAAGCCGGCGTCCCGGGGCTCGGCGACATCGCCTCGTTCGCTGACTTGTCCCGACCTCCGCGTTCGGCTGGACCGCCCCGACGGCCGACTGCGCCCAAGCCGGCCCGACCGACGCCTCATTGATGGCGTGGCCGTGCTCAACTCTTCGCCGTTCTATGATGGGGTGCCGCGCGGGGCAAGAGCCCACGGGTCGGGCCACCCACCGTGCGAGCCGTAAACCGCGAGGAGACACCATGGCACCCTCCCTTGATGGGGCGACGTTGACAATCACCGGAGGCACTGGCTCCTTTGGGTCCACCATGGCGCGCCACGCCCTGACCCAGGGTGTCGAGCAGGTTAACATCATCAGCCGCGACGAAGCCAAGCAGGACGACATGCGCCGGCGGTTCAACGACGAGCGACTCCGCTTCTTCTTGGGCGATGTGCGCGACCGTGGCAGTCTTCGTCCGGCCATGCGCGGCGCGGACTTCGTTTTTCACGCGGCCGCGCTGAAGCAGGTCCCCTCCTGCGAATTCTTCCCCCAGCAGGCCGTCTGGACCAACGTGACCGGCAGTGACAACGTCCTCCAGACAGCTGCCGAGGCGGGAGTCAGGTCGCTCGTCTGCCTGAGCACGGACAAGGCCGTCTATCCGATCAACGTCATGGGCATGACAAAAGCCCTGATGGAGAAGACTGTCCAGGCGTTCGCACGGAACCATCCCGACTCACCGATGACGGTCTCGCTGACCCGCTACGGCAACGTCATGTATTCCCGCGGCTCCGTCATCCCCGTCTTTGTCCGGCAACTGCTGGACGGCCAGCCGTTGACCGTGACTCGGCTCGACATGACTCGGTTTCTCATGTCGCTGGCCGATTCGGTCACTTTGGTCGATCACGCGTTCACCAACGCGAACCCGGGGGACCTGTTCGTCATGAAGGCCGCGGCCTCGAGCATCGAGACGCTAGCCCGGGCCGTGGCGGAACTCTTCGGCCGCGAGGACCCAGAATTCAGGGTGATCGGCATCCGCCACGGCGAGAAAATGCACGAGACCCTGCTCAGCGCTGAGGAGATGACGAAGGCCAGCGACGAGGGCGAGTTCTTCCGCGTGCCCCTCGACGCCCGGGGCCTGCAATACGAGCTGTACTTCGACGACGGCCATTCCACGCCGGAATTGGAGGCCTTCACGTCCGAGAACGCCCGTCGCCTCGATGTGGCCGAGACGAAGCGGCTCCTGGTGGCGTTGCCCGAGATCCAGGCCGCCTTGGAAGGGGCCGGAGGAGGCGCGTCAGCATGACGAAGATGGCCGTGACCGGCGGCGATGGCTTCCTCGGCTGGCACGCCTACGTGGTCGCCCAGGGCCGAGGGATTCGGCTTCGGCAGATTCCTGTCGGCGAGTTCTTCGAGCCCGGCCAAGCCCGGGCTGCGGTCTCGTCCTCGTCTCGGCTGATTCACTTGGCCGGCGTCAACCGCGGCTCGGACGAGGAAGTCAAAGACGGCAATGTCCGCTTCGCCGAACAGATCGCCGCCGCCCTCAAGGAGGCGGACGACCCGCCGGGCACCGTCGTCTATGCCAACTCGATCCAGGCCGACACGGCCAACACCTACGGCCAGGCCAAGGCCCGAGCGGCCGAGGTCCTCGCCGCAGCCGCCGACCACGTGGGCGCCGAGTTCGTCGACATCCGCCTGCCCAACCTCTTCGGCGAGCACGGCCGCCCGTTCTACAACGCCGTGACGGCGACGTTTTGCCATCTCTTGGCCCAAGGCGGCGAGCCCGAAGTGAAGGACGACAAGCTCCTGCCGTTGCTTCACGCCCAGAATGCCGCCGACCTCTTACTCGGATTCAAGCCTGGTTCCGATCTGCCGGCGCTGACCGAGAGTGAAACCGTCTCCGGGCTCCTCAGGCGCCTCGCTCGCATGGCCCGTGTCTATCAAGCCGGTCAGATCCCGGACGTGTCGTCCAGCTTTGAGCGCGATCTGTTCAACACCTACCGCTCGTACACCTTCGAGACCCTGATACCGATCCGCCTGACCCGTCACGCCGACGCCCGGGGGGTCTTCTTCGAAGTCATCCGCTCGCACGGCGGTTCCGGCCAGACGTCATTCTCGACCACAGCCCCCGGAATCGTCCGAGGAGACCACTATCACCGGCGCAAGATTGAGCGATTCACGGTTCTGGCCGGACAAGCCACGATCTCGTTGCGCCGACTCCTGACCGACCAAATTCACTCCTTCGCGGTCAGCGGCGACCAGCCCGTGGCCATCGACATGCCCACCGGTTGGACGCACAACATCGTCAACACGGGAAACACCGACCTCTACACCCTGTTTTGGACGAACGACTTGTTCGACCCGGCTGATCCTGACACCATTCCCGAACCAGTGCGGCGCGAGGGAGACTGAATCATGGCCCGCCGCCTCAAAGTCATGACGGTTGTCGGCACCCGCCCGGAGATCATCCGGCTGTCAGCGACGATCAAGCTCCTCGACCGGTTGACCGATCACGTCCTGGTCCACACGGGCCAGAACTATGATTACGAGCTCAACGAGATCTTCTTCGAAGATCTCGGGCTGCGCCGCCCCGATCACTTCCTCGAGGCCGACACCTCATCCTTGGGCAGCGCCCTCGGCTCCATCCTGGTCAAGACCGAGCAAGTCCTGCTGGCCGAACGGCCCGACGCCTTCCTCGTCCTCGGCGACACCAACAGTTGCGTATCGGCGGTCATGGCCAAGCGGCTCAGAGTCCCCGTTTTCCACATGGAGGCCGGCAATCGCTCCTTCGACGACAACGTTCCCGAGGAAACCAACCGCCGGCTCATCGACCACGTGGCGGACTACAATCTCGTTTACACGGAGCACGCCCGGCGAAATCTCCTAGCCGAGGGTATCCATCCTTCGCGTATTCTCTTGACTGGTTCCCCGATGCGAGAAGTCCTCGAGCAGAATCGCTCCCAGATCGATGCCAGCGATGTCCTGGAGCGACAAGGCTTGAGGTCTCGTGGTTATTTTCTCGTCAGTCTCCACCGGGAAGAAAACGTCGACTATCCGGCCCGGCTGGAACAGGCGCTGGAGTCGCTCCAGGCGATCCGCGCGGAGTACGGCCTGCCCGTCCTCATTTCGACCCATCCTCGAACGCGGCAGCGGTTGGAGCACTCGTCGGACTCTCTCAAGACTGGTCTCATCTTCCACAAACCGTTCGGCTTTCACGACTACATCAAGCTCCAAGTCGAAGCCAGAGCGGTGCTCTCCGACAGCGGGACGATCAGCGAGGAATCCAGTATTCTCTCGTTTCCGGCCGTCACCTTGCGCGACTTCATCGAGCGGCCCGAAGCTTTGGACATTGGCTCCATGATCACTTGCGGCCTGGCCCCGGACTCGGTCCTCTTGAGCCTCGCCCTGGCTCTCGACCAGCCAACGGCCGAACCACCCGTCGACTACCGCATTCGCAACACAGCACAGCGCGTCGTCACGTTCATCGCCGGGACCGCGCACACTCACGTCCGCAGACTCGGGCTCCTGCCGACCAACGGGCTGGGGTGACCCACTGGTCGATCGCTCGTTGGGACCCACGCTGGCGCTTCCAGCGAACAGCCAACCGACGGACTGCCGGCCTGTGCCCGAAGTCACTTGGGTGAGCGCTTAGCAATAAAGTCAGCGATGAGACGAGCGGCATTCTCCAGGTTCTTGGACAGGTCCGGAATGGCCGTGATGCGGTCAAATTCCGCCTTGAGTTCAGGATTGAATCCACACAGGTGAACCTCAGCCCCCACGAGTAGGGAGTTCAGCGTCTTCGACGGGAACGACCCCGTGCCGTCGGCCAAAGTTCCGGCGATGAGATGAACGGGGTGGGAATAGAGCACGTCGAGGTACTCGTCACCACGAGCAAAGCCGTGCTTGCGGACGAAGTCGGGCAGGTCGCGAACTCGCGGTCCGTCGCCGTAGAAGTCGACCTCGTAGCCTTGCTCGTGCAGCCTTTGCATCTCGGCAGCCAAGGCGTCGACGTCGTGAACGATGCCCAGATTACCGGCATAAAGCGCCTTGCGCTGGGTCTTGTCAACCTGGCGCCCGGGAACCCGCGTGATCGTCGGCCAGAACGGCGCGACGACGCTGTTGGCTCGATGATAGCCGACGTTACCGTAGGCTAGAATCACGAGATCCCAGTGGCCCAAGCAATGATCGAGTATCGACTTGACCACGGGGGCGACGGCCTTGTGCAGCCAACTAAGCGACTTCAGATTACTCGGCAAGTAGTCATGGAGATGCACCATCCGAATGACGCCAGACCGGTGGCCAAGCGTCCTGACCAGCAGGATATTGGTGAATGGCGAAGACGTCGCTAGGACGGCGTCGCCCGGTCGAACCTGCCGACGGCAATAGGACCGAATGGCTTTCCCGAAGCGGTAGTAGTCCCTGAGCATGGCGATCTGGCTGTCCCTGGCTCCCGATTCACGGGTCTCCAGCCTCACAATCGGAGTGGCCGGCTTAGGCCGTGTTCCCTCGTGAAACACACCACTCCCGCCGACCACCACCGTGTCATATCCCAGGTCTCGCAGAGCGTCGGCCAGTTCTTCCTCGAGCGACGCCGACGGAGAAACGTCGGGCCAGACGTGTTGGTTCAGGACATGAACTCGCATTACCGCATGCTATCGGAATGCCGCGCCCTCGAAGAACCTGAGTCGCGCCTGAGAACCCGGCGCGAGCACGGTGCCTCACGAAGGTGGTGACGGCTTGGCGGTGGAGACAGCGCAGATGGGGGAAACGGCGACGCTGCCGTGCGCCAGACTCCGCAACGCCTGGCCACCGCGTTGACACCGACAACTCTGTGTTCGGCAATGGGATCACCCCACCGTGTAGACGTACTGCTGGGCACCCGACCAGAGGAAGGGACTCTCGGGCGCGGGCGCCAGGCAGGGGGAGTCCAGTTGCCGAGTCGACGTCACGTGAGACAACTGGGGCATGACGGCCTTGATGGCGCAGGGCGACGCTGTGATCACAATCATGTCTGGGCTGGTGTTGCGCATCTGGACATCGGGACTGTCGGACCACTCCATGAGGACGTAGGTCCCGCCTCCGCGGTTCCAAACGTCTTCGTACCGGTCCGCCGGGTCCAGGGCCAGCCACGCCTGCCGATCTGGGGCCGAGAAGATTCTGGCGTCTAGGTTCGGAACGGCGTTGGCTCTCAGCAGCGCGGTGACCATGAGATTGTCGGTCGCCCAGAGAGTGTTGTCCGCCCGTGCCGCCACACCGGCCTGCCGAAGAGACGCGGCGGCCTGCGACTGGCCCAGGTCCGCCAGGCCGAATAGCACGGGGTTGACAGTCACGCAGGTGGCGGCGGCCGCACACGCCATCGCGATGTAGCCGACGCGTCGACTTGGCCGCCACACCACCAGGCCCGTGACGGCACCCGCCACCAGGGCACTGGCCAGAAGGAAGACCGACCGCAGTCCTGGAAGAGTCGTCTGCGCCAGCACGGAGCCTCCGTACAGGGTGGCCAGGCCCACGGTGCTGCCGGCGATCAGCGCCATTCGCCCCCTGCGCCCGTCATGCTGACGCCAGATACCCAACGCCAAGACGAAGGCCAAGGCCGCTACCGTGCCCACGGCTTGATTGGCGCGAGCGGCAGGAACCCAATTAAGGCCGGGCACGCGCGGACCCAACTGCCCCCAATCGGCGACGGTCCAGAGCGTCCACAGTGCCACGACAGAGATTGCGCCTGCGCACGCCCACCGCAGCCTTCGATGGGAGAGCCGCCAGCTGGCGGCGAGAAGCACGACGGCGCTCGCCAGAAGAAGCACGTTGAATCCGGAACTGACCTCCGACTGATTCGAGTTCACAACCTCCTGACCCCTGAGCGACGCCAGGGCAGCCGCTCCGAGCAAGGAACCGGCAGACAGAGCCTCGCCTCCGGAACGGCGCTGCCCCGGATAGACCGTGGCGAGCATGGCTGAAAACTCCTGGCGGTTCTGCCAGATGAGCGCGGCGATCCAGAGCACCGTCAAGAGGCCAACCGCGAAGATTGCGACCACGGTTGCGCGTCGACGCGTCGAATCAGCCCACAGAGCGCCAACCACCACGACGAGCACGCCTAAGGCCACCACAATGGTGTAGGGCTGATACTGGAACGCGGTACGCGCGATCAAGACGGAGGCCACTAGCCCCGCCACGACCGCGCGTGGCAACTGGCGGGACGACAGCGCCCGGCAAGCCACGACGAGAAGGGCGGCGCCGGCCACGGCGAAGCCGGCAACATTGCTCAGGGAGAAACTCCACCAAACGTTGGCCGGATTCGAAAACATCAGAATCGCGCCGAACAGCCCGAGCCAGCGGCTGCCCGTCATCCACGCGACCAGCCACGGCAAGCCCAGAAACAACAGCAGAGTCGGCAGCCACCAGTAGGCCGCGAAGACGATGGGCACGGGAACGATGGCGCCCAGCCGAAGAAGCGTCCGATCGAAGAGAACGATTCCCGACAATGCCCCGTCAGCGGAGCCTCCGAACACCCCAGGCCCCAGCGTCAGCGGACTGCCGTCGTCGCCGGAACCACTGACGGCCTGGCCGATGGCTTCGGGGCTGCCACTCAGCCACTCGTCCGAGCGGATCGGCTCAGGACGACCAATCTGGCTCCCCAGGGGATGGGCGGGATCCTGGCGCAAGGAGTCCACACCGATGGAGGACTGCGTGGCTCCGCAAGTGGCCAACAGCACGTAGATGACAAGCGGAACGGCCACCCACAGGTATGTGCCGCGCCGCTGTCCCCAAGCGACGACCTGACCTGCCCACCATGTGACCACCTGAGCTGTCGCCGACTTCCGCGCCAAGACCCTGCGATCACCAGGCGCATCTTCCCTTGTCGTATCCTCATGAACGGTCAAGACCGGATCATTCTCACGCGACACGTCTCCATCCTAGGCGTCCGGCCCCCTCCTCGCTCCGCCCAAGGCATTTCGATGGACCAGGTGATCTAGCCGGCCACAGCCCGCCGCCCACCGGTCAAGGCTGTCCACGCGCCGCCAGAATGCCCGCCGCCGCCGTGGTGATCCGGTCATCGGTGTCGACTGCGCCGGCCTCGTGAATAGCCCTTGGTGGCAACTCGTTTTCCGCCGATTCCCGGCTGATCTCTTTGTTACCCAGAGGCAGCCCCACCTCCGAGTCCGGCGCAACTTCGGCACTGCGGACCGCGAAAAGCACGAGAAGAAACAGAGCGAATGCGAAACTCCCCAGCGCCCACGTCGCCATCGGTGACGGGAGTCCAGCCGGCCACCACTCGACACCAATATCAAGGTTGAAGCGATCAACGTCAATGCCCGTGACAACGCGGCGCATCAGACTGTGCAACGCCAGAGAGTGCGCCACCACCAGCAAGCCGTAGCAGACCACCGTCTGCGTCAGAGACAACCGGCTCGACCCAGTCCCATCCGGGTTCGTCAGCGCTATTCCCACGAACACTATGACCAAGGGGGCCAGATAGCGCGGCTGCATGCCCTCCCCGACGACGTACAAGCCCTGTTGGAGGACCCACAAGGGCAAGCCAATGATCATCAATCCCACTCCGGCGAGGGCGAGATTCTTGGCCGGGCCGCTCCGGCGGATCCCCCAGAAGATCATGCCGAAAGCCACCACCACGGCCGATGTCACGGTCAGAGGTGTGAGCGGGGTGTCCAGCCAGCCCAACGGCGCTTGCCAGACGCCGGTCAACAACTGGGGCAAGTACGCAATGTTGTGAATCAGGATCCAAGATTTGTTCCGACCCTCCAGGGGAGCAGTGAATCCTTCCAGGGCGCCCCGTTGGCTGCCCGAGAAGAAACCGATGGCGCCGACAACAACAACGATCAGACAGCTCGCTAACCGGACCCGATGCCGTCTCCACTGCGAGATTCGACGTGTCTCGTCCCAGTGGAAGACCACAACCGCCGCCATCGCGACCACGGTCATCGCGGCCGAATCTGACCGAGCGACAGCAGCCATGATGGCTCCCAACACGCCGATTCCCGCGAGGGCGAAACGACGGGCCTTCGTTTCGCCGACGTAGGCTCCGTGCAACCCCAACCACGTGGTTGTCACGCCGAGGATGCCCCACGCCGTCGGATTGACCGAGGCCAGGAAATAAATGCTCTGCGGCACCAAGGCGGCCGCTGCCGTGTAGACGAGCGACCGCCGAGAACCACCGGGCAGCAGCCACAAGAGAGCCCCGAAGATCCCGACCGTGAACAAGACGTTCATTCCGCGCATGAACCACACCGAACGCGTCAAGTTGTCGGAAACAAACAGGTGCATGAAATAGTAGTAGCCCCCAGGATACAGTCCGTTGTTCAAGGAAGAGGTCTCCTCGGAAACATCCAGCGAGAACTTGTCCAAACAGACAGCGGTGATTTCCGGGTTGGCCGCCCAACAGCCTGAACTCTCGGCCACCGCTTGAGGCACTACCACCACTGGCGCCCCATCGGGCTTGAAGCGCGTGATCGTGCATCGTGTGTCCGCCCCCCCTGGGCACCAGACCGAAGCCAAGTGGAAGCTCTCGTCCGGCGAGCCTCCCGGCGGCGACGAGACGGCCCAGGCAAGACCGGCCACGAGAAAACCGAGCGCAGACACCACATAGACTGCAATCCGACTCCATGACCGACGGAACCATCGATCCCGGATGGTGGTCATCGAATCTCCCTCACGATCTGGAGGACGCGTTCGTCCTCGAATAGTCCCGCTCGGTCAGGGGCCACGTCGGGCCGAGGCCAGCGAGCAGTTAACCTGTCCGCCACGACTGCATCTACCGGTCTTCTCCGCGACGTCGAAGCCGCCCGGAGACGCGTTCAACCACCAATTTGGGCCCACCGGTCCGAAGGTAATCCCAGGCCAGGGTCAAGTCGCCTCGCCAACCTTCGGCGGGAAGACCGGCGTCGCCCGTGGGTGGACGATACCGCAAGTCTTCGGCTCTGACCGGACACCGGCAGAATTCGACCAACGGGCTCAGGACCGTCGACCAGCGGTAGGCCTCCGCCACGCGGGCGACCTGGACCTTGGCCACCCGAGTCGCTTCGTCGTCGTACAGTAGCTTCTCCAGCGCCACGGTCAGCGCCTCGACGTCTTCGGGGGGAACCCCGATGCCGATTCCCTCGTCGTCCAACATGTTGCCGAACGAATCTCCGACGGTCGCCACAATGGGCAAACCAGCCCAGAGATAGTCGAGGATTCTCGTCCGGAAACTGTACGCCGTCTCCACGTGTTCGAAGTGAGTCGACACGCCGACGTCCGCGTCGAGCAACACGTCGGCCCGCTCGTGATATGGCACCCAGTTCTCGTTGAAGAAAACATGCCGCCCGGTCAGGCCCAGTTCGTCGCTCAATTGTCGTAGCTGCCAGGCCACCTTCATTTGTGGCACATCGGGGTTGGGATGCTTCAGCCCCATGAAATACAATCGGACGTTGGCGTGGCGCTCAGCCAGGGCGGCGACCGCGCGAACCAGGGTCAGGGGGTCGAACCAGTTATAGACACCCCCGCCCCAGAGGATGATCTTATCGTCTGGTCCAATGCCGGGAACAGTCCCGCGCAATCCATGGCGGCGCTGCTTCGGCGGTTCATCGCTCACCCCGAAAGGCACGATCTTGATCAGCCCTGAAATGTCTCCGTACTGGCGTGAGACTAGGCGATTGCAGCGACCCACGACCGCCGCTTGCCCCAGCCAAAAATCCCGTTGCTTCGGCGAGGCGCAGAGCAGGAGGTCAGCCCGCTCAATCTGCTGATTGAGAGCAGCTGTCGTGGCACCGACCAGTTCAGCGCAGCGCGCTTCACCCAGATCCTTGGCTTGTTCGAGTTGCTCAAGATGGAAAGGGTCATAGATATCTGCCACGATGACCCGGTCCGTGTGGGCAATCCAGGGATTCTCGGCCAGGAGAAATCCCTGGAAAACAATCACGGTCGACCAGTCGATATGTGGCCTGAGGCCAAACTTCCGGGCTTGATACACCGAGAAGCCAGGACCCTGCTTGACCGTGGTTCTCGTCGTCGTGATCAGCCGCACCGAACAGACCCGGGCCAGTGCCGTCGCCATCTCCCACGCCCGAATGGCGGGACCGGCCATCTTTTCCGTGATGACATCGCCCGTCACGACGATGACCCGCGGCGCGCCGTTGATGGATTCAGTGATGCCGCAGACCTCCATGAGGGCGTCATTGGCGGCCATATTTCCCGGCACCCGCCCGAGGGGCTCCCACAAGTCGCCGAACAACGACATGAGTTCCGCGTCGGACCGTTCACGCCTAGCCTGCAACTGACGACGAGACTCGCTCAGGTCGGGCAGCAACCGCAGGAAGTCGTCGATGGCGTAGGGGCTGGTCAGAGCCGTCTTGCGCACGCCCTCACCGCGCTGCGCGGCCCTCCGCGCGGGACCGGCCAGCGCGCCGATGGCTCTCTTCCCGCCCCGGATGGACGCTTCGACCCTCTCCTCCTCGTCAGCCCGGGCTTTGGCCCGGCGCACGCTCAGGGCCAGAGCCGGGCCGAATACGACCGGCAGCACATCGTCACTCAGGTTCTTGTACAGACAGATCAGGGAGTTGCGCTCCAAGAAAAACATCTCCCGATGACTGCCGAACAGCCGCATCGCGCCATGGTGACGGTGAAAGGCGACCGACTGGGGCACGTACCGGACTCGATGGCCGAGCAGGTTGAGGCGCCATCCCAGGTCGACGTCCTCGAAGAACATGAAGAACCGCTCGTCGAAGCCGCCGACCTGACGGAACAGGTCCGCCCGAACGAACATCGCGGCGCCCGAAGCGAATAGGACATCCGCAGCCTCGTTGAAATTGTCGGAATCGGCCACCTGGCTGTTGGGCTTGTAGCCCATGCCGTACCACGTCACGCTGGCGCCGGCGTAGTCGATCAACTCGCCGTCCCACGACAACACTTTCGACGCCACTGCCGCCACCGAGGGTTCCTGCTCCAGGACGGCGACGGCAGCCTGTACCCACTGAGGGTGAGGCCGGGCATCGGTGTTGAGGAAGGCCACGATCTCACCTCGGGCCCGAGCCGCGCCCAGGTTGCAGCCGCCGGAAAAACCCAAGTTCCTCCCAGCGGCCACGACGCTCACCTCAGGCGCGGCTACTCGGATGGCCTCTTCGGATCCATCTTGGGAATCATTGTCGACGACGATCACTTCGAGTCGGTCCGGCGGCCAGGCCACGGTCCGCAGGCCCTCGATGGCCGTGATCGTGTCGCTGGCGCCCTTGTAGTTAACCAAGACGACCGAGACCAAGGGCTGGCCTGGCTCTGGGATCGACGTGGTCATCGAGTCCTCCGAAGGATGTCGCTCAACCGTTGGCCCGGACTGTCATTCAGCCAGCGCCCTGACGCCTGGCTGGGCAGGGAACTCACGAGATCGATGGCTCTCAACGGCGTGCGGCACCAGGCAGCGATCCCGGCCACGACGTCGCTGCCAGCCACCTCGACCAAGCGATTCAGGGTTCTGTCCTCAGCGTGGGCCAAGACTGTCACCCGACCGCACCCGGACAGCGCGCCGAGCATCCAGTCCCGTTGAGCCTCATTGGCAACGAGGAAATGATCGGCTCGTGCCAAGGTGTCCATCCAGACTGCCACCGCCGCGCCCCTCCCAGAGCCCAAGCCGGGGAGGTCGTGAGCCAGCTGATCACTGTCGATGCCACCGCTGAGGTCCAGCAGGACCGGCCGGGTCGAGACGTGCAGCCAAGGCACCGAACGCATCAGCATGCCGGCCATGACCACGACGTCGGGCCACGAAGCCAGGTCGCCGGAGGGCCTGATCTGCCAATCCCCGCCCTGTCTCTCACGCAGACTGTTGTCCCGCGCGTCCCAGCAGCGGAACTGCCAGCCGCCGTCCAGGGCCGACAGACAGCGGCTCACGGCGTCGCCGGCCCCGGGGTCGGCGGAGTCGTAGACCAGGAGGCAACGCCGCAGACGTTCCCCGGCGCTCGACCTGGGGAAGGCCGCTTCGATGCCCTGGCGGTCGCCGCCCGACCGAGACCACAGGACGTCCATGAACGCCTGGATTTCGGGCCACCGACGGCTGTCGCCCAAACGACGCGTGGACTGAGCCAGCGGTCGCGTCGACCGAACCCGCTGCAGCGCGGACACAAAGACCTCAACCTGCCCGGCCCCGTCCAGAGCACCCCTGGGGAGAGCGAGCGCCGCCAGATCGTCTCCCTCGGAGGTGACCGCCAAGTCCAAGACTGTGGTGTCGACGTTCGCTTCCCTCAAAGGTTGAGCGACCAAGGCCAAGAGCCAAGGCCCAAGCACGTCCCGCAGGCTGTTCACTTCAAGGTTATTGGCCGCCACGGCCAATAACATGCCGGTTCCCGGTTCAGGCAAAGGCCGTACGGACGACACCCAGCCAGGGCATTCGGCAATCACCGACCCGCGGTTGCCCAGGCGCCAAAGAGCGTCACAGGCCGCCCCCAGCCCGTCGAACGGCTCAAGCAGGCCACCGATCTGGCGAAGGGCTGGACCACTAAACAGGGTCGCGGCGCCGACCGGACAGGGCGTTCCCGCCAGGGATCGGCGATCCGCCGGAACGACAACGGCGGCGGCGCCGTCTCGGAGAAGTCCGGCGGCGGCTTCGAGCCAACCATGCTCCAACGCCTCGGGGACGGGAACGACGGCGACGACTTCGGCCGGGGCGGCCAGCGACCGGTCGCGGCGGAACCGCCGGGCGTCTCGCTTGCCGCTGTCCAGTGGATGACGCTCCACTACCGACCAGGGCGCCGCTTCGGCTCCGAGGTCCGCGCCGCTGAAAACCAGCAAGCCGGACCCTTCACGAGTGCCCGTTGACGCTCCCATGTGCCGCTACCTTCATTTCCACACAGCCGCCAGTCGGAGTGAGACCACCATCGACCAGCACTGTGCTCGACCCTGACACGACGCGTCAGTCTAGCGCCGCCGGCGCGTCCCGCCGGCGCGCCGTTTCTTCAGTCGCCGAGCCATCCTGCGCCGGTTGCCGACGCCGCCGTCTGCCCCAGCCATGACACTCCCGGCCGAACCTGTGGCGTACCTGTCCCGACGGCTGCGCCACCCGGTCGCCATTCTGCTGTGAGGGCACCCGTGCCGAGACTTGACCACAACGCTACGTCGCGGTTCAGAATGACAACAGGCGGTGGGGCCTTCGCCAACCTTCAACCGAGAAGGGCCGGCCGCCGGCTTGGAGGCAAGAATCAATGACGGGACGAGGCGGCTTGACTATGCGCTTGTGCCTGTGGCGTGACCCCAGCCTTGGGCGTACCAGCACTTGGGGTGCAGCCAGTGGCGACGCCCTCTGGCCGTTGAACCCCGCCTCGTCAGGCGGCGTCACTGACCCGTCGCGGCGCGAGACCTTGCCCCCCCCCCGCACGATTGCAGCGACCTTCGACACCTCTCAGCGGAGACATCGGCCCTTGGCACGACTGGCCTAGTTCCTTCGAACAACTAGAACATCGCCCAACTCGCGGACCGGCCCGGCGGGCCCATGACAGCGCCGGGGAGACCCCGGGGCGCAACGGCCCTCGAGTCGACGATCAGGCCGACGAGAAGCCCCGTGAAACGTCCGTGGCCTTCCCCACCCAATCTCCTTCAGGAGTCGACGGCGACTCCATCACAACCATCGCTGACGTTCGGTCACGTCTCTGTGCCCGATCGTCAAATCACGAAGAAAGTAGGTTCTCGTCCACATGAGAAAACCAAACCCCCAACCCACCAGGAGGCGGCGAGCCTTGGCGGCGGTCGTCTGTTCGCTCGGACTCACAGCAGGCGCGGTGACCCTCGGAGCGCCCCAGGCCAACGCCTACACAGTCATCGAGCAAGCGGTCTTTTCTGAAGCCACCCTCCTTGGCGTCCCCGTGAACGGTCTCTCGACGGCAGGCTGCCCGCAGAACGCGAACGGCACATGGCCCATGGGATGCAGCGACGGCCAGGGCATCTGGGTGAACACCACGACCACCGCAAACCGCGTGACCACGGAGGCCGAGGCTCGCGACATCGTCCGGCACGAGGTCGCGCACGTCTACATCACCAGGACGTGTGGAACTTGGTCGCCAGAACTCGCTGGCGCCCGGGGCGAGAACGTCACCGACGCGTACGCGGTCAAGTACTTCGGCATGTCAACAGCTCACGCCTACTACGGTTTCACTACCGACGACACGGCGGTGGCCACCAAGATCAGGCAAGGCCAATGCACCACGGGCAACCCCACGGGAAACTACGAATACGCCGCCGGCGGAATCGGCCAGTTCAGCGTCAGCGGCTGGGCCTACGACCCCGACGCGCCCAACGACTTGATTCAGATCCACGTCTACATCGGCGGCCCCTACACCGACCCCAACGCCCAAGGCTTCGCCATCACCACAGGCCAATCCCGGCCTGACGTGTTTGAGAAGGTCGGGAGCGCGGGGACGCGCACGGGATTCTCGGCCAGCCTGGCCACCTCGAAACGCGGCACGCTGCCCGTCTACGTCTACGCCATCAACAAGGCCGGCTACGGAGACAACGTCCTCCTCGGCACCAGGACCGTCACCATCCCCTACGGCAACCCCCTCGGCAACTTCGAGGCCGCCTCCGCCGGCGTCGGCCAGATCAGCGTCACCGGCTGGGCCTTCGACCCCGACATCC
>JGI20166J26741_12122250_pt1 | contig 18542 bp, 11 predicted proteins | sample TergutCu122P5_FD_26741 | JGI IMG/M metagenome (IMG submission 26741)
AAGCACTTCAGGGACCAACCCAACATCACAGCACAACAGGGGTATGTACTGAAGTCAATAAAAATTAATTTGCATGAATAAAATACAAATGTACAAAATTACCATTTTTGCCTGAACTGGGATTTAAATGCCCCACGCTGAAGGGTTAAAAAATTAGTGTTCTAATGGGTTAAGACTTATTCACACAGTCTGTATCTGATGCAGGCAAACTTGGTCACAAAATGCTCACAACACATGATATGCTGTAAGGTAAGTAAGTTCCCTCTAGCACAGGTCATGAAGGCCCTGAGGGGGAGTAGAGGTATAGCTCAACTCTTTAACCTTGGCACTAAATGGAAGTGGGATCAACAACATGCCACACCCACTCTACCCCAGGGAAGGCGATCTGGTAACCATTGTACAGCAGGCTGGGTGGACCCCAGGTCCAGTCTGGATGGGTATGGAAAATCTCGTCCCCACTGGAATCTGATCCCTGGACAGTCCAGCCCACAGTGAGTCACTATATAAAACTATACTATCCTGGCCAACCATCTTATGCTGTGCTACACACAAAGATAAGGGTTGTCATTTACCAACTAACCTACTAATTAGTCTGTACAGCATTTACAAGGATGGATACTTAAGGTGTCCAGGACAGAAACTTTATTTCAGCAGCCAAAATTTTCCCCACATATTATTCAGTACACCTAGCCCCTGCAACTTCTGGCCAAAATATTTTTTTACTCCTGCCTCTGTTTCTATAACAAAATTTCAAATCTAAATTATAATCCTAACACCAAAGTATAACTTATGGAGGGGCCTAATGTGCCTTGAGCCCTATATTTATTATGGATACCATGTGCAAATCCATAATGTGAAATCAATGCACTTCCCTTCTGAAACATTTTCCTTTAAATTCCGTATTAACATTCCATAATAAAAAAGGCATTACACCTTATGACTATTAGAACAACACGCTCATAATACATAACTGTACTTAATGAACACACTATGTAACTCATGCAGCAGTGAAGGCAGAACTATTTAGCATTGCTTGAATCGCCTAGACCATGGACTTACGGCAACAATATTAGCTAAACGTTATGGATACATGTATTATGATATGTTGTACAAAATGCAAATATATGTTCTGATAAATGATGAAAACACATAAAAACACACATACGAATATAACTTTGGTAGATGTGTAATCATATTTGTGGAATCTTGCAACATCTGTGGACAGAAAGGACTCAACTGTGAGAAAAAGCTTAAATAAGCAATAACAAAACAGCAGTTTTAAAATTCTACTCCAAAACCAAAAGTTCATGTCCAAACACTTAATAATTTTGAGTATCTAACAGTATTTATTTTATACCAAAATTTCTAATCACAAATTTTGGTACAGCATGCAACCATGGCTCTTTACCCTGGTGGTACACAACAGTACATCATAGCACAAACCATACTTTTTTATGAAACACAAAACACAATAATTAGGTGAAAATGCAAGTATAAATAAAAAAGACCTACATATTGCCATGTAAATTCCTAAATTTATTTTCATTTCTGATACAATGAAAACATCCACTCTTCCCTGGGACACATCTCAGTACTCCTTATTACTGATATGTAATGCTATTTTTGCAGGGAATGAAGTAAAACAGCAGGTCTGAAAATCATTCCAGTTGAGCCCATACTTTACCGTGATTCGTGAGTGCACATGCGAAGCAGTTCAAGTCAGAAATCAGAAAAATGAGTTATCTTTACAACCACACAATTTAAACAGAAATCTCTACAAGCTAGTTTCATGGGGGCAGGTTTGTTTATTTCATTGACATGCATTCTGAGTTTAAGTAGGAATGTGGAAATTTGTGCATGGGGAAAAGGGCATATGTCCATAAAATATTATTACTCACTTATTTCCTTTTTCATACCCATCCACAAATTAATACTCTTTAACAGCAAAAATAGCTATTACTACTTTTTAAAGTTATATATCATGTTGTGTTCTCATGAGATCAGTACTAAATAAATAAAACCACTGACACTACTAACTCTGGTAATTTGTATTACAGCAACATGCTTTGCAAACCTTACAGACACCTACACGGTGCAAGATAAAAAGAACTGCTTACTTGCTCAGTTTAACCAAGCTGACATACTGCCTGCCACCCACTGATTTTATCTACTTCATTTTAATTTATGACATAAGCAACATGGAAAATACAAGACAAAATTTAATTGTAAAAATGAAATCTCATTTTAGCTAATGCAATTTTGTCTTTCTTTTTAAGTGTTACTGAATGGTAACCTGATGATGGCCTTTTAAGGTTGAAACATGCTGTTACAATAAAGAGTACCAGAGTTAGTTAGTTGTGTCAGCATTTTTATTTATTTATTAATGTAGCTACTACTACTACTACTACTACTACTACTACTACTACTACTACTACTACTACTACTACTATCAAATGACAGAATAAACAAAATACATTTAACCTGCCACCTGGTGTCTCAAACTGGGAATTTACTTTAGGAAATTAATGAATACAACTTTTGTTAACTGTCAGGAGACTTAAATTGTCAGGCACTTGGTAGGCATGGATTTTGAATAAAATGAATAGGCATCATGTAAGACTCTGCATAAACACTGCTGACAGGAACATGTTTCTTGAAATTGAAAAAACAAATGTAGAAATTCCCCTTGTTTTATTCTGGTTTAGGACACCGTACAGTCTTGGGCAGTTACCAATGTTTTGTGGAAACCTGATGTTTTCAATTTCATCATCAACTTCTACCTTCAAGATGGAAGCAACCAATATCCTACAAACACTAGTAACTACCTATGACCTCACACGTGTCAACCCAAAAGACCACTACCTAAATTTTAACTGTCATAAAAACTTCATATAAAAAGTTGTTTAAATATGTACTATGATGTAATAAATTTTTCCTTCGCCACTGTACAGATCTTCAAAATCAGAGAAACACAGCTGTAAGATATATTTTCATTAAGACTGGATGATAACAAATTCCAGCATCATGATCCACAGAAATCACATACAATTTCCACATTTAGACATAGTGTGACCAGACTACAATCTACTCACCTGTACCCCACCACTGTAGCTACTGGTTGGAAACCTGGAGCTGCATAGAAGCTCATGGCTGGAAGTTGACTGAGCTGAGATCCCACTAGCAACTGGCTGGCACAACTAAACACAGTAACACAGAAATGACACACATACCAAGTTACAGGCTTGAAATGGCATGAGAAGGTCTTTAATAAAATTTCATACATTAACAATCAAATCAGTGTCAGAGTCAAACCCTGTTGGCAAACTACTTAACCAAATCTAAATAAACACAAAGCAAATTCACTACATTATCACAACCAGTGAAAAACCAATATAGTACTAATGCAATTCTTGCATTTCATACTGTAAACATCATGGCAAGTTATGATGGCGCAATACCAACAGCTGTTTTCAATTTATCAATACAGAGTCTGGAGTCTATTCAATGGTCCAGTGAAGAGGTGAGGCATGGTTTAAAATTATGCCAGGCTAATTTTATAAACACCCATACAGCAGATGTGTCAGTAGAACACCAAAAGTTAATAGGGCATTACATCCACTTGTGCACACATTAGTTTCTCTGATACTAGAGGCAAAATACTACCAGCACATGTACAAATTATTTTAAGCCGCCAATTAAAAATGGAATACAGAATGCCTCTGTCTCTCTGCCAACATAAGACTATTTCCACATACCAGGAACAGGTACGGAAGCTTGCAACCTTCACACAAATTTTGGTCCTCATCCAAATGACAGAATAAAAAAAACAGAACATCAGGAAGTCATTACAACTGCCTCCACTAACTCTCATGAAATAAATATATTAACCCAAGCCATGGATGCATCATGCCATTCAATACTCTCTTTTACCTTGAACATAAGAAATGGCTCAACACATCACTTTTGTTGCTTACTAACAGTCACACAGTTGAATAACACTGAATTATAGGACAGTCATGAACGGGAAAAGATGATAGAGAAAAATATGGCCTATTGTAGCGAACCAGCACAGCATTTAAATGGAAGGATAGAGAAAAACTGTGACAAACCTTAGTCAGGATAGCTAGTTTGAGAGCAAATATTTTAACCCCACAACCTACTATGTATGCAGCAGACAAATAGATACTGCATAACCACATTCAGGTAGCAAAACAGAAAGATGATTATGAATGGTAATCACACTGGTAAAATTGAAAAAAAAAAATCAGTTATTAGCCATCTCGAAATAAAGGACCATGCAACATTTCAGTTTTGACATTACAAGACTCAAACTCCCGGCATCTAAACTGTTAAGCAAATGTATTATCATTATTCTGGAAAGGTACACTGCTGAGATACATAAAATGATTAATGGATGTATTTCATTAGAATCTGGCAACATGTACAGTTACAGATTGCTCCATCCATCTCACATTACTACAATCTACTTCTGCAAGATCCACTGTAAACTATGACTACAAAAATGGGTAATGCTTCCCTCGCACATGAAGTAAACACCATCTGACAGAAGAATAATCTTGAAGACACAATTATTTCATTTTTCTTTCCACAAGTTTGTCTCTACTGTCTTCAGTATGACCCCTCTGACCTCTGCCCATCTAGGCATGAAGACTAAATGCGTACATAAGATTCAATGTTGGCACAGTACATGTACAATTTTTACATGGGCTCCAAACTGGGAGCAGCAGGAAGGCAGATATTCATATTCACAAAGTTCTGACTTATTGACAGAAGAGAAGGTGCCAATCTGCAGAGAAGGTGCTAACCTGCACACAGATGTGCCTGGGTATGAACTTATAACCTTATGAACAGGGATCTTACTCCAAAACCATTGTGTATCCTGTCTCCAAAAACCCTGTTGGCATTTATGTTCCTCTCACATGAGCTATGTGCAGTCTGTCAAAACTCACTTCAGAGCAATCTGACAGTGCAAAACACATTGCACAACATTCCATATTTATTATATAACTTATTAAAGAAAAGAAATGTTCGCAGAAGCCACCAATCACTGTTGAAACGTACATATGAGGTAGAGGAGGGAACATCCTCCCTCTGAACAATTAAAATCAAAGTATGTGAATTTACTTTGAACAAAACTGCCCATCTGTGCATAAACTTACATGTCAAGGGTCATCAGTCCCTGGTGAAACTGGCAGAACATAATAGGATTAAAAAGATATGGGTGCCAGGATACAAGGAAATTGATGAAAATGAAATACCTGATCAATTAGCCAGAGAAAGCTCCTCAAATCCATTCACAGGACCTTAGCCTGCACTTGGTATGTCTGCAAAGGTTGCCAGGAGGCTGATCAGGGACCAGAGGAGCAGGAAACATAATGGGCTTTGGCAGTACATATGTGGACAGAGGCAGGCTAAGGGCTTTCTTAAAAACCGTCTATGAAAAAAGGTGGAGAATTGCTCAGTCTGAGCAGAAACCAGCTAAGAATAATGACAGGGGTGCCAAAAGGACACTGTCATTTAAAACAACATTTGTTTAAACGAGGGCTAGTAAACAGTCCTGAGCATGACAGACGCAAGCAGGCATTTGAACCGGCCTCACACATTCTTTGTGACTGTAAGGTTTTAGCCACATTAAAAATCAGGCACCTGGGTTGTCATTTATGCAACAAGGTAACTTTGAAGACATCTCTATCAGCAGGATACTGCACTTTGTTCAAGGTGTGGGGCTGCTAGATGCATGAATATAAGGGCTGCACAAAGGATTAAGAGTGGATGAAGTGCATGGGTCACTAACATGCCTATCCTTCTTATATTCTATTCTATATATCAAGAATCTTCTAGATATTTATCTCAATTGTAACAACCACTGACACACTTCCCACGCTAGTGCATACCTTCAATTGGTCCGTACTCAAAACCAAATAAATCCAGTCTATGTCCTCCTATCCTTTTTCTATAAAATATATAATATTATTCTTTCATACATGCCTTAGGTGTTCCAAGTGGCCTCCTTCCTTCAGATTTTCTGACCATAACTCTTCAGCATTTACCTTCCATGTGTGCTACATGCCCTGCCCACTTTTTTTTAATTCAAATAATATCTGGATTCTTCAATACACAAGTTTATCCACCCTACTGTTACTTTCTCCTTCTTTGGTCCAAATATTCCCCTCAGCATCTTGTTCTCAAATACCCTCAGTTAATGAAGACTGCCTGCTTCCAGGACATGACACCACATAGTCTAGTAGAATATACTTATGTTTTAGTGGATCCTACTGCTGCCATCATCATCTGCCCCATTCATGGGGAAAGCAATAACATCTGAAATGTCTGTACACTTCTACAAGGCCACATGGCATCATAATCCAGAGGACAGTAATCTCAGTAGTCACCAGCATTCAAACTCAAATCTTGCCCTCAGATTATGCTCCCCTGCAGTGCGAAACATCAGGTTTCACACATATACAAAACAACAAGAAAATTTACAGTCACACTTCAATCCAGATATTTTTAGACAATACAAGTGAAAGCTAACATTCTGAGCTGAATGATTGCGAGCATTCCCTCAGCTGAATCAACTATTAATTTTACTCACAAACGCAGTTACTTTGACATGCCAATGGTATTGCCAAATATCTGAACTTTACCACATTCCCAAAAAAAATATACCGGTTATCCTTCTTTTATAACATGGAGTTCAGGGTTCTATTCCCAGTAGAGGAATAATTTTACTTTTGTCACAGGATTCAGACTGATGCTATCAGATGTGTATTCAGCCAGCACCTGGGGGCTCCTTCCCCTGCATAATGGTAGTAACGTTAATTTCACCAGTCACCTCAATCCAGCGCAGAAGTCTAAAATACGTAGAAATTTACCTACACTGTCTCTACGCGACTCCTTGACGTGCTGTTCCGCATGTGACATCATCGCACACACAGTGCACTAAAGCACCACAGATGCAACACTTTGCAGTATCGAATCTGTGGCACCACCAAACTTAACCTCCAACCGTATTGATTTGTGTCCCTTAATTTAGTAATTCTGTGTACATACTCAAATTTCGAACGTTGAGTTTACCAAAAGCCATCACAATTTTTGAATGAACAATATGAGTTCAAGCATAAAAAGAACAATGGAAATACGAAGTTCATTACTTTCAAAGTCAACTCCCAACAACGTCCCTTTACAGGCTGTGTATGACACATATATTGCAGTGATAATGATTATCGATTAAAGTTGCTGGTAAACGCACATCTTGTCACTGCCAGCCATCTACAACCGGCAGTCTCCCCTTGGTAATCCGCTGAATACAGAATAATTACAGCGTCCAAATGTATTACAATATTTTGAAAAAACCAAGCACGTAATATTTACGATTTTCAGAAAAGCACTTACCAACAAATTGAGCAAACACTCACACCAAACCACTCAAAATAAAATTCTTTCTAACACAACAATGATTACTTAATACAATTTCACTATGTTCGATTTTTACCAGCAGATGGTGCACGATACCGAACTGGACGATCTGCGAGAACGAACTCCTTCTTTCGATACTTCAATTCGATACATACAATTACAGTGTCATCTGTGCGGAAGACACCTTAACTATATTGACATGGTTACATTGATGAACCGATAAAAAAGGACTCCCCCTCCCTGGTGTAGTTACCACAAAGCGATTGTTCATAGTTCAATAAAACTTCCACAATGGCATACGTTTTAGAACCTTAAATGGAAGTTTCAGTACATATTATGACGTTCAAGGTAAGAAGAGCGGAGTGGTATAATGAGTAAAACAAAAAAATAACAGAATTGTCAGGAAATTAATCTGACACTGCCAGCATATATCAGTTATGACACAGGAATATTTTGAAATTGTTTACATACTTTTTATTCATTTTTGCTAATGTGTACTACTACATTTGTCAGACAAAAAGATGGAATTGCATTTATTTTGTTTATTTTTGTTAAAATACCCTTGGTAGCAGAGTGCTACAAATAATTTCTTTACTTTCATAGCATATTATTGGAAATAAGACAGCATAGCATTATGTTATTAAATAACAGACACAAAAATCATTAAATGGTGCACGAAAATTGTCTCAATTTTTCACACTGTCCAAACAAATGGCTTCAAAGACCACTTTACTAGGCTACTTGGTACCCACAATAGAATGGAAACTAAAAGAGGATGCCTGTGGAAAGGATGATAATTTGTGGTTGGAACAACTCGGGATGAACTTGAAAAACACACATAGTTCATCTGCTGTCTTGTTTACGTAATTTCCTTCTCAGGCGTATTTCTCTTTTTCTTATTACTTTCAATTGTAACAGTTATGTGGGTATGTTTTCATGTATTTTAGAGGAGGCTAATATAGGACAAAAATTAATAATTTTAATTTATTTACCTTCATTTTTATTGGTACATGCTACAAATTTTGTACTCATATAGTAAAGTGATTTAGCAATGAACATAATAAATCCACATGCTGGCTGTCCTCAGTATGTAGATTTCTTGCCAGAATTTGTAGTTGTTTTTGTAAACTTAATTTTACCTCTCCTCTGCAGGCACGTTCCTGAGATGGGTGGCAAGCGTTCTTGTGATGACAAAAACGTGGATTTATCTTTCTAAAAAATTAAGAGATTTGTAATGTTGAAAAGCAACATACAGCATTCACATAGGTTAAAAAAAACTCTGCACCCATACCTTAATGACATGTACAGCCCAAGCTTATGATTCCAACACAAGCAGTTATAATAATGTAGGAAATGGTCTTTTTGCACAGACTCTGATTAATTACTTATCAAACATGTCTACACCTCATTTTTTACTATTATATTCATCAACATTTTATTTTTAGTGCCAATATTTTTATGAACCCTTCAGGTATATTACAGCATATGCTTGCATGTAATGTTCCAGTAAACTAGATTCTGGTCCCAATGCTCCATTCTACAAGGAAATGTAACAATACATTAACAGAAAAATGGCCACAAATATTTTTCAGTATTACATCCCCTCATTTTTTACCAGCTATAATGCAATGACTACGCATTTTTTTTGTAGCCTAATAATTCTAACCTCTTTATCTCTACAAATGGCTTGTAGATGCCAGGCCAAATTTCAGGTACCTGTTTTTCAATGAATAAAGGGAGTGAACACTAAATAAACTTTGGAAAACTACAGAACTTATCTTGCAGTCTTACCAATTAATTTCAAAATTTCCTTACTTACATGGATCTCAGTGCAAAAATGTAAAAGCCGTCTAAGCTCAGTGTTCTGCTGTCTAAGCTTTTCTGTTTCCACATTCAATGTGTGGCGGTCTGAAAGAGGGAAGAATTGTAAAAGATACAGTGTAATACCTGCGAGAGCATTAATATAGACACATAACACATTACAACACAGTGTGTTTTAAGGTTTTTCCCACGGTTTAGCTGAGGATTCTCTTCTTCAGGGATGAGATGCCACATCACCAAGTCATTGGACTTTGATGTTTTGGGAGTGTTCATCTTCTGCTGTGTTGAAATGTCCAAGAAAAATATTTACCAGTGACATAGCATCATTTCCCAAAAGAACTGATGTCACTTTCTGCCATACCAACACATAGTACTTCTAAGAGAGAGGAGAACTTTTAAATTTTTTCTAGTTGTACGATTTACTCACTGCATCATAAACTGTGCCCAAATATTTCAAATGACTGTGTACAACCCTGCCTGGCTACTGTTCAATCCCAGACTCCTGCCTAAGACCAGACCAAACTCATAATTATGAAAATGATGGAAATAATTCCTGGACTCTCCAGTCTAAATAATCAGGTGAACTATAACTAGGCAATATTTATAATATATTTGCTAGAATCTAGTTATTATTGAAGATCAGACCTCTATTTGCAATTGCAGTGTTTGTATCTTGGTGGAGTTCCACTCAGGTTACATTTTATCCCCAGTATTTAATTCATTATCTGTCACACATTGTGAAAAATAATTCATTGATGACACTTATTACTAAATGTTTCTAGTGTCAATAAAAATAGCAAATTGTAATCTTTATTAATATAATTATTTTTGTGAAAAGTACATATTCTTCACAGTTTCAATTTTGTGCAACATCATAAGCGAGACAATGAACCAGATGATGCCCATGACTACTAGCTGGAAACACATGAATTTATATATATATTACTTTTTGATTCCTGTATTAGGAAGATGTTTCCGGTCATCATACCTTCCAGAACACGGTGGTATCTCTGTAGCCCTGTTAACAGGCCGTCCCACAGTTTCTCTTGCTGTGGAGAGAATATCTCATGGAATCTTTTCCAGAAGGTGGTGACATCTTCCGTTGTGATGATGCGGGACACTGTGCTGTGCTTCATGGACAAACTAGACATAAATTTTCTGTGAGGTCTGAAAAACATAATACTGGAAGTCTATAACCATGAAGAATTCTGTAAAACAAATTTATAGCTCTTTGTGAGAGCTGCTGAAGTACAGAACAATAACCTACAATTCAGAAATATGTGGATACAATTCTTAACTCTGTTATAGCTACAAATTTTGGGTAATACTGAATAATTGAATAAAATTCCAATAATTCCTAAATATTGTCCACATTCATTTGTATTTTATAACAATCCATACAGCATGCAATAGGTTCCCTGTTTCTGTCAATATGTCTGTGTCACCTATGTGTGTCTAGCAAACGTTTTCATGCAAGATGGTAAAAGAATTCATACTGAAGTCTGATACAAAATGAAACATTTGAAGTCAATTAGAATTGTCACATGTTGTTCTACATGATACAGAGCCAGATTTATCTCACTATTTTAGGCATTTATAACTGACAACAATATTTTCACCACTCAGAGTCACTAGAAGCAACCTGAACCTGATGAGGTGATCTAACATGCACAGTACTGAATTATATATATGTTCAAAATCCCTGTGCGTGGTGAAATCCAAAGATAAACGTGCATGTGCACATACACACACACACAAACACACACACATTTATATGTGTATCTGAAAATTCCGGGAGTATTACATGCCTTCTTTATGACTTAAGAAGTGATGAACTTACATGGAGCAACACAACTATGACATCTCCTGACCTGTATTTTTCTGGAGCAAATTTGTTCACAAAGTCTTGGAGCCCTTTCAACACATGTGTAGGATCGATGAGAAGGGGATGCATATCAGAGCAAGTTGGCTTGCCATGCAGTTTAGCTGAAAAAGTGCATGCCATACACCATAAATTGCAGAATATTCTACTGGTATTCATGAAGTGCCCATGAAAACAGGAAGTTAAGCCTGTTTATTTTTTTGTTATATTAAGTTAATGTATTACCTACTGTTGTTATGCAGCAATGCATGAAAAATGGTAATACAGTTATGAACAGTAAGTCTGAAGGAATGTGGGACAAAGTGCTCATGATGTAATTAATAAAATCTCCAGGCATTTGCCTAAAAGTAAGGAAAACCCAATGACACTAGCCTATTCCCATGCAGAAATCTCCCTATGTGAGTCAGATACACTATTACCCAAAGACAAGTATTTAACAAATGTGAGTTCTGCATGTTAATTAATGTTATAGAAATGGCTGCAGGGACATTTTCAGACATCACTGTTTCTCCATACAGTGGAAGATATACAGGAATATCCAAATTGCACTTTGTCACTTGACTGCAGTGAAACTTTTACAAAATATAACAGAAATCTAGTTTTAATCCCACCTCTTGAGTTTGGAGTGTGTTTACTGAATCTGTGATTTGTATGTAACTTACATATGTTAAAATGATAAGCATATTTATTGAAAATGTGTACATGGTAACAACAAACCGATGATAATAAAAGTTGTTCATAGACACCTACACAGAGTTTTCCAAAAATTACTGTGTTCCATCTAAGGACATACTGTAGGGAATATTTTGAGGCCAAAACTTTTACCAATCTTGCCAAAATCCTCTTCTCTGCAACAGTATAAGATACACGGAATCTAATAGGAAAATCTGCAGGCGATATTTTGACAGATGATATTATTCACAGTACACTTTTGAAAGAACATTCACTTTTGGAACATTCTGTGTGCATGTGGGTGTATGTATTCTGTACCCTTTTGTGACCATGCTGGCTTCAGTGTTCACTTATTGCAACACCAATCTTTTATTACAAAGTTAATCACATTAGTGATATTACATTACACAGAATTAAAAATTATTTTTGTGTTTTTAAAATTCATGCCTCATAAAAACTTCAGGGGAAAGTAACTGGTTTATCGTACGGTATATAAATTACACATCTGGATCATATATTGTTCTTTTGTAAGACAACCCATGTTTTGAGAAATCTAACAACTGTACTTCAGGCTTTGTATAAAGAGAGTTTTATAACTAAGAATTACACACAAAAATTAAATTTGTATAAATTTAAGTATGGACACCCAGCATCAATTTCGAACAAAATACATCAATTATTTTCAGAGACAAGACGTTCATACAGGAAGATGTGACCTCTCCATTATGCAGATATTGACAGAACACACATAAAGGGAGCAAGTGACTTGATAGGCACAAAAAATGTTAAAATATACATTGAAATCTGTTATGAAGAGGAGAATATATCTGTATGCTCTCCATGACTCTTCTTTAATGAAACAGCACACATTTTTTTACTTCACTACAGTTATCCAAGGCTGTTTTTTATTCAAATATGTAAATCAAACTGTGTAACAAATTATTCTGTAACATGTATGACATCCATTCTCTCAGTAAGGAAGTTTAGGGAGAGGAAAAGACAGAGCATTGATATATTACCCTTAACATCAGCAAAGGGTCTGACAGGTGTAGAGATGGTCTCGCTGGCTGTAATGTCCTTGTCTTTAAGATGCTGCTCTTCTTCTTCAGCATCCACACTAGACTTGATGTCTGTAGTCAGCACCAAGCCAGCCTCTGCAGTTTCTGTGTCTCCAGCTGATGATGTACTGTTAAAACATTACACAGGTTTATATATATATATTTTGTTGATCATGCGTCTCGTTACCAATTCTTGTTAATAACCCAACTTCACGCACTTTTTCATGTATTTACTTATTTCATCTCTCTACATGTTTCGAGCATCACAGTGCACAATTCGATCTCCTGATGATGAGCACTGTGATGCTTGAAACATGAAGAGAGATGAAATAAATAAATACATGAAAAAGTGTGTCAAGTTGGTTATTAGCAAGAATTACACAGGTATCACAGTGGATCACATTTTAACATGTCTTCCTTATTTTATAAAACAAATATAGCTTATGGCATCATCGTGTGTATGTGTCCATTACAGTATCTTTCCCTTCTAATAAATTTCTGAATAGTTGGTTTATTGTAGTCTGGTCCCTTCTACCTAACCATAGTAGGCAATTGTTGTGCTTGATCACACTCAGTGACAAACACATAGACCCATCATAACTCCTCTGGACGAAGGATCAGTCTGTTACCTGACAACAGACAACACTCAAAAGAGACAGACAGCCAGGCTGCTAAAGGATTCAAACTCGTAATACCAGCAAGTGAGTGGCCACACACCTGTGCCTTAGACCATGCAGCCTTTGGGATCAAGTGTATGGTTGAGAGCTTTTTATAAAGGTAAAGTAAAGCAGTCCCGTTACAGGCCTGGAGTGGCCCAGAAGGTTCCAGGAAATTAAGGTTCCAAGATTTCATGACAATGCCACAGGAAGGTGGTAAGGTTGTCATCCTTACGCACCGGCCACCTTTACCCCCAGGAAATACACCCGGTACTCATTTCTGTTAGAGGCTTAGTCGACCCCAGGGCCATAGTGTGACCAGAAGGATTATGTCACTGAAAAATTCCAATGAAACAAACCCATCATCTGCCGGTTTGTAGCATAGTGCCTTAACCACTATGCCATTGCGCGCCCCCCCTTTTTATAAATACTAGTATCAATATGAGATGTCACTCCACTGCTGTAATCTTAATACTACAAACATGATGGCCACGCAAACTCGTGAGACAGATGCAACGCCAGTGAAAATTAATGTACGATTATGACATGTACAAGAATGGGTCATGACAGCGTATGCATGTGTTAACTCTAACGACCTCCAGATGCTGCATTTTATATATTTATTCAACAAATATACGTACTGAATATTTTAAACATGCTGCACACTCTCGGTTTTTTTCTCTTCAAAATACCTTTTATTTCACATTGCTACCTTGTTTGATTCCTGTATTATTCGCATTTTACTTACAGGGTGTGCTAAAATTTAAATGTAAAATTCCGGCGCCACAGGGTTAACATACATCATAAACACAGGAGTAGTGTTAAATCTGTGTGTTTCATTTGACAATTAATGAACAAATGAATCAGTGAAACTAGTCATTCAAACTTAATTGGAGATATGGGGGGAGGGGAAACCCAACAACAACAACAACAACAACAACAATAACAACAACAAACCTACACATTACATGACATACAGTTTACATGTCATCCATTACAAACAAGGTAATGACACATAAATATGAATGAGATAATATCACTCAAATTAAATGAAGTCTTAATCTGAACTAATGGAAAATATGCACAAAAGTGGATTACTAAACAATGTAATTACCAAATTTACAGTTCTTTCTATTTTCCTAGATTGAAAAATCTGGGAAAAAGTAGCTGACTTTCTGTGGGGTTCCATTACATACAAACATTATGAATGTGATTGTATAAATTGATGTATCTACACTGTATTAAATAATATTTACAACACACAATACATGTTTTCACATTTTTATTTCCCATGTCTGCAAAACATATGGTGAAGAAGAAAATAAGTGATGATTCTTCGATTACATACAAGTAAAAATGATCATAAACCTGTCAAACTCATGTGAGTCTTTGAGGATGGTGGTGACCTTCTTTTCTTGTGGAGTGGTACATACACTGCACTGTGCATATGGTAGGAAGCATTTCTTCAGCATCAGTATCTCTGTTTCATTCTGTAGTCCTAGAACCTGAAATACAACCTTGATGTTCACAACTGCCATGAAACCTAAACAGTAGACTTGTTTGATATCAATCCCAGTTTGATAAGCCACCACAGCTGTGGTACTGCACAAACCGTCTTCATAAATAGACTTTATAATAAGATGAAATATCAGGATATAAAGATATTTGTATATGGAATAAATTGTTGTACATTACATGGAATCGCAGATTCATGTTAAACAATTTAAGACTAAAATTACCACTTCTCAAGCATTATTTATTCTCATTAGTGGAAGTTTTGTGTGACAGTAAATCGGTGAATTACAATATGAAATTTTCTGTTATTACTTTCAGTATTTTACATACCAAGGGCTTAAAAGGGAAAGCAAAGTAAAATTGACACTGCAGTCTATTACTTACAATAAAAACTTTATCCATTTGTATAAGCATCTTCTCCTTGTCAATGTGTGGTCCAAGTAGCTGCTTAAGTTGTTGTTCAGCAAGGAAATTAGAATTCTCAGCCACCAATTTCAATAAGTTTGGCAGTGACATATCCCTTGCATTCATCTTTTCCACCTCTTCTGTCATTGCTGGGCAAACAACTGACTGTGATGTACTGTTTTTGAACTGTGCATCTTAAATAAACCAAACAAAAATGTGTATTATTTTTCTAAGAAAGAACATATAATACAAAGGCTGTAATATTTGGAATAATATGAGCACTGCTTAATATGTGTCATGCACATAGAAGAATGCAGCAAAAGGGAATACACTGCAGTCAAAACAGAAGCGTCATTGGGAAATGCCAGTACAAATCCCTTACAGACAGAACAAGATAGTTCATATATGCTGATAGACTCCACATTTTTATCGTTTGGTTTCCTAACTCAAACAGTCCAACGTATTTTGTACTACTGGCTTATTGATAAACTTTACAGTATTTTGGTAAACTGACAGTAAGATGTAGAAAATGAAGATAAGAGGAAAAATAAGAGTAAAATCACAGTGCTCCTCATCCTCCTGTTTAAACAACTCCAATCTTTGTCTCACCTTCACTGGTAAAAATATTTGCAACAACCTGCAGGGCAGACTGGTATGATGCCAGGTCTTCCTGGTGCAGGAAGGACATATCAGGGGAGGCCCACTCCACTCCCAATTGCTGCTCGTGTAATTTGCGATCGATGTCCAATATCTGATACACAAAAAAGTTATGAAACTCTGTATAGCACAGCACTTCCTCTCCCATCAACACTGAAACCAGATAAAAGCCCTTCTTCAAATACAACTGAAGTTTATAATTATGACAAGATACATATTGAAAATATGATTATCACCTTATCTAGCAATTTCTTGGCTGTATCTCTGTTCATTTCCCACACCTGCTGATACTTCCTGTCATTCATTTCTGCAATGTGGTCGGCTTTATTGTCGATGTCCATGATGCTATGTTGCAGTCTGATCACTTCCTCCGTCAACCGTGCTGACTCTGTTTCAATTGATTTCTCTGTCTCGGATATCTCCTTTTTGAGACTGTTTATAACATCTTGGAGTCTGGGAAGATGCACTTAGATAATTAACATACCTTTAATATTGGAAAACATTAAGCAGTATTTTACAATTATGTAGTTATGATAGGCATGGCCATTAACCCTAACAAGATCAGGCTTCTGACTCAAGAGCTTTATCTGAAGATGGACTTCTGCACTGTATTAAAACAAAATTAGTATAGGCCAGGAGTGCACAAATCTCAGGCACAAAGTCACTGTGGTGACTACATTTTGTATGTCTGCACGTAATATTTATGGGTCCTCAGTATGGAACTTACTTTATGTCACACTTCTGTCACCTGGAATTTTGAGGTCACTCCTAGATTTTCGGAAAGTCTGTGCCCCCCTACTATAGGACCAATTTATTATCATGTTTACATCGCAACTGTGTGTGTCTCAGAATGGTGCTTCTCCCAGGTTTAGGAAGACACCAATTAGGAAAAACTGTAGTTTCCCATGTACAATATTTATACACAATACAATCTGGTAAAAAGAAAAAAAAAATTGGAACTGCATTTTGTATAATATTTAAGAAATACTAAACACAACTGTTGATAAATATATCATTCCCAGCAATTTAAAATGTTCATGAAAGATGTCTGATGTGGAAGTTGATATGTACCAGAGGAGAGGTGAGGGAAATTTTTAAATCCAATAGTCAGCACTGAGCACTAAGCATGCTTAATTTTGCCATAATGTCATGGTTACATTAAGGGGATACCTAGCTTGAGTCCTGGTTACAGAAATGACTACTCTAGTTAGAAGCCTTTTCTTGAGAACCTTCAGGCAAAATCTGGGACCCCATGTTGAATGACTGCTTATTCTGTAACTTTTGCTAATTAACCATTGCAAATCATCCTTACGTCTGACATACATAACTTAAAAAATTAACACAGTGTCATTCCATAACGAATTAAATTTGTGCAATACCTATTTCCATATTTCTAAGAGGATAATTTTGAAAGTTTCAAAACATATTCAGTTTAAGTTTAAAAATTCAACTCTTTGTAATTTCAGTGTGTTTTTTTTAATATTCTTCAGGAGATAAGCCATGTGACTTAAAGTCAATGGATAACAGGCTAATTATAAATTTGTGGCCTCTGTATGTCAAAGTGTTACATTTTCAAGATTATGATTTATGGATATGGCCAGTTAATGGACAGACACAGCAGAAATTGCAGTGAATAACATAGACAGCAGATAATTTACCTGTTGATCCTTCGTTTCTGCTGGGCTTGTACAATGAGGTTCTCCTCTTCTCGTTTCTTAAGCACCTGGTAGTTATAGATAAGCTTCTCACTGTTCATGAGGCACTGCATCTTCACAAGCTCCAGCTCTTGCTGCAGCACCTGGAACATCATGCAGTTCAGCTACAAAGTAACCAGTTTCTTCTAAACTTTAAACTTATCAATATACAATCGCAAGGGAGATATGCTTGATTAATAAAGGTGTTATTTACTTTTCCATAGCATAATGTACAATTTTCTTTTAATGATTATCTTATAGGAAAATTGCACAAAACCTTTTTGGAGGTGAGCATGCTCTTCTTCTCATGGAACTGAGAGATATTTTTATTTTTATTCTTCTGCTATTAATGTCAGTGGTTTTTATCAAGCCCAGAATTCCCTGAATTTTATTTATGATTAATATTTGAATAGTTCTTAGGTAAAACTTGATTGTAGCCACAAATATAAACATACAAGCACAGTTTATCAGCATAATGGGCCCCAGTCACTTGATGATATGAGTCATGACAGGACCCAAATTATCACATCTATTAAATAGAGTTCAGATAGTGTCAATTATAATTTAAGGGTAATGACCTGATCCTTGCCACAAATCCTCAGATTCAATATTGGTCTAATAATGTAAAGGTACACAGAACAATCCAGTATCCTCAAAACATTATCCAGTAACTCTCAACTTTAAAACCTAATTTCCATTGCAGCAACATGTCACTCTGAAGCTTAGCATTTACCTCCAGCCA
>JGI20166J26741_12123362_pt1 | contig 18541 bp, 15 predicted proteins | sample TergutCu122P5_FD_26741 | JGI IMG/M metagenome (IMG submission 26741)
GGTTTCCATGAGATATTTGATCCTCATTTTAAATGAAATATCAACAGATGTCATTGTATGTGGTCATATGTAGTAGTTTTCTAAAAAGTTAAAATTTTTTACACATGGCTTTGTCGGCATATTGAAACTCTTTTAGTGACCACAGACTGAAACTTTGTTAGCTCATATCAGAGTTGTACATGGTTTATTTAGCTTTATATTTTGTTTTCTCCACAAAAGGAATGTAGTCTAAATGAAACTTGTTAGATTCTAAAATGTAAGCTCGAAAGTTCTCATTGATAGTAAATGGTTGTAAATATGTGGTTTCTTAGAATTCTGTAACAGTACCGTTGTGCCAGGTTTGTAAGTTACCACATAGCTCAGACATGAACCCATTCATTTCCTGTTGCTTTTATGAAATAATTTATCGGAAATAACGGTTTTTAAAATTATTTTTTAGTTGATGACATTTGGTACCATTTCAAACATATGCTGTCTTTAAGTAAAGTGGTGAGTATTACTCATTTAAGTCACTTGGAGCCAAAGAAAATATGTGTGAATAACTGGCATCAGAGTCCATGAGTGGGTTAAAGGTGGGAAATAAAAAGTTATTCTGCATGTTTTATTATTTTATTCAGAAAAATATTCTAAGAAATGCTCCTGTGCTCTAAATCAGTTTTTCTGTTATTTAATAGCTTATGTAAAAAAAAAGTTCTGGTTGTCCTCTTTTATTTTGATTGCAGCTGTAAATGTGTTTATTTAAGTTCATTTTTCTGAGTAACTTGCAAAGCATATGAATTTTGCTTCTACAAGTAGTGTGAATTTTGGCTCTGTAGTATGAGAAAGTGAAAATGAGTCTCATGAAGTCACCACACTGAAGAGATAGACATGAAGTTTTATTTTTGTGTGATATTGTCATGTTAATAAAGAAATGTACTAGGATATTCACTGTTTCTGGCATTGGGAAAAGACTCTCCACTTTATGTATGAAGAGTAGAAACAAGTGTAATAGTATAATATTGCAGAAGTGTTGTGGTTCCTATATTAGATAAAATATATATGAGAGTTATCATCATAAGGGTCTGGAAACATTTATACTCATGAAAGTGTATTATTTTTATCTTTTCGTGTATGCGGTGTAAAGGATGCATTACACCGGGAGCATTATATTGTGTTTTGAAATTTTAACTGAGCACATTTCAAGGATCCATATCTGCTACACTTATCCATGGTGTCATCTGTATATATGTGTGTGTGTGTGTGTATACATGCACATGCACACACACACAACCATCTATAGTATCACAGGTGTTTGACCTGTTCAGTTAATATTTTTTACTTTGTGTGGAATAATGTGAGCATCCCGTTCAGATATGAACCTTATGATGCAGTAATGAGTTATACGTTATATAAAGTTGTTTATTCAAAGTGCTGTTTATCCTGTAGTAATTTATTTTGCAGAGATGTTCATAAATCTTGATCACTGGTTTATAATAAAAGATTTGTTATAAATAAAAAACACAAAAGATAATATTCATTATGATGGTGGTAGCAGTTTTTTAATATGAGGCACAGGCAAGACATCTGGAAGCAGGGGGAGAGAGGGGCATCATGTGACAGTCTGTGACTGAGATTCCCAGTTCTGCAGGAATTTTCCTGTCATGAATGTGCTGATGCAGGCATGTCTTAACAAAATTGTTGACTGTCAGCTATGTGTTACCATGTTCTGGCATTATTCATGATGGATACAAGTCCAGTCATTATCAAGTAGCATCACATTGTGAACATGTCAGTTTACAAGAAGGGATGAAGTAGTGAAATGTATGACAAAGTAAGAAACTCTGCCTAGCGTTCCAATGAAGCATTGTGATGTTGCTGAAGATACAGCAGATCTCACCTCTTGAACAAAGTGCGTAAAATTGTTCTAAGCTGTAACTTCGGACATGATCACAAACAATTGTAACACAAGGTAACGTAACTGTTATCATGTTTCACATCCTGTTGTGTGTCAGTTACAGGGATAGATGAAATCAATGTCAGTCTCAACACAACTATCCTTATTAGACAACATAGCCTATTTGTCTAATTGAGCAGCTACATGTTTTGACCTAAATTAGATCATTTTCAGGTTCTTAAAATTTAAAAAACACTTTGAGGAAGATAATATGTGATTATATGATTAGGATATATATGATCTTGGTGTGTTCTGTGTATTGGCGAAATATTTCGGGAATTAAGGATGAGGTTGGTGCATCCATTCCTAGTCCCCCCCCTTAATGTGTTCTATTGTACTGAAAGTACTTTTTTTTTAATGTAGTGTTTGCGTATATGTATTACCTTCTTTATTTTATGATCAGTATTATTCAATATCAAGGTGTTTAAAATTATATCAGGTAATTCATGTGCAGTATACATATCGGGAATATCGAATGATGCAAGACATAAGTAATTTTCAAAGGAGATTTGTTTAATTTCATATGTAAGATTCATAGAATTTATTATATTAAAAGCAAAGGGAAGTGGGGTATATTTATTTAGATAATGAATAACATATGTTGCGACTTTATAGCATGGAGCATTCATCCAAATTATAATGAGTATAATAGGAGCTTATTCTTTATGTATTTTGACCAAGCCTTTGATTGTAGAAGTAGGAGTAAGTTATATTTTTCGTTTTTGTTCTTTAGGAAATATGATTTTGCTGTTATGCATACTATTTCTTAGTTCTTTTGAAAGATAGTTGTAAGCTCATTATTTGCAATAGAAGAGTCATTCTTGTTAATGAGATCCTGTATCTTATCATGATATTTGCCAGTTTTGATCATGGCTGTGGCTGTGGCCATTTTGTCACTGAAGTTTTCAGAGACACAAATTTAAAAATAGCATTTAAGTCTGGTAATACTATTGGTAATAAATTGAAATAAAGAGGAAAGATAACGAAACCACATATGAAAAGAATGGTGTTTATGAACATACAGATTCTGACTGTGGTGTGAAGTATGTTGTACAGGCTGTCAGATCATTTTCAGTCCATTTTAAAGATCATTTAAATACATCTAACTTTCCCCAACACCTATATGATAACAGACATAGGTGGGAAATGTTGGAGACATTTTGGGAATATTATGTGTAGATACAAAAATTAGACATTTACTTACAGTATAAAATTATTATGTATGTCTAGACACTAAGAAAAATATCAGATAAATGAAAATATTACAGTAAATGAAAGCCTAATATTCAGCGCAGTAGTACAGTACAACCTTAACAGAGGATGGCCCATATGAATATGATCAATACCTTCTTCTTGTAAACAGGTTGCAAACATCACATAATCATTCCATTGTTCTATATAGAGTAAAGAAGCAGTATGGGAAACATGAGTACTTAAAGAATATAATTCTCCAAAATATAGAAAGTTTATATAACTTTATTATTATTATTATTATATGTGTTTTGGGCACCTTAACTGGGGAAGAAATAATAACTCATCCCAGGTGAAAACTTTACTTCTAGGAATGTGAATTATATACAAAAGAAAAGGAATCTTGCCACTGTTTTTTAAAATAATTCATGAGTTTTTGAGAATACACATGGTCTGATATCGAGTTATACTAACCTTATTTGTAAATTTTTAATGTAATATGTCTGATTGACACTTTCAATTTTATTTTATTTTACATTCATTTACTTCTACTCTTCTTAAAATTCTATGAAAGCCTAGCTGTTATTCATCCAATTATATATTGTTTTCCATAATGTGTTTTTTAAATTTTAAGAGCACTGAAGATGACCTAATTTAGGTCAAAACATGTGGCTGCTCAATTAGACAAATAGACAATATTGTCTAATGAAGATAGTTGTTTTGAGACTGATGTTAATTTCACCTAGTTAGATAACTGCTTTGAGGAGGCAGCAGAGAGGTCCAGTTCATAGTGAATACTGTTCAGAATCACACACACACATATGTATGCAGCATAATGGGCTGGTGCCCCATATTGTGTAAAAATTACACTGTTTAGAAGGACTGCATTATCAAGTTGTGGAATTAGCCTCATCACCAAGTAACTTTTAACCAATCACAGAAACATGAAAAAATATGGTGCAATAATAACTTCAACTGCCCATCCAGCCAACATCATAATGTGAGAATGCTGCCACTTTTTATGAAGGATGTGGAATTCGTTTAGCTCACATATAAGCATTTCAGGACTTCACACTGAGATGTATTGGATATTTGTGAACACAGCATTGTAATTGGACACAGCTGTTAGAGAGGTACACATTAAAGATGTACATGCCTACTGCCACACATCCATGACATGATTACTTTTTTGTTCATATATGTGAGCCAATAATTATGAGAGTCTTCTTTGTTTGTCACTTGTTGCATGGAGGCTCTTGGAATCTGGACTTCTTTCCTTTATTTCTTTGCAAATTTTCTGTGGGATTAAAGAACTCATTCTTTCAAGCGAGCAGTGACATTATCATATTTCTGTGATCTTTTGCTTTATTTCACATGTAACACAGAGCCTGTTAAGAATGTTTACTTTCCCAAATGTTTGTAAATTAGCCTCAACTGGAACTGCTTTATTCAGTTTGAAAGGGAAATTCACTCCTATGTCGTTGTATGTTTGGCTATTACCTCTCTTATAAGCCCGCTTACCCCCCAACAAGACACTCCTTGGGGTAAATGGATTCATGCCAATCATGAACGGTGTCAGAACATGCTAAAATTTTGCAGAAAGTTGTTATTGCTGTCAAACATGGTCACAGTAGCAGAGTATTGGAAGGAGAAGCCCCCACAGAATTGGAAATTTCAGCCATTGTGTGTGCATGCCACTCCCCTCTTCCCTAGCGTGCAGATGTTTCATCTGCCCCTTAAGTTAATCATCAATAATTTATTCTCTTCCCATTTTCAGATGGAAATACAGTGAAACCTGCTTAAGACAGCCCCATTGAAGAAGTTAGAATAATTTAGTAACAAAATTTTCCTCTTATTATTGACATATATGTTGCCCTTTTAAGATGTTTCCCATGTAAAAAGGATTTTCTGCCTAAAAAGCATGAAACTGCCACAACACAATGAGTTTTTTTACACATTTAGTAGGTTTTTTCATGAGAATCTGAAACCGTTTACCATTCATTCATTTTGTTTCCAACATCCAATGATGGCAGAACACCCTCAGTTCATAAACTTTATCCTCCATGTTTGTTTCCAGCATAAATTAGAGTTGCAGATAATTACTTCAACGTTAGTCCATGGAAACTGTGGCACAGAATTGTATCACATTTTGACTGAGCTCTTATCTGTTTCTACACATGTATTTGATGGTGCATGTGTAATAAACAGTGTGAAGAAGCACGTATTTAATGGTTTGCATGGTGACTGTAACTGTTTTACTTTAATTTCAATAATTTGAAGCATTCTGTGCACAGAATTTTTTGTACTTCCCCCCCCTGTGTGTGTACAGTTTCCATTTTCTAGAGCCATTAGTTATTGAACTTGTGATCAGCATGGTTTCTGCATAACTGTCTGGCATAAAACATAAGCTGAACAAAGTTCTTGAAAAGTAGGGTATTATATATGTGGCAAATGCTACTTAAAATGTTTGTGAAAAAAATTGCTTAAGGACTTTGCCTTTCTTTGTCAGCCTGTAATATAAGACACATTATTAAGCTGGTAAGTGAACAGCTGAACTGGCTCACTATTTATGGAATAATTTCACTAATGATGGGCTCTTGATTTACCGGCTGTGCTTCTCAAAAATTCTTGGCTGATGTTGAAGTATGTGTCAAAATCTCTGAAGAAAGTAGTGTTTGGAATGTGGTTTGATGATGAAAATGAATCATTTGATTCAGAATGTATGTAGGATACTATCCTAGTAAAGGGAATGCCAGTTTCAGTACCTAAATACAAAATACTATCATTTTCAAGCTTGCCCTTGTCAGACATTTTCCCACTTACTAAGTGTACTTTGAAGCCTAATTTGTTGAATTTTTTCAGAAACATTGTAAGAAGGTTTCACTGTATATGAAATAATTTGTATTTTGTTGGGCTTGTTGTTAGAGCTTTTGTCATTTACTGGACAACCTTATGGGGCCCAACATAGTAGGAAACTCTTCATTCATCTTCATGTGAGGATGGAAATAAAACACTTTCTGAAATGTAGGGGTTTATGTGAAGAATTAGGGCAATGAACAAGTCCCGGTAATAACCCTTAAATTACTGTTGTAAATGAGATTTGAGGTTCTTACAACAATAACTGAAGATTTCTGTACTTTGGGATGTGATGCCATATATTCTGGTAAAAGTGTGTACAGATGTTGCAGAGGAACCTCCTGCCTTATCTTTGAGGTAGATGAGTGCACTCTGATAATGGAGCCAGCAGGTTCCTCTGGAACACTGGTGCACTTATACCAGACTGTGTGGTGTCACATACTAGAAGACTATATTTATTTATCATGTATAAGTGTATATATGCATTAGCTATTGAATAAATTGTTTCTGTTGTGTATACGAGCCCTTATGCTGTTAACTTCCGGTTCCTGTTCACCTTTTTTGTGAAGGTACATTTTACCTCAGTATGTTATTTTGTTTTATATTTTAGCATGAGTGAGCTGTGTGTTTGTCATTTAAGTAAAGTATTATATAGACACCTGCAAAGTGGTGAGTGATGTCTTGGTATAGTGTCAACATTTGAGCCAATTCTTTTTGCTCCATATTGAGTACTGATGATGCAATACTTGTTACTGTCTGTTGTGATTATGATTCGTTTACAAATGGAAGATGCTTCTGCAGAAATGTATTCTGATGATTGTTGTGTTCACAGTTGTGTATGTGTTTGTGACTTCTTTTTTTACATAATGGTGGACTTAATTGTATTCTGTGTATGGAATGAAATTTAAAGTCTTGTTTTTCATTTATCCTGTCTTTTTTTCCTTTGTTTATGTGTGTGTGCTCTCTAAATTAGAATCTTACCTGCATTGTACTATTTGTGAACATTTCTGTTCCAAGATAATGTAGGTGCTTTAGTTTTTATTAAGGCTGTATGAATGCCAACTTTCAGGTAGTGGTTGGGGTTAATACCCTTACAGATATGAAACTGATCTTTGCCAATTTTTTTTCACAGAAAAAGTGACATGCTTGCCTTTATTGTCTGCTGAAGCATTTTTATTCATATGTGTATATTTATTGATGTTAAATAATAGTGGGTGTATTTTTTGTTTTAAGACTTGTTACTTGTATAATGGGTATGAATTTATTTGTCAAAGTTGAGAGCTTGGTGTTGTATTTCTTTTTTGTTTTCATGCATCAGGTATACTGGTTTCTCTCTCTGGCTCTCTCTATCTCTATCTATCTATCTGTCTGTGAAAAATGGAAATACCTGTCAGTATGGCTGTAAAGTAGGTGCAGTGCAATAACACTCCAGTGGTCCAACATAATGTAACTAGAAATGAACATATCATGTGATGGACCCATACACTAACATTAGCACAACACTGTCACCAGACAGACACTGAAAATAAACCAAGTATAATTCCAACAGACTGCTGCCATCTGATAGTGCTGTCATAAGTAACAAACTGGGAAGTGGGTTTGTAATGTCATCACACACCATGCTTGAACATGAAATCTGGTAACCATGGGAACAGAGTGTGATTCAGTCTCTCAGATATTTTATATATCTGATACTGTCTGGTGATGCTGTTATAATGCAGATATTCAGTGAGTTTTTGTGGAAATGAAGTGTGGTTCCATCAATCCATGGGAACCAAGTTGTTATGTCCTCACAAACTAAGCGGTGTCATTACCAAATTTCCAGTGACATTGTGTGGATATGAAGTGTGACTCCATGAATCCATGGAAACCAGGTTATTACATAACCACAAACTAAACTTTGTCATTACCATGGTAACCTGTGTGTTACTCTCTCACAAACCAGCCATATCCATGGTGTGACAGACCAGGTATGACTAAGTCAAACCAGAGGTAACCTTAAGATCAAAATGTGAGTCATCCACTGATTCACATACTTAGGGTATTATGCAAGGCTGAAAAGTAGCACAAGATGTAGTAAAGTCTCTACAGCATTGGTAGTACAAGGTCACAGGTGCAAAAAAGTCAATACTGGCAATGGGAATACTTGTAAGTTCATTGATGTTATGTCCTGCTCTTTATTTTTATTTCTACACATATGGTGAGCAGTAAATTTGTAACTGGTGTAGGATATGGTGGTTATTAATGTGACACTGATATGTGTTACCATTAAGACGTAAGGAAAATAAAGTAAAGTAGAATTACCGTAAGGAAAATAAAGTAAAGTAGAATTACAACAACATGGATAGTTGCAGTTAAAAAATGTCTGGCAAGTAGAGTTTTTGTCTGAGTGGTTACCCAATTAAGCATTTGTTGACCACATATATAATGTATGTATTTTATGTATTTTTTTCTGTCTCATTTTCAAAGGTTAGTCAGAAAGTAATTTTTTGTTTTTTTTTATTTTGTGCTATTTACCAGTTAGATGTGTAAGCATTTAAATGGGGGTTTTTTTTTCAGTCAGTACTGCAGTACACTGTTTTTGTTCAGATATAAGGACAACAGGATATCAGCACTGAAGATTCCAAACAGCACTGCTGAAGACATCATTGTTTTTAAATATATTTTCCTTTGCTGTAAACAGTTTTCATCTGCCTCTGAACAGAACATCTGTTCTTGCATAGTAATTGGTGCTCTTCTTCCTCTGCAGCCACCAGCATGCAGTGTTCAGCAATTTCCTCATTATCCATGTAATGCTGTCATTGCGAGTTGTCTTTCAAAGGACCATACAAGAAAATATGGTGTGAGGTCAGGACTGCAGGGTGGGTGTGGCCTGGTGATATTTTTCATGGAGACTTACTCTTACAAAGGCATGCATTCTAACTTCTTAGCTGTCAAGAGTTCACTATTGTTCACATGGGCAAGAAATTCATGTATAACACCTGTCTTATCCCAAAAGACCATAGCAATGATTTTTCCTGCTGGTGACACATTCTTTGAATTTCTTCTTATTTGGGGTTGTTATGTGCTTCCACTCCTTCAATTGCTGCTTGCATTCAGCTTTATAGTGGTTGACACAGGTTTCATTCCCTATGACATTTTGTAACAGGTAACCCTCACCTCTGGTTCTGTGGTGATGTAAAAGATCAGAGGCTGTTGCCTTCTGTGTGTCTTTGTGCACATCCATCAGCGCACAAACCTTGTCATAGTCGAGCTCTTCAGTAATTGCCATTACACTGCCTTTACTGATGGATGGGGTGGATGATATTTCATCTCTTGTATGCAATTCTTGCCGCATATCACTCCTTGAACCCAACATATTTTTGGGCATTACTGCAGTGCAGGTAGAACCATTATGCAGTTTGTCATGATGTTCTGCTCATCCTGTTTCAGATTCTTTAATCCACTTCACCCACTGCCATAGAGTGCCCAGGTCTACAGTTGCTTTATCATTCACTTAAAACTAACAGTAGTTTATACAAATCAGTTTCTCAGCCTCAGCAACCAAGAACTTGGTCACTGCTCATTTTTTTAAACACACATGAATCTCAGCCATTTTAGAATTAACTGTGGTGCTGCCAACTGTTGAGTAAAACAGTTGCACCTACCAGAAAATGGGCATGAATGTTCAAGGTTTTGGTGATGTAGTTACTGTCATAAAAAGATTGAATGTAAGGACATAAAATGTATGAGACATTTCTAACTGTCCTTAATATCTTACTGTATCTTTTCTCCTTTTAGTACATCTGAATGTTATGAAACCTTCCTGGTAGTGTATTACTTTGGTATGATTATTGATAAATGCAATAAAGGATAGATGTATTTGGCAGCTATAAATATAGTGATATTGCTATGTATCACACTGGGCAACATTTATACTTTTCTGTTTCATAAATGAGGCTGGGTTAGATTTTGGTTTTCCGTAATATTCATGATCGTTTATCTTGGTTATCAGTGAAGGAACAAAGCAGAAGAGAATAGAAACTACTGCTTATTCTTCTACTTGTTCTTCATATTTTTCTTCAGTATTTGCTTCTGTTAAGGATTCAGGTCTGTTGGGATGTGATGCTTGTAGACTGTGTTGTTGCTTTCCAGTATTCCAAAGAGACTGTTATGCATAGATATATCTCAGAAGACATGAATCTGCAACAAAACTTGTGGAAACCTCACATCATGCTTGTGTTTTTCTTACATATATGACTCATAGTGTCACCAGATTCCACTTTTGGGAAGATGGTCACTGCCTACTTAAAATGTTATGAGAAGACCAGCCTTCATTTCATTTCTTGTTTTATACTTTCAGACAGTGCAAGATTTCAGGTTATCATGGCTGTCACTGTTAAGACTGCATTCATCTGGGGTATGTTGCACTGTAGTTTGATCTATATTTAACAGTGCTGTATGGGAACTTGCTTCCATTCACAGAGTACAAGAAGTGAGTTGAGCTGGAAAATGGAAGCTCATGTTTGATCACCATTTCTTTCCCTAGATATAAATTTTCCCACTCATTTCACTTTTACCATGAAGATGGAGGCAGCAGGTACTTCAAGAATGTTATAAATCTCTGTCATACCACACAGTGTCACTTTCCAGAAGACCATCCTCTCTGTATTTTCTTAGTTTCAAATGTGTGGCTGTACTGGCACTGTAGTTGACAGCATTGGTCTGATAGGTATTTCCATTCATCTTTTGGGGGTGAGAAGGGACTCTGATATACAGGGACACAGTGATATTAGCCGAAAAATGTCAGGAATTGTGAGTAGGTGTTTTGTGAAGCAGGGTTAAACAGTTAGAGATGATGTAGCATAGTGAATTTACATGTAACAAAGTAATTATTTTGCATGAAAATTTAAACAAGGAACGCTTGGATGTGGGAAGGTATGAAATTTTTAGTGTACATTGTTCTTGTGCGTGAACTACTGAAAGAAATGTCAAATAATGTAAATAGCTAAGATTGCATGCTGTGGTAGTAAATTTGTAAAGCTGATAGCAGAGGGCTTGCAACAGTAGGCGTGCTCAGTTAAGTAATATTATCATCCTGCCATGACACACATGAAATGAAGAATGTACATGTATAGATATATTTGTTTTTTAAGTACTTAGTTGCAGATTTTATATAGGATTTGAATGTTGTAAAATCTCTTATATGTAAATCTATATATTATCATCCTATAAGTGTCATTCACCCAACATTCATGTATAGCAGTGGTTCCCAAAGTGTGCTGTGTGGATCCCTTGGGATCCATGATCAGTTCCTAGGGGATCTGAGGCTACTTCGAAGCTTGCTTATTTCTTAATTGAAGCAATAATATTTTGTTTAAAATAATAGCAGAATTTGTTGAAATGGCAGCTTGTTTATTTCGTACGACCAATAGAATAGCTAACTAAGAAACTTCCTGTACCCACACAGCAAGCAACAATCCATTTAACTAAGGGTAAATCATGAAACGTATTGTTATATGTATCTACCTAAAATCATTTCTGAGATATAAATGTTTAATTTTGGATACCTATTACCTGGACACACTATATTTATGTGAACAAAGATGTGAGGATCTGCGTTTATTTTTTGATGCCGAAAGGGGTCTGAGCAAAAATGTTTGGGAAATACTGATATATAGTATTTGTACCAATCATTTAAAACTGGTGAGACTGGAAGTTCTTACTGTAGTGAGTCAAGATCACAGTTTTCAGGGAAGTAACGTCATGTGGTTTGTAGATAGGTACCAACATTGCACAAAGAATAAAGACATTTGCATTAGCAGAATATTCCTCCAAAACATTGGGACACATGTACTTGACATCACATCCCAGAAAACTATGATTTTTGACTGTAAGTTTCTCTCACAGGTTGTGACATGTTATTTTGTGCTTTTTTTTTTATGTCTTGCAGAAGAGGTTTGCTGTCCTTATTTGAATATAAGATTTGAACTGTCTCATATGTTTGAATGTTGGAGCTCAAGTAGATGTTATTGTGCCTGAAGTTCAGTTTCCTGATGATATGTTAGATCCCACTTGCTAAATTTAAATAGGGCAGAATATAAAAAAATGGGTGTTTTGGCAAAACTAAATAAAATCACATGGTGGATAAATAATGTGGAAATAAGTGACATATCTTGGAATGCCAATTCTGAAAAGCAAGTTTCTTTTCCCTGTTCTGAGGACATGCGAAGAACTCCTGTGAACAGAAGATGACATCTGTCGAGGTTTCCCACTCTGTACCAGCTGTTGTTGTATGCTACTCCAGCCCCACTGGCCTATAGTTACTAGCCAATTGTGCTTGTTGCTACAGTAGGTCATCACATGGTTGTCACTGTCTACATTCATGTGAGAAGAGACAAGTGGAAAATAATGTAGGGAAGTATGCTGGAATTGCAAGCGTAATAGCTTGGTGTTAGGTGGTTGTTGCAGGAGAGATACTTGTGTGACCTCAGTATAGGGTGCAGAATTGTACAGTGTGTAAGATTTACCCAGTGTAATTTTCTTCATGAACATGAAAAGGAAAACGACCTTAACGGTAAATATTTCGGCATTTTGAGGACTTGGTTTTCTCATTTCTGCAAAAGTCATTGTTAACTTTATTGTATATAGCCAGAACCAACAGTGAGTTGTTAACATTGTTTGTTGTTGCAATGTGCAGTTAGCAGCTGTACTGCTTTGTGACTCATATGATCATCTGATTGCATCTGACACTTAGCAACATTGTCAGCTGTGTGCCATATAGTGTCGTCACTTCCTTCAACTTACAGTTGAAGTACTACATATATCAGGTCCCTTGTACTTACTTTCTTCTTCCATTTGCATATCCCAATAAAAAAGGTTATTGATATGAATATCACAAGTCTTGTCACCAAAACACTTAACACTGTCAAAGAACATCAACATGTGAAGGCAATCTGTGCAGCAAATGGAGCTGTAGGTGACTGGCACTTTTGGTACACCAAGAACTAGGGAAGTCACATATCAGCATTATTGCTTATGAAGTTAAGTTTAAACCTACATTCCATTATTGTAGTTCTTGTTTTCAATGTAACACTGACTGTAATGTTCCTGAAATGCAAAATGCCATCACCCAGAATTGTAAGGTTATGTGTATTTGAGTGTACATAATGCTGTGTTTCATAAATATTTTCTTACGTAAGTAATGTAGTGATGTAAGAGAATCTTTGCCTTAAATGATTAGGTAGATCAGTCGTACTTGTACTGCTCATTACAAAGACTGTTTCTTAATTCTGGTAAACAGGAATTTCAAAATATGCTTTGAGAAATGTGTTATTTGAAAAGGGAGATTGCGCAGATGTGTCACTTATGTCATTGTTGTTTATTCATTGTTCACAACATTATTTTTATAAATGTTTACATTGTAAGAAGCATTCTTCTTTCCCTTCATAGTCTTGATTTATGGTTGTGATATTTCAGCTGTGTCTTAGCTGATTTATGTCCACGTGTATAAGTGGTATATAAATCTGTTATGTAAGGAAATAAGTCTTAGTTTTTACTTACTGAACTCCATACACAGCAAAATACCGTTGATCTGACATCCAAGAATTCAGAAATCATGATTATCTGGAGGAGAGTAGTCCCAAGAGAGGAAATTTTGCTCTTTGCCAGAAAAAGGCTTCGTCATTAAAGCAGAAATATCTCGGGAAAATATTCAAAGAGGCCTCCAAGAGTGTGTGCAGCAACTGGTGTGGTATATACTGACTCCATGTCTTCTACTCCAGCAGCTGCTTCAACTATGGAAACTCCAGAAAACACAGAATAAAATGACTCTGATGACCCTAAACCAGCAGGTAGAGATATAAAAGTAAAATATTCCCCTGATTAGTTGTACATCTCAAGTACAGGAGCAGTAACAAATTTGTATCTGTAAGAACAGTGTCAGTATACATACAGTCTGATAATGCACAATATTTAATAATTCAATTCCTGTCTGGTCCTTTGCAAGTCATATTCATGGAATTTTGCTGTAGTTGTAAGTACATTTTATGTGACCCTGCAAATACCTCTAAAACTGTTGTTTCCTGTTGAAGCACCCGAATCCATAAATAAAGGCAAATACAACCTTTAATTTTGTGTATTCATGTTAAACAGTACACTTCATATCTCTACACATTTCAGTACATAAGCTACAAGATCACTACACATTGCATTCAACACCAGCCAATGGCACAATAAATGAATGTACACACAGGAATAAGAAAATACTTCGTTAATGTCATACATGAGTATCTACAAGTGTACACCCAAGAAGACAGACAACACTGATTTTCTACAAGAAAATGCTCCAGAACCATAGGTAATTGATTAAATCAAAACCAGTGAGAAAGTTTAACATGATATAGATTTTAAATGCTTTATTGTCATTATACCAAGTTAACCATCAGGACCAACAACCATAAGTGACTTTAGTCTTTATGTGTTGTACATATTTCTTTTATCCTACTGTTAGTACAGTGACATATCAAAATTTGAAAACGCTATACCTGAGGATGTTTCTTTGTACTGAAACACGTAGCAAGATAATTGTATTGTTTACTTAAAATTCATACAATTAAAGGTTCTATGTGATGGAGTAGCCTTGTTTTTAATATAACACCTCCATGGAACAGAGTCCTTCCTGAGAAGCCAACAGGTCCTTCATTAGTCAAGAATTTTCCCACATTTTATGGAACCTAAAGGTTCGTTACCTCGTTCACAAGCACCCGCCACCTTTCCTTATCCTAAGCCAGAGCAATCCAGTCCGTGCCTCCCTTTCCCACTTATTGAAGATCCATTTTAGTATTATCCTTCCATCTGCACCTGGGTCTTCCAAGTGGTCTCGTATGGTCACCTGTATGCAACAATGTATGTCTCTGCCATACATGCTACATGCCCCATCCATCTCATTCTTCTTGATTTGATCACCTGAATAATATTTGGTGAGGAGTACAGATCATAAAGCTCCTCATTTTGTAGTCTCCCTCAGCACCTTGTTCTTGAACACCCTCAGTGCGAGAAACCAAGCTACACACCAATACACAAGAACAGGAAAAATTACAGCTCTCTATATCTTGATCTTTATATTTTTGGATAGCAGACTGGAAGACAAAAGGTTCTGCACTGAATGATAGCAAGCAGTCCCTCACTTCATCCTGCTCTTAATGTCTTCATGAATGGAATTTTGATTTGTTAGGATTGTTCTCAAATATATGAACTGTTCCACCCTTTCAAAGGCTTTGTTATGCATCTTTATATTGTGATTCTGTCCTGGATACTTGTCACGAGACATGAACATGTGCTTAGTTTTCTCTGCATTTACTTTTATAACCAGTCTGCTTACTGGAGACTACTAAAGCTTCTGTGTTTTTCCGTGTAGCATGCATTCTTCCACCTTGTTTTCATTATATTTGTAAATATTGAGGTAAAAGCAGGAATTGTGTCATCACATAAGTAGACTGATCCATTTGTGTATTTTTTGACAATATGTGGCAAGACCAGTGGCAAGAATAGCTGTGCGTATTTGCTGGTGTGTCTTGACCATGACAGTTTGCAATTGTCATTGGTGTTAATATTAGCCATTCTCATAAGATGTGGAGGTAGCTTGCCTGTTTCTGTCCTTTTATTTACAAAATGAATGGTCATACATGCTGTGTGTAGATTAAAAATGCAATCCACTTGAAGCAGGCCATTAAATGCTGACACAATAGGTTAACACTGTGCTTGGTAATTTTATTTTAAGCCATTTCCAGTGTCCCTTGTGATATCTAAACTGTTACTTGTAAGTCTATTTAGAGCCAACATATTGGGATTAGGTTTGTTGTTGTTTGGAATTCGTATAAGAGTAACATAACACTTGACAAGACTCTTGGTGTCATTCCTGCATTTTGTAATATAGTGAGTTCCTGAGCAAGCAGTTCTTTGGAGCAGTCTTAACTATCAGTCAGCCCAACTTTTCATCCTCTAATTTAAATTATGCTAAATAATACAAGAACATTTGTTTCAATTTGTTTACTATTGTGCATAATTGGTTATACAACAGTGATAGGTCACATTAATTTTTGCTGCTTTTAAAATGTAGTTAATGCATAAGAATATGTATTTGTATTGTGTGCATGAACATTGACTGATTTTGTATATAAATGTTGGACACTTGGCATTGTCCAATATGTGCAGGGTTTTAAGAGAAGGCTCATGGATTTATCGTTGCTTTTCTTACATAACAAGCAACCTCCAACTTGGTTGCCTTCCTTATCAATATCACAGTGTGGTATGTAGTAGCTAAATCTGTAGTGAATAAATAATGACAAAATTGAAGATTGCTTTTATGATTAAAGAAAGGAATGAAGATTTTAACCGCATCTTAAAACTACAAGTACTATGGCCACTGTACATGTTGGCAAGAGTTGGCAGTAAATTTCATAATGTCCTTGGGTGTTCTCTGTTAGGTAGGCAGGAGGAAACAGGAAGCAGAACAGTAAGGCTTGTACATGTATATAAGACTAGTAGTGATGATGGTTGGGATCAAATCCAGAATATTTTTAATACTGAGTTACTACACTACAAACAATGGTCTAGCATGTAAATCACTTTTCATGCCTCCCTGCTGTAATTGATTACTGGATAATTAATATTATATACTTTGTTGGGAAATTTCCAAATTATGGGATATTTGTTTGTGTTGACTGTCTATATGCACCCATTCTTTCATAATGTGTTTACCACTGTGGTGTTAACTTGTATATTGTCGACTCTGTCCACACTGATTTCTTTTACCTTCATCTCTCTCTCTCTCCCCCTCCCTCTTTCTCTCTTCCATTCAGGGTTCACCTAGCTGTTTATAGTACCTGTAAATATGCCTTTGTACCTTCTTTTTAAGATTGTTTCCCTGCCAGAAATGTGTTTTTCACTTTTCTCCTTCAAGGATACACACAATTCCTTTTTGTATTACTGCTGATTTCATGTAAGGCAATAAGAACTGGCCTATACTGCTACTGTTTTGCAGTAACTATACTGACTTCATCTCCTCCCTCTGTCTTCATTTATATTTTATTCAGGTCAGTGGACAAAAGTCTGTAAACTCTTTTGTCTTTACTCACTCGTTCCTTTTAAGTTTCTTGTCATGTACCATATAGCTTCCACATTCTGTATGTTATGTTCGATTATTGCTGTTTAACATATTGAGGAGTGTCAAGAAATTTTACCTTAATGTTTTCACCTTGTTTAATTTTTAACCTTTTGTCATCTGGTAGTAGGCAGTTTTCAGCCCCTTGCTCCTGTGAGACTGGTGGCCACATTTTCACCTACTTAATTGCTTTTATATTTCAGAGGTGGAATTCTGCATCACATAGTGAAATTACCTGGCCACTTCTTGAGACATGGGCTGAAGTTAGAGTTATTACTGTAATACATGGTATTACTGACTGCCAAGGGAAGGCTTGCATGAACTCCTTGTTCAGCCACCTTTCATATGAACTGTAATTCAGAGCCTTGTTTTTTGTGAGTTATTTACATTAAAAAGCAGAACAAGGTAAATGAAAAAGAAGGGTGTGGTTTAAGGCAGGTGTAGTTGTGGTAGCGGGTTAGTCCGTGTGGAAATTGTGGTGGACAGAATGACAGTGGTTCAGGTTTCCCTGAGCATTGAACTTTCCCTGCCAATTTCTGATACACAGTGCCTAATACTTATGTCTTATAAATGGTCAATTCGGTAGGCTGCCATACCAAAAGACGTTTTCTAATCCCATTCATCAATTTAAAAAAAAGAATTGTTGGTTTGTAGGCAAGATTTAGCTCTTTTTGTTATGATATTTGAAGTGTTCTTAACATGAAACTGTAGAACTGATGAGTACCTTGTTCGGTTCACCTCACAGTTTTCACGTGAGGCATTAACAGTTGTTAATAGACACTACTGTTTAGTGTGTTAATTTGATCATTCTCTTTCAATGAGTTTAAATCGTAAAGGTCCATCCGGTGTGTACATTGGGTGAATTCGATACTGCAACTTTTCATAATGGTATTCAATCCTAAATTTCTGGATCATCTGAAATAAATATACAGATTTGTATATGAACATTTAGTCTTTCACTGTCCTTAACATTGAGATGTATATGCTGTTTGTTTCTTAATTAAATTTATGTACCACAGAAGTATTCACTCTGTCACATTGAATGTACATTACAGAGATGAAATCTAATATTCATGTTTAAGCCTTTCATAATAATTATGACATGTGACAGAGTAAATTTTGAGCTTTTATTGTGACTAGGATGGTGTGATAAGTAATTCTTACAGTAGGCTTCATCTGATTAACCTTTATTAAAAGTTGTTCTTTTATCAGTAATACGGAATTTACGCCACAGGCTTTGTAGCTGAATTTCTGTATTCCATCTAGAGTCTGCATATATGTTTGTATTTAGGTTGTTGGTGACAAAACTGTACTGTTGTGTACTATTATTATTATTGGTATTCAGCCCTTGGGCCGGTCTGGGCAGAGACCAGAGTTCAGTCAGGCGACTGGTATGGCTCTGGTACGCTGCATCCTGG
>JGI20166J26741_12124473_pt1 | contig 18538 bp, 6 predicted proteins | sample TergutCu122P5_FD_26741 | JGI IMG/M metagenome (IMG submission 26741)
AGCCGTCATTGCGAGCCCAGTGGCGCTTTGTATGCTGATACGTATACGGGCGAAGCAATCCAGTGGGATTTGTAAAGATTTAGATAATACATTGTACTAGCCTCTTCTTTCATCTAGCTTCTAGCAAGGAGGTCCGACATGCCCGATCAGTCTCCGTCGCTGTTTGACACGGCGCTGGCGGAATATCAAAAGGCCCTCGCGCCGCTGACAAAGCTCAGGACGGCCGCGCAACTGGCCGCGCTGCTTAAGGCGCTGGGGTACGAGCTGACCGGCGAACAGCAGCTCGGTCAGATAGCGGACGCCTTCAACGGCATAGCCGCGGACGTGGAGAAGCTGCCCGGCCTGGCCGGGGGGCTCGCAGAGGATCAGAGCCTCGGCAACACCGTCAAGCTGATATCCACGGTGGCCGACTGCGTGGAAAGGATCATGCGGCTGGGAGACAGCCTGGAGGACGTCTTCAAGGGCGTCGACCCGGGCGGCCTCGCTGGCATGGCGGCGGCCTTGCCGCGGCGCTTGCTGGATTATCTCGTGTGTGTCTATCTGCGGGATAATCACTGCCGCATCTTCGCCGTCACAAGCCTGCTGGGCATCACCAAGACCGAGGACGCGCCGCTGGCCGCGCTGGCGGCCGCGCCCGGCGAAGAGCCGCAAACCGTGAGCGTCAGCGTGATTACATGGCAGTACATACCGGATTTGCTGACGAACATTTCGGGCGTGCTGAAAACGGAGTACAACTGGGACGCCGGCGCGGACGTGAATATCGACCTGCTGTTCAAGCGCCTGGCGGATTTGATGAGCGCGTTCATGCTGCCCGGCGGCCTCTACCCGCAGGACCCGGCCGTCTCGGGCTTTTTGGGCTTCGACAAGATACCGGACGGCGGCGTGAAGGAGATACGCATCCCGCTGTACCAAGACGGCGCGTGGCCCGACGCCTACGCCGAGACCGGCCTGGTCCTTTCCCCGCTGGCAAACGCCAGGGGCGCGGCGGGCGGCCTGGCCCTGATGCCTTACGCCGGTGAAAGCGCCAAATTCGATATCAACTTAAACGAGAGATTTAAGCTGGAATTCAGCGAGTCTTTCAAGACCTCCGGCGGCATTGTGCTGATGCTGCGCCCGCCCGCCGAAGCCGAATTCGGCGCGATGCTCAGCGCGGATTTGATTTCGGCCGAGCTTGGCGCGCAGTTGCTGCAAAATAAGAAGATGCCGATCATATTGGTGGGGGACCAAAATTCCAGCCGGCTCAGCGTGGACATGCTGGGCGCGCGGTTCTTCGCCAGCCTCGCCTGCGGCAGCTGCGACCTCGGCATTGAACTGAGCGCGGAGGATATAGAGCTCGTCATATCTAAGGGCGACGGCGACGGCTTTCTGCAGAAGGTACTGCCGGACGAGCCATTCGCCGTCACATGCGGGCTGGCCATCGGCTATTCCGCCAAAAAGGGATTTTATGTAAAAGAGGCCGGCCAGGATTCGGCCGGCGTCGAATACAGCGTCACACTCGACAAAAAGATAGGAATCATCACGATCCAAAGCATGCTGCTGCGGCTGACATACGGCGACAGCGCGATAAAGCTGGTCATAGCGCTGTCCGGCGGGCTGAACATAGGCCCGGTGGCGGCCAGCGTGTCGCAGATAGGGCTGGAGGCGGCCGTCAAATTCGCGGGCGGCGGGGCGGAACTGACCCTGGGCTTCAAGCCGCCGAACGGCGTCGGCCTGGTCATAGATTCCGCGGTCATAAAAGGCGGCGGCTACCTGTCCATCGATACGGAAAAAGGCCGCTACGTGGGCATATTGCAGGTCAAGATGATGTCCCTGGGCATTACGATTTACGGCCTGCTGGACACGAAGGACGCCGCCGGCAAGCCGCTCAAGAGCGGTTACAGCCTGCTACTTATGGTCTTTTGCGAGTTTTCGCCAATACAACTGGGCTTCGGCTTTGTGCTGACGGGCATCGGCGGCCTGCTGGCGCTGCATCGCAGCCTGGATACGGACGTGCTGCGCGAGCAGATGCGCAACCGCGCGCTGGATTACATCATGTTCCCGTCCGACCCCATAGGCCAGGCCCCCGCCATGACCGACACGCTGAGCAAGATATTCCCGACGCAGGACGGCGTATTCGTCATAGCCCCCATGGTGCGCATCGGCTGGGGCTCCCCGGACCCGATGCTCAAAGTGGATATCGGCATTATGCTGGAACTGCCGTCGTTCAACAAAATCGTCCTGCTGGGCCGCATGAAGCTGGCCCTGCCGGACGAGAAAGACCCCGTCGCCGTAATCAACCTGGATTCGCTGGGCATTCTGCGGCTTGACGAGGGCAGCCTGTCCCTCGACGCCGAGCTCTACGACTCCAAGATAGCCATATTGGCGATTTCGGGCGAGATGGCACTGCGGCTGAACTGGAAGGGCGACAAGCAGTTCCTGTTTTCCATGGGCGGGTACCACCCGGCCTTCAAAGCGCCGCCCGGCTTTCCCAGCTTGAAGAGGATGGCCGCGACGCTCTCCATAGACGATTGGTTTCATCTGCGGCTGGAATCATACATGGCGCTGACCTCCAATACGCTGCAATTCGGCGCGCGTGTGGACCTGGACGCGACGATTGGCGATATTGTCGGTAAGGGCAGCCTGTTCTTCGACGCGCTGATGTATTTCAACCCCTTTGGATTGCAGGTGGATTTCGGCGCGTCGATTTCGATAGAGGTATACGGCATAAACCTGTTTGCCGTCTCGTTTGACGCGCACCTCGCCGGCCCGTCTCCGTGGCATGTATGGGGCACGGCGAAATTCCACGTGCTGTTTGTAGATCTGGAATTTAAGCTGGACGCGCGCATAGGCGATTCCGCGCCGTCCGCGCCGCCGGACCCCGTCGATATCGAGGCGGCCGTGCTCGCGGAGATAGCCCACGCCGCCAACTGGGGCGCGCTGCCGCCGGACGGGTTCCAGGCCGTGACGCTCCGGCAGGCGAAAACCGCGGACGGCGACATTCTGCTGCACCCGCTGGGCTCCCTGCAATTCAGCCAGAAAGCACTGCCCCTGAACACGGGGCTGGATAAATTCGGAAACGCGCTGATTCGGGGCGCGAACCTGATTGAAATCAGCGGCGTAACACTTGGGGACGCCTCCGGGCCGGGCCCCGCGCCGCTTGATACCCCCGAACTCTATGAGCTCTATGAGGATTTCGCCCCGGCCCAATATTTCAGCCTGACCGAGGCGCAGAAACTCGCGAGCCCGTCGTTCGTGCGCTATACCAGCGGTTTCGCGGCGGCTTATGATGCCGTCGATTTCGACGACCAGTCCGCGGAGACCGATTTTGACTATGAAACCGTCTACGAAGATACAACCGGCGAAGCCCCCGTCGGCGCGGCGGGCGTCTTAAAGCTTCCCCGCCTGCCCGTCAGAAGGGAAATTATATTAAACGCCGTTTCCGGCCCGCGCGAGCTGGCTATCGCGGCGTCGCTGGGCGTTTCCGCGCGGACAGGGGCGCGGGCCAAAGCGCTGCGGTTTTCGAAGCCGACGCTCTTGTAAAACCGGAAATGCCAATTTGAAAACGTTTGGGATGTGAGCGCAGTGGGTCTGAAATTCATGAGCTGGGTGCGGGCCGGGCTGGCCGCCAAAATCGGCGGGCAGCCCTGGTCCGGGCAGGAAACGGTTTTCCAGCCGCGCGCCGGCGTGCCGGTCAACGTCACGCTGAACACGGCGGGCAGCCGGAGCGTCAGCGTGGTGCTGAACGGCCCGGGCGACGTCGCCGGCATCGACCCGGCGCAAATCATACGGATGGAGCCGGCCGACGGCGCGAAGGGCGCCGAGCCGAACTTCTTCCCCATGGTCGAATTTGAGCGCGCCGACCTGCCGTGGCTGTTTTCCCCGCTGGCCCCGGCCGCCGCGCCGTCCGGCGGCGCGCGCGGCCTGCCGGGCTGGGTGTGCCTCATCGTCCTGCAAAACCCCCGGCAATACCCGTTCACCCCGGCCGGCATGACCCGGCCCCTGCCCTCGATTCACGCCCCCGCCGCCGAACTGCCCGATTTGGGCCAGATATGGCTCTGGGCCCACGGCCAGGCGCTGACCGGGGCCGCGCCGGGCGTGCCGCTGGGCGACCTGCTGAAAGACCCCGGGGGCAGCCATTTGTCCCGGCTGCTGGCCCCGCGCCGTTTGCAGCCCAACAGCGAATACCTGGCCTGCGTCGTGCCCGTGTTCGAGGCCGGGCGGCGGGCGGGCCTCGGGCTGGAGGCGGGCGGGGCCGCCGGTTACGCCTGGAGCGGCGCGGAACAAAGCGTCGAACTGCCCGTATACGCGAGCTGGAGCTTTTCCACCGGCGAAGCGGGCGACTTTCAGTACCTGGCTTCAAAACTGTTCGCCGTCGCCGAATCCGACGCCGGCGTGTGTGAACTGGATATATCGGCGGAGGCCGGTTTATTGGGGCTTTCGGCCGCCTCGGGCGGTTACGCGGTCAATCTGGAGGGGGCGCTCGTCTCGGCGTCGCTAGCTTGCGGCTCATGGCCCGACCAGCGGCGGCAGGCGGCCTTTTTCAGCGGGATGGCGCAGAAACTGACCCCGCGGCCGGGCGTGATGACGCCGCCCGTGTACGGTTCGGCCTACGCGAATTACACCGGGCCGCAGAGCGTTTTATCCGCCGCCAAATGGCTGAGCGAACTCAACCTCGACCCGCGTTACCGCGTCGCGGCGGCGCTGGGGGCGCAAGTGATCCGCAAAAACCAGGAGGAACTGATGGCCTCGGCCTGGCAGCAGGCCGCGCGGGCGCGCGAGGTCAACGCCGCGCTCGGCAAGGCGCAGCTCGCGCTGGTCTCCGGCCGGCGGATATACGATAAAAGGGTGGGGCCCGCCGGGACGCGCGCGCCGCTCAGCGACAGCCAGCTGATGGCCTTCTGCGCGCCCGTGCGCGGGCAGTTCGGCGCGGCGGTGCTGGGGAAGGACGGCGCGTCCGCCATGGCGGCGCTGGCCGGCGGCAAGCTGGCGCGGGCCGTCTACTCCCAGGCCTGCCGCAAGCTGCTGCGGCCCGCGGGCCGGCTGGCCAGGCGCGTGGCTGATAACATAATCCAGATCAGGCCGTACTCGGCCGCATCCGCCGCCCAGCCCGCCGCCGTGAGCTTTGACGACTTCGTTTCGGCGCAGTTGTTTGAAAATCCGGCTCCGGTGATGCACGTCATGTCTAAAAGTGCCCCGGCCGCAGCCCTCTGCGACGAATCGCTGATGGGCTATCTCTCGGATTTATTGGTGTTTTATAAAGATCAGATACTGCACGGCCTCTCCGTCGGCTTCGACGGCGCGATGCGGTTCGGCTGGCGGGGCGGCATCCATATCGCCCCTATGGACGAAATCCCGGCGGCCCTGGCCTTCCCGGAAACGAGCCCGAATGACTACTGGAATATCATCACCAAGAATTACGACAGCGAATCCAGGATAACCTTCACCAAATTTTTCTGGAACGAATGCTATTTAACTCTGCCGGGTGTTGGAAAAGTCTCGTTCGAAGGTACGCTGCCCTATTCCAGCGATAAAACGACCGCCGAATTTATCAAACTTTATACGGAAACGCGGGTCTCCAAGGCCGTCGCGCATACATGCGCCTTCGATCAGAACCGGCCCGGCGGCGGCACGATGGTTTTGGCGCGCTTCACGGAGGACGCGCCGATGAGCGTCGAAACCCACGCGGATCTGAGCTGGTGCACCGTATCCAAAAAAACGATGGATTTTTACAACACCACGTCGATGTTTTCCGCCGACAAGGTCGTTATCGGCCAATCGTCCACACTGAACGGCATAACCGTCACCCCGTATTTCGGGGCCCAGAACGGCGCTTCCGAAACGGGCGGCCAATATTGGTACGACCTCAATGTCTTTAAGCACGACATAAAGAAACTCGCGTTTACAATCGACAAAACCATCGAGGGGGACGACGGGGCTTACATACCGGCCATATTTTCCACCTGGCCCAACCCGTGGGATTATCACCTGCGCGCCTACTACGAATATATATGCAACACCGTCACCGTCACCTTCGACCGGCAGTACGCCTTTGAATACTGCCTGCTCCCGGGCTATCTCTTCGGCGCGGAAGAAGCCGCAACGGACGGCAAAACCGTCTGGCACAAGATCGGCGACAGCGACAATCTGGATTTCGGCGATAATATCTCGGACGTAAACATCGCCTTTACCAAGCGCAACAATCAATGGAACCTCATCGCGACATGGCGGGCGGACTGTTCCAGGCCGTGCGGGAGCAACAGCGAGACCAACTTCAGCCCCCACGGCCTGTATATGATCGTGGGCGCTGATATCAACCAGGACGGGAAAGCCGCCTGCTGGAGCAAGATTCAGAGGCTTGGCGGTTTTGATAAGGGCCTGCCGTGCAGCGTCACCGCGCTGGGGGACCAGGTATTCGTGCTGTCCGGCGGGGAGCTTTCGATATTCAGGCTGGATTCGGGCGGCAGGGCCTGGGATCGCTTTACGAACTATTCGCTGCTGCTGCCGGCGGGTTATATGGGCGGGGCCATCGCGGCGCTGGACCTGGGCCCGGGCGGCGGCGTGGATTTGCTGTTCGCCTGCGTGACGCGCCTTTCGCACAAAGTGGCCGCCGCGAGCTACCGCATAGCCTACGGCGTGGACCAGCGCGCCTGCCCCGCAAGCTGGGGCGGGGCGTTTCACCTGCCGCTTAAAGATTTGCCCACGGACAGCGCGGACCGGCCCAGGCTGCGCCTGTTCTTGGGCTCCATGTCCGCGAAGCCCGCCGCCGCGCGGGCGCAGTTTAAAACCGAGTTCGCCCGGGCGGCGAATGATTTGATAAAGGGCCTGGCCGGGCCGCCCGCGGCGGCGATGTATATCGCGGCCGGGCCGCTCCGGCCCCCGGCCCCGCCGCTGACCGCGGAACTGGCGGCCTCCGCGGCCTCCGCCGTGCGCGGCGCTCTTGACCCGCAAAATACGGTCAGAAGCCGGGCGATGAAAAAGCTCGCCCTGCCGCCCGCGGTCGAAAAGGCGGTCAGCGCGCGCCTTTCGCCGCTGGTGATAGCGCCAAAATTCAGCCTGCCCGCCGCCGAACTGCTGATTGATTTGAGGGAGGACAGCTTCTTCATCGGCGCGTCGCGCGTCAAGGACAACACGGTAACCGTGCTCGCGCCCAATAACCGCTTTATCGAGGCGTTCATGACCGGCCTTAACCACGAGATGGCCCGCGAACTGCTCTGGCGCGATTTTCCGGCCGATTTCAGAGCGACGTACTTCGACACCTTCTGGGACAGGAGCTGCGGCGGCGTGGACGCGCCGGACATCAAGCCCATCGCCGAATGGGGCGCGGCCGCCGCGCTGGGCGCGAACACGGCCGCGGGCGGCGTGGGCCTGCTGCTCTGCATACGCGGGGATTTGATACGGCGTATGCCGGGGGTGATGCTTTACGCGGCCCCCGCCGTGAAAAACCCGGACGGCACGCGCTCTATCGGGGCCGGCGGCCGTAAGGAATACCCGCTTTTCAGCGGGCATTTGAGCGGCGGCACGGTGTATTTCGCCTTTAACCTGACGGCCGCCGACGCGCGCGGCGACACCGGCGAAGGCTGGTTCTTCGTGTTCCAGGAAAACCCCACCGCGCCGCGCTTCGGCCTGAACGAGGCGGCGGAAGGTGAAGCCCCGGACGCCGGCAATATAAGCGCATGGGAGCAGCTGAACTGGGGCATGGCCGGGCTCAAAAACGGCTATATCGACGCCCTGGGCGCGGCTGATTTAAACGGCAGGGCGCTGCCCGCCGCGCCCGGCGGCGTTAATACCCGCCGCTGGGGGTACAGCGCGGCGGACATGGCGCATATCACCCTACAGCGCCCGGTGCAGGTCGCGATACACGGTTCGAAGCTGATACGAGGTGAAATATGACCACTGTTCTACACGGCGGCGCGCCTATAGCGTTTCTGCCGGTCAGGATCGAGACGCGGTTTATGGACGGCCCCGCGGAACTCTGGATACGCGTGTACCCGGACGCGATACATATCGACGCCCACGAGCCCCAACTGACGGATTTTGAGGCGGCGGCCGGGCGCGGCTACTGGGAAGCGATGGCGGGCGCGGCGGGCGACGAGCTCAAAAAGCGGGCCGCGTGGGCCCAGCTTACGCAAGCCATGGGCGTGGAACGCGCCGCGTGGGTCGCGCGGGCATTGCGGCCCGCGCCCGGAACGCCCGGCGTGCTGGCCGCGGCCGTTGAGCCGGCCGCGAAGGCCCTCTCCTGGTCCGCCCCCGCCTACGCGCGGCTGATGCCCACGCGCTGGCGCGCCGTTGGCATATTGGCCGGGGAGGAGCCCGCGCGGGCGCTGGGCCTGGAGATCACGGGGCCGCTGGCCTTTTCCCCCGGCCCCGCGGAAAACGGCGGGGCCAAATGGGTCACCGATTTTGACGAGGCGGAGCGCCGCGGCATGGCCCTGCGCCTGCCCCTGAGCGAAAGCATGCGGGGGCGCGGGCTGGACAAGCTGTTGGTCTACGGCGTCGTCGAAGGGCAGGACGCGCGGAGCGGCGCGCTCGCCCTGGCCGACCTGCTGGACAGCCATTATTACACCCAGGGCCTAAGCTTCATCGAACCCGGCACGCCCACGAACAACACGGAATCCGTCACCAGCGGGCGCGACCGCGCCAGCGCCGAATACTCCGAAAACTACCGTGTTGATTACGCGGATACGATAAACGCCGACGCCGATTCGTCCGCCGCGCGGCTGGCCCGTGCGCTGGGCGCGCCGCTGTATTCCGAAGCGCCCGGCGGGCAGGGGCGGGCATTGTCGCTGGCGGCGCAGGGCGGCGCGCGCGACGAGGCCCACGCCCGCGCGCTGAGCCAGGGCCTTTGGGCCGCGACGCTGGGGTATTACCTGTCCCAGATCGTCGTCGAGGCCGGCGGCGAGGACGGGAAGCGGCTGGATCATCTTAATCTGATACAAAAGAGCGCGTATTTGCGCTACGAGGCCCGGGAGGCCGCGTCATGGCAGGCCGAGCTGGCCGCCAGGGCCGACGTTTGCCTGTGGTTCCGCAGTATGGGCGAACGGATCGACTGGAATGAGGCGCTGTCGTTTGTCAGCGGCCTGACCGACAGCCAGTGGGAAGCTTATTTAATCCGCGTCGAAAGCGCTTATGATTACGAACATTATGGCAAATACGGCGGCCGCTCGCCCGTCCCGCGCGAAAAACTGAATGAGGCCAGGGCGCGGATTTGGGCGGAGCGCACGCGCGACCCGGATTCCCCGCTGGGCGGCGATCAGCTGTCGGACTGGTTTGGCGCGGAACACACGCTGGACGACTACCGCGCCGGGGTTTTCGCCTATTACCGCTATCTGTGGCGCTTGCAAAACGGCGTCGCGGGCAGTAAAAACGACGACTGGCTAGCCGGCAAAACGGCCGCCGCCTACTCGCCGGACATAATCCGCGCCGCCCGCGCGCACGGCGTCAAATACGTCCGCCCGGGCGGATCATTTGCGGCGTTCAGGGTCAGTAACCAGCCGTACGGCGTCCTGCCCGTCACCTCGCTGGACGAATGGGAGCCGAACCTGGGCGAAAGCGGCGCGGCCGGCCTGGTTGCGGCCATAAAAAGACTGCGGGACGCCCTGTGGCTGCCCGCGGTGAAGGACGCGGCCAGGATCGGCGGCAATCAGCGCAGGCCCCAGGCGGAAGTCCTGGCCGACCTTAAGACGCTGCTGGCGACGGGCCCGGTCAGCCAAAAGCTGGAAACCGAGATATTGCTGGATAAAGAGACGATATACAACATCAACCGCTTCGCCGCCCCGGAGGACGCCCACGCGGCCGACCCGCCCGGCGGCTTCTTCGCGATGAGCCCCGGCGACAGAAAAATCCTGGATGCCGCGCGCGTACTGTGGCCGCCCAAGGCCGCCGCGCTGAACGCGCCGGCGCCGGCCTTCGAAGCGCCCGGCCCCGCCGCCGCGGCCGCGGATGAGATGAAGCCGCTGTTCGCTTGGCTCGGGGCCTGGGCCGAAGAGGGGAAGGCCCCGTACGATTTCTTCACGGCCCTTGCGCAGGATCAGAATTACCTGCCCGAAGCCGCCGCCGCGCCGCCTTTGTTGTACAGGCTGCTGCGCGTCAGCTGTCTGCGCGAATTTACGGACGCCGCCGTCGCTTTGCTGTTTTATCAAAAGAAACTCGGCGATCTGGAGCATCTGGAACCGATTTTAACCGGTTTCAGCCAATTTGACGCGGACGGCCTGCCGATACCGCCGGACGAGCCGCAGACCGCCTCGCTAATACGCGGATTCGGCGTCAAAAACGGCGCGGTGCTGTATAACGGCGTGAGCGTAAAGGAACTCGCGGATTTGAATGAGTTTGTGTCGGCGATGCGAACGCTGGCGTCCGAGCCCGATGGGGCGCTCACCGCCGAGCGGCTGGAGCGGCATTTCCGCCAGATACTGGACGCGGCTTCGCACCGCCTGGACGCGTGGATAACGTCGTTCGCCGCGCGCCGCCTGGACGATATGCGCGGCGGCGGGGAGGACGGCACGTTCATCGGCGGCTACGCGTGGGTGGAAGACCTGCGGCCGCTTGCCGCCGGCGCGGACAGCGACGGCTACATACACGCCCCCTCCCTGCACCAGGCCCTGACGGCCGGCGTACTGCGCAGCGCCTACCTCGCGCACGCGGACGACCAGACAAACGCCTGCTCCATCGAGCTCCCGTCGCGCCGCGTGCGGGCGGCGCAATGGCTGTTGGAGGGCATGCGCGGCGGGCAGACGCTGTCCGGCCTCGGCGGCTATCTGTTCGAACGCGCCCTGCACGAGGCGCAGGCCGACGAATATATAGACGATTTCCGCAAGCTGGCCGGCCTTAAGCTGGCGGTCGTCGGCGGCGACGGCCAGACCGCGCAGGCGGAGGCGAACACCGTGGACGCGGTGCTGCTGCGCGAGATGTGGCTTAACAATGAATTGAACGATCTGATAAAACAAAATCCCGATAAAATCACCCCCGCCCTGGAAGCCATGGCCGACGCGCTGGATTCCGCGGCGGACTGCCTTGTCGCCGAGAGCGTGCACAGCACGGTCAGCGGCGGCACGGCGCGGGCCGCGGCCATCCTGGATATGATGGCGGCCGGCGAGGGCAATATCCCCGAGCTGGAGTTCCTTAGAACGGCGCGCAGTGGGCATAACATCACGCACCGCCTGGTCATGCTGGCCGAACAGGGCGGGCGCAGGGACGCCTTTTCCGCCTGCTCCCGCGCGCGTGCGGCGGCCGCGCCGCGCCTGAACCGGCTCGCGGCGGGCCTGATGCCCGCGCCGGAAAGGGTCAGATGCGCCGTAATACTCAAACCGGGCGCGTCAGACGCTGTCCGCGTCAGCCTGACGCTGAGCGATTGCGGACTCTGCGCGCTGGATTATGTTTACGAAACGGCGCGCGGCTGTGACGACGCGCCCCCCTTGATACGAATGGCCGTCATTGAGGCGGCGTGCGGCCTGCGCGGCGCGCCGTTCGACCCGGAGGCGGAGCTGGACTGCGCCCGTGGCGCGGACTGGCTCCCCGGGGATTTGACATTGCCGGCGTTCCTGCAGCTCTGCGATTCCATCCGGCAGATGTTCGGCAGGGCGCGCGCGCTGTCCCCGGCGGACCTCGCGCCGCCTTACGCGGGCGGCGCGGCGGTGGAAGACGCTGATTTGGCGGCCGCGGCGGCCGGGGCCGAAAGCCTCCTGGCGGAGCTCGCGGCGGGGCCGCTGACGTTTGACGGCCTGCGCGCGGCCGCGGCCCTGGGCATCGGCGAGGCGGCCTCCGCGGTGTTCGGCGCGGATCAGGCGCTCGCGGACGCGGCGGCGTTTCAGGTGAAGAAGCGGCTGGACGCGGTGAGATCATGCGAAACAAATCCGCCGGGGGATACCGGCCGGGATAATATCAACAAGCTCAAGGCCGCTTTCGGTGGCGATTTTCTGATTATGCCGCCGTTTGCCGCCGGGCAGGCGGGCAGTGCCGGCCTAGCGGCGCTGGCCGGGGACAGCCTGGCCCCGGCGGGCGATATCCGCCGTTTTGTGGCCGCGATGTCAAAGGTGCGTCCTGCCGTCTCGCTGTTACAGCGTTATTCGCTGCTCGCGGCCGCCTTTAGGGTAGACGCCCGCGCGCCGCGCGCCGCGCAGCTGCCCGCGGCCGCTGGCGAGCCGTGGGTCGGCCAGGCCATAAACGGTTTTGAGCTTAAAAATCCGTATCTGAGTTTCGTGTTTTGGGGCGGCCGCCCCGAAGCCGACGCCGGGGCCGAAATCGCCGGGCTGGTGCTGGACGAATGGAACGAGACGATACCCGACGTCACGCAGATGACGGGGATCGCGTTCCACTGCGAAAGCCCCGGCGCGGAGCCGCCCCAAGCGGTGCTGCTCGCGGTGCCGCCGCGCGTGACGGACACCGAATGGGCCGCGGAGACGGTGGAGCGGATTCTGTTTGAAACGCTGGATTTGGCGAAAATTAGGGCGGTGGGTCGCCGCGAACTGGCGAAGAACCTTTCGGCGGAGCTGCTCCCGGCGGTTTACGTGGCCAGGGGTTAGTGCCGCGTAATATCTAAAACTTTACACTTTGCCTGCGCAAAGAACAGCACCTTTACATGCGTGAACTGGATTGCTTCGGGCATATACGAGCATGGGCTGGAAGTCATTTGCCCTCGCAATGACGCAGCTGCAAGCAGCCATATGCCTTCCAGCCGTCATTGCGAGCCCAATTGCGCTTCGTATGCTGATACGTATACGGGCGAAGCAATCCAGCGGGATTTGTAAAGATTTAGATAATACATTGTATTATAAACTTACGCCGCTTCAACGTAAAAAACAGGTTATTATATCAACCGAGAGGTGCTCTAATGAAACCGACAATCACAAGCTGGGCGAGAATCGCGCCGAACCCGCTGGGGGACGACCTCCAGCCCACGCTGCAGGGCCGCGTGTACGACCCGGCGTGGATGCTTGCCAGGCAGTGGCAGGTGGGCGAGTTCGCCGGGCAGGACGCGGGCTCGCCCGTCAATGTCAATGTCGGCGTCCGGGGGATGCCGATATCGGGCTTCAGCGCGGGCGTGGGCGCGCCCGTACCCGCCGGGGGCCTGCCCTTGAACTTTCTGGCCGGTTCGGAACCCCGTGGCGCGCGCCTTTTGATCGAGGCGGCCGAGGCCGGGGCGGAGCTTCTGAATATCCTGCGCGAACACGGCATCGGCGGCGATCTGGCCGGCGGGCTGATAGCGCGGTTTCCGCTCGCGGCGGGCGACGCCCCCGGTTTACTGGCCATGCTTTCCCCCGGCGCGGGGGAGGGCCTGGGCCTGCCGGACCCGTTCACGCCGTGCGCGGACGGGTGGACGCTGGAAGAACTGCTGATAAATACCGCGCGGGCCGGCTTCCCGGACGCCAGGCTGGGCCTGAAACCCGAATACGCCGCCGCCTTTACGGAGGCGGCCGCCGAATGGACGGCCTGGGCGGGCGCGCTCTGGCCCGAAAACGCGGCGGGCTGTTCCTGGCGCGACGAGTATCTGGAGCACAGCTTCACGCTGGACGCGAAGGACGCGGACGGCAATACGGTTTCAATGGCCGGCGGGCATTGGAACGGCGCGTCTCTGGATTGGTACAGCGTGGATATGCTGGACGCGCCCGGCCGCAGGCCCGCTGCCGCCCGCGTCCCCGCGCGGCCGCTTAAGGGCCTTGACGGGAATTTTACCGCGCATCACAGCGGAATGCCGACGCCGCTAACCTACGCCGGTATGCCGAACGCCCGCTGGTGGGAATTTGAGGATTCGAAGGTCAATTTCATGCAGATAAGCGCGGAGGAAAGCGACCTGGCCCGCCTGCTGGTCGTTGAGTTCGCCCTGGCCAACGGAAACGACTGGTACCTCGTGCCGATGCGCCTGCCGGTCGGCGCTTTATACACCGTGACCGATTTCACCGTGACCAATACCTTCGGCGAAATCAGGCGAATCAGCCCGGTCGGCGATAAAAAGGAGCTGGATTGGTCGCTGTTCCGCCAAAGTTATGCCTCCGACAGCGCCAGGCTGTATGACGGCCTGCTGCTGTTCCCCACGGACTGCGTGCAGGAATCCGCCGCGATAGAGCAGGTGCGGTTCTTCCGGGATGAGACGGCCAACGTGGCCTGGGCCATGGAAGCCGCCGTCGAGGGGCCGGACGGGCGCGCCGTTGACAGACAGCGGCAGGCCGCCCGCGCCGCCGCCCGCCCGTGGGACCCCAACGCCGAGCTCAAGGATTCATATGAATACGAACTGGTCAGCGATATCCCCGCCAACCTGTTCCCGCTGGTCCCGAACCTACAGCATATGTATCAGATGCTGCTGATGGACCCGGATATAGAACCGCTCGGGCGGATTCTGCGCGCGCAGGGCCCGGCCGGGGAGGGCCAGTGGCTCTCGTTCTGGCAGCAGGAAATCCCGCGGGAGGGCAGCGAGGTGCTGCGGCGCTTTCGCCTGTCGCGCGGCGCCGACGGCAGGATTTTGCTTTGGCGCGGGCGGCAGAAGCGCGCCGGCCGCGGCGAGGGCGCGAGCGGGCTGACGTATGACAGCGCCAAATAGACATTCTATCGCAAAACCCGAGGTGATTACTATTGGATAATCTGCGATTAAGCCTGGAAGGCTTGACCGTTGACAGACTGAAAGATCTGATGCAGGTCACAAAAATTAAGACAAGCCTGTACAGAAAGTCGGAACTCGTTGACATATTGTATAAATTCTACTCCAATCCCGAGTCTCCGGCTTATTTGTATAAACAGCTTAACGCCTACGAGCGCGAGCTGATGACATGCATCGTTCAAAGCAAATACCGCCCGATTGACGCCGATATCGCCGATATCGCCAAGGCGCACAAAATCGAGCCGGAGAAGTGGTCATACGGCAGCGGCTATAACTGGAAATATGTCCGTAAAGGCTCGCCGCTGAACGGCTTTTTCGTCGACGGCGCAGTTCCGCCGCTGTTCAAGGCTTATCTGGAAAAGGTGACGCCGCCGTATGTCCGGCGGTTTTTGCCCTGCGAAATCATGGGGAACCTTGAGGATTACGGTGAAATATCAGGGCGCGAGGCCCGATACAGGGATTTCGATATGCTGTTGAGCTTCGTCAACAATAACAACGCTGCCGTCACTAAGGCCGGCGGCTATATCGGCAAAGCGGCGCTGATCAAGTTTCACAAAACCGTCGGTTATGACGACTTATTCAGGGGCGAAGCCAATTCCATTGAGGAAATCCGCAACGCGGGCGAAACAAGCGTCAGTTTTGGGATGACACAGCTTTTGAGATGCGCTAAAGTCCTTGATATTGTTAAGGATAAATTTGTGCCGGGCGATAACGCGGCAAAGTACGCGGGCCTTTCAATGCCCGCCAAAGCCCGGTTCTTATACGAGGCGTATATCAGGCACGGCGGCGGCATAATCGACGAATGCGCCCGCATCTTCGCCGCGAAACTAAAGTTTTCCAGAAGCGTTTACAACCTCTCCGGGGCGCGCCGCGTTATCGTGTCTTATTTAAAAGAATGCCCGGTGAATGAATGGATCGATTTCAAGCAGTTATCCAAAGAATTGCGCAAAGCCGAAAAAGACCTGTTTGAGGCCGTCGGCAGCGTCCTGATCCGGGACGATTATTACAATTCATATTATGACAGCCCCGGCTGGGATGATTTCGAGCACTGCGCCGTCAGCGTCGTGCTTCTGGAGTATCTGGCGACGCTGGGGGCGGTGGATGTATTGGCCAGGGTTACATCGCACAGCGATTATGACTATGGCAGCGAGGGATACGAAGTCTCCTATTTCCGCGTGACGGACCTGGGGGCGTATCTGTTTGGAATCACCGAAACTTACGAACCAAAAGACAGCGTTTCCGTTTCCGAAGGTCAAAAAGGCTTCATCGTTCAGCCAAATTTCGATGTCGTAATCCCAAACGGCAATGACAGGATGAAACACGAGCTGTTTTTTGACCGGTTCGCCGAAAAAACCGTCAACGACGAAGCGGTCAGCGTGTACAAGCTGGATTTTTACGGTATGGCAAGGGCGCTGAACATCGGGCTTTATATTCGGGAAATCGGCGATTACTGCGAGGCGTTCTCAAGCCAGCCGGTGCCGGATAACGTGAAAACCGCGTTTTCGGAATGGGAAAACCAGAGCGGCCGGATCCGCGTACGAACCGTCTCGGTCATTGAAGCCGACGACCCCGTGCTGCTTGAGGAGCTGAAAAATTACAGGGGCATGACAACAGTATCGGAGGGGCGGATATCCCCCGTCATCATTCTCCAGCCAAACGCGGAGAAGAAGGCGAAGACCCTGATAGAAAAAAACGGGCGGTTCTGCGTTCTCGGAGGCTGAATCAGAACGGCCAGCCGGGCAGCCACCTGGCAAACCAGGCCGAATACCAGTCAGGCGTTTGTATGCCCGCCGCGGGCGGCAGCAGCAGGAAAAAGAGAAATACGGACGCCCCCGTGAACGCGTACACCCAGCGCCTGTGTTCCGGGCGGCGCTCCAAAATCTTTGTGAATATATAGCATATCGCAAGCGTCAGAAAGACTACCGAAGGAAAATAATGGTAGGCGAAGGCGGTGCGCGGAATCAATATCCAGGGCACAAGCTGAGCCAGGTAGCCAACAACAATGACATAGGCCACTTTTACTCTTTTGCGGAACGCGTCATACAGCGCTATAGATACCGCCGCCAGGCCGCCGATTGTTACCAACGGGTTGGTGAAAGCGGCGATCAGCGTCCGGCTGGCGTCATGGAACCTGCTGTAATATAAAATGGGCCGGATATCAAACAGCCAATCCCACCAATGGGAGGAAAACCGGTTGGTGGCGTTAGCCATTGTGCTCCCGTGGTAAGTCAGCATGTACGACTGATTGCTCCACATGTCCCGGAGCAGCCCGCCCGCCGTAAACGGCTGGCCGCCGGCGGTGGTATAGGGTATGTAACTCAGCAGATAGATGATAAACGGGATAACGATAAAAAACCCGGCCGACGCCGCTAAAGTCCGCCATAAAAACGTTTGATACTCCTTTTTCCGGCCCGCGGCGGCCTGATATGCGCCGCGCCCGACGAGGCAGGTTATGTACAGCGCCGCGAGCCCAAGACCGGCGAAAACGGCCGTCCACTTTGAGGCCACGCCCAGCCCGAAGGACAGCCCGCACAGAAAAAGCGCCGGCAGGGTCTTGACAAATGGCGTTTCATACCCGGATAAGACATACCGATACATAAACAGATACATGGCTATGATGAAAAACACAACGTATGTGTCGATTGTGGCCAGATGCGTCTGCGTGAAATGCATGTTCTCAAACGCGAACATTACAGCCCCGCATACCGCAACGGCCGTATTGTCAAAAAGATTCTTGATCAGTATATAGAGCAGCGGCACCATCAGCACGCCGAACAGGATGCCCGCGAAACGCCAGCCGAAAGGCGTCATTCCGAACAGGCCGATGCCCGCCGAGATGATTTCCTTGCCCAGCGGCGGGTGCGTTATCTCGCTTGGCGGGAGGTTTCTGACGAAATCGTAGGCGGCTCTGGCATGATAAAATTCATCGAACAACATACCATTGTTGTTATCGGAGATTGTGCCCGCGGCTGTCTCGACGCTGCTGAACCGGCTGTACATCGCGTTGTTGCTGAGGTTGGGCAGGGGCGGCGCCAGGCGCTGTTCATCGAACAGGGCGGCGTATTCGGGATACTTCGCCGCCAAAGGCGCGGCGTCCAACAGCGCGCGCTCGTTGTTATCATCGAGTATGTACAGCGCCAGTTCGCCCAGTTCCGTGCCGTCCGCGTCGTTCCTGCTGTCAGCGCTGTCCACGCCCGGGCCAAAGGTCATGCGGATGAAACGGGTGGAAAGGGTGTCGGCTTCTTTCAAAAAAGGCATTTTCCATCGGAATACTTCCCAGTAGTACTGCGAAAAGTTCGGCTGCAAACGCCAGCTCCGCCCATCGGCCGACAGTTCAAGCGTTATATCATTATTCCCCACGCCGGTGTAAAGCAAAATGTTGTCCAGATGCACTTCCTTGCCGATATCCAGCGTCAGGGAAGGCTGATTGTCGGGCACGCGCCAAAAAGTCTGCGGCGCTTTGGTATCGCCCGCAAAGGAGAAGGCCAAAACCCCATAAATGACAGTGATTGCAAGGGCAAAAAGCCAGTCCCGCTTGTTCATGCGGCCCAGCGGGCGCTGGGTAAGCGCCTGTCCGGTGATACGCTTGCTGATCCGTTTGTTGATTCGTTTGTTTTTTAGCTTCCCCGCGCCGGGAGGGGGCGCCATATCCGTTTTGTATATTCCATAAAAGAACGCGGCGAACATTATAAGAGCCGCGGGCCAGATCAGCGCCGGCCCGTTAAAGTTATCCATGATTCCAGCATCCTTTATCAAAAAGTGGCCTTTTCATCATAATATTATTGTAGCATTTTTGCTTATTTACGTCAACGCCGCTAATCAAAATAACATTTCAAGGAGGTAGGGTTATGTTTGAAAAATCAGCCGCGCCCGCCTATCCCGGCATTGTGGAGTATACACAGCCGGGCGGCAATGTAATCAGGATGCGCCGGTACGGCGACGAACGGCGGAATTTCGCCGTTGTGCTGCACG
>JGI20166J26741_12125584_pt1 | contig 18518 bp, 8 predicted proteins | sample TergutCu122P5_FD_26741 | JGI IMG/M metagenome (IMG submission 26741)
TGTGATTAATTGCTACTCTACAGGTACGGTCAGCGGCGCAGGCTATTTGGTTGGGGGCGTGACCGGAATTGTTACAAGCAGTGACGGCATCGCTGGTTTTCCCGCCGCCGGCGGTAAATTGACTAACTGTTACGCCACCGGCGCGGTTAGTGGCGGAGATGGTGTTGGTGGGGTGGCAGGCGCTGTGGGTAGCACGGGCAGCTATATTAACAGCTTGCAAAACTGTGCCGCGTTAAACCCAACGGTGACTTGGCTTGGTGTTCCAGGTGATTCCGATCCGCCATCAATCGGGCGCGTGGTTGGAGCCAATGTTAACGATAACGCTACCCTGTCGAACAACGTGGCTTTTAGCGGCATGACTAGCAGTGGCGCGTCCTTCCCGACGCCGGCTGCAACATATAATGTGGCCGATAACCTGAATGGCGCGGATATAACAGCGGCTGCTATTAATGCCGACGGCACTATTGGCAACCGCTTTATCACTTCTTCCGGGTGGACGACGGCAGCCGGCCAACTGCCCGGCTTGTTGGGACAAACGGTCAACATGCCAACCCATCTGCGTTCCGGCGCCATCACCCCTAGCCCCGGCCCAGGCACCGGCGGCGGTGGTGGCGGAGGAGGCGGCAGCTCCAAGTACAAGGTAACCTTTGTCACCAATGGCGGCAGCACCATTAGCAGCCAGAGCGTGGCAAACAACGGCAAAGTAACCAAACCTGCCGACCCGACCAAAGACGGATTTACCTTTGCGGGCTGGTACAGCGATAAAGAATTAACTGTGGCTTATGATTTTACCAAAGGGATCACCGGCGCTACCACTATTTACGCTAAGTGGACGGCAGGCGCGCCAATGCCCCCCGTGCTCACGCCGGCGCAGACGCCGACCACAAATCCAAATTCAGCTCCAACACCGGGTCAGCCGTCGAGCGGCTGGCAGAATCCCTTTAATGATGTCAAGTCAACCGACTGGTTTTATGGCGATGTGGAATATGCTGTGGCGAACGGTATTTTCAACGGCGCTGGCGCGACCACCTTCAGCCCCAACAGTTCCGTGACCCGGGCCATGTTTGTAACAGTGCTGTGGCGTGCGGCAGACAGCCCTACTGTAAGCGGCGGCAGCCAATTCACCGATGTAAAACAAGACGCTTATTACGCTCAGGCGGTCAAGTGGGCGGCGGCCAACAATATTGTCAAAGGGATCAGTAACAGTCAGTTTGCTCCCAACGGCTTAGTGACCAGGGAGCAAATGGCGGCGCTCCTCTACCGTTACCAACAGTTCAGCGGTCAAGTAGTGCCCGGCGCCGGAACAGCCAAAGAGTTTGCCGACCAGAGCAAAATCAGCGGTTATGCAAAAGACCCTGTAAACACACTGGTCAAGCATGGTATTTTAAGCGGTAAGCCCAACAATCTCTTTGAGCCGCAAGGCACAGCCACCCGGGCGGAAGTAGCATCTATGCTGCACCGGTTTATGGTGGCAGCGCAATAACGGTAAACGGCAGAAGTAAACGACGGCAATAAACGGCAGTAAGTGAAACAGCAGTAGCAAGCGGCAGTAAACCGCGGCAAACAGCAGTGAGCGGCAAAGATCGGCAGCAAACGTCAGTAAAACAGACCGGTAGTTGCCGGCTGACCTACTTGGGGTGAGCGGCAACTGCCGGTTTTTTTGCTTCTCAAAGTGGAATAGGTTGACAGAACAAAATCAATTATCTGCATAATAAGTGTTTTATAAGCAGATAATGGCTATTTACCCTTGTTATATGCATATAACATATCTACATACAAATAGATAATATATGCTTCTTGCAAAACACCTATTTTTTAAATAGTAAGCGTAGACAACGGTACAACATTGACTCTGTCTGGTCGCCGGTAGGCGAAACCATTGCCTGTGATTACGGTTAGTGCAGCCGGCGCTTTTGTTTTGCTCGTGTCAATTTTTGCGGCAAATTTCAATAGATTGGCCGCCGCTTCGTCAACCGCGCCGATACCGAGTTTTATTTCAAAAGCTCCCCATGTGCTGTCTGAATACTCTACGATGGTATCAATTTCTAACCCACGCGAATCGCGGTAATGGAACGTTTTGCCACCGTTAGCGTCGGCGTAAATCCTTATGTCCCTTATCGCAAGTGATTCAAACAACAGACCCAAATAATTCAGATCGGCCGTTATTTTATCAATGGACAGGCCAAGCGCGCCGATTGCCATTGACGGATCGGCAAAGTGACGTTTTGGCGATTTGCGGAGCATATCGGACGAGCGGATGTGGGTGTTCCAGGCAGGGAGATTCTCAACCGCCATCAGCCGTTCAAGCGCGGATAGATACTCGGCGGTTGTTTCATCATCTAAGTCGCCGTTGTTTCCCCCGATGTCTTTAGCGAGTGTGGTGATGGTTACTTCAGTAGAGATATTTCTTGCCAGTGATTGTAAAAGCCGCATTACTTTATAAGGATCGCGTCGTCTGTTCGATACCCTGCTCAGATCTACTTCGGCGATTAACGACATATAATCTCTGACAAAGTGTAGTCCTTCAGATGCTCCTTCACCTATCAGTCCAGGCCAACCGCCCAGCGTTATCTTTTCCGCAAGATCGTTAATGCTGAACGATACAGATTCGGAGGTGGGCGCGTTGCCATTCATCAGGGCGGCGAGGCTCACCTCGCCGGTTGACCAGCCTTTTTCGAATAAGGACATCGGGCGCATTTTAATCACTGAGAATCTGCCGGCGCCGGAGTGTCGCCTGACGTCATCATCCGGTGTGGCGGATCCCGTGAGGATGAATTGTCCCTTCCGCTTGCGTTCGTCTACCTCTCGCCGTACATAGTTCCATATCTGAGGGTATTGCTGCCACTCGTCTAATAAGCGCGGAGCTTTTCCTGCCAGCACTGTCTTGGGGTCGATTTCCATTTTTATACGAACCTGTTCGTCAGCATCAAACCTTACTATACTTGCGGATTTTTGCTTTGCCGTTTCTGTTTTGCCACAGCCTTTCGTTCCTTCAATGAGAACGGCGCCGGAGCTTTGCAAACGCTCGGCAAGGAGCTTGTCGGTGAATCTTTTTAAGTACTCCATAGGATTCGCCTCTCAATCATTGTATAAAATACCATATTATAGAATACTATAATATCCGCTAAAAAGCAAGTATAATATCCGCTAAAATAGTAATCAAGTTTCTTCATTAAAACGAAACAGCAGTTGCCGGCTGACCCATTTAGGGTCAGCGGCAACTGCTGGTTTATTACTTCTCAAATTAGGCGATGAGCGATGCAACCGATGCAACCGTTACGACTATGGTTTTAAGGCTGATAGCCCGGCCGTTCCAAGGCCTTCCAGTCGGGATCGGACAGCATCTTGGTCCAGTGCTCGTTTACACCGTCGTTATTCCTGGTGTAATCATGGGAGTTGGTCGCTTCCTGCACATCATAGTAGTACCAGGCTCCCACATTGCTGTTATCCGTCCACTTATGCATGTCAGTCAGCAGGTCGTCCACACTGTTGACGTGCCGGTTCAGCACCCGGTTCACAATAGCCATGGCTTCGGCCCGGGTGATGTTCTGGTTCGGCCGGAAAGTCCCGTCGGGATAACCGGTGATCCAGCCCAGCTGAGCCGCCCGGACGATCTCGTTAGCCGCCCAATGGCCGTTAATATCGCTGAAGCTGGCCGAACCGGCCGGCTTTTCGGTAGCAAAGCGGGAGGCCATGGCGGCAAATTCGGCCCGGGTAATGTTGGCGTCGGGACGGAATGTACCGTTCGGGTAGCCTTTGGCCACGCCGGCGTTGGACAGAGTCGACACCGCGTTATTGAACCATTTACCCGCCGTTACGTCGCTGTAGTCATTGCTGGTTTGCCACAGGCTCTTCCGGCTGTCGTCGGTGAGCAGGCGGAAGAAGATGGTGGCCACTTCCGCTCTGGTAATGTCGCCTGCCGGGTGAACTGTGCTGTCCGGATAGCCAATGATATAAGCGAAATGGTTTTCCGTATCCAAGGCCAAAGGCTTATTGGCCGCCCATACGGCATATAAAGTTACGTTCTTGCCGGGCATGGTAAAGGTTTCTCCGGCCTTGTAGACTACTTGGCCGCCCGGGCTGTCGCTCCAACCGATAAATACTTTGCCGTCAGGGGCGGTAAAGCTGCTGTCGGGCACGGTTACGGCAGCGCCGTTGTTTTTCTTGCCGTCTACTACGGCTGCTTCTTTTGTGCCGTTATTGGCGTTGTAAGTTACGGTATAAGTGGATGTGCCACCGCCGCCTCCACCGCCTCCACCGCCAGTGTTGCCGGACTGTTGATAGGCAAAGTTGTTGTTTGGCGCATTAGCGGTTACGTTAGTCAGTGTGATACTGGGCGGAGTTGTGTAACCGCTGACCACCGGCGGAGACAATTGCACCGACGCGCCTTTGGGTACGGTTAAACTGTAGTAGCCGCTGTTGTCGGTCCGGGCTATTGCGGTGCTTCCGCCATTAACGGTATAGCTAATGTTTCTGCCGCTGTTGGTATTTAGACCGCTTACGAAGCCGCTGACCGTATAAGTTACGATTGCCGGCTGAACCGGCGCGCTGACTGTGATTGGCGCCTGACCTTGCTCCGCTTGAGTGGCTTTAATAGTTTGGCCCGCGGTTAAGGTTATATTTGCGGGCACATTAACGGCCCAGGTTCCGTCCCCGTATACATCCGCTGTTACGGTGGAGTCGTCCGGGAAGGTGATGGTCATTGTCGCACCCGGCACGCAGGCGCCGGTGAGCTTCGTGTCGCCCGCCGTTACCACGTTGATTGTCGGCGACGAGGGCAGAGCCGGTACGGTCGCAGTGGCCGGCGCGCTGGTTTGGCCGTTAACAGTTTGCGCGGCGGAAATTCTGTCGCCGCCATTTAAAGCCGGCACAATGGCTATCCAGATACCGTCGCCATTATTCTCCGCCGGGTAGTTGACGCCGTTCACGCTTACGGTGACAGCCGTAGCGTTCGGGTCAACAGCACTGACGGTGACTGTTGTGTCGCCGGCGGTTACTGTGTTGATTGCCGGTGACGCTGGTGTGACTGGCGCCGCGCCGGATACAGTTGCGTTGGCCGGAGCGCTCGGAGCCATACCGGTTATAGTCTGGGTCGCCGTTACTGTTTGACCGGCGGCCAAAGGCGCGGTGGCGGCCGGGATTGCCGCGGTCCAAACGCCGCCGTTCACAGTAGCCGTGGTGGTTGAACCATCCGGGAAGGTCACGGTTACTACCGTTCCGTTCGGAGCGGTACTGGTTCCGCTGACCGTCGTATCGCCAACCGACACCGGGTTAATTGACGGCGAGGCACTGGGCGTAAGCACTGTGGCTGTGGCCGGCCCGCTGGGTGCACGGTTGGGATCGGTTTCTGTAGCCATCACCACGCTGCCTTGATTCAGCGGCGCCGGTAAGGTAGCTGTCCAGGCGCCGTCACTGTTGACCGTGGCGGGAATCTGGCTGCCATCCGGTAAAGTTACCGTTACCGTGGACCCGTTGGTGCCGGTGTTGGCGTTCAGCCTGCCGCTGATCACAGTGCTGCCGGCTGTGGCAGTGTTGGGGTCGATTGTTGGCGGACCGCTGACTGAGCGTGCGTCGGTAGCGCCCACAGTGACGATCGTCGGATTGCTCGGAGTATGGTTGCCGGTCGGATCAGTCTGAACCGCTGTGAGCACTTCATGATCCGTGAGCGGAGCAGGCGCGGGTACAGTCCAGTTGCCGTAGCTGTCCACCGGCGCGGAGGCAATGCTGCCATCCGGGAAAACTACCGTTACGATGTCGCCTGGCGTACCGGCGCCGGACACGGTAGTGTCGCCGGCTGCGGTTGCGTTGACGTTGGGCTGGTCACAAGGGGTCTGCGCCGGAGTTTGCCCCACGGTTGCTGCCGTCGGACCGCCGGGCGGGTAGCTGTTGTTTGGATCTTGCTGGGTCGCGTTGATGATATCGGTTGCGGCCAGAGTTGTGCCCGCCGGAACGGGGGCGCTCCAAGTGCCGTCTGGGTTGACTGTGACGGTGGTCGGGCTGCTGCTGCCGTTGGGCCAGGTTACTGTAACGGTGTCGCCGGGGATCCCGGTGCCCGTCACATTGGCCGCGCCGGGGCTGACTGGGTTAATTGCCGGCGCCGCAGTCGTGTTTGGTACGGCTGGGTTGGGTACGGTTGCGCTGGCCGGCGGGCTGGTGTTGCCGCCCACTGTTTGCGTGGCGGAAACCGCATCGCCGCCAAGCAAGGCCGGCACAATGGCCGTCCAGGTACCGTCAGTGTTTCTCGTCGCCGGATAGTCGTTGCCGTTCACGGTTACCGTGACAGCCGTAGCATTCGGGTCTACGTCACTGACAGTGACTGATCTATCGCCGGCTGTTACCGGATTAATGGTTGGCGCTGCCGGGGCGCCCGGGCCGGTGGTCCGGCTATAGGCAAAGTTCCGGCCGGTAACGTTGGCGGTGACGCCATTGATGGTGTAGCTGGTTGGAGTGACCGTGTAACCGGCTACGTTCGGCGGGGTTAACACCACGGTTAAATTCGCGTCGTCCTGTAAGCCGGTGATGCTGTACTCGCCGGTGGTCGGGTTAACTTGCGCATTCTGCCCCGTCCCGCCGTTGAAGGTATAGCGCACTGTAAAGGCGGCGTAAGAGGGCAGGCCGGTCAAGACGCCGGATATTGTGCGCGTTAAGGGAGCAACCGTTGTTTCAACCGGAGCGCTCGGAGCCATTCCGGTTACGGTTTGAGTCGCCGTCACAAGATCATTAATCTGCAAAGGCGTGGTTGTGGCTGGTATGGTCGCGGTCCAGGTTCCGCCGCTTACTGTTGCCGTCGCTGTCGTATGGTCCGGGAAGGTCACGGTTACTACCGTGCCGTCCGGGGCGGTACTGGTTCCGCTGACCGTCGTCTCGCTAACCATCACCGTGTTAATAGACGGCGGGGGACTGGTCTCAAGCACTGTGGCCCTGGCCTGTCCGCTGGGGGCGCTGCCCGGCACGGTTTGGGTCGCCACAACCTGGCTGCCAACGGGCAGAGGGGCAGGCGGCGTTGCGGTCCAGCTGCCATTGCTGTCAACGGTTATGGGGTTGCTGTGGCTGCCGTCCGGCCAGGTGACCGTCACGGTTGCCCCGGATATGCCGGTACCGCTGACGCTTGACGCCGGTCCTGATATCGGTGTAGTAATTACCGGCGGAGCACTGATTGTGTTGGCAGTGGTCACACCCACGGTTGCGATTACCGGGTTGCTGGGACTGTGGGTACCGCTGGGATCAGTCTGCACCGCTGTGATCACTTCATACGGTGTGAGCGGCGCCGGCGCGGGAACGCTCCAGTTGCCATGGCTGTCCACCGGCACGGAGACGGCGCTGCCATCGGGGAAAGATACCGTCACCATGTCCCCGGCCGTTCCGGTGCCGGACACGGTGGTATCGCCGGCAGCTGGCGGGGTTATGGCAGGCGGATCACAAGGGGTTTGCGTCGGGGCCTGGCCAACAGTTGCTGAAGCCGGTCCGCTGGGCGGGTGATAACCGCTGGGATCTTGCTGGGTCGCCCTGAGCACATCGTTTGCGGTCAGAGTTGTGCCTGCCGGAACGAGGGCGCTCCAGGAGCCGTCCGGGTTGACTGTGGCCGTTGTAGTGCTGCCGTTCGGCCAGGTCACGGTGATGGTGTCGCCGGGAATCCCTGTGCCGGTCACATTGGCTGCGCCGGGACTGACCGGGTTAATCGCCGGAGGCGCAGTAGCGCTGGGTCCTGCAATTCCTGTGGCCGGAACGCTGGCTGAGCTGTGGGGATCTGTTTCCGTAGCCGTAACCACACTGTCTGCCGCCAAAGGTGCAGGTAAAGTAGCGGTCCAGGTACGATCGCTGTTCACCGTGGCGGGAACCTGGCTGCCATTGGGCAAAGTAACCATTACCGTAGAGCCGGTGACGCCGGTAGTGGCGTTCAGTCTGCCGCTGATGGTGGTGGCGCCCGCTGTAATCGGGTCGATTGTTGGCGGACCGCTGTTGGCATTGGCATTAGTAGCCTGAGTGCCCACTTGCGCGAAAGCCGGAGCACTGGGGCTGGCCGCGCCTGTGGGGTCAGTCTGCACCGCCGGGAGCACGGTATTGACTGTCAGGGTTACCGTGGCGGGAACAGGAACACTCCAGGCGCCGTTAGCGGCCACTAGCGCCGAAACGGTGCTGCCATTGGGGAAAGTTACCGTGACAACGTCCCCCGGCACACCCCTGCCGTACACGGTGGTGGCGCCGATACCGGGCGTGTTGATCACCGGCTGAGGACATTGGGCCTGGGCGCCGTCGACAATTGCTGCAGTCGGGCCGCTGGCCGGATAAGTCTGGTGCGGATCCTGCTGGGTCGCGCTAAGGGGATCGCCTGCAGCCAGAGAGGTGCCGGCTGGCACTGGCGCGCTCCAGGTACCGTTGGGGTTGACCGTAGCCGTGAGAGTTCCGCCGCTGGGCAAGGTCAGGGTGACGATATCGCCGGGGATACCGGTACCAGTTACGTTGAGCGCATCGGCTCTGACCGGGTTAATGGTCGGCGGCGTGGCCACGTAAGGACCTGTACCGGCTGTGGCCGGAATGCTGGGTGAGCTGTTGAGATCTGTTTCGGTAGCTAAAATTACGCTGCCTGCCGGCAGGGCCGTAGGCGAGAGAGCCATCCAGGTATTGTCGCTGTTTACCGTAGCGGGAACTGAGACGCCGTTTGGCAAAGTCACCGTTACAGTGGAACCGGGACCTCCGGTAGTAGCGTTCAGGGTACCCCTGATCACGACGCTGCCGGTGGCCGGAGTATTGATTACCGGTGGGCCGCTGTTTGTGGCTAGCGTACCATCCACAGTAGCGATAGCCGGGGCGCTGGGGCTGTTGGCGCCGCTGGGGTCGGTTTGCACCGCCGAGACGGTGTCGTTGGCCGCCAGGGTAACCGTAGCGGGAACGGGAACGCTCCACGTGTTATCGGGGCCTACTGTGGCCGAGCCGGTGCTGCCGTCCGGGAAAGTCACCGTCACGGTGTCGCCTGGCGTACCGGTACCGGTTACGGTGGTATCTCCGGCACTGGGCGCGTCGATCACCGGTTGGGCACATTGGGTCGGCGGGCTGCCCACAATGGCGGTAGTCGGGCTGCTGGGCGGAGAGTTACCGCTGGGATCGCTCAGATTTTGCTGAATGGCTTTAATTTGATTGCCCGTGGCCAGGGTAACGCCGGCCGGAACCAGCGCGCTCCAGGCGCCGGTCGGGTTGACCAGGGCCGTGGTAGTGGTGCCGTTGGGCCAGGTGATCGTGACGGTGTCGCCGGGAATACCTGTACCCGTGATGTTGGCCGCGCCTGGATTGACCAGATTAATCGGCGGCGGCGGCGGGGTGTTGCTGGAAATAGTCGCCACATCGCTGATATTGCCCGCGTAGTCCACTGCGACCACATGGAAATAGAGACCGCCATTGTTCGGAGTCGCGAGGGGCACATTAACGCCGTCAGCCGGGGCGGTCGGCGGGTTAGCCGAAGCGTTGGGATTGGGCGTATCGGCAAGCATAGCCGGCTCGCCATTATCATAGGCCGCCTGGGCCCAAATAGGCGTTCCGCCGGCGTCGATCGGCACTATTGATGCGGCGGTGGGGGTGGGATTGTTGTCTTGGGTGATGTAATAGGCCCGTACCCCCGAGGTGCATTTCGTCTCTAAATCATTGGAATAATAAGTGTTGCCGGGACCAACTCCGGAGGTGGTGAAGCCAATCCCGGGGGTGGCGTTTCCGGCGTCAAGAGCCTTGATTTGGTAGTTATATATTGTACCGTCGTCAGTATCATTGGCGGTGATCTGGCCGACGCCGCTGACAAAAGCTGTCGGCACAATTGGCGCCACATTATCGGTGGCGGTAAAGTCATAGGCGCTGGTGCCCGATGTGGACTGAGCCAGATAAAACAATACGTTGGCAATGGTATGCTGCTCGTCAGGGGTAGACGCGCCGCTTGAGTGGCCGGTCTGGATCATGGCCGTGATGGTATCGGTGGTTGTGCCGTCCGCATTGTATAAAATATTGTTGTTAGTGGTTAGGTAAAAGTTGCTGGTGCCCATACCGGTATAAGCCGTGTTTGTTGTCTGCGGGTTGCCGGGCGCCAGTCCCGGATTAGTTGCCGCAGGACCAAGATAGGTCGTAAACGGCGTGCTGAACTGCATCCAGATTACACCATTCCCGGTGGCTGACGCTACCTGGCCTGTTGAATGGCACAATGGTACAGTCAAAGGCGAGACGGCCGGGATAACCCAGGGGTATTTTAGCAGGTAGCCGTTGTTGGAGGCTTGCACGACAGTGTTGCCTACAAACGGGGCGGCTGGACTGGTGGGGATGACAATGTCTACATAGTGCGCAAAGGTCGCGAAATTAGGTAGGGCAGCCCTAAGCGTATCATGCCCAAACACCACGCCGTGGCCGGAATCTAAAAACGCCTGTACGGCAGCGGCTGCCGCCGGGGATAAATCTTTGGCCGGGACTCCATTTGCATCCCAGCTCCCGAAGAAGAGATCATCATAAAGCCATTTGCCTCCGGGAGTACCGGTATCGGTCAAATAATGCCAGGGATCGGCATTAAACCCGCCTGCGATAGAGGACGGACCTTCACTACCCCAACCGAAACTGTCTATTCCCGCAATGGGAGCGTTGATTGCCACTGTATCCACGTGAATCTTACCGAGACCGCCCCCGTCTGTCTCCATCCAACTTTCGAGATTAGACGGGTTAAGCACCGGATAGGTCCCAACATTAGCGGCAGTGGTGCCGCCATAGCCGGCAGCGGCAACCCCATTGGTATAATATCCGTTGTCGCGCACGATATCCGGATAGATGTTCAACACGCCAATATCCTTTAAATACCCGGCTGAGATGGTATTATAGGTGGCGCTGGTGTTAGCGACATTATCCTGGAAGATCGTGTAGGTAAAGTTGCCGGAACCCAGTGGCGTTCCGCCTGCTTGCGCAGTGCTGGAGGGAGAATTCCAATCCAGCTTGATGTAGCCGGTCGGCTGCATGGTCACACTGCTTGCCGTCACCGTCATGCTTGCCGCGGCGGTAGTCGGGGCCGGCGGCGTTGGAGGCGTGCCGCCTCCGCCGGGAACTCTTCTGGCTAAAGCACCGGTTGGGAAAAGCAATGAAAAGATAAACGCAATGGTCATAACTCCGACGCCTATTTTGTGAGATCTTTTGGTTTTGAAAATTATTCTGCATCTCCTTTCTTAATCCGTATTTTACTTGTGTACTTGCCTTGTTTGAGCGCCACCTCCTTTAATAATGAAAAGTAATGAAATTGTGTCGAATACTTAAACGTGTCGAATGCGCAACTGAAGAAGATACATTATTTGGTTTATTTCGACAAAATAATTATAATATACAAATATATAATTGTTCAAGTATTTTACTGACTAAACTCTATAAGCATCGGCGTCTTAGTTACTGGTCACACGTTACTGCTTTCGCATCGAGCCGGCCAGTAAAATTACCGGACCACCCCTTCAAGGGGTGGTTTAAAAGATTGCCCCTATAAGGGGCTTGTTACTTACAACGCCTAAAGGCGTAAAAATGTGGCTTCGCAAGCCATATTCTTACTGTTAGCCCTTAAAAGGACATGGCCTACTGTTAGCCCCTAAAGGGGCTGCGCTACTTAGTTGTCCTCTATTCTGTCAGCATCCTCTTGTTCTTTTATATATTTCTGAATTTGTTCCTTATTTCTGCCAACGGTGTCAACATAATACCCAGTTGCCCAGAAATGCCTGTCGCCGCCTTTCTTTTTATACGCAGGATGCTTATCAAATATCATCAAAGCACTTTTACCCTTGAGGTAGCCCATAAAATAAGATACGCTCATTTTTGGCGGTATCTTTATGCATAAATGAATATGATCCTTGCTTACGCTCCCCTGCAATATCTCTACCCCTTTGTATCCACACAACTGCCTTATAATTTCTCGAATATCTTTGCGTAGTTCGCCATACATCACTTTTCTGCGGTACTTCGGAATAAACACTATGTGATAGATGCAATTCCACTTAGTATGTGATAAACTGTCCACGGGTGCCCTCCTCTGATTTTGACTTTGGCTTGCGAAACCTTTGTCATTTTATCAGAGAAGGGCTTTTTTATCATGGTCTTCGCTTCCGCTATTCTATTCGCCCGCGCATAGCGCGGGGCTTAATCTGGAGTTATTAACCGTGCGCTCATACTCTTCGAGAAATCGCTTACGGTTAATAACTTTACTGGCCTGGGATACGGGTACTAACAAACACAGGGTCTGACCAGTAACGCGTCTTAAAGGAGCCGTCCTGTTGCTGTCGAATATTATTAGCGTGAAAAATAACCGCTTAACCGGGCGCCAAAGCAGCCGCGTGGCGGGCTTTGCCGCCGGGCCGGCAGGGGCGGGCGCCGGGGAGGGATGGGGTGCCGGACTTTCGTTTTGCGCTGATTATTCCCACACTGAACGCCGGAGCAAATTTTGAGCTGCTGGCGCAGTCAATCAAAAAACAAACCGTGGCTCCCGGGCAGGTTATTGTGCTGGATTCCGCCTCCGACGACCATACGGCCGCCGTGGCCAGCAGCCACGGCTTTACTGTGCTGCCCATTAAGCGGGAGGATTTTAGCCACGGCGGTACCAGGCAACTGGGTGTGGATTATGCCGCCCGGGCCGAGGTGGTTGTCTTTTTAACCCAGGACGCTATTCTGGCCCATGAGGAGGCCCTGGCCAATATCCTGCATTGCTTTGCCGAGCCGGCTGTGGGCGCCGCTTACGGACGCCAGTTGCCTCATCAAAACGCCCGGCCGATCGGCGCCCACGCCCGGTTGTTTAATTATCCGCCCCAGAGCCGGATTAAAAAGCGGGCGGACGCCGCGGCGCTGGGCCTGAAAACGGCCTTCATCTCCAATTCCTTTGCCGCCTACCGGCAAACCGCTCTGGCAGCGGCCGGCGGTTTTCCCGCCCATGTGATTGCCAGTGAGGATACTTATGTGGCCGCCAAAATGCTGCTGGCCGGCTGGCATATTTATTACTGCGCCGAGGCTCTGGTCTACCATTCCCATGACTACAGTATCGGCCAGGAGTTTAGGCGTTACTTTGCCATCGGGAGTTTTCACGGCTCCGAGCCATGGATCCGGGCCGCCTTTGGGCAAGCGGAGGGCGAAGGCTTGCAATATGTGCTTTCCGAGTTTAAATATTTGTGGCGCCAGGGGGGAAAACTTTTAATTCCCCGCGCTTGCCTGCAAAATATGGGCAAGCTACTGGGCTACCGTTTGGGATGCCGGGAAAAAAATCTGCCTCTGTGGCTTAAGAACAAGATGAAAGAATAAAAGGTGCTGGCCAAAATAAGTCGAAAGTAAGTAAGTCAAAATAAAAGTAAAATATTACGGCAGGGGGTTTTGCGGTGCGTTTAACTAAGAAGCGGATTGCGGTGCTGGCCTTATTGCTGTCCGTCGGCGCGGTGCTCGGGTTTGCCGGTTTGGCCGGGGCGGACGGCAGCGCCGGTTCCGACAGTGACCCGCTGGTGACCAGGAGTTTTGTCGAACAGTATGTAAAGACTATGCTGGACCAAATAAAGCCCGCCGCACCGGCCGGCGGTTCCCTGGCCTGGAACGTGACCACCCTGGCGGCGGAGCAGGAATTTACCTGCCAGGCCGGGGCCGAGTTTATCGTCCGGAGCGGACGGGCGGTGGTGGTTGATCCTACCGGCGCCGGTATTCCGGATCTAACGGCTGGTAAAAACGTGACGGTGGGCCAAGTGGCGGAAAACAACCACCTGTTTACGGTGCCCCGGACGGACGGGCGGGGAATTAAAGCGGTTAAGCAGACCACCGTGATGTATCGGGGCAATTAATGTTTGCGGCGCTGTTAAATCTGTTAAATAAGGTTCGCCGGTATAAAAAGTATAAAAAAATTTTACTGGCTGCTCTGGTGCTCGCGGCGCTGCTGCTGTCTTTTGTGGCTTACGCCGTGTGGAACAGCGGGCCCCGTCCTTGCGCCCTTAATTCCACCCCGCTGCCGGAGATTAAGCAGCGTTATGATTTGGTAGTGGTGGGCGCCGAGCCGGAAGGGATTGCCGCGGCTGTGTCCGGCGCCCGCAGCGGCTTGTCGGTTTTATTGGTGGATACCGGGCCGGAGTTGGGCGGGCTGTTTACCCGCGGCTGGCTCAACAGCATTGATATGAATTACGGCCCGGATGGGAAAATCCTTAATCAAGGGTTCTTTCTGGAGTTTTATAAACGGACTATGGGCCATCCTTTTGATGTGAAGGGCAACACCTTTGACGTGGACGGGGCCAGCTGGACTTTTAACCGCTTGGTCAACGCGGAGAAACACCTGGACGTTTTGCCTGGGGTTGACTCTGTAGCGCCGCTGGTTGAAAAAACAGCCAACCGCCGGCAGGTGGCCGGGGTCAGGATCATGGCGGCCGGGCAGCAGCTTGCCGTCGCCGCGCCAGGCGGGGTTATTGACGCTACGCAGAGCGGGGACCTGGCGGCCCTGGCCGGAGTCACCTTCAGCGTGGGCCAGGCGGACATCGGCCGGCCGGACAACTGCATGGCTTCTACCCTGGTATTTAAAATAACAGGGGTGGGCAAGTCCGATTGGCGTAAGATTGTCCGCACCCTGTGGCTTGACGATGATAAATACAGCGGGGCCAATTTTCACAGCGCCTGGGGGTTCGGAGAAATAACCTCCCGTTACCGGCCCTCCAGCGACCGGCTGGTTTTGCGCGGTCTGAATATCGGCCGGCAGAATGACGGCAGTCTTTTAATTAACGCCTTGCTGGTTTTTGGTAACCAGCCTCAGGATTATCACCAGGCTTATGCCTTGGCCGACGCCGAATTGCCCGGGGTGACGGCATTCCTGCGCCAAAACGTGCCCGGCTTTGAGCAGGCCAAGCTGGCCGGGGCGGCGCCGGAACTGTACGTGCGCGAGTCGCGGCATATGGACACCGAGTACCGGCTCACCCTGGACGACGTCCTGGAGAACAAAGATTTTGCGGACCGGATTGCTTTGGGTTCCTATCCGGTGGATATCCAGTCGTCCAGTCCCACTGATCCGGGGGTGGTCATTGGTGTGCCGCAGCAGTATGCGGTGCCCTTCCGCTGCCTGGTGCCCCGGAAGGTGGACGGCCTGCTGGTGGTGGGCCGGGCGGCCGGCTTTGATTCCCTGGCCTATGGCAGCGTCCGCACTGTGCCGGTGGGCATGGCCGAGGGCCAGGCGGCCGGCGTAGCGGCGGCGGTGGCTTTGGAGCATCGGGTAAGCTTTCGCCGGCTGGCCGCCGACAAGGAACTGATTAAAGAGTTGCAGGACCGTCTGGGCTCCCAGGGAGTGGTGCTGAAGCCATTTAGCATCAAAAATGAGCTGGCCGGTCATTGGGCTTACGATGGTTTGAAGTTTGTGCGCGGTTTGGGTCTGGCCATAGGGGGGTACGATAATAAATATCAGCTGGACGGGCCGATTAAACATGATCGTTTCCTTACTATTCTGGCCCGGGCTGTGCAGCAGCGCGGTTTGGCTCTGCAAAACCCTTCGCTTTTTCCCGAAGCCAATGTTTTCAATATTTATGACGCCAGTTACGCCCTGACCTCTTACCTGGGGCTGCATTTGAGCAAGGACAAGTCTTACGCTTACCTGAAGGAAAAGGGCTTTTTCTCTGCGGCAAACGGCCATTGGCGGCAGTACGAGAACCATGATACGCCTCTGACCAACGGCGCCGCTTATATGCTGCTTAAAGATTTTATTGCTTACGCCGCTACTTTGCAAAATACGGAGGTTGCCCGGTGAACGTGAAAAAATGGCAGTTAGCGCTGCTGGTGGCCCTTATCACGGTGGGCCTATGCTCGGCCGGTCACACGGCATGGAAACGATCTGGTCTGGAGCGGCAATACCGTACGGCGTCTGTTGCCGTGGCCTACGACGAAGTGTCCGGCCTGGCCGCCCAGTACGGTTTGCCCACCGCCGATGTGCTGGTGAAGTTTCGGAAGGCCGGCGCCGGAACAGTGCTGGTCAAAGAAACAACGGTGCGGGATGCGGAGCAAAGCGGCGAGTTGGTGTTAAAAACCGGCCGGGAATTGCTGCTTTTGGACGAAAGCGGTTTTCTCGCCGCCGCTCCTGATTTCCGGGCTTGGGTGAAGCCTGATTACCTGTACTTGTTTGCCTCGGACCGCCAGTCTTTTGCCCGGGTGCTGGGCCAGCTGAAGGCGAAAAACGTACCGCTGCGGGCGTGGGAGCGGGAGCCGTACGTTATTGAAACCGGCCTGGCCCAAGGGACCCTTGAGCAAACGGGCATCGGATTCCCGGACCGGATCCTGCGGGATATCAGCGCCGCCGGCATGCAGCCTGTCGTGCAGCTGCGCACCTGGACCAGGGTGACTCCCGCCGGATTGGCTTACGTCTTTGCCGCCATCGGCCAAATACCCAATCTCGGGGCGGTGGCCTTTAACGACGCTTCTCTGCCCGGGACGCCGGGGGAAAATACCCGGGCCTTGGTTAAGGCAATCAAAAAACTTAATGTCCCGGTGGTGCAGATCGAGTTTTTCAACCAGGTTGGTTTGACCAAGCTGGGATTGCTGCTGGATAATAAGATCATCCGGATGCATAGCCTGGGCTTGGATGAGGATATTAAGAAGAATTACAGCCTTACCGCCATTGTGGATCGGTATGAGCTGGCGGCGGCGGAACGCAACATCAGATTGCTGCTGGCCCATACCTATTACAAGCCCGGGGATGCGGATCCGCTGCGGTTTAACTTGCAGCTGGTGCAAGCGATTAAGGACAGCCTGGAGGCCGACGGGCTTAAGGACGGCGCGGCCGCTAATTTGCCGCCTCTGCCGGTGTCGCCGCTGCTGCTGTTTCTGACCGGCTTAGGCGTAATCGCCGGGGGGATGCTGTTGGCTTGCGCCATGGGCTGGCGGCGGACGGCAATCTTTCTGGGGCCGGCCGCTCTGCTGCTGTGGGCGGCTGTGCTGGCCCTGCCGGGGCTGGGGCTGATTAACCTGGGCTGCAAGTTAATGGCTTTTGCCTCGGTGGTGATTTTCCCCACCTTATCCCTCTCATTACACGTCAGCCGCGCGCCGGCCTCGCCGGCGCGCTGTGTGCTGCTGCTGCTGCGCACCTCGCTGCTGTCCTTCGCGGGGGCCTTGCTCATGGTGGGGCTGCTGGCAAATACAGCCTTTATGCTGAAGCTGGATCAGTTCACCGGGGTCAAATTGGCCCATGTTATTCCCCTGATACTGCTGGCTGGCATCTTCTTTGCCCGGGACGCGATCCGGACGGGGGGCTGGCGGCGGCAGGCGCAGCGTTTTATGGAACAGCCTATTTTGGTTAAATTCGCCTTGGTGGCCGGGGTGGTTCTGGTGGCGCTGATTATTTACGTTTCCCGGACCGGCAACGAGTCGCTGGGTGTTCCCGGTTTGGAACTGAAATTCCGCACCCTGCTGAATACTTTTTTGGGTGTGCGGCCCCGGACCAAAGAGTTTTTGCTGGGCTATCCGCTGTTAATGCTGCTGTTTTACCTGGGCTTCCGGGATAACCGCTACCAGCCCCTTTTACTGGCCGGGGCCATCGGCCAGGTTTCGCTGGTTAATACTTACGCCCATATTCACACCCCGCTGCTGATTTCGCTGCAGCGCAGTTTTAACGGCTTATGGGTGGGTATTATCGGCGGGCTGGTGCTCATTGTCCTGTGGAAGGCCGGCGCCTGGCTGGCGGCAAAATATTGGACCTAAAATTTCACTGGCCGGGAACAAAACACAGGTTATTTACGTCATTACAATAATCAAAGGTGATTTAATGCGCGTGGAAATTTTAGACGTTCCGGTGGACCGGCTTACTTTGGAGCAGGCGGCGGACCGGATGGCCGCGCTGGTGCAATCAGGCCGGCCGGCCCGGGTGATTACCCTTAATCCCGAGTACTTGTACCAGGCGGCGACGGCAGACAGTTCCCTGCTGGAACTGGTGCGCCGGGCCGATTTGGTGACCGCCGACGGCGAAGGCATTGTTTGGGCGGGCCGGGTGGCCGGGACGCCTTTCCCGGAGCGGGTCACCGGCATTGACTTGATGCTGGCGATGTTCCGGCGGGCAGCTTTGGCCGGCTGGCCGGTGTTCCTTTTAGGGGCTGCCCCCGGCGTGGCTGACGAGGCGGCGGCTAATTTGCGCCGCCAGTATCCGGCGCTGCGGGTGGCGGGCGTTTATCACGGTTACTTTAAACAAGATGAAGAAGCGGCTGTGGCGGAGCTGGTGCGGGAGGCCGCGCCCCGGCTGTTGTTTGTGGCTTTGGGCGCTCCCAAGCAGGAGCGCTGGATTGACCGGTACATCGACCTGATCGGTCCCGTGACGGCCATGGGAGTGGGCGGCAGCTTTGACGTGCTGGCCGGGCGGGTGACCAGAGCGCCCCGCTGGATGCAGCGTTTGCACATTGAATGGCTGGGCCGTCTGCTGATGGAGCCTTCCCGCTGGCGGCGCATGCTGGTGCTGCCCCGGTTCGCCATGCTGGTGCGCCGCCGTTACAGGTGAAAGGTATGAGCGCACGGTTAATAACTTTACGGGCCGGATGGTGCGAAAG
>JGI20166J26741_12126695_pt1 | contig 18502 bp, 10 predicted proteins | sample TergutCu122P5_FD_26741 | JGI IMG/M metagenome (IMG submission 26741)
AGAGAGAGAGAGAGAGAGAGAGAAGAATTGTAGTTAGTTGCATTAGTGAAAGCGCCCATCCTTGACTCGGGTTTGTCTTCATTAAAACTGTGCTCGAATGATGAAATACGTGTTTTCATATGTCAGTATTATCAATGTGTTGAGGTTTCTAATAGAAATACTGGTTTATCATCTGTACAGCAGTGTTTTATTTTTTGTGGTTTATGTAAACGTAATGATCAATACAAATGATATCCTAATAGACATATTTAGACCTCTGTAGGTCATTTTAGGGTTATAGTGAAACGTAATTGGGTGTTTTGTTCTTTATGGTGCGGACATGACACTGTTAATGGTTTGTGTATATACTGCACTGTGTTGCTTGTGCGACGGGCGTGTTCGTATTTTCGAATTTTTGGCGGTGGCGTGGTTGTCGTTTAGGCGTTGGTTTTTGTTTACTGACGTCATATATGTGTACTGTGTCTGCGGTATCCATATGTTTTCTTTTGTGATGTGTAGTTCGTCCATCGTGCCTTCTGTTTGCCGTGCGTATGGTTTTTCTTAAGTACGCGTTTTGAATGGTTAGAATTAGTGGTGGTGTTGTATTTAAGTGTTCGTTAACTTTCATGAAGAACTTACTGCTTTTTCTTTGCGGCAGTTGTGGAGTTTTAAATGACATGTGCCTCCTAGGAGTGTATCTCTTTTTTCGCTGTCTTTGGTTGTAGCATTGTAAATTACAAATGATAAATATGTATTTTCCTTGACCAGCGTCTCTGTTATAAGAATCGTTTTGACCTGTTGTATTTTTCTTCTTTGTTTATTTATTTATTTAATTTATTTTTATGGTCGATAAGTGTTGTGTTGTGTCTGCCATGGGGACGTGCCAGGTATCCCAAATGAAAAGCAGTGATAACACTATCCGTATCGTACAACAGGTATCTCTTGAGTGCACCTTCCTATGTCAGTTCTAAACCAAACTGTTGAAAGAGTAAATCGGTACCACAGACTTGCTAGAATCGAAACCTGCACGTAGACGGATGACATTACAATCTAATGACGTTCCTTAAAGGAATACACTGAAGCGTGATACTTACGGATGAAGGCTGTCAGGATCTTGAGTGGGTTTATTTTGTCTCGCGGAACATCCGAAACGTGAACCCCGGTTCATCATGTTGCATTTATAGAACGAAAATAGCATTGCGTTCCGAATAAACTGCACGGACGTTATTTTATTCAAGAATTTGTAACATATTTTTCTATTCGTTTAGAATCGTAATGCCGCAAAGTTGTTTCTCCAAGGCTGCGTTTCCGAAACTTTTTTGGTTACAGAACACTTTTTAACATAGTAAACATTACGGGAAACGCATGTTTTATAGTCCATCGTTTATCAAGTAAAAGTCAGCGCAGCGAGGTCTATTAGTAACGAAATTAAATGTTCTTGTAAAAACATCCTTGTTTGAACATTTCTTACACTGTGATCATACATGCGAAATTATCGACTTTTTTACGGAACACAGTGTTCCACAGAACATAGTTTGGGAAAGGCTTCTCTAAGACAATAATAAAGTGGGCAGGACCATTCCTAGAGGGGTTGGGGACCCACCGTAAAATTTGTACTAGTCCAAACAAAACGCTGGCAATATGTACATTAAATAACTACTATTAATGGAGTCAAATCACATGTTTAGTGAATAGCTTGTTCCTGTTTCTCGACTGGGAGTGTAGAGATGTTAATATTCCGTTCTCTGAAATACTGCTGGCCCGCCACGATCGCGCTATCTTAAAAACCGACGTCATCCTTTTTTTTTTAAAGCCAGCGTGCTTTAATATTCCATCTAGACCAGACGTGCCACAAAACTACATCATGTTACAGATTACAGTGCGCCTGTGATTTACAGTATCAACTACAACGTGAAAATCAACTTAATAATTGAATAAGCGAATATTATTCTACAGCTATAGAACATCATTTTTTCGATTCACGTTGTTTAAAAGTTACAAGTAAATCCACTTGGGTTCCATTCACGGAAGAATAATCGCCTTCAGGAGAGTTCACTACACATGAAAACCCCTCTGAAGGAGTGCCTACTTCTCTACTAATTTTTAACTTTAAACATACTTTTTTTTATCGACCTCTCCAAGTTTAGCCCCCAACACTAAAAGAAACTTGCTCACCTTCCTTATATATGTATTATCAGTGCAAGAAATTGAGATCTCAGTTTCCATTCTAAAATATGAATTTATTCTTCCATTCTTGACAACCTGATGATGACCCCTTGGGCTGAAATGTGTTGTTGAGCTGATACTGATTAAATGGTGTTCGACTGAATGTATCGTAATTCTTGTCATCAGTTTTGTCGCAAACTTCGGCGATAGGTAACTGTAGTCGCCCGTGCCATGGCTGAGGTGGTCAGGTGCCGGTCTCTGCCCGCGGATACCCTAGTTCAATCCCAGCACCACCCATTTGGAGTTTGTGGTGGCCGGAGTGGCACTGGGACAGGTGTTTCCTCTGAGCCGTTTGGTTTTCCCGTTATCATTATTCCAGCAGTGCTTCGTAGTGTTTATTCTGTCGCCAACGTTATGCAGTCTTAGCGGTTGATAGGTTGTTAAAAAAGACACTTTTAAGTTATAGTGGTCGGTGCCTTACATTAGTTTCTCGGTGGACAAACAAGACAGTCCACCCAGTCTGTCTCAGCCGCCCCATATTGTAACATCACCGCCAGGTACATTTATATTTTTTGTTTGTTTCATTTTTGTGTTTTCATATTGAAAGTCTTTTGCGCCTTCTTAACGTAGCGAACCAAATACACCATATAGTTGGTACCCCAAACGGCGGAGCGCGAGGCTGCCCTGGTAAACAGATATCAAGAGATAAACGTACAACAGTGACACAGAGTGCATATATCGGGGGACGGAAATGCATGAACCCAGGCACGAAGCATATTACTGGAATAAAGTATCTTGTTCAGCCCATGTGAAAATTCCGTGGTAACGAGAAACGTAAGAGACCAGGGAATTACTCACTCTTCAGACAGGTTTATATTTAACGCAGGTATTTCTAGGTATAAAACATTGCACACTGCACACATGTTGGGTAACGGCGAAATCGCAAGTCAAAGATTTGTGTGAGATTGCTTCTGAACGGTGGTGATTTGGAAGATACTGTCGTGTGTACGCCGTATAGTTCCTTAGATATGATCCAGCGATTCGGAGGAATCTGCTGCCTCTCTCTTCGGGGTAAACCTACACCCTAGTGATATACATACACACACCGCTTTCTCTGTGACGTACGTGTATAATGCGTTCCATATCGATTCAAATTCAGGTCTTCTGGGATGCTATACCTTGTCGACTGGTAAATGTTTACCCACTCGTCGGAGGCGCGTAGTGCCTTGTCATAATTTTCTTGGCTGTGTATAGATTTTGCAGACTAATTGTTTTTTCTTTTTGTTTCAGGTGAGTACAGGAAATCCGCTTTGTACAGTAGAAACCTGCCAAGGCACCAAATCCCATTATAGAAGGTAAGGTCACTGTGGACCGAAACTGCTGTACAATTCATTGTTTCGTCGTGGTACGTACTATAGAAAATTGACTGCTTACTCTCTAGACTAAGGCAGCCGGGATGGCGTATTCGGTATAGGTACTTGCTACGGGCTCGACGATCCAGGGATTGAATCCCGATGGGGGAGACATTTTCCGTGCCATCCATATCGGCCCCGAGGTTCACCCAGCCTCGTGTATAGTTGGTACTAGGTCTTTCCAGGGGTTAAAGTGGCCAGAGCGCGGTGCTGACCACCCTCCTCTTTCTCGTGTTGGGTTGCAACTATATCTCCGTTTCTCCGCACTGCCTGCATAGTAGTTGGAATGAATGGGATTTGATTCCAGGCAGGTAAATGCAATTCACGCCGTGTAGAATTCTGTCGCTTTGTCCACTGCATATGCAGGCGCCGCTTAGGTTGACACCATTGCCTGCATCCAGTGGGGCATTTCGCGACAGCTGCTGTTCTCAGGGACGCATAAAAGGGACACCATATATGCCTCATGTTATAGGTACGGTAGTATTTGGTTCATGAGTGCCAAAACCAAGACGGACTGGCTGGGCTGGCAGACCGTCAGCTGTTATCTCGTTACCTTACTGCAAGTTACACTAGCTAAAGTGCAACAGTACTTTAGGTCTTAGTGATTACTTATTATCTTTCAGTGCCCTGCGTCGTAAAGTGATATGACATGACCGAAATGTGTCGAAACTCTTTGCTGTTGCGCCAAGAACAACCGTGGCGAATAGTGCAGCTATTCTGTGTTACAATTTATTTATAAAAGGGTTAAGGTGCTTACGGCGACGTGTAATGTGGTGCGGTGTGGGCTGTTGTAGAGTTCCGACGCTTGAAAGAAAGATGGTGCATCCAGATTCAGGGTAGAAGATAACAATCTTAAAGAACACCAAATGGCGGCGATCGTGTTCGGTTGAATAGTAGCTGTAAATACCTGTTTTCTGTGCTTGCTTTAAATGGCATATAAATTAATATTATTTATTAATTTATTGTTAATTAATATGAATTAATAACAGTCTTGAATATATTTCCCCGAGCATTTATGCGGATTTAGTTTTGATGCAGAGATTTTAAGTTATTGCTGTTTCTGGAAGTTTATTTTACGACGCTTATAGTATCGCAAGACTATATTGATTTAAGCGGTGGGATGGTTGCCGAGTGATGGAATTTAAAGGATTTAGTAGTGACGTAGTTGAGGTAGTATCGTGGCATTAGCGCGGAGGATCTGAGCAGCACTCGCGAAAGGCATCAGAATCACCGGGATTCGAGGCTGAACAAACACGTTAAGATATTTTGTGGTATTTAATATAGGGTGTTTCGAGAAGTAAGGAGGAATTGCCAAATTTATTCATTGTGTGTTATTTGGTACCACAGTAGGTATGGGCAACACTGTCTTTCAGTCGTGCATTTTAGTAAATGAGTTATTGTGAGTAATTTCGACATATATTTAACCAGGACCAGAAGTTACACGTATTACACTAGACAACTTTGAAAAATCAATTTGAAGGCTGGGGCACCCAAACTGTGGAAGCACCAGAAACAGCGTACTGGACATTGTGTAGACTGGGGCATCAGAACTTGAGGTGTTCCATCCCGAAGTGTTCGTACAATAAAAGGAGGTGGAGGTCCGTCAAACACAACAGTAAAAATATTAACAATGATGTTAAAAGTCATATGAGGGCTACATGTTTCGATTCTACTGAATCATCTTCAGACCCTCGTGTCTCAGACCTCCACCTCCTTTTATGAAGCATCAGCGTAAAGTAGACGCCGAGGAAGGGAAATTCTTGAAATATTGCTAGAGAAATGATTGAATCTTAAAGTATCGACTTAGACATGTGTATGTACAGTTTCCCACTGGAACTTCGGTAGAATGTCCAGTGGGAAACTATCACGTATGATTTGGACCATGGGACTCCAACCTGCGGCCCGCCAGGTTGTATTGTGCGGGCGGCGGCCACATTTGTGTGTTGTGTTTATGTTTTAAAAATTCCACAGTTATTTAGGCGGTTAGGTATACCGCTTATTGTTATTCTTCCGCTTGCCGCCAACAGTAACGGCCGTGGCCCTTGGCTATAAAAATTGATTTGGGCGAACAGTCCTGGGGTGTCCGGAAGATAAACTGGTCAAACCAGCCGCTTCTGCGGAGTAGGCAATTATGCCGAAGCTTCCATATTTCGTGGTTTACTCACGAGGAGTGGCGTTCCATTGTTTCTTGATAAGAGACTGTATGAATTAAGGTAATGATAAAGTTCAGCATGAGCGCTAGATAGGACTGTGTGGTCAACCCCCCCCCCCCGGGAAAGAGACCCGTTACCCATTGTACAGGAGGCTTTGTAGACCCCAGGGCAGGTCTTGACAGGCGTGGAAAATTTTTCTCTTACCGGGATTCGATTCCCGGACCGTCCAGCCTTAGCGGGTCGCCATACCAACTGCACTATCCCGGCCCGCGTTTGCAAAAATACTGACCCTTAAGATGACTTTGTGGCGGTGAAATATATTTTCTGAAGGTACGGAGCTACATTTTCGAAAACACGGTATTTTCGACACTTCAGCGATTGATTTATGTCAATAAAGTTTTTATATTTTTTATAAGCTTCTGAATAATTGTTTGATTTTGGATATTTTTTGCAGCTTATCATCCGTAAAAGTTATACGGTTTCGGTGGAGATATAACTTTTAATTCGTAGTTTTAATTTTTAATTTTTACTTCCTCGTAAGGTCGTGGTACGACTGCGTACATTGTCCTACATCGGAAGAGATTTGAATAAGACTGGTGTTGTTTAACAACACTATATGGACCTCGGGGACTGTATTGATTTAAGCTATGAGGATAGTTAATTCGTGGGTGATTTAACAACAAGAGTAGCGACCCTTTAAAAGCCTCGTGATTAGTGTGCGCACCGCATTGTGTAACAGCAATAACTGCATTATGTTCGTGCAGTGCATTTACGTGTTTCGTATGTCTCGTAAAGAATTAGCTGTTATTTCTTTGTGCGACTTGCACTGATTGGTCTTTGTAATGCCAGCCAGCCGTTGCCTGCGAAGTACGAACGGACTCGTTGGATATAATGTGGATTAATTTTAATCTTCAGATGTTGAAATTAAGGAATGTTTTGCTTTAGTTCCTCTATCACTGAGTCATTTATTGTGTAAATATGCTAGCTTGTTCTTGTGTGCTATTTAGCTTGGTGTTAGTTGTGAAGGTGAGGTTTATAAACCCCTTCAACCAAGTGGAAGAGATGTGAGGACTGACGATTTACTGCGCTGTTTTAACTAAAACGGAACATATTTTTGAGGTTTAATAAGATGCGATAATTGAGTGGTTGGCCATTTAAGGACGCTTTATCGAAGGCACAACTTACCAAGCGTAAGGGGCGATTTTGTGATTGGGTGATGTGAAAGGATGTGGTTAGTGGTGGTAGTGATGGTTTCAAGGCATATGCCCGAAAGGGCTGAAGAAACTCATGATGAACCTAGTGATAGCTTGTTCCTGTAACGAAGATTCGATCCAGGTACTGCCCGAAGACAGCCGGGCGTCTTAACATCTATGCCAATATGTGACATAGTTCACTCAGCCTGAATGTGTTACAACGCATCAATTGTAATGTAACGCCGATGTTACAAGTCCGTAGGTTGACATCCGTGGTCGCACTGTACATTCTGTAGATTTATTTTAGCTCTTTGCTTTGGATGTTACTTCGTGTACTGCGCCTGCAGGTACTGTTGCACGTTGTAGCATAAAGTAATAGCTCCTCATATGTGACGAACGCCCCGGGGAACAGGCTTCCCGGCAGAATCACTCTTCGACAGACTCTGCCCAGTGGCGACCGTCGGGTGCAGTTGGCGTGCCACAAATTGATTCGCGTCATCAGATCCGTTGGTACTACGTACTGGAGTTCTGGCTTCAAAACGTCGGGTTACTCGCGCTTTTTGGAGGGTTTCAGTTTTAACTGCGTGTTTATCGTGATAGAACAAAAGTTCAGGAGAGAGCTTAGGGGTTCTGTTTTGCTTCAGGTTGCTACGTTAAAGACAACACAAAGTGCGTGGCAAGAACCAGTAATCGTGGGACTTGCTTTTTCTTTTGCATACGTAATGCGCATCAACAGATTTACACGCTACCTCGATGTTTCCTAGCGTTATTGCAATTTACAGAAATATCCTTTGTACAGAATTTGTAAATTTTTGATCCGTGATATTTTCGGATAAAATAGCTGTTGAATTGTCACAATAAAACCGAAAGATACGTAGATTTTCGTGATCGCACTGTTGTTATTTTAGTGTTTAAATTAAATACATATATTTACAAGATCTTAAGATAAGCGGTTGTGTTGTTTCTCTACCTCAGGTGCCTTTGTGTTTGTGTTGCCTATAGCAGGGATTTAGAATAGGCCTCTGAGAAAGTGGCGTGGTCTCTGTTTGCGTGATATATCTTACGGACGTTTGATTAAAATTCGTCACTGTGTTATTAGGCGTTGACTGAATGCGCTGCGGATGTGACAGTTTCAAAACCTCTGTAGGAGTTGAAAGGAATGCTTGTTTCGAGAAACTTCGGCAATGATTGGTATTTTTAGCGGAATTGTGTCGTCTCTCCTTTTCGGTATTGTCGTTAGGTCCAGTACATTTACAAGTTTTCTCGTACTTCCCTTGTGCCCAGCTGGGCGATCACAACAACAAATCCAACTGCATTACTTGGTCATTTTCGTAGGGAAAATGTGTCATATTAGCCGGTTCGCACTGCGGATGCAACGATCTGTACGGCTGTTAAGCTTAGTGGGTGTGCATTTTAAAATGTTACCGGAAAACCAAGAGCTAATTATGTTACCGACTGATGATTGTTGGCCTTGGTCGTGAAGGGAGAGGGCGTTCTTGACCATGGTAATGCCACAGCTTCAGTAATCCCGCAAAGCATGGGCGTGTATGTAGATACAATCTCTGCACACAGACATGGAAGTAACACCGTTGGAAGGTAAATTATTGCATGTGTCTTCAGAAATAAACGGAGGCGTCATATGGAGCTAATGAGTTTGAGTGTAGATTTTGTCAAGTAGTCACACCTAATACTTCTTCATTCATCTCCGCGCTCATTCATTGCTCTGACTACGCGGCCTTCGGATTTGCATGATGGGTGCCAGGTTCTTGCTCGTTTTATTTCGCGTTGCACATTCATGCAGGGCTACTTATAAATACCACAGAGTTTCTGATTAGTAGTCCCGCACATGCGCACTTTTACCAAAGCGATGTTTAAATGGTGCTTTCGAAAATACAAAGTGTATTTCGGTACGAAGAGTGTTATGTGCATAAATGTAGCTTAAATGTGATGGTCACCTAGGGGGTGTCCGTTTTATCTGTCTTGGAACACAGGCTTTCTTTGCGAAAAAGTTGCCGTGCTCAGGACGCAATGAAAGGGACATTCTTTATTATCTGGCAGGCTTGAAAATTCTAGCAAGGGCGGTTCTTGCGATGTTTTTGGTTAACGGCACGGAAAACAGTCAAGATACTAATTTAATAATGCGCACGGCGATGCGAGATAATTAAATGAACCGTAAACATGTAGGAGGTCAGGGTGCGGATTGGACATGCAGTTGTGCCAGGATAGGTGCCAGTAGTGGCCGCTTGTGAGTGGGTCACGTACAAGGCGCATAATATCTAGAGCGTATGAGTGCGCTTCTCAGGTAAGGCTCTGGAATTTTATAACTTGTTTCCTTAAATGTGTAGCGTCATCGTCAAGTACGTTTTCAACAATGTTCTGGCCTGAGGTCATCATCATCTCTGTGTTTCGAATCGATTTGGCGTTGTTCTTTCTATAGTCTGGTAAGTCAGACACAAAGCAAGTGTCGCCAGAGTAACTGTCGACAATACGTACTTTTTTACGATGCTTAGGAGCCGTTTTGCGTCACACATTAATTACTGTACGTAGCGCTAGTTTTATCATAAAAAATTATTTGAAAAATAAACTCGGCCTTTTGACACACGTTGGTCCGAACGGTTCATATAATGGCGAACAATGTGCTTTGCTATGTAAGAATAATCTGTGTAAAATGTAGATTACTTTTATCATTAGAGGATTAGGTCTTCCCGCAACGGAATACTTCCCGGCTGCTCAGTACTGCGAATACAACCAACATGTCACAAGATCTAACTGGGACTTAAGTTTAGTCCACATGCTCACATTACATTTCTCTGAGAAACATTTGATATCGTCTGTTGTCCTTTTTTACATATATATTCGTGAATACCGCGTTCCAGCATACTTCCCACCAAATCCTGAAAACGCTTCTTATTTGCCAGGTCAAAATAAATAAATATTAGCCAGATATATAAGTGGGTTGTAATATATGTGTCGTGGCGCGTACATTATCGCTTGTATGACATCAGATTTAGCAGAGCTAAATGCCGAGAAATCGGAGGTATATTTGAGGAAAAGCCCGACTTATATCTGTCCTTGGTAAATAGCTTTAAGCGTTCAAACGTCACGGCTTCTTGATTCCTAGGGAAAGAGCCGCCGATACCCATAGTTACAAGCCAGGTTAGCTCAGGTAGCCGAGTGACTGGGGTACTATTCTCTGCACCCCTTGCAGATCGACTATGTGGCTCACTCACCACTTACCATATGACTGTATCTGACTTCGTCCTGAAAGCGGTCAGAATGTGGAGCTTTACCTCCACTCTGCGGCATTTAATCAGGCGCGATTGCGTGGGCCGACGGATGTGGGCATGGTGATTGTAGGTGGAGAAATCCTGCCTTTGCTTTGCATCGAACGCCAAGTCGTTCGGCTCAAAACTTGTCACTTTGGTCGTCGAGTTACTCTGGCCATAGTTGGTAAATGATCCATTGAAGGCGGGAATTTATCTGACCAGTACATTACAGTTTAATGCCTTCATCACAGATATACTGCGCCTGCATTACGAAGACCAATCAGTTAATACTGTTGAGAGAAATAATAGCTGTTTATTGTGAGAATTGTACGAAACACATAAATAGCCTGAGGGCAAAATGCATTTTTAATTCGTACCCACTGTGCTTTAAATGGTTGATTAAATCGGCAGCTTCATTAATTATTACTTGTCATGAGTTACCCTGCACACTGGGAGGACCATTTATTATGCTTGTACTTTGGCTAGTAACGCTGCGAAACTTAAATTTGCTTTGGTTCGCACCATAATTACCAGCAATGTAATGGTATTTTTAACCGCTGCAATTAACGCGGCTCTGTGAAGTTACCCACGAAACGCCCAGCGTTTTTAGACACATTCGCCAAATTGCGAAAAGCGACACAGTTTCGTCATGTCTGCCTGTCCGTCCGCGTGGAACATCGGCTACCACTGGATGGATTTTCTTGAAATTTGTTGTTTGAGTATTTTGACAACAAGGAAGACTACTTTACGTGAAGACCCATGTACGTATGTGATATGTCGCTGAATTTTTCTTGGAATTGGATTTTTTTTTTGAGAAAGAGGTATAGAGAAAATCAAAACCACATTTTATATACAGCAACTTTTTCCCCCCCGAAAATTGTACTGTTTATGAGATAATATGGAAAAATGTTGTACAGCCAGACAGACCACAGACGACAATATAATAAGGGGCGTGTGCTGTGAATGCTGGTTATCTAAGACTACAAAGCCACTCAGAATATTTAGTATTTATTGATTTTCCACGGCAACAATGATTGAACAAACGCACCTCGATATTACATTATACGCACATTGCCTGTCTTATTGTGTACTTGCTTTTTACTTCCGTGGAAGCGAAACCTGAGCGATTGTGTGTATACTGGCGAACTAAGTGGGAATTCTTGGTTGAAGTCGACCGCAGGGGCTGAGGGCAATTTATGTGTGACAGTGATTGTATATCAAACTCCAAGAGTTTCAGCCTTTCACCTCATAGGTGAGAAGGTGCCGTTTATTGGGTGGGAACAGGAGAAGCAAGTCTCGGGCTAGGTTACCCTAAATATCTGGAGAATGGTAGCAGTTGTTGCCGTTCGACGTCGCACCATACCTGGAATTTCATTAAAAAATTGATTTCTTTCAGTTACGTTTCAAATTAGCCTGCAGACAAGTAATAAATTATTAGTCTGTGAAATGTTCGGTTTTTTCCTTGTAAGGATTAATTTGATTAAATAATACAGTTTACCTGTAACGTACGTACATCGCATAACTGTTACAGTTCACATTTGAACATTTTATTTTCTGCAACGAGCTGCACAGGAGTTAACAGCGCGTTCACTGTCGAACCCATGTTTCTTTTAGACCTTTAAATGCTCAGTGGTAACTGTGTGTCACGTGTTGTGTCTTCAAAATTCAGCTTTCAGAACGTATTAACTGTTGCTTATGCCTGAAAGTAAAATGTGATTTTCCCGTAACAGCATTAACAGATTGATCCTTGTAATGTAGAAGCATTGTTGCTTGTAAGCTAGAAAATGTATTATTATTATTATTGTGACAAAACTTTGCTTAAAAGAGTTAAAACGTTTGTGTCATTGTCCATCACAGCGAAGAAACCAAGGCAGAAGAGACGTTTTATGCGACATTGGCTCAGTTTTTTGTAACATTTCATTTTCCATTATCTAGTTTTACAACAGGAAAGTCCGTGTTTTCGAACTCCTTGCCTGCCTGTTAGTGCGAGTCCACATAGCATTGGTGTTCTGCCTAGTCACTTTGCTCTTCTGTGTGTACGGACGTGCAGCTTCTACCGCACGTAGCTTCTACAGTACGTATGGATTCTGGGCACGCTTTGTTCGTGGGAAGGCTTCTTCGGTACTAATTACATATTGAGCGATCTGGCAATGATGTCTGTGAAGAATTCGTGTGTCTGCAAGTAATTCGAGTCTGCAGTATTGTCGTCAATTGTGTGGAGCTGTATGCTCCTTGCCCTTGTATACGAACCCCAGAAAAGTAACGTCCGGTAAACACAGTTGGACACGTTGTAAATGAATTGGACCATGCACTGATGATTCATTTTGGAAAACAAAACTTGTTGGTTTTGTTTCACACAGTTGGACAAGGTTCGCCGTTTTAGTCTCACAAGTTAGTTAATTCCTGGCACGATCTTGAGCTGTATATTGTGCTGTTGGCAGCCTGCATGCTGTTGGCATGGGTGGGATGACCTCAGAAGAAACTGCTCCAGCGACTAAACACGTAAAAGCGCCTGAATTCATACAAATTGCTTATTTGGAAGAAGAGTTTTCTGACGTCATGTCCGTATTTAGCTTTATGTTGCTCTGTGCGGTCAGTAAATTTGTCATTGTTATGCCATTAACAGCCTCCTACAGTCTGGCGAAATGGTTTTCTAAGAAACATGGTTTTCAGTCATTTTATTTCCATTCGTCATTTTTCGTTCTCTGTTGTTGTGAGCATCATATGGCGTATGTCACGGGTTAAATAAAGATCAGCTGTCGCTGCGTCTGTTATCTGGGTCAGTTTTTATTGGCCATGGTAGGTGCGTTACTATGCACCCCCTTATACACGTATTTCATTCTTTTTCTTACGTTGAGTGTCTAGCGGTTTTTTTTTTCGAGAGAGAGGTATTGATTTTGAACCATGTTGTTTTCAAACCCTTATTGAGAATTGCATTTAAGCGGAGCGGGAGGGAAGATAGTAAAACGCATTTAGGGCTTCCCACGAAATGCGCTAAAATTTTGAGTTGACTGACCCCTTTAACCATGTCATTTGGTTGATGGAGACTATACGGAGGTAAACTATCCTGTTAAAACAGTTTTTAAGTAAATATGTTGTGTGGCTGTGGAGTGGATTTAGCTGGGTCGGGTAGTGAGCAGTGCTAAGCTTATGTTAGTTTGAAATATGATTTTTTTTTATCAGTTCGTGGACATGGAAATGTTGACTGCTTTTGGACTGTTCTGTATAACGGATATAATGATTTTTTTTAATGCAGCCGGTTTGAATGATGCTTTTTAACTGTTGCACAGGTGGTCGGGATGTAAGGTGGCTTTAAATGGCACAGGATCGACTCCAGGGGAGAAGTTTTGTTTAACCTGTAGGTTCATTTACTAAATATTTTCACTAAGTGTAGATATCATACGTCCTGCAGGTAAAGTCCGTGTCATACAGGAAGCATGGGCCGGTATAGCGTGGTCAGTATGGGGGACTCGTTACAGTTTGGACGGTTTGGGGTTCGAACCCCGGTGGGGGCAAGAGATTTTGCTGTCTCCGTACACGTCCAGACTTTACCTGGGGCCCGCTCAGCCTACTGTGAGATGGGTACCATTGCTCTTTTCCGGGGCAGAGCGGCCGGGGTGTGGCGTTGACCACTCCAATCTAGCTCCAAGATTCGGGTCGAGTACAGGTTAATTTCCACTCCCTGTCTGTGCCTTTAGGGCGTGTTATTAGAGTTACTCTTCGTCTTCGTTTAACTAGCCCCTGTCCTGTACGCGTGTGGGTGGAGGTGGGGAGTTGTAGTTCATGTGTTCTTAACTTGGCCCAGGGTGAAGGTGAATGGTGAACTTCACGCTTTGGCGGGTTAACCTCTTGAGTAACAGGCTTACGACCCACGATGGTGATTTGTGGTCCAGGCTGGGCGCGTTCAGAAGAAGGAATAAGTTCCTGCCTTTGCCGGGAATCGAATCCTGGTCTACCACTCCATTTACCGTTGTGACAAGCTGCATTCTGATGTTGAAAAAGAGGCGGTCTAATATGTAAGTCGCCCATTGCGGCCTTTTTATCTTCTGTTTTGTACGTTTGTTTTCAGTTAGATTTGGAAGACCGATTACTCGCACGTTCCGTTTGCTGATACGGGGTTCCCATCTGGCTATTTGCCCTTGTTTTCATTTCGGCCGTTTTCACTCGTTCGTCTCTTCTCTCTTCCTTCCTTCTTTTGAAGCCACTCTTTCCTACCCTTATTGAATCCTACGGTAATCTCGTTTGGCCCTCCTTAGGAAATCGATTTAGTTAAGTCATCTTGATGAAGGGCGAAGGAGGTGAAGAAAATGGCTGCGCCGTTTCTTCTCTTCCCTCCGCAAACTTGCCCTGTGGTCGTAATCTTGTCGGTCACTTCCTTAAACACGCTGTTGGGAATTAGTGGTTGGGATGAGGAGGGGATGAGAGATAAATGGCCCATGAAGTGGAAAACACCCTATGTGATTTTTTAGCAGACCTTTCTCCTTTCTTGCTGCCCTCCTTTCCTCATCTCTTTTCACCCGTTCGTTCATTCATTTATTCTTAAGAAGAGATAAACGTATAATATGATGTGCCTGCGCCGCGCGTCATCCCCCCCCCACCCCCCAATTAACTTTATGCAGCTAAGTAGGAAGATCATCGCTCTGCCACCGAGCAATCTTCCGAGGGTAGCCGTATTTCCGTCGTGTAGTGTAGGTCCCTACATTTGTTGTAGTGATATACTCTCGCATAATATACGTATGTTTATAATTCTGGGTACAGAGTAAAGAAACATGGCGGCTGGGCGTCATATTTTCATCGTTTTATTTCGTAAGGTATGATAAGGTTTTTGTGTGAAAATCTTAAAGACATCAATAAATTTAGTGGGAATTTTTAACCTCGTGATGATAATTAGATACACAGAGACAGCGTGAAATAAGGGGACATCTGTGGAAAGTTTTATACAGTACACAGAAATTGGTTGCAGAGATATTTGGATTCTAATTATTGTGTGTCTGTAGGTAAAGTGTAAAAGAGAGCAGGCCTTGATCCTTCTTGAACGACTTGCTTATTTTTGTTAGAACTAAAGGTGTCCGTTTGAGATCCGTTGCTCCGCAGTACAGAGCCCCACTGGTGTTCTGTACAGCTTTTCTGATCAGGATTGATCTTGCCGCACCAAGCACAGATATTGGGAGCCCTATTGCACAGTGTGTGACTGAAACATATGGTGCTAGACTTTGAGGAATGGAATCGACCAAAATAAGGTAGGCATTGTGCAAATAGAGTCTTGGTTCTTCTTAAAGTTTTTGTGACGTATGCTCAAAAGGTGGTAGTATAATTAATACCGGGACTTGCGGAGATATGCATCAAGGGTAGAACTACTGCATCGTTGAATACATATGATACACCTTCCAAATGTTACCTTCGCGATTTTGTTTGTGTTACTGCATCAGTTTTCGTAATTTTCAGTAGCAACATTTTGCAGTGTTAATTACACTGCACAGAGTCATTAATTGTAGTTACAGTTCTATAGGTTGTATACCAACAAATCACCTTTTTGCGTATGACAGCTGACCGTTACTGTAGGCTGTTCGTAGCTTGAGATTTTGGGGGTTTTCACCGCGGTCTTTATGAAGATGAAGGCACAACGACCATTCGAAACGCCCGTAACTATTTAGCAATCGACATGTCTAACAGCCTATTATACCTCAGTCTTTAGCCTTGAATCACCTCTTTTTCATACAGTGCAGCAGAGTAGCTCATGCACACAAAGTCGTAGTAGTCACCATTCCTCTTTTTGCAACCCCTCCAGTGCTTGTCAGCTGATCGTCCTATGGCAGGAAGTCCGGTGACCGTGTTGGTTATAGTATTGTTAATTCCAACTAATCCGTTTACCAGAGTAATGTTAATGTTGTTTGCCAAGCTTCAGACACTCAGTAACCGAACAAACCATTACGCACATCAGTATAGGGTTTAGGTTTCATTTGAAAGATGTTTCATTTGTTAAAGAAGTCAGAAAATTCGAAATTGTTAATGCTTATAATTACCCTGTATTAAAGCGTCAGCGCATATTTGTATAGAATTGTCATTCTATGTCACCTGCAGTTCTCGTGTTTCATAGTTCACGGCTTACTGCCTGCAGAGGCTGAACAGTTTGACGGTTTGTGATGTGCACAGAATCGTAGGAAGTGCTAAGTAAGTGCGAAGATTCCAGTTTGTAATCAGTGTCCACCGAATTTACTGATGATTCTTAGCTGCTGCATTGCAGTAACATTTTCCTTTCTTGCCTAAACATCTTTCTGTTTTTGCACGGTTGCATTCTTGCACTTGCATCGGTAACCAAATTGGAATGCTTAAGCTTTCAGATTTCCCATAGGAATAACTGTATGAGAAGGGTTTTGTTTAGCCAGGCTGTAGCTAGAAGCAAGGAGTGTTGTGAAGGTCTTATGACGTTAGTTTTCATGTTAAGATGGATGTAGATACAGAAATATTTAACTGCAGTTGGGTTGACACCCGGTAGCAGTAGTACAGTACACATTTACACACAAACAATACACAGAAAAGCACAATAATTTTGGAAGAGTTCAGGCCGTGTCCCGTCTTAGCGATTTATACCCTGGAATTTTCCTTAAAACCGAGGAAAAAGCACGGAAAACCCTTAGTCAGGGTAGCCGAAGAGTGCCATTTGGGACGATGAAAACGGAATATGCAGAACAGCTTATATGGTGAAATATTCCCGTGTATAGTAATCGGTATATGGACAGTTTGGGGCCGTTACATATGACTTCGTGAAACTTATGTACTGGGCGTAGAACTTCACGTTCCGCATCGTCGTCACCTTCTTGATTGCTTACCTCAAATAAGTTACGTGTAGAGTTTGTAATTGCTCCTTGCCAGTAATATTCATGCATGTTAATAGCAGTCATACCGCTAGGCCAGACTGTTCGTTGGCTGTGCCGTCTGACAGTTAAATATATATTCCTCGTGACAGGTATCTCAAGAGAAATTGCACGTTTTTGGAACGTTTGTTACCTGACCTCACAGTCAGTGGCACGTAAAATGTCGGGAGTTCGCACATTTCCGTGTTATCAAAAATGTAAAGTTTTGACCCTATACACGGCACTAAGTCATGTATGGAATGTATGTATAGCTCCACTAATTCCTAACTGGACACGGGGTGGCAGTGAGTGCACTGTTTCCCGCTCCTGCCGTTTTACCTCGGGGATGAGTCATGATTCCTGTGTCAGCAGTGAATGCGCTGCCCCGACTACCCAGTCATGGCGTAGGCCGCAACACCTGCCGATATTCAGTCCATAACAAACACAAGCGTAGAACGTAGCCATTGTTCAAGCTTGTACATTTCTTCTCATGCCAAGTATCTGGTTAGAAAAACTGTCATTTTATTCGCTGATTTATGTGACCGAAAGTTTAGAAACAAGTGCGCACGCACGCACGCACACAGAAAACAGTTTTTACATGTTTTCCATAAGTTTGCAAAAGTGGAACCCTTTTTTAATGGAATACTCACAGGTTTCGAATCTGTGACTCACCGTTTTGACAATTTTCATTGATCGTTTGAGTATATTCCTTCAGCACAAAATAACTACCTGAAAAAACGAAATTGCTGCGTGCTGTGACAAATGCATTCATATTTATTCAACATGAGTGGGTATTTGTATGTGTCATTCCTGTGTCTTTGTCAGTTTCGTATCCTGTTTTACTATTCATAATCATTTGTAGAGGACCGGATATTGTAACTTTCATGCAGAAGATAGCCTATTGCTGTAGAGACTGGACGAATTCAGTGCAGATAGCGCCGTTCCTTTCAGACCCCGACGAAGTTCAAAACGTTGTCGTTGTTGTTGTTAGTTCTGCTAATCTTCGAGTTTCTTTCTGGCCCCACGAAGGCTTCTAAGTCCGTCTGCCGAACATTGTAATTATATTTTCGCTATGATCCTAAAGCTGAGGGTAAAATAAAAATCCCGCCCATTGTGTATGTAAAGATAAACCCAGTTACCTGACCTCCACACACAGTATAGAAAATATATAGACAAACGGACTAAGCATTTCCTCCTGTTACTCCTCACCCAGCTGCCCCAGTGTTTTTTCCATTGTAATTACCTTTAACTGCTGAAATGTAGACATACCCTATTCTTACTCACAAGCATACTTAGAGTGATAATGTGGTAGATTGGTTGTAGGAACAATTTGGTAACCCCACATGTAATTCAGTGAATTTCTGTGCAATAAGTCTTTATGTATACAGGGTGTCCCAGGAGGAAAGGACCTAACTTCGGGAGAGTGTTCCTTAGGTCAAACTATACCGATATAACCCAAAACACCTATATACAAAGTTC
>JGI20166J26741_12127806_pt1 | contig 18496 bp, 19 predicted proteins | sample TergutCu122P5_FD_26741 | JGI IMG/M metagenome (IMG submission 26741)
CCATGACGATATTCGCTCATGACTCATGGTAAACAACATATGCTGAAGCTGCCAGCTAAAAGCTGGGGGTTTTAACCCTCCCAAATGGAGACAATAAATAAAAATGCTAATATCATGTTGAATGTAAAATGAATATTTATAAATAAAGTACCCAATATTAGCGCAAATAACTAAATCTATGAGGTAGGCAAATATCCTCATGGAAATGCTCGCGATTTTATCTTTATCCACGGCGACACATTTGTCTCGTTTCCTTGAAATCAAGATGAGCAATATACCCGCGGGAACAGATAAAATCATTAACGATAAATTGATGATTTTCCAGTAGTTATCCATCGGCATATTTGATTATTTTTTTGTGATTGGATGCGCCGATACAACTCGCATGAAAAATCACGCCGCCTTTTCACCCCAATGCACAGCGATGGAGCCGCCCATCAGCCGCGTGAAGCCAACATCACCAAAGCCGGCGGCGGTAAATAGCGCGGCCAGATCCTCAGCGGCGTAAAAATTCATCGTCGATCCAGTCAAATAACTATAAGCGGCCTCATCGCCAGCCAGAAGTTTGCCCAATAAGGGCACCACCGTCGCCAAATACAGCCGGGTGAACGGCGCGACCACGCCTTTGGGTGGCGTCGTGTCGAGACAGACGACGCGACCACCGGGAACGAGCACACGATGGACTTCGGCCAATACCGCCGCCACATCGCCGACATTTCGCAGCAGATAGCCAAAGGTGACGGCAGCAAACTGGCCATCGGCAAAGGGCAGATGGTTGGCGTCACAGGCCAGCCAGGAAATAGCCACGTCGGGAAAACGCCGCCGCGCTTCTTTCAGCATATTGGCGGCAAAATCGGCGGCGATGATGCGTGACGCCGGATGCCGAGCCGCCGCCAGCGCCGCGATATCGCCGGTGCCGCAGGCGAGATCAAGCAGCGCCCCACCGGCGGGCAGCCTGGCCTTTTCCACCACCAAACGCCGCCAGCTCTGATCGAAGCCCAAGGTCATAACCCGGTTCATCAAATCGTAGCGGTCAGCGATGGTGTCGAACATCCGCCGCACCCGCTGGCCCTTGTGTTCCGGCGTTTCGTTCATGTTCAGCATGGCGCCAAGCCCGGCGCCCGTGGGAAGGCGATGACATCGCGGATGTTGGCCATGCCGGTCACAAGCTGCACCAGACGCTCGAAACCGAGACCGAAACCGGCATGCGGCACCGAGCCGAAACGCCGCAGGTCGAGATACCACTGGTAATCGTCGAGATTCATACCGGCGGCCCGCATCCGCTGTTCGAGCACGGGCAGGCGTTCCTCACGCTGGCTGCCGCCGATGATCTCGCCAATGCCGGGCACGAGGATGTCCATGGCGGCGACGGTACGCTGGTCGTCCGACAGCCGCATGTAAAAGGGTTTAATTGCCGCCGGATAATCGGTGAGGAGCACGGGAGCCTTACACAATTCTTCGGCCAGCCAGCGCTCGTGCTCGGATTGCAGGTCGATGCCCCAGCGCGGGGGAGAAGCGAATTTGACCGGAGCGGCCAGCAGTTTTTCGATGGCCTCATCGTAGGTGAAATGGACGAAATCCCGTTCGGCGATGGCCCGCAGTTTATCAAGCAAGCCTTTTTCAATAAAGCTATCGAAAAGGGCCAGGTCAGCGGCGCAATGGTTCAGGGCGTCGTTGATCGCATATTTCAGGAGCGTCGTGGCCACCACCATATCCCCAGCCAGATCGCAGAAGGCCATCTCCGGCTCGACCATCCAGAACTCGGCCAAGTGCCGGGAAGTATTTGAATTTTCGGCGCGGAAGGTTGGGCCGAAGGTATAGACCTTGCCCAAGGCCAGGGCATAGACCTCGGCCTGCAACTGGCCGCTGACCGTCAACCCGGCGGGTTTGCCAAAAAAATGCCGCCCATCGCTTTGTGGCGCAATCTGGAACATTTCACCGGCGCCCTCACAATCGCTGGTAGTGATGATCGGCGTCTGCACCTGGATGAAGCCACGCTCATGAAAAAACTCATGGATGGCTAGAGCCAGCCGCGACCGCACCCTAGCCACGGCGGCCAAGGTATTGGCGCGCGGGCGCAAGTGGCAGATTTCGCGCAGAAATTCCAAAGAATGGCGTTTTTTTTGCAGCGGATAAGTGGCCGCGTCAGCCCAGCCAAGCACGCAGACGCTTTCGGCGAGCAACTCCACCGTCTGGCCTTTGGCCGGCGATGCTTGCAGTCTGCCGCGCACGGCCAGACTACAGCCAGCGCTCAGCTTTTTGATTTCCTCCTGATAGTTAGTCAGGCTACTATCGGCGATGACTTGCAGATTAGCCAGGCACGAGCCGTCATTGATTTCGAGGAAAGAAAAGGAGCCGGTATCGCGGCGGGTGCGCAGCCAGCCGGCGATGTCCACGGTTTCACCGACGGGCGGCTTAACGAATAGATTGGCGATGGTGAGCATGGATTTTTGTCAGCATGATTATTGACCCCAATTCAGACACGAGGTGCAAACAGTTTTCTGTCCGTTGCCGAAACACTACCATAGGAGCGGGCACTACCAGGGATTTGTGTCAGAACCTCGTTGAACAATTTCCCATCCATTCATTTTTGTGCCGTCAGCGTGTCCTGTCCTTTTACGGTCAGACGATACTTCTGCAAGCGGCTGTTGGGTTTATCGGGAATGGTGCGTTCAATGAAACCTGCTTCCAGCACAGGGTTGAGGTAATTACTTTGAAAAGTTTTCCAGTGCTTCAACCCCAGCATTTCCATAATCTCTCGGGCGGAACGCGGTTCTTTGCAGAATTCTCCGATTTGTACGGTGATTTGTACGGTGACTTGTGCGGTGACTTGTGCGGTGACTTGTGCGGTGACTTGTGCGGTGACTTGTGTTTCCTGACTTGGATGCGGAATTTCCGTTATTTTGATCAGTTCAGTCAGCGGAAAGATGAACCGCACCCGCAGTCCCAGTTCAACCAGATACGGTTCTGGAAATCCCGCCGCCGCCGTTTCCCGGAAGATTCGCGGCACTCCCGATCCCCACTGTTCGATCAGTTTCAGCTCGCGGAAGACACGAGCGATTACCGGATTGCGGATTTTTGATACTCCTTGCCGCATATCTTCCACAGTCATACCCGGTGGCAGAATACCAGGGTTCTCGACCTCGATACGATCGTCAAAGAAGGCGACACGGGCCGGACCGCCCCGCTGAGACCAGTCGGCATGGACCAAGGCATTGATCACCGCCTCGCGCAGAGCCTCCAGCGGAATATCCCACACATCTCGCCGCCGCACTTTGGAAAAATCCGCGCCGCGCATGGCGTGTTTCTTCAGAAACAGCATGATGCTGTCCACCAGCACCGGTAACGGTTCCTCCAGTTCAATATGGTCGAAAATCCTGGCCTTATCCTCGCCAATAAAACGGCCACATTGTACCCAGCAATCGGGAAAATGCGCCAGACGGTCACGGCCAAAAAGAAGGATACCGCCTTTTGTCGGCACAATCCGTCCTTGTTCTCTGACCAACAATTTTAGAGTCAGCAGCGTTTGTGCATCAACCTCACGAACACCGGTAAAAATCCGCTTGATAGCCTCGACCGCCAGGTCATCCATGGAAAGCTGCGGCAGTGGCAGTTCATCAAACGATACGCCTTCGACGGAACGACGCAGCTCGGCAATCAATTCCCGATCGGCTTGGCGGTTGCTGGAACCGAGACGGACATAAACCCCGCTCTCCGGCCCCTCGGAGCGGAGATAATGGGGACGGGAATTACTGAGAAAAACCTCCACCACCAACAGCGTATGACCATCGACCGTGGTCATTTCGATGTTGGGCACCAAACGAGGACTGATAGCATCGGCGATCAGATTGCAGAGCCGTTCTTCCTCATCCAGAGGGTTGTCAATTCCCACCGGTGCGCGGGTCTTGTCCTCGACACCGATGATGACTCTGCCGCCAGCGGTGTTGGCAAAAGCCACCAGCGTTTTGAGCAAGTTACGCGGAGAAGAAATATCCCGTTTGAACTCAAGAGTCTTGCCTTCATCGGTTTTGAGCAATTCAGCAATAATCATGTCCCTCAAAACCTCAAACTTTTCCCTAACACGGTCAACGCGACTATTCCGCCAGAGCTTTCACACGGAAAGCGCATGATACGCGCGGAGCGTTATGGAACTTGATAGCCAAACGATACAAGCTTTCGGCATAGCTGACAATCCGTTCGCCCGCCACGCGGAAAGGTAAGCTCACTTTTCGCTCCAACCTACCGCCGCATCAAACGGCTGGCATTGAGCACGGCCAGGAGCGCGACGCCGACATCGGCGAAGACCGCCTGCCACAGGCCGCCGATACCGGCGATGCCCAAGACCATGACCACAGCCTTCACGCCCAGGGCCAGGACAATATTCTGATAGACGTTAACCCGCACATCCCTGGCCAGTTTGAACAGCCGCGCCACCTGGGCTGGCGAATCGCCCATAATCACCGCGTCGGCGGCTTCGATGGCAGCGGCGGCGCCGATGCCGCCCATGGCGATGCCGACCCGCGCCAAAGCCAGCACCGGCGCGTCGTTGATGCCGTCACCGACAAAAGCGGCACCGGTGGGAGAAATCTCGCGCAGCGCCGCCACCTTCTCTTCCGGCAACAGGCCAGCGCGAAAGCCAGTAATGCCACATTGCCGCGCCACCCAGGCGGCGGCTTTTTCATGGTCGCCGGTTAGCATAAAAATAGCCAGCCCCAGTTTTTTCAGGCTGGCAATAGCTGGCGCCGCCTCGGCCTTGATGGTGTCGGTGACGAGGATCGAGCCAAGAAATTGCCGGTCGTGGGCGATATAGACCAAAGCGCCGGGTTGTTCTGGCATTTTGGCATCGGTCAAAGCAACGCCATCCTCTTCGAGAAAGCTTTTTGTCCCGGCCAGAAAACGTCCGCCGTTGCGCCGCGCCGCCATGCCCTTGCCGGGAAATTCCTCGCTGTCGGGCGCCATGGCCATATCATCGACGATGCCGTGTTCCTCGCCATAGCGGCGAATGGCCTCGGCGATAGGATGGCTGCCGTGGCGTTCGGCGACGAGAGCCGCCCGCAAAAGCTGTTCCTCGCCCACGCCCGCCGCCGGGTACAGCCCGGCCACGGCGAATTTCCCTTCGGTCAGTGTGCCGGTTTTGTCGAAGATGACGGTATCGACCCGCAACAGGGCATCGAGGACGTTGCCACCTTTGACCAGGGTGCCAAGACGTGAGGCGGCACCGATGCCACCAAAATAGCTGAGCGGAATCGAGATCAACAGGGCGCAGGGGCAGGAAACGATGAGAAGAATCAGGGCGCGATACAGCCAGGTAGCGAAGGTGGCGCCCGGCACAAAAAGCGGCGGCGCCAGCGCCACGAGGGCGGCCAGGGCGACGACGGCGGGCGTATACCAACCGGCGAACCGGCTGATGAAACGCTCGGTCGGCGATTTATGCTGGCTGGCGTTTTCGACCATGTCAAGGATGCGGGCCATATGGCTGTCGGCGTATAAACTGGTGGCCCGCACCCGTAATGTTCCCGACAGATTGATACTGCCCGCCAGCACCGCTGAGCCGGGCAGGACCACGACTGGCAGCGACTCGCCGGTCAGCGGGCTTTGATCGGCCTGGGACTGACCGCTGACCACCTGGCCATCGAGCGGTATCTTTTCGCCGGCGCGGACTTCAAGCATACCGCCGACCGCCACCTCTTCGACGCGGACTTCACGCATTTGGCCGCCGGCCACCAGCCGTGCCAGGCTCGGTTTTTCGGCCAGCAGCGAGGCGATGGATTTACGCGAACCGCTGGCCGCCCGCTCCTGAAAAAATTCGCCGAGCCGGTAAAAGAGCATGACGCCGACCGCTTCGGCCAGTTCGCCCAAGCCGATGGCGGCGACGGTGGCGATACACATCAGAGTGAATTCGCTGAAAAAATTACCTCTTCGCATCTCCGTGAAAGCTTCACGGAAGATGCCGACGCCACAGAGCAGATAAGGGATGGCGTAGGCCAGGTAAACTGCCCACAAGTTGATGGCGGCGATTTTCGTTTCAAAAAACAGGGTTAGTGCGAAGAGCAGACCGCTTACCACCAGCAGTATAATTTCCCGGCGGGCGCTGGGGTCGTCGCCATGGGTGTCTTCCGATGTCAGGCAAGCATTGTCATTTTTGCAGCCGCAGGCTTTGGCGGCGAAAACCGGCATGGCAGGTTCCTTGGCGATATTTCTTGTGATATGGCCGAAAATTCCGGCGCCTCTTTCTGGTATCTTACCACCGCAATTGACAAGTGTCCCCACCAGTCCCATACTGCCTCATGCGCCGCTGGGCTGCCATCGGCGCCAACCGCATCCGTTCCCAATTCAGAGGAGGAAATCATGCGTCAGTACACCATTGCCGTTGTCGTCGGCAGTCTCCGTAAGGATTCGTTCAACCGCGCTGTGGCGAAAGCCATCGTCAAACTGGCGCCCGCCGATTTCACCTTCAAAGAAGTCGCCATCGCCAGTCTGCCGCTCTACAACCAGGACGCTGACGGTCACGAGGACGCGGCGACGCTCGCCTTTCGTAAAGAAATCGCTGAGAGGGACGCCGTCCTCTTCGTCACGCCAGAATACAACCGCTCGATGCCCGGCGTCCTGAAAAACGCCCTCGACCAAGGATCGCGCCCCTACGGCCAAAGTGTCTGGGCCGGCAAACCGGCGGCGGTGATCGGCGTGTCGCCTGGCGCCATGGGCACGGCTTTGGCTCAGCAGCATCTGAAAAGTGTGCTGAACTTTCTCAATATGCCAACCCTCTGTCAGCCGGAAATGTATCTGCAATTCAGAGAGGGCCTGCTCGATGCCGATGGCAATATCGGCGAGGCCAGCCGCGGCTTTTTGCAGGGCTTCATGGATGCCTACATCGCCTGGGTGAAATGGCATCTGGCCTGAATTTTCTCCCTTTCCCGTTTGCCGCCACTGGCCAGCCGATTGCGCTGGCCAGCCGTTTACGATACAGTGGCCGCGCTTAGTGGCGGCAAACTAGCGAAGGCCATAGTTCCGCCGTCTTTTTCACCCGCGCCTGACGCGCCGCCTTGCCAATTTCCCGAACCCGTTCAACGGAGGAGCCAATGACAGTTTTACAACCTCTGGATGGATATTCGCCGCCGGACGGTCCCGTGGTTCTCGTGATCATGGATGGCATCGGCCTTGGCCCCGACGATGCAAGCAATGGAGTGTTCATGGCCTACACGCCGCTTCTCGACCACCTGCTGGCCGAAAATATGCTGACGCCGCTGAAGGCACACGGTCTGGCTGTCGGTCTGCCCTCCGACGACGACATGGGCAACTCCGAGGTCGGTCACAACGCCTTGGGCGCTGGCCGCATTTTTGCCCAGGGCGCGAAGTTGGTGAACGATGCCATTGCCTCCGGCGGCATCTTCGAGAGTGATACCTGGCGGAAGATTTTGGCCGCCGGCGAACGGGGCGTCGTCCATTTCATCGGCCTGTTGTCGGACGGCAACGTCCACAGCCATATCAACCATCTGTTCGCCCTTTTGGATGGCTGCGCCGCGAAAAATATCGCCAAAGTCCGCGTCCATGTCCTTCTGGATGGCCGCGATGTCGGCGAAAAAACCGCCCTCGACTATCTGTTGCCACTTGAGGAAAAGCTTGCCACGCTGACTGGCGATGGCCGTGATTACCGCATCGCCTCCGGTGGTGGCCGCATGGTGACGACGATGGATCGCTATAACGCCAACTGGCAGGTGGTGGAAAACGGCTGGCGGGCGCACGTCCTCGGTTTTGCCCGTCCGTTCCTCTCGGCCACCGAGGCGGTGAAGACTTATTACGACGAAGACCCGGCCATCACCGACCAGTACTTGCCAAGCTTCGTCATCACCGAAGGCGGCGAGCCGGTGGGCACGATCAATGATGGCGACGCCGTGATCTTCTTCGACTTCCGTGGCGACCGCGCCATCGAAATTTCCCGCGCCTTCGAGGAAAAGGATTTTCATGAATTTGAGCGCGTCCGTTATCCCAAGGTCTTTTTCGCCGGCATGATGCAGTATGACGGCGACGCCCTGATTCCGAAACACTATCTGGTCGGGCCGCCAGCCATCGAGCATACGGTCAGCGAGTACCTCTGCGCCAGCGGCGTCACCAGCTACGCTTTGTCGGAGACGCAGAAGTTCGGCCATGTCACCTATTTTTGGAATGGCAACAAGTCCGGCTACATCGACCCAAAGCTCGAACTGTATGAGGAGGTGCCCTCGGATAAGGTGCGTTTCGACGAGCGTCCATGGATGCAGGCCGGGCCGATCACCGACAAGGCAATGGCCGCTGTCCTGTCGGGGAAATACCGTTTCATCCGCCTCAACTACCCGAACGGCGACATGGTTGGTCATACCGGCGTGCCGCAGGCGGTGCGGATGGCCGTCGAGGCGGTCGATCTCAGCCTGAACCGCCTGCTCGAAGCGCTGAAAAAGGCCGGTGGCATCGCCGTCATCCTCGCCGACCACGGCAACGCCGAGTGCATGTGGACCGAGAAAAATGGCAAACGCCAAGCGATGGTCGCACATACGACCAACCCGGTGCCCTTCATCGTCGTCAATTATTGCGAACGGCTGAAGATCAGCGGCAGTGGCGTGCCGCATCCCGGTCTGGCCAACGTCGCCGCCAGCCTGTGTGAGATGCTGGGCTTCCAGCCGCCCGCCGATTATGAGCCATCGCTGGTCGTGATTGAACCCGCCTTTCCCGCAGCCTGAAGATGGCGGAAACGATCAGCAAATCCGAGCGCAAGCGCCGTTGTCAGTGGCAGGAAGAACTGGCGCTGGCGCTCGTAAGCCTGACTGACAACGATCTGCTGAAGCTACCCGCCGATGCCGAGACTGTGCAGGCCATCCGCGACAGCCGCCCGCTGAAAGGCGGGGCGAAAAAGCGCCAGCTCAAATACCTGGCCAAGCTGCTGCGCGAGCGCGAGGTCACGGCTCTCCACGCCTTTCTCGAAGAGAAGAAAGGTTCACGCTTACGAGCCAGCCAGCGTCAGCATCAGGCCGAACACCTGCGCGACACCTTCATCAATGCGGCGATTGCCGCCCTCGAAGAAAGCCGTTACCGGCAAATTCCCTGGGACGGCCAGTGGCACAGTCCGGCGCTGGCCGAATTCCTCACTGCCCATCCTCGGCTCGACGGGCGGGAAATTACTCAGTTAGCCACCAGCTACGCCCAGAGCCGCAACCGCCTCTACTACCGCGAACTGTTCCGCCTCATCAAAGCCGCCATCGACCTGGAAGGCCGGGTTTGAGGCGCCGGGCGCTATGCCCGACTTGCCATGAAAAGAAAAATCGCCCTGATTGCTTTGCTCTGCACCTTCCCGCCGATGTCCACCGATATGTACCTGGCCGCCTTACCAATCATGGTCAAGGAGTGGCGGCAGCCGCTGTCAGTTATCAACCTGACCCTGGTGCTGTTCTTTGTCGCCTATTGTTTCGGGATGCTGATTTACGGCCCGCTTTCCGACCGCTATGGCCGTAAGCCACCGCTCTTGGCCGGCTTGTTCATCTATATCCTGGCCAGCGTCGCCTGCGCCCTGGCGCCAAATGCCTTGGCCCTGATCATCGCCAGAATTTTCCAGGCGCTTGGCGGCGCCGCCGCCTCGACCGTGGTCTTCGCCATCTGCAAGGATCTGTTCGAGGGCGCGGTGCGGCAGCGCGTGTTCGTGCAATTGGGGGTGATCACCGCCGGCGCCCCGATCCTGGCACCGATCATCGGCGGTTGGATCATCGGCCTCGCCTCCTGGCGCTGGATTTTCGCGCTGTTGACGCTTTTCGGCTTGGTCTCGGCCTGCGGCGTCTACGCCATGGAAGAAACCCTGAAGGAGCGAGGAAACGCCTCGATTGCCCAGGCTTTTCGCGGCTATTTCCGTTTGTGCGGCAATATTCCCTTCATCCTTCTAACCCTTTCCTTTGCCAGTACCGGTTTGCCTCTGTTTGCCTTTCTCGCCGCCTCTTCCGATATTTACATCAGCCATCTTGGCTATGACGAACACCAGTACGGCCTGTTTTTCGCCGCCAACGCCTCGGCCTTTCTCGTCGCGCCGCTGGCCTTCAGCAAAGCGGTCAAGCGCTTTTCCCTGCGCTGGCTGCTGCCGCTCAGCTACTTTGGCGTCCTCATTTTCGCCGCCTGCATAGTTGGCCAAACGCTACCGCCGCCCTACACTCTGCAAGGGCTATTGCCGCTGCCCTACACATTGGCGGTGCCGATGTGGCTTCTGACCTTTTCCTTTTCCTTTGGCCGCCCGCCGGGGAATAATCTCATCCTCGAACAGGTAAAAAAAGATGTCGGCGCCGCCTCGTCGATGATGGTTTTTCTTTACTTCATCACCGGAGCGCTGGCCATGTGGCTCATCTCGCTGGCCTGGGCCGATAAGATCGCCGTCCTCGGTTGGCTTGGCGTCGGCGGCGCGGCTGTCACCATCTGTGGCTGGTTTGCCGCCCGCCGATGGTTCGGGGTGAAGGTGTGATGGCGCTTTTATTTCTTCTCCAGCCGCTCGATCAGCGTGCGGGCGACTTTTTGCCCGGATAACAACATCCCGCCGAAAACCGGTCCCATGCGGTAGCCGCCGCAGACGGCGTTGGCGGCCATGCCGCTGACGAATAAGCCGGGAAACACCTCGCGCGAATTGTTGACGGTATCCATCTCGCCGGTTTCGGCTGCCATCGACTTTTCGCCGACGATGCCGCCAGTAGCCGTATCCAGTTTGACGCCCATCTTACGCACCAGCACCTCGGCGACATTGGCCGGATGGCCAGTACCGTCGAGCACATAAGAGGCGTGCAGCGTCAGCGGATCGACATGCCACTTCAGGGTCTCGACCGCGCCCCAGTTGATGACCAGGCCCGCGACACGGCCCTGTTTGATCACCACATCCTCCATGGCCACGAGATTGAAAATCTTCAGTCCGGCGCTGACCGCCTTATAGACCAAGCCAGAGGCCAGGTAGACCGAATCGAGGGTATAGTAACCGGGTTGAAATGGCTGGCAGGAAAAGCCGAGGTCGTCGAGCACGGCCTTGCCTTCTTCCTGCACCACAACTTCGTTAAACATCATGCCGCCGCCCCAGACGCCGCCGCCAATCGACAGACGCCGGTCGAACATGGCCACCTTTTTGCCAGCCTTGGCCAAATAGAGACCGGCCACCAAGCCGGACGGCCCGCCGCCGACGATGGCGACGTCGAGTTCGAGCGCGTCGCTCAGTTTTTTCATATAGGCGTCGATGATGCCCCTGCTGATAGTCACTTCGTTCAACATCAAAAACCTCCGTCAGAATGAATTGAAAGACTACGAAATCCACGTTGGGACGATAGTGCCGTTGCGCCGGATTTGCAAGAACCAGCGCTCACGCCAGCCGCGCGGCTTGCTTCCGGCTTCCCCGCCTGCTACACTACGCGGCTCGACGATGGCTTATTTTCGCACCTCAACCCATGGCTTTCCATGATTCAGATTGGACTCGAACGGCTTTTGGCCGGCCACATCGCTGCACCCGCCGGACGCTGGGCGCTCTTGGCCAACCAGGCTTCGCTGGCCGCTGATCTGCGTCACGCCTCTTTCCATCTGCAAAAAACCTTTCCTGGACGGCTGGTTTGCCTCTTTTCGCCGCAGCACGGTTTTTTCGCCGAGAAGCAGGACAACATGATTGAATCGGCGCACAGCCTCGATGCGGCCAGCGGCCTGCCGGTGTTCAGCCTGTACGGCGAGAGCCGAGAGCCGTCGGCGGAGATGTTCGCACAATTCGATACGCTTTTGATTGATATTTGCGATGTCGGCACGCGGGTCTACACTTTTCTTTATACCATGGCTTATTGCCTGCAAGCCGCCGCTCGCTGGGGCAAAAAGGTGGTCATCCTCGACCGGCCCAATCCTCTCGGCGGGACGATGGTCGAAGGGAACCTGCTCGATGATGATTGCCGCTCCTTCGTCGGTCTGTATCCGCTGCCGATGCGCCATGGCCTGACTTTTGGCGAACTGGCGCTGTGGCTCAATACGGAAAGCGGTATCGGCTGCGACCTTGAGGTAGTAGCGATGGCGGGCTGGCGGCGGAATTTTTTCTTCCGTGATTGCGGCATTCCGTGGATTTACCCGTCGCCGAACATGCCGACGCCGGAGACAGCCATGGTCTATCCCGGCCAGGTTTTGTGGGAAGGCACCAACGTTTCCGAGGGACGCGGCACGACGCTGCCCTTTGAACTGTGCGGCGCGCCGTGGTGGCATCAGACGGCGATTCTTGACAAGGTGTCGGTGACGCCCTTGCCTGGTTGTTTCTTGCGGCCCGTCGCCTTTCAGCCAACCTCCGGCAAATGGGCCGGCGAGGTCTGCCATGGTTTCCATATCCATGTCACCAATCCACAGGAGTTCATGCCTTATCGGACGACCTTGGCCCTGTTGCAGGCGGTGATGCTTGTGCATGGCGAGGATTTCGCCTATAAACAGCCGCCCTACGAATATGAATATGAGCGCTTGCCAATGGATCTCTTGCTTGGCCGCCGCTCGCTGCGTGAAGAGTTGCAGCAGGGCAGGCCGGTGCTCGAACTGGAAGCGTCGTGGCAAGAAGAGCTGTGCGCCTTCGACAAACGCCGAAAAAACTTTTTTCTATATGAGTACTAGGCAACAACGGAGCAACGAGCATGGGTTTGAAAGATATATCTTTTTCTTTTATCGACGTTCTAGTGATTTTGGTTGTGTTGCTTGGGCCGCCGCTTGTGATTTCTTCAATAATAACTTGTGTACTGTTTTCCAGACATGGCATCATCCGCTCTCATCCAACTAGAGTTATCATCACCCTATTTGCCACAGCATTTATTAGCAGTGTGGTTTTAATTGCTTTGCAACATGTGTTGCCAAAATCCCTCAAATTCCAAGGCTCATACGGAATGTTCTTTTTGGGTCATTCATGGCCTATATACCCTCTATCATTTGTTGTTGTAGCGGTCGTTCCAATCGCAACTGTATGGTGGACTTACCGAAACGTGCTGTCTAACAATACATCAAACCCGGACGCACTAAAGCGCGCCGGTTAATTTAAGCCTCCGATGACGAATACAAAAACTCTCCGTCTTGATGAAGCCGCCGCCATGGCCCACGGCCAACTCCGCGGCGACGGCGCTATCACTGTTTCCGGGTTTGCCTCGATTGAAGCGGCGAGGCCAGAGGATATGACCTTTCTCGCCCGCGCCAAAGACCGGCATCTGCTCGCCGCCTGCCGCGCCGCCTGCGTGCTGGTGCCGCCGGGCGTCGAGGATGCGCCGTTGCCGGTCATCGAGGTCGCCGACCCGTATCTGGGCGTGGCCATCATCCACACCTATCTGCTGGCGAGACCGTTTGTCGCCACCGGTGTTCACAAGACGGCGACCATTGGCGCGGATTGCCACATTCCCAGCCAAGTCAGCATCGGCCCCAATGTGGTTTTGGGCGACCGCGTGCGGCTGGGGACGCGAACGCGGCTTGACGCCGGCGTCGTCCTCGGCGACGATGTGGTTCTCGGTGACGACTGCTGGCTGAAGGCCAACGTCACCATCGCCCACGCCACCATGCTTGGCCACCGTGTCATCGTCGATTCCGGCACGGTGATTGGCAGCGATGGCTACGGCTACACCCCCGATCAAACCGGGCACTTTCACAAACGGCCACAGGTCGGCATCGTCCGCATCGAGGACGATGTCGAAATCGGCGCCTGCTGCTGCATCGACCGCGCCACCTTCGGCGAAACCGTGATCGGTGCCGGCACCAAGATCGACAATCTGGTGCAGATCGCCCACAACGTCGTCGTCGGCGCCAATTCGCTGTTGATCGCCCAAGTGGCCATTGCCGGCTCGACCACCTTGGGCCGTAATGTCATCATGGCCGGGGCGGCGAAATCGACGGGACATATTCATATCGGTGACCGGGCGCAAATAGCCGCCGGCAGTGCCGTCCACCACAACATCGCCGCCGGCGCGGTGGTGGCCGGTATGCCAGCGTTCGAGGCCAAACGATGGCTGAAGACGAGCGCCGTCTACCAGCGCCTGCCGGAAATGTACAGCGAACTGAAAACACTGCGCGCCGAGGTGGCGGCGTTGAAGGCGCGTCATACGGAGGGAGGGCACAATGACTGAAGCAAACAATTTGGGGCGTCTCGATATCAAGACCATCCTTGATCTGATCCCTCACCGCTATCCCTTTATCATGGTCGATCGCATCCTGTCAGTGGAACAAGGCAAGGATATTGTCGGCCTGAAAAATGTTTCCATGGGCGAACCGTATTTCCAGGGGCATTTTCCCGGTCAGCCGGTCATGCCGGGCGTTTTGATTCTCGAAGGCTTGGCGCAGGTCGGCTGTGTTCTATCTTATCTGTCGAGCCCAGAAACTATCGGTCGGAGACTGGCCTTTTTCGCCGGCATCGACCATGCCCGTTTCCGCAGGCCGGTTGTACCTGGCGACCAGTTGATTTACAAGCTAACCATGGTCAAGGAAAAACGGGCTATCTCGATCATGGACGCCAAAGCCTACGTCGATGACGCCCTGGCCGCCGAAGCGCGGCTGATGGCCTCGTTTGCATGATGTACTGACAATCGTAGGAGGGATCACATTATGCTCCAGGCGAAACAGGAGGTGCTGCAACTCCTCGAACGGCTGCCTGAGGATGTTTCTTTCGATGACATTCAATATCATATTTACGTGCGTCAGAAGATAAAACACGGCCTCGATGACGTTGAAGCGGGCAGGATGATTTCCCAGGAAGAATTTGATGCCAGGATGTCAGGATGGCTCGAATCGTAAAATGGACGGAAACAGCCATTGAAGATTTGGGCAAAGCGGCTGAATTCATTGCCAGAGATTCTCCATATTACGCCGCATCTTTTGTGCGCCAAGCTCGCAATGCCGCATCTTCTCTTGATTATTCTCCGGAACGGGGCCGGATTGTGCCGGAGAGCGAACGAACGGATGTTAGGGAGATATACGTTAAAAGCTACCGGCTCATTTACCAGGTCACGTCTCATAATGTCTTCATCTTAGCTTTTATTCACGGCGTGCGCGACCTGGCCAATATTTTTAGTTATCGCGACGGTCGTTATCATTTCATTGAGGAATAATTCATGCTCATTCATCCCACCGCCATCATCGACAAGACGGCGCAACTGGACAGCACGGTCGAAGTCGGCCCCTATGCTGTTATCGGCGCGCATGTCCATATCGGCGAAGGCAGTATCGTTGAAGCCCACGCCTCGGTTAAAGGCCCGGCCTTCATCGGCAAACGCAATATCATCTCGTCATTCGCGGCAGTGGGCGGCGACCCACAGGATGTCAGCTACAAAGGCGAAGCCACCGAACTGCATATCGGCGACGACAACAAGATCCGCGAATACGCCACCCTCCAGCGCGGCACCCTGAAAGGTAATGGTAAGACGGTGGTCGGCAACGGCAATCTGTTCATGGCCTATACTCATGTCGCCCACGACTGCCGCATCGGCAATCACGTCATCATGGCCAATGTCGCCACCCTGGCCGGTCATGTCGAAATCGAAGACCACGCCACGCTGGGCGGTCTGGTGGCGGTACAGCAATTCTGCCGCATCGGCGCCTACTGCTACATCGGCGGCATGAGCGGCATCAATCTCGATGTGCCGCCCTATATGCTGCTCGAAGGCGCCCGCAATCAACTGCGCGTCGTCGGGCTGAACCGCATCGGCCTGAAGCGCCACGGCTTTACGAAAGAGACGATGACACAAATCGACAAGGTGTACCGGATTCTCTTCCGCTCGCCGGATCTGCTGCTGAAAGATGCGTTACCCGAGGCGCGAAGGGCCGCCGGCGATTGCCCGGAAGCACTGTATCTCGTCGATTTCATCAAAGATTCTTCACGCGGCGTCGTGCGGCGCATCCTCGAAAAAGATTAAACGCGCCATGCAGGCGATGATCCTGGCCGCTGGCTTCGGCACGCGATTGCTGCCGCATTCGGCGCTGCGGCCAAAGCCACTCTTTCCGATTCTCAACACGCCGCTGCTCTTGGCCACCATCGCCCGCCTGCGCCGGGCCGGCTTCGATCATATCATCGTCAATGCCCATCATTTGCGCGGGCAAATCAAAGCGGTTTTGGCCGGGCTGGCTGGCGTGCGGCTGCTTGAGGAAGAAGACATCCTCGGCACGGGAGGCGGTCTGCGCGGCGCCGTACCCTATCTGCGCCCGGAACCGCTTTTGGTCACCAACGGCGATATTTATCATCTCATTGATTTTACCGAGATTTACCAGGGACACTGCCGCTCCGCCGCGCCCGTGACCATGGTCATGCACGATTACCCCCGCTTCAATACGGTAACGGTGGCAAACGGGCGTGTTGTCGGTTTCGACACGCCGGTGGCGCCAGGCAATCTCGCCTTCACCGGCTTGCATGTTCTGGCGCCGGAGGTGTTGCCAGAAATTGAGATAGGTGTTTTTTCGTCGATTATCGATCACTACCGAGAACTGCTGCGCCGGGGTGCCGTCATCCGCTGCCACGATAGTACCGGCACCTTTTGGACCGATATGGGCACCGAGGCCGATTACCTGGCGCTGCACGCCGGCCTGTTACGCCGGGAAATCCCGCGCTGGCCGGAACTGGCACAGCCGGATGGCAACCGGATGATTGACAGGAAAGCGAGCATCACCGGCGATTGCCGCCGCGACGACTGGCTGACCATCGGCGCCGCTCGCATTAACGGTGGCGCGGCGCTGGCGCGGGTGGTGGTCTGGGACGGCGTCAGCATTACCGGCGGCATCTGGCATGACCGTCTACTGTCCCGCAGCCCGGAAGAGGAAGAGGTATGAAGGACGAGGCGCGGTGGCTGGCCATAGCCAACAAACTGGCGCGGCGGGCCGGTTTTGCCGCTGACGATTTAGCGCTGGAGCGGGTCGCCGCCGATGGCTCGATTCGCGTCTTTTTCCGGCTGCGCTTTACCGATGGCCGCCGTGCCATACTGATTGCGCCGGGCGAAGCCAGCCTGGCGGCGCAAAAAGAGGCGCGGGCAGCCTGGTTGATCGGTCGGCATCTTGCTGCTCATGCGGCGCCGACGCCGCGAATGTACGCCTTCGATGATGACAGCCTGACCCTTTTGTGCGAAGATTTAGGCGACATTCAGCTTTTCACGGCAGCGCGGGCGCTGAATCAAAACGATCCCAGTGATCGGGACAAACTCCTCGGCCTGTACCGGCAAACCCTCACCGCCCTTATCGCCATGCAGCTTCAGGCGGCAACGGGCTTTGATCCCAACTGGTGCTGCGATACGCCGGTCTATGATCGAAATCTGATGATCGAGCGCGAATCCGGCTATTTCCTGCGCGCCTTCTGGCGGGATTTGCTCGGGCAGGAGGAGCCACAGGCATTGGCCGCCGAATTTCACCAACTGGCGGTAATGGCCGCCGAGGCACCGGCCCATTTTTTTCTGCACCGTGATTTTCAGTCGCGCAACATCATGATCCACGAGGGCAGGCCGCGCTTCATCGACTACCAAGGCGGACGGCTGGGACCGTTGGGCTATGACTTGGCCTCGCTCTTGATCGACCCCTATGTCGGGCTGGACCAAGCAATGCAACAGGAATTATTTCATTTTTATCTGACCGAACTGCGGCGGCGGCGACCGCTTGATGAGGAGGTGTTCCGCCGTCACTTCCTGGCTTTGGCCATGCAGCGTAATTTGCAGATTCTCGGCGCCTTCGCCTTTCTCAGCCAGCGGCGCGGCAAGGTATTTTTTGCCGCCTACCTGCGCCCGGCGTTGACCAGCCTGAACCATCTGCTGGCTGACAGCCTGTTTACCTTCCTGCCGACACTGAAAAGCTGCGCCCAGCGGGCGGAAGAACTGCTCAAAACCGAAAACGATTGATTCCATTGCCAATTTCGAGATGCGCTAGACCTACCACGGTATTCAGCGCCTCCAAACTATTTCTGCCGTTTACGGTAGGTTTGTCCACAAAGCGCCGATCGGTACGGCAACATTACCTTTCCCAAATGAAAGCGTATGCTCACCGGCGTACAGCACAACGCCGGTGAACCGGCGCTTCCCGGCCAGATTTTCTCGAAACCAGTTGATATGTTTGAAATCATCCACACCGACAGAGTGCCCCGCTTTGACCTCAACGCCAACAATATCGCCGTCGCCGTTCTCGATGATGAAGTCAATCTCGCGTTTGACGCGGTCGCGGTAGTGGCTTAGCGTCGCGTCGGGGGCCATCTCCACCTGCGCCGCCAGTTCCTGATAGACGAAGGTCTCGATCAATTTGCCGGAACGGTCGGCGTCCAAGGGAATCTCCGCGCGCTTCCAGCCGAGAGCGGCGGTCATCAGGCCGGTATCGCCAGCGAACAGTTTGGCCTGTTTGCCGATTTTATCGTAATCGGATTTGCCCCAGGCTTCATCTGTCAATCCTCCAACTGTCAATCCTCCAAAGGTATCTACACAAGTCTCTGTGCGAGGGCGGGGGAATTTTCTATGACGACCTGTTTGAAATCGGCGATTTTTGTCAGGTCGTAGTCCATGAAAGC
>JGI20166J26741_12128917_pt1 | contig 18491 bp, 11 predicted proteins | sample TergutCu122P5_FD_26741 | JGI IMG/M metagenome (IMG submission 26741)
GAGGACGAGCCACTGCCCGCAGACCCGTGGGAAGCTGTCGCTGAAGCGCCCACGGTGCGAGAGGGTTTCCTAGACATCGACGCGCTGCGCCGCAAGGCGCGGTAGGTTGCGTTCCGGTCGAACGGGCCGAGCGTAAGCTGTGCGACGACGTGCCCGTCGGTCACAGCCGCGCCTTGTTCGAGCGCGGCACGGGAGACCGCCTCACCAACGCGCTGCCGCTGGTCGCGATGAAGGTACAGGCCCACCGCCTTCCACCAGTCGCCGCGTCCTGCCAGTGACGACAACTGTGCGTTGATGGCGTTTCGGAGACAGATTTCCAATATCGCAAAGCCGCCCCACAGGGCCGCGGAGGCCTCCAGATTCCAGGCGTACAAGCGGATGGCCTCGCTGGCACTGCCGCACGCCGACGCGTACGGCCGGAAGCGGTCCGTGCCGAGGAGCGGTGGGATCGCCGGGTCGTCGATGGAGAGCGCCACTTGTGCTTGCCTCCCGTTTTGGCATAATGGTCACGTAAGCCCCGGACGAGGCCCGCAAGGGTCGGCGATCCGGGGCATTGCTTTGCCCACCGTATCCGAGGGGTGCCGTGTTTCGGCAAGTCGACGCGCTTCGCCGCAAGGCGAGAGGCTCGCCGGCTACGCCGACTACCACGTGACCAGCGACGCGATCGTGTTCCCGCACCCGCAGGTCGACCGGCCCGACGTACGACGGGCACCCACACAGTGGCCCCGGAATCCCAGCAGTGCGAGCGGCAGGCCGCTACGAATAGGTGGCAACCAGGATGGCGTAGCCTTTCTGCTCCTGCGGTGTCGCATCCTTTCCAAGCACTTGTGCCCGGGCAAAGGCTTCGGCTATCGCCTCGTGACCTGGGTCGTCGGAACGCCATGTCGTCGCATACGCGGTGATCCAGCCGTGGTAATGGGCCGCGAGCAGCACCTGTGGGTCAGCGAGGTCGTTCCCGCCGCTGTCGGTGGCCTCCGATCCGAGTTGGGCTCGCAGGTACTTTAGGTAGTCCGCACTCGCCTGGTAGTTGACCCTGGAGTCGAGCACATGCCCCCACTCGTGAAGCGCAGTCTCGTACATTCTGCCGGGTGTCTCCCCACTGGCGTAGCCATCGCCACACAGATTCACATGATCTTTATTCGCATTGGCTAGACGGCTGCCACCGCAATCCGGGATCCAAAGATTCGAGACGCCAGCCGCCGCCTTCGGGTAGGTGCGTGCCATCAATTCCAATCCTGCGATCCAACGGTCGATACCATCAAGAGGGTTACTCACCTGCACCGTTTTCAGATACGCGTCCCATGAGGCGAATCGTGGTGGGACGGCGTAATCGGTCACGTTAGCGTTGGGAAACACCGCCTGCAGTCTGTCCACGAAACCTATACCGATCGGATCATTAGCTATCCATACCGGGCACATCGAGATCTCTCCAATGCTCGATGGCGAGAACTCATAAGAGGTATAGGTCGAGTACTCATGACGGATATAGGTATTTTTCAGAGTATCTCGACTCGGGGTGAATTCCGCAGAAGGTTTGACATAGTAATAGGCGTAGGTGCCAGCAAGGGCGGTCCAGCCATGGAAGATCTTTCCTTCAGGGGGCTGCATCGAGCCCTGACCCGGCACGATTACTGGCGATCCGACAGAAGCCGAAATGCTATTCGTTTGCGCTGACCCGTCACAATCCATGAAGTTCACCGTGTACGTCTTGAGTTTCCAAACGGCGTACAGCGTCTTGATCCCGGCCACGGATTCGGTGTATGGATAGACACTTGGAGCAAGGAAAGACATGCCCGAGCCGTCCTTCATAGTGTTCCAGCCCGCGAGGTAGTGATTCTCGTCGAGCGTCAAACTCCCGACACTCGGCAACAGGAAATATGCCACTCCCAGAGCGCGTTGGACGGCCGCGGGCGGCGGTACGGTCCCACTGGCCCCGTTGGCGTCGAACGTGATATTAATCGGAGTCGGCGCCCACGTCGCGTAATAGGTGATATCGCTGATGACCTTTACGGACGCGCCCGCGGCTGAACCGTTCGCCGCCGACGAATCCGTGGACCAGCCCTCGAAGGTGTAGGTCCAACGCGACGGCGCTCCGGGAAGCCCGATCGTGCCGCCGCACTTGACGTAGGTTGGGGTGACTGTCGAAGGCAGGGGGGTCCCACCGTTGGAGTCGAAGGTCACGACGCATGCCCTTGCCCAATTCGCGCGGTAGTGCGCATCTCCATACACCGTCTGGGACGACCCGGGAGCTGCCCCCGGCGACGCCTCGGATCCCCCACCGACCGCGCCGCCGTCGGCCGGGACCACCAGCCAACCCAGGAACACGAAACCTGTGAGGACCGGCGCGGCAGGCATAGCGAACGCCACACCGGCCGTGTGGACCTGCGCGGGCACCGGACTCCCGCCCGCCGAGTCGAACGTCACCGTGTAGGTGTTGGCCTTCCAGGTCGCGTAATACGTTGTCGCCGCATACACCGTGACGGACGTGCCCGCGGCCGAGCCCGACGTCGCCGACGAAGAAGTCGACCAGCCCGCAAACGTGTAACCGGTCCGCGTCGGTGTCGCCGGCAACGCGAATGCCACCCCGGCCGTCACCGTCTTCGACGCCACCGCCGAACCACCCATAGAATTGAACGAAACCGTGTACGCATTCGCCTGCCACACCGCGTAATACGTCACATTCCCCAACACCATGACCACAGCATTCGCCGGCACCGACGCACTCGTTGCTGTCGAAGAAGTAGACCAACCCAAGAACGTGAAACCAGTCCGCGTCACTGCCGGCAATACCGTCGACACACCATAATTCACCGACCGCGACGCAACCGCCGAACCACCCAAAGAATTGAACGTCACCGTGTACGTATTCGCCGTCCACTGGGCCAAGAACGTGACATTGGCGGATACCACATACGAGCCACCCGGGGCAAAATTGGCGCCAGTAGACGTCAGCACCCACGACTGGAACGCGTAACCCGTCCGCGTAGGCGCCGCCGGCAACAAGATCCCGGCGCCGAAAGTCGCCGACTGGGCCGCGACGGCCGACCCACCTGCGGAATCGTACGTGACCGTGTACGTGTTGATCTTCCAGGTCGCGTAATACGTCGTCGCCGCATACACCGTCACCGATGCGCCCGCGGCCGAGCCCGACGTCGCCGACGACGACGTCGACCAGCCTGCGAACGCATAACCAGTACGCGTCGGTGCCGCCGGCAACGCGAATGCCACCCCTGCCGTCACCGTCTTCGACGCCACCGTCGAACCGCCCATAGAATTGAACGTCACCGTGTAGGTGTTGGCCTTCCAGGTCGCGTAGTACGTCGTCGCCGCATACACCGTCACCGATGCGCCCGCAGCCGAGCCCGACGTCGCCGACGACGTCGACCAGCCCGCAAACGTGTAACCGGTCCGCGTCGGTGCCGCCGGCAACGCGAATGCCACCCCTGCCGTCACCGTCTTCGACGCCACCGCCGAACCACCCATAGAATTGAACGAAACCGTGTACGTATTCGCCTGCCACACCGCGTAATACGTCACATTCGCCAACACCGTGACCACAGCATTGGCCGGCACCGACGCACTCGTCGCCGCCGAAGAAGTCGACCAACCCAAGAACGTGAAACCAGTCCGGGTCACCGCCGGCAACACTGTCGACACACCATAATTCACCGACCGCGACGCAACCGCCGAACCACCATTACTGTTGAACGTCACCGTGTAAGGGCCCGCATCTACAACGTTGATACTGATGGCCTTCGTGTTCCCGCCAGCACCGTCTGCGTTGTACGCCTTGGCCGTTATCGTCCGGTTGCCCGCACCCAAAACGTCACCATAAATCGTCCAACTTGTCTTCGCCGTGTTCAGGGCCATCGACGTACCCAAACCTGAATCTCGAGTGCCGTTCGAATATGCGCACCATGTGCCCGTGCTGTTGTAGGTGAAACAAACCTTGGCCGCCGCCAACGACGTGGTCACACTGTAGGTGAAGCCGGTGGTAGTCGTCCCTGTCGACGCGTTGGAAGAAAAAGCCGTCACATCCGGGACGGGCGTCGCAGCTGCCGTCACATTAATCGTGATCGCCTTGGCGGCGGACACATTACCCGCCAAATCATACGCCCACACCCGCACCGTGCGGTTGCCCGCAGATAGCGCATCCTTCGGGATCGTCCAGGACTGACCCTGACCGCCTCCAAGGACCGTCGCGCTTCCCGTACCGAGACCGGGTGACATGTACCCGTCGGACCACGCGCAATAGGTGGTCGACGGCGAGGCGTAGTCGTAGGTGAAACAGATCTTGTCCGCCGCAGATGACGTGGACACATAGTAGGTGAACCGGTCAGCGGTGGTCCCCGAATACTTGTCGGCCGTGAAACCGATGACACTCGGCGCCACCGCCTGCGCGAACGGCGCATTCACAACACCCAAACCAAAACAAACCAGCACGCTGGCAACCCCAGCCATAGCCTTCATTGGCAACATCTTTAAACCCCTCAGGGACGAAGGAACAAGGCCACCCCAAGACCTCACCCACGAACGTAGCGCACTCCAGCTCATCTCGTGCTTCGTCTTGTTATGTCTGGACGACGAGTTCGCCGACGAGGCCCTCGCCACCCCGCGCGGCGCACGCGCTGCACCTGGCGGCGGCGCACTACCGTTGCGGCCACCGAGCGTGGGAACCTCTTCTCACACACTCCCTCATGTATCGCCCCATGAGGGGCATCGGAGACGAAAGGGCACGACGATGGCTGACGAACCGCATTATGTACCGCCGACGGTCGCTGAACTGATCGCGCGCAAGTCGGTGCGCAAATTCGACGACCGGCCCGTACCCGACGATGTCACAGCGAGTCTGCTCGAATGCGCGATCAACGCGCCGACGGCTGGCAACCAGCAGTTGTACACGATTCTCGACGTGCGCGACCAGGCCATCAAGGACGTGCTGGCGCGCACGTGCGACGGCCAGGCGTTCATCGCGCAGGCGCCGTTGGCGCTCGTCTTCCTGGCCGACACCCGGCGCTGGCTGGACGCGTACCGCGAAGCTGGGGTTGCCGCGCGCGAGCCCGGCCCGGGCGATCTGCTGCTGGCGGTCGTCGATGCCACCATCGCGGCGCAGAACGTGGTGGTGGCGGCCCACGCCTACGGGCTCGGCTCGTGCTACATCGGCGACATCGTCGAGCAACGCGAAGAGGTGGTCGAGGTGTTGAACCTGGATCCGTACGTGTTCCCGGCGGCGATGCTCGTCATCGGTTACCCGACCGCGCAGCAACGCAGGCGTCCAAAGCCCAGGCGTTTCCCGGTTGCGTCGGTCGTGCGGACGGATCGCTACGCGCGCTCAACCCCAGCCGAACTGCGGGCGATGCACGCCGCCCGGGGTGAGGATTTCGACAAGACGATCCCGGCGTTCTGCAAGCGCAAGTACATGTCAGATTTCGCCGCCGAAATGAACCGCTGCGTCACCGACTACCTGCGCGCGTTCCTCCCCTGACAAGGGGCGTGACGATGGAACCGTCGGCCTATCGCGCGGGCGTCAGTGTGTCACCACCGACCCTGCAGCCTCCGAAGGCTCGCCTGGGTGGCGAGCATCCTGTCGAAAGGATCCCGGTGATCCCAGGTCATGCTTCCACCCAGAAGAGCGTGCGCGTCGGGCGGCGGCGCTGAGCGCCCGTCAATCGAAAGGCGCGATCCGGGTGTGCCGTTATTACTTCGCGGTGCCGCAAAGAACGGTTTCGGAGTGGTCAGGCGACGCCCGATAGACTGCTCCGGTGAGCTTTCGACTTTATGACACCGCCCGTAAGTCTGTCGTGGACTTCGTTCCGCTCGTCCCTGGCAAGGTGTCGATTTACCACTGTGGCCTGACCGTCCAGGCATCCCCGCATCTGGGACATATCCGCAAAGAGGTCGTCTTCGACGTGCTGCGCCGCTGGTTCGCCTACTCGGGCTACGACGTGACGATCGTCGCCAACGTCACCGACATCGACGACAAGATCCTGGAGAAGTCGGCCGCGGCCGGCATCCCGTGGTTCGCGCACGCGTACCGCTACGAGACCGAGCTGCACGAGGCGTACGCGGCGCTCGGCTGCCTGCCGCCGACGTACGAGCCGCGCGCCACCGGGCACATCCCCGAGATGATCGAGATGATCCAGGCGATCTTGGACGCCGGGCACGCCTACCCGGCTGCCGACGGCTCCGGGGATGTCTACTTCGACGTCCGGTCGTGGCCGGCGTACGGGGCGCTGTCTGGCCAGTTGGTCGACAATATGGAGCCCGCCGAGGACGCCGACCCGCGCGGCAAGCGCGACCCGCGCGATTTCGCCTTGTGGAAGGGCCATAAGGAAGGCGAGCCGCTGACGGCGTCCTGGCCGGCGCCGTGGGGACGCGGGCGTCCGGGCTGGCACATCGAGTGCTCGGCGATGTCCGGCAAGTACCTCGGCGACGCTTTCGACATTCACGGCGGCGGCATCGACCTGCGCTTCCCGCACCACGAGAACGAGATGGCGCAGGCGCAAGCCGCCGGGCGTCCGTTCGCGAAGTACTGGATGCACAACGCCTGGGTGACGGCCGCCGGGGAGAAGATGAGCAAGTCGCTCGGCAATTACGCGCGGGTCGCGGAGGTGGTCAGGCACCATCCGGCGCGGGCCGTCCGGCTGTATCTCGTCGGGCCGCACTACCGTTCGGCGATCGAGTTCTCCGACACGTCGCTGGACGAGGCGGCCGCCCAGTTGGCGCGCATCGATTCGTTCCTCGACCGGGCGGCCGCGGCACTCGGGCCCGTGGCGCCGGCGAGCCAGGTGCCGGAGGCGTTCGTCCAGGCGATGGACGACGATCTGGGCACTCCCGCGGCGATGGCCGTCCTGTTCGATGCGATCAAGACGGGCAACAAGGCGCTGGACGCGGACGACCAGGATGCCGCGGCGGCGGCGTTGGCCGACGCGCGCGCGATGCTTTCGATCTTCGGGTTGAACCCGGACGACGCGCCGTGGGCGACGGCGTCCGCGGGCCGGGTGGATTTGCGTCCGGTCGTCGACGGTCTGGTGGACGCGTTGCTGGCCCAGCGCGAGGACGCCCGGGCGCGCAAGGACTACGCGGCGGCCGACGCCGTCCGCGACCGCCTCGCCGCCCTCGGGTTGACGATCGAGGACACGCCGCAGGGCGTGCGCTGGACTCTCGGGACGGGGTGCTGACGTGGCCGGTAACAGCCAGCGCCGGGGTGCGCGAAAGAAGGGTGCGTCCACGCCTGCCGGTTCCGGTGGACGCGTGCGCCGCGGCCTCGAAGGCAAAGGCCCGACGCCGAAAGCCGAGGATCGCCCTTATCACAAGGCCTATCGCAAGCGCGGGCCCGACGAGCCGGGCCGCACCACTGGTGGCAAGCCGAAGGGCCAATCGCGCCCGCAAAAGGCGGCGCACGGCGCGTCGGGGGCCGGGCCCGAGTGGATCATCGGCCGCAACCCTGTGCTCGAGGCGTTGCAGGCCGGGTTGCCCGTCCGGCGCGCGTATTTGGCTGAGGGCGTCGAGCGCGACGACCGGCTGCGCGACATCCTGAAGCTCGCCGCCGACCGGAGTCTGCCGCTGCTGCAGGCGACGCGGGCCGAGCTCGACCGTCTCACGCGCGGCGGCGTCCATCAGGGGGTGGCGCTGCAGTTGCCCGCGTTCGAGTACGCCGATCCGGACGAGGTGCTGGAGGCGGCCGTGGCGTCCGATCACGGGCTGGTCGTGGCACTAGACCAGGTGACCGACCCGCGCAACCTTGGCGCGATCGTCCGTTCGGCAGCGGCTTTCGGGGCGCAGGGGGTCGTGATTCCCGAGCGCCGGTCGGCGCAGATGACAGCCGCTGCGTGGAAGACGTCCGCTGGTGCGGCAGCGCGCGTCCCAGTGGCGCGGGTGACCAATCTCAACCGGACGTTAGCCGCGTACGCCGACGCGGGCTTCCTGGTCGTCGGCCTGGCTGGCGGCGGAGATCCGATCGAGACGGTGGAGGTAGACCGACCGGTCCTGCTCGTCGTCGGCTCGGAGGGCGACGGCCTGTCGCGCCTCGTCCGGGAAAACTGCGACGTGCTCGCCGGCATCCCGATGCAGGCGGACGTCGAATCGCTGAACGCGTCCGTGGCCGCGGCCATCGCGATGTACGAGATCGGACGCCGTCGCGCCTGACGTCCGGCCCGTCTCGCTACAGCGGGACGACCTTCTTGCCGTACTCGTGGTTGAGGATCTGGCCCAGCGTGCAGTAGATCGCCGACAGGCCGCAGACGATGCCGATCCAGCCGGCGACCTGCGTGACGACGGCGCTGCCGCTGAAGTCCGCGATCGACAACCCGAAGAACAGCAGCACCAACGTCCCGAAGACGAATTGCAGCGAGCGGGCGTGTTTGAGGGTGCCGATGAACATCCCCAGCGAGAACAGGCCCCACAACAGCAGATACCAGCCCATCGTCGCGCCGTCGGCCGGGGTGGCCCCGAGCGGGTTCCACACGATTATCACCAGCGACCACCAGAAGGCGCCGTAGGCGGTGAAGGCCGTGGCGCCGAAGACGTTGCCGGCGACGAACTCCATGACGCCCACGATGATCTGGGCGAAGCCGCCCATCGCGAGCCCCATCGACAAGATGACTATCGACATCGGCAAGAGGCCGGCGTTATGCAGATTCAGCAGCACGGTGGTCAGGCCGAAGCCCAGTAGGCCCAACGGTGCGCCGTTTGCGACTTTGTGCACATCAGCCATGTGTGGCTCCTTCGATCGACCGATCTCTCGTCCGTGCGGATGCCAGGAACCAGGTGGCGTCGGCCGCCTTTCCGAGAGACACGGCAGCCTTGATTGTTTGGCACGCTATCACCGCTAAGCGCCGCGAACCGGCCGTTTGCGGAACTGCTGCAGGTCGCCTCCAGGGGCGGCGTGGATGACCCCTAAGCTGATACCAACGACGTGCGGCCGCAGGGCCGACGGTGAAAGGGGATTGGACGTGAACAAAGAGGTGCGTTTCCCGAGTTTCGACGGGACGGCATTGTTCGGGATGGTGGACGTGCCGACCAAGCCACGGGCGCTGATCGTCATCGTGCACGGGCTGTGCGAGCATCTGGGACGGTACGACTATCTGGCAGCACGCCTGGTCGCGCAGCAATTCGCGGTGTTCCGGTTCGACCATCGCGGGCACGGACGTTCACAGGGCGAGCGCGTCTTCTACACCGACTTCAATGAGATCGTCGACGACACCAATAGTGCCTGGGAGGTCGCGCAACGCGAGGTGCCCGGCCTGCCGACGTACGTCCTGGGCCACTCGATGGGCGGCTACGCGGCAGCGCTGTTCGCGACGAAGTACGCCGCCAAGCCGGCCGGAGTGGTCTTGTCGGGGGCGCTGACGAGGTACAACCTGCAGTTGGTCGGGCCGTTGCCCCTGGCCGGCGACCCGCGGACCTATCTGCCCAACGAACTCGGCGCCGGCGTGTGCTCCGATCCGGGCGTCGGCGAGGCGTACGTGGCCGACCCGCTGGTCGAGAAGCAGATGTCCGTCGGCTTGATCAACACGTGGGCGGGCGGCCTTGAGTATCTCAAGCGGGAGGCGTCCGCGTTCGTCGCACCCGCGCTGATACTGCATGGGGCGGACGACGGGCTGGTGTCGAACCAAGACTCGCGCGATTTGTACGGCGAGATCGGTTCGACGGACAAATCGCTGCGCATCTACGCGGGCATGATGCACGAGATCTTCAACGAGTACGACAAGGACGAAGTAATCGCCGACGTGCTCGCGTGGCTCGATCGGCGCGTGCCTGCATAACTAATCAGCGGGCCGTTTGGCGCCATCTTCGGACGAAGACCGCCGGGACGGGCCGAACGCCCCCACCCGCACGGCGTCCATGTCGGACCAGCTCGCGTGGACGGTGTCCGCCAGCGCGCGCGCCGCGGCGTAGGGGTCAGGGGCCATGGCGATCGCCCGGGAGACCGCGATCCGGCGTGCACCGGCGGCTAGCACGCCGGGCAGGTTCGTCGCGTTGACGCCGCCGACGGCGAACCAAGGCTTGCTGGACGGGACGGTCTGCGGGGCCACGGACGCGGCGTGGCGCAGCAACCCCGCGCCGCCGGCGCCGGTCGCGTCGCCGACCAGCAGGAAGTCCACGTCCGCATCTGCCAGGGCCTCGTCGATACGTTGCGTTGTGGTGCAGGTGCGTCCGATTAGCAGGTAGGGGTTCGCGGTCTTGTTCACGACGCACGGGGCCGCCGTGTTCACGAAGTCGGCGTCGGGGCACACTTCGCGTCCGGCGGCGTGCTCGTGCCCGAGGAGGCCGTGCCCGTCCGGAACGCCACGGCGCCAACTTGCGACAGCTGCGTCGACGGCCGCATCGCCGGCTTGGGCATTGACTATGGTCACCGCGTCCACGCCGGCGGCGAGCAGGCGCGCCGGGTCGCCCGGGGCGGCCGTCCCGGTGATGAGCATCACCCGTGCCAGCCGCAACCGTGTCGTTACTCCCCACAGCACGCTCACATCTCCAAGAGTACCGCGCGGGCCCAGGGCGGCCCCACCGTCGTGGGTCGCGTGGGTCGCCCCCGTCAGCGAGCTTGCTCGTTGCGCCGAAGCGATTGAGTGTTGGCCGCATTGTTCCGCGTTCTCCCGCCGCGTCGCGCCGGTCGATTTCAGGCGAACGGCTACAATCGGCCCAGGCGTGGACGGCCTTCTTCCCCAGCAGTCCGGAGTTAGACGTGACCACCAACGACGACACCGACCCCCTCGTGGGGCGCGTGCTCGACGGCCGGTACGAGATCGTCCGGCGGCTTGCGCGCGGTGGCATGGCCGTCGTCTACTTGGGCAACGATCTCCGGCTCAGCCGCACGGTTGCCGTGAAAGTCATGCACGAGAGCCTCGGCGGGGACGCCGATTTCGTCGCCCGCTTCAATCGCGAGGCGTGCGCGGCCGCTGGGCTGTCGCACCCCAACATCGTCTCGGTGTTCGACCAGGGCGTCGACAACGGCCGTCCGTACATCGTCATGGAATACGTCGAAGGACGCACGCTGCGCCAGGTGATGGCCCGGGAAGGCGCCATGACGCCGCAGCGAGCCGTCGACCTGTTGCTTCCCGTCGCGTCGGCCGTCGCGGCCGCTCACGAAGCCGGAATCGTGCATCGCGATCTCAAGCCGGAGAACGTCCTGATCGGCGAACGCGGCCAGACGAAAGTGGCCGACTTCGGCCTCGCGCGGGCGGTGACGGCCCAAACGTCGGCGGCTTCGGGGACGCTGATCGGCACCGTCTCGTACATCGCGCCGGAACTGGTCACCCAAGGGTCGGGCGACCAGCGAACCGACGTGTACGCGCTCGGCGTCGTCCTCTACGAGATGCTGACCGGCCGCAAACCGCACACCGGCGAGAACCCGATCCAGGTGGCGTACAGCCACGTCCATCATGAGATCGAGCCGCCGTCCAACGCCTCGCCCACACCGCTGCCCGATTACGTGGACGCGCTGGTCACCCAGGCGGCGGCGCGCGACCCGCGAGTCCGGCCGCGCAACGCGTCCGTGCTCGCCGACGACCTGCGGCTGGTGCGTGACGCGCTCCTGGCCGGCAAGGGCAGCGACCCGTTGCTCGTCGCCCGGATCCGGGGGGGCGCCGCCGACCCGTCCGAATCGCTGACGGCACCGCTGCCGGTGAACACGACGCGAGTTTTGCCGAGCACCGACAAGACGACCGTGCTCCATCCGCCGACGCCGTCCCTGCCCGAGCCCGCGCAGGCGCGACCGGCGGTGGTCGCACCGTCTGCCGCCGAACTCCAACAACGCCGGAAACGTCGTCGCCGCCAGGGCCTGGCCGCCATCCTCATCGTGCTGCTGACGACGGCGCTCGTGGGCGTCGGCGCCTGGTACTACCTGGACGGTCGGTTCGTGAACGTGCCCGACTTCGGCTCGCTCACGCAGGCCAAGGCCGAGGTACTGGCCGACAAGACCGGTATCCAGGTCACCTTCGAAAACACCTATTCCGAGACGGTGCCGTCGGGTCAGATCATCAACACCGACCCGCCGACAGGCTCGCCGGTGTTGCGCGGCGGGACCGTGTTGGCCTATTTGTCGAAGGGCCCGGAACGCTACAAGATCCCAGACGTCAAGGGCATGACCCTGGACGCCGCCACCCAGGCCTTGACGGACGCGCACCTGCAGCGTGGTAGCACCAGTCAGGTCTACGACGACAAGGCGAAAGCCGGAACCGTGGTCGCGATGTCGGCCAAGCCGGGGACGCTGGTGAAGAAGGACACCGCGGTAGACCTCGACGTGTCCCAGGGGCCCGCGCCGGTCACCGTCATGGACTACACCGGCAAGCCCCTCACGGACGCCCAGACATTCTTCGACGCCGCGGGGCTGAAGGTGAAAGTCACCAAGGAGGTCAACGACAAGACGATTCCGAAAGGCTCAATCGTCACGCAGACGCCGAAGGACGGCGAACTGCCGCGCGGCAGCACGGTGTCGGTGACAGTGTCGAAGGGCCCGCGGATGGTGGTGATACCGAACGTCCGGAGGTTGTCAGCCGACCTGGCCAAGAAGAAACTCCAAGACGCCGGTTTCAAGGTCCAGACGGTGACCCTTTTCTTCGCGTCCATGGCGACCGGCACCAAACCCGGCGCCGGGCAACAGGCTCCCGAGGGATCGACGGTGACGCTCTACCTCGCCTGAACGGTCAGGCGCCGACGTCCCATGGTGTGGCGTCGCGCAGGTCGCGCACGCTGGTCGGCGTCATCTCGTTCATCCGGTTGTTGACGAGCGCCCAGCCGCGTTCGTTCAGCAGGCCCTCGTGGATGCAGAAGCCGTCGGGCGCCCCGACCGCGCGGACGAAGTCGATCGTCTCCTTCATCGCCGCCCACGGGCCGTACGCGGGGACGGCCAACACGTCGACGCCTTGCGGGACGGTGTCGAGCGCGTCGCCGGGGTGGAAGAACACCGGTTCGCCCGGCGCAGAGACGACTAACCCGACGTTGCCGATGCGCGGGATATCGCGGTGGATGACGGCATGCCACCCGCCGACCGCGTGCACCTGGACGGGGCCGAGATCGACCGACGCGTCGGCGGCCAGCGGCGTTGCGGTGGACACGGCGCAGGCGGTGGCGACCTGTGGTTCGACGTAGAACGCGGCGTCGGGGTTGGCGGCCACCAGCGCCGGGACGAACTCCATGTCGATGTGGTCGGGGTGCTGGTGCGTGACGAGAATCGCGTCCAGGCCGGTCAGGTCGTGCCAGCCGGAAGAGAAGTTGCCCGGGTCGATCAGGACGCGCCGATCGGCGACCTCGACCAGCACCGCGGCGTGCCCAAAGTGTGTGATCCTCATGCAGCAAGACTAGGGCCGGGGAACGGTGTGTGTGAGCGCGTCCCTACACGCCGACCAGTCGCGCGATGACGAAGTCCATCGCCATGGTGTAGCCGTATGCGCCGAAGCCGACGAGGACCCCGGCGGCGAGATCGGACAGGTAGGAACGATGCCGGAATTCCTCGCGGGCGTGCACGTTCGACAGGTGCACCTCGACGAACGGGAGTTGCACCGCCGCGAACGCGTCGCGCAGCGCGATCGACGTGTGCGTCAGCGCGCCCGGGTTGACGATGACGAACCGGGCGCCTTCGTTTTTCGCCTCGTACAGCCGGTCGACCAGCGCACCCTCGTGGTTGCTCTGGAAGCAAGTCACGCTCAGGCCGGCGGCTGCCGCCTGCATCGTGACGTCCCGTTCGATGTCGGCGAGCGTGGTGCGGCCGTACACCTCGGGTTCGCGCGTGCCGAGGGAGTTGAGATTGGGTCCATTGATCAGCAAGACGTCCATGGGTTCACGCTACCGCGCGCCCGGGTTTGCTTGGCCGGGCACGCCCGGACGCGCGGTAGGGATCGGGGAGGGTCCTCCTGGCCGAACCTCTTTCAACAGGCGGTGCCTGGACCTGTCGGAAGAGCGACCGGGGGAGGGCGGTCCCAAGTCAGGTGACGTGAAGGGCCAACGCCGTGTTAGTGACTGCGCCCGTCCCGCCGAAGACATAAAGCTTCGCGTAGGGTCCCCAGTTGCTGATCGCATTCCGGACCGTGGTGTTCGTCTTCTTGGCAAGACCGTCGATGAGGAACAACGGAGCCTTTTGTTTCGCGGCGAACACGCCGCCCACCAGGGCGTCCGCGAAGCTCCGACTGGTGGCGATGGTGATCGCCCCCGTCTCTGCCGATCTAGTGAACAGGGACTGGAAGCTCTGGTTGATCATCACTTCGGTCTCCCAGAGTGTTGCACCGCCCAGTCGCACCAGCGGTTTGGCAGTGGTCAGCGACTCGGCCTGTGTCGCCGCTTGGGCCGGGACTGCCAGCGTCCCGCCGAGCACGTAGAGTTTGCCCGGCTTGACTTTGTTCAACCAAGCTGCAGTAGCGACATTCAGCGCTCCCTTGGGTGGCGTAAAGACGATCGGCCACTTCTGCATCGCTGCCACGGGCGATGCCGCCAGCGCGTCAGGGAAGTTGTTCCCCGTCGTGAGGAATACCCCGGACGGTGTCCCGGCGACCTGACGTAGGCGGTCGGCGATCATCGTGGCCGTCTCGTACTTGGTGGCCCCGCCGATTCGCTCCACGGTTGCAACGCCTGGAATCGCCTCCAGTTGGCTCTGGATCTTCGTGCTGACGACACCGGTGCCACCCAAGATGATCACGTGACGGGTGTTCAGCTGGATGAGTTCTTGGCTCACGCTCGCTTCTAGGCCGTTCGTCAAGTTGGCGGTCAGCAGAATGGGCCCGTCCACCGCGGACGCTAGCGGGCCGCCGGCCATGGCGTCCGGAAATCCTCTCTTGGTGGCGATTAGGGCCCATTGGTCCGGGCCGCCGACAGGCCAACCGCCCTTGGCAATGGCAACTGCGGTCTCCACACTGTTCTGGCCAGCCAACCGCGACTCTGCCCACCACTGCGCGTAGACCGTCGCGTTCGCGGTGCCCATCGTCGTGGCGGACGTCACCTTCAGCGTTCCGGTCGGCGAGGTGAACCAGCCGAGGAACGAGTGCCCTGCCCACGTGGGCGTCGGCAGCGTCCCATAGGGGGCGCCCTGTGCGATCACTTTGCTCGCTGGGCTTACCGTGCCGCCGTTGGCGTTGAACGTGAGCGTGTAGGCGGGGGAGGCGAGACCGAGCAGCACTGCGTTCCCGTTGCCCGTCGAGCCGATCCGCGAGTAGAGGTCCACGAGGTCGGTCCAGACCGGCGTGGACATGGATTGGTCATACACGAAAGTCTGGCCACGGGCGAACGCCATGGTGTCTTTCGTGGTCCCGCTGGTGGTGTAGGCGCGTTCGACGGGAATGTACGCGATGCCCGCGCCCACGGTTTGCGTGATGACGATCGAGAACTTCTGGTTCGGTGTCAGGATCGCCGGCGTGGGTAGGGTGATCGTGTTATAGCCCGCGTACGTGGTCGTGCCCGTGATCGACGTCTGCCCGGACGCCCCGATCGGCGCGGGCGTCGTGCTAATCGGGCTGGTCGCGCTGCTGGCGTTCAGGTAGACCGATATCGTGTAGCCCGTGTCCGGGGTCGTCGCGAACAGTTGGACGGCCCGCAGCGCGGTCGGCGTAGCCGGTGACGCCGGCACCTGGTAGACGTTGGCGTACTGCTGCGACATCTTTCCGGAGGTGCCCAGGTAGTTGCCATACCCGAGTTCGTCTTGCGCGTAGACCCGGTTGTACGTGTCGGCGCCCTTGCCCGCAGAGGCGCTGCCGTCGGTGTTCCCGCCCATGTCGAAGACGACGGCGTCGCCCAGCGTCGTGTCGTAGTAGGAGATATAGAAATAGTCGTAGAAGCCGGCACCCCAGCTGTTCTTGATCAGGAATGCGCCGGGTCCGCCGATGTTGGTCCAATATGTCTTGTCAGCTGGCACATTGAACCGGCTCGTGGGGATCGTGTCGTCCCAGCCGATGACCGAGACCGCGTGGTCTTGCATCTGGAAGCGGCCGTTGTAGAAGGTCTTGTAGGTGGAGTTGTAATAGCCCTGGTTGCCCGCAGCGAACCCCGCCGAACCGCCGACGGCGAAGGAGATGCCGACCGTCCCGTAGTTGTAGATGGCCTGCTTGATCGCCTGGACGTTCGATGCGACATAGTTCGCGCCGTCGCGCGGTCCGGGCAGGAAGTAGGCGTTCCGCATGTGGAAGTCGCTGGTCGTCTTCAGATTGGCGGCGGGCGTGGGGAGCGTGTAGAAGGACGCCGGGAAGGGCGCGACGCGTTCGGTCACGGCGCCGTACCAGTGCGACCAGGCGGCGGCCGCTTTGAAGAAGTTCCCGCCCGCGTTGTACGGATCCGGGACGCCCGAGAAAGTGCCGGTGCTGTACACGGACTGCGCGAGGTTGAGGGGAGATACCTCCTGGGCCAAGTCCCGGGTGGTCGTTTCCCCGGACAGCACTTTGTTGCGCACTAGCGACGCCTGCGCGGACGCGGCGGACGTGAACGCCCAACACGTGCCGGTCGAGCCTTGGTCGAGCACGATGCTGGCGCCGTAGTTGGGCTGCGCGGTGCGCAGGTCATAGGTCGACGGCAGCCCGGTGGCCCGGAGATTGCCGTCGGCGGGTTGGACCCCGGTGGGGCTGATGGACGGGATGCTGACCGCAGGAGGGACGTAACCGGTCCCCTCGTCGGAGCTGCCGGTGGGGCTACCGACGGTTGGCCGGTTCACGGGCGGGGTGCCCACGTCGTCCAATCCGGTTTGCCAAGTGGTTGAGGAGGTCTGATCTGTGCCGCCGTTCGCCGGAGCGGCCCAACTCGGTGCGGCCGATAGGCTGACGAGGGTGAGGGATGCGAACAGGACAATAGAAACACGACCAGCGGCTGTCATGGTGAGGGGGTCCTTTCGACCGAATCTGGTATGCCTGAGCATATCCCTTTCGTGAAAACGCTGCTAGCCGCCTGACAAGGGATTATGCGCACCGGGCGGGGCGTGCGCCGTCCACGGGGAGCAAATGCATTCCGGGCGGCGAGGTGGCCGGTCCGCGCCCAGGTCCAGGCCAGCCAGTGGCCGGCATTTGTGGGGACGTCGCGGTGTTCGCTGCGGGTGATCATGGCCCCTTGTCGCCGCCCGGTCGTTTGCACTCTCAGGTGGGGAGTGCTAAACATGGAGTTAGCACTCTCAGGCTGAGAGTGCCACCGTCCGGTTCGATGAGACCCAGCGCCTCGAAACAGGCCAAGTCGTCCGTCGCGGGCATCGTCCGGACAGAGCCGATTGACCCAAACGCCATTCGTGGCCGCGGGGATCGAGGCGCCAGCCTGCCCAGCAAGGGCAGGAGACCTAAGACCACTCGGGGGCACCGCCCCCCACAACGGACAAGGATTGCCGAACACACCATGGCAAAACTGATCGAATTCAACGTCGAGGCACGCCGGGCCCTCGAGCGCGGCATGAACACGCTCGCGGACGCCGTGCGCGTCACTTTGGGCCCGAAGGGCCGCAACGTCGTCTTGGAGAAGAAGTGGGGCGCCCCCACGATCACGAACGATGGCGTTTCCATCGCCAAAGAGATCGAGCTGGAGGACCCGTACGAGAAGATCGGCGCGGAGCTGGTCAAAGAGGTCGCGAAGAAGACGGACGACGTGGCCGGCGACGGCACGACGACCGCGACCGTCCTCGCGCAGGCGATGGTCCGCGAAGGTCTGCGCAACGTGACCGCCGGCGCCAACCCGATGAGCCTGAAGAAGGGCATCGAGAAGGCCGTCGCGGCGATCGTGGACGAGCTGGCCGGGCAGGCCAAAGACATCCAGACCAAAGAGCAGATCGCGGCCACCGCGTCCATCTCCGCGGGCGACACCACGGTCGGCGAGATCATCGCCGAGGCCATGGACAAGGTCGGCAAAGAGGGTGTCGTGACGGTCGACGAGTCGAACACGTTCGGCTTGGAACTGGAGCTCACCGAGGGCATGCGCTTCGACAAGGGCTACATCTCGGCGTACTTCATCACGGACGCCGAGCGCATGGAGACCGTGCTCGACGACCCGTACATCCTGATCGTCAACTCGAAGGTGTCGAGCCTGAAAGACCTGCTCCCGGTGCTGGAGAAGGTTGTGCAGTCGGGCAAGCCGCTCGTCGTGATCGCTGAGGACGTGGACGGCGAGGCGCTCGCCGGCCTGATCGTCAACAAGATCAAGGGCACGTTCAAGTCGGTGGCCGTCAAGGCGCCGGGCTTCGGCGACCGCCGCAAGGCCATGCTGGGCGACATCGCCGTCCTGACCGGCGGCCAGGTCGTCAGCGAAGAGGTCGGGCTCAAGCTCGACCAGGTGACGCTCGACCTGCTCGGCCACGCTCGCCAGGTGAAGGTGACCAAGGACGAGACCACGATCGTGGACGGCGGCGGCGACGCCGACCAGATCGCCGGACGCGTCGCGCAGATCCGTCGCGAGATCGACAACACCGACTCCGACTACGACCGCGAGAAGCTGCAGGAGCGGCTGGCGAAGCTCGCCGGCGGCGTCGCGGTCATCAAGGTCGGCGCGGCCACCGAGGTCGAGCTGAAGGAGCGCAAGCACCGCATCGAGGACGCCGTCCG
>JGI20166J26741_12132250_pt1 | contig 18464 bp, 13 predicted proteins | sample TergutCu122P5_FD_26741 | JGI IMG/M metagenome (IMG submission 26741)
GCAGACGGCTGATGCAATACACACATAAAGACACGTGCAACAATCAAACGCTTCCACATCCAACCACGCCACTCGGCACACTCACTCACAAGACACCACCACAACACACCATGGCGGGAAACTCGTGAACTACAAGCGACTTGCGTGTTATGAGCATTTTCCTGGGACTTTTGGATACACCTTTGTATATTTCCTTACCTGCTATTTCCATCTTTGTCTTGGTCTCCTTTTGGGCGTTTTTCTCTGAATTTTATGCTCCAACTTCTTGTGAAGTTTCATTTATTCTTAACCGTCTGAATCCAATAAGAAAGTGTACTACTAATACGAATCTGTCTGAGAAACAGTATGTAATTCAGCTGATAAAACTATGTAAAGCCAGTGTACATGGTGACCTAAAACAGTTCAGTGGCGAGTAAAATGTTTGCTAAAAGATGTATATTTCATTATTATTTGATGAATTTAAACAGAAATTGTAACTGCATGAAACTGGAGTAACTACATTAGACAGTGCATGTTCAGCTGACTCATACCAGTGTTATTGGGCTTAAACCTGAACATTCCCATTAATATGAAAGAATGCTGTCAGTTAACTGACTCTTCTGCGATCCTATTTGTAACAGCTTGTGTGTTTGGGGTATTATTTGAGTTCTGTAAGCTTTTATCTGGCATTACACACAATTTCAATGGCCTGAAGGTGGCTATGAGTTGTCTGTGATTTTATGGATTTTCAGAAAAGTTTCTTGATGCCTTTAAAACATATAGTATTTTTATTACTTAACTTATTGAAAATACTGGTGCACAAACACTGGTTTATTGATTTATTAATTATTAATTAATTTAGAGATAACTTAAAGCAACATGAAAAATTACAGCACCAATTACTGAAGATGATTTTCACATGGTAGTACTCCTGTTTTGTATTTGAGGTGTCTGATGTTCTCACAGAAATGGACCTTCCTGATAGAGGGTTCATGATTTTATTCAGTGCCTCCAGGAATATGTTGGGACAGTACATTAAATTTGGCTACTACTGCTTCCATCCATATTCCTTTCAGTTCACTATTCACTAGGCATGTAATTCAGTAGTTAGTCTAAATGTGTTGTAAATACATTTGTTGTTTACATAGTAGCATCTAACAAAGGACTTGGTCATAATTGTTTCCACTTAATATACAAGCTCTTATGATCCATTGCCCCCTTCATTTAATAGCATTCTGTAATGTTTGGTAGAAACCCAGTGCCATCCCATATTAAGTAAAAATACAAAATAATTTAATGAAGTGTTAATGTAGCTTGGTTTGCAAAGAAATTTCTTATTACTTTATGATCCATTGAACAATGCTGCGAGTAACTTGGATTATATTTTGTTGTCAAAGCTGGATTAGGAAGTATTGAATTGCAAAGAATGTAAAAGGAAGTAGTCATGGTCTGAGTTATGTATTTCCCGGAAATAGCTTGAAGGAACTGAAGAAAACACAAAGAAACTGCAATGAGAATAGTCAGTCTGTGGATCACGGTGAAGAAACATAATTTCCTGCTACAGTCATACTGTTCTCTACTGTATATTTGCAGCAGCATTGTACTTTAACATGTGTAAACATCTGATTGTGCTGTGTCATGTTGCAGGACCTGTGAAGTCTCTGTGTGAGCCTGGGCCATGTGGCAGTAATGCTGACTGTTACATCACTGATAATCAAGAAACATGTTATTGTAAATCAGGTTACATAGGGGATCCATACTCAGGCTGCATCCTGGAACCTACTAATCCTTGTCTGCCAAACCCATGTGGGCCCAATGCCCTCTGTTCAGTCTCACCTCAGGGTCATCCCATGTGCCTGTGCCCTGAGGGAATGTCTGGTGATCCAACTAGCCCCTCAGGCTGTGGTGGGCCTGAATGTAGGACAGATGATGATTGCTCATACAAACTTGCCTGCATTGCATATAAATGCCGTGACCCATGTCCTGGGTCTTGTGGCATAGGTGCCTCATGCCGTGTAGAAAAACATCACCCAGTATGTACTTGCAACCATGGTCTGACTGGAAATCCTCTGGTGCGGTGCTCTCCACTCCAAGGTAAGTAATCATGATCTACTGAGTTTTGTGCAGGATATTGTGCAGGGAGATCTCTATAGGTTAAGGTCTGTGGGGATTTGTGTGATGCTCTGTGGAAATCTTCCTGTAATTTGTTAGTGGATAATACTTGCCTTCAGTCTGTTACATTGTATTATATTTGTAATTTTCACTCTCTTACATTATGACTCATGATTTTAGTACATTTTTTAATCTTGTTGTAACATTTTATTTTGTATTTATATATGTTCCAACTTCATGTGGATGGATAACCTAAGCTCATGACTAGATAAGACCTGTGGAAAATTGTTGCAGTTTTTGAAATCTTGAGATGGTTACTTTTCTGGGTTGTTACTCAGTGTAAATTGGTAGTTAGTTAACGGATTTTTGTGACAACCTATTTGTCCTATCTTCAAGGGTCAAGTGGTCAGAGAAGAACTGATACCTTACTGACATACTATGCTTATTCAGTGCTATTCAATCTTATGCATAGTAGTCAGTGTGAGACACTTTGAAGTAAAGATTTAACTTAATGCATACACTTCAGAGTTGTGAAATTCTCAAACACAATTAAATTTATACTCAGATGCTCAGCTGCATAGTATAAAAGTGTGCACTAACCGGTCCTAACACGTAGTGGTGTGCTACAAAGTTTTTTGGCAAAAACTGGGCACTGAAGTACAGACTTAAGTATAGCTTCCATTGCTGCTTTTTTTTTTCTGTCATCCTCTACTCCTGTTTATAACTGCTAAAAACTCTGTCATACTAACATAAATAAGGACATGACAGCAAGTATTAGGCTTTAATGTATAGGATTTTTTCATGTGTTTTTAACCTGTTGGGGTCCTGTCAAATATGTCATCATTGATTGCTGTTGGAATATTGTTTGATGTTTAATTAGAAGACTAAAAGCACGTGAAATCTGTTCAATACAGTTGAGCAGTAAATCATTCTCAGAACTTATTTATTTATTTTATTGTTTATTTTTGTTTATTTATTTTAGTTTTGTGATTCATTTTCCATAATTTTTATGATATTTTATCCATCCTATTATTTTTTCTTAGCCTCTTCTTATTGCTGTTGGTATTCACATTGTAATTTGTTTGTGCAGTTCCACCACCAAGTAATCCATGCCACCCAAGTCCGTGTGCTGCCAATGCATACTGTGAAGTACTGGGAGGGCAAGCGGTGTGTACATGTATGGAAGGTTTTGAAGGTGACCCTTCAGTTAGCTGTCATCCTGAATGTGTGCTCAACACAGATTGTCCATTGGACAAGGCTTGTCTAGACAGAAAGTGCATAGATCCATGTTTTTCGGGTGCTGTTTGTGGTCTGAGAGCCATCTGTTTGGTTAGAGATCATACTGCAACATGTGCATGTCCAGAGGGACATACAGGAGATGCTTTCATCCAGTGCATACCAAGACGTAAGTAACATGTATCTCGTAAATGGAGTGTAACATTAAGGATTGCTGCCTTCTGGAGTATGATGCAGCATGTTCTGGTAGCTAGTTACCATCAATGCAGAGGAACCTGCTTTACTATCTTCTGCTCTAAAGATTGAAGCAGCTACAAGAACACATGGTGTCACAGCCCAGAAGACCACAGCTTTATGTTGTTGCTTTGAGAACATTAAATCTTGCAGAATGTGGCACTGTTTAAATAGTATTCTGTTCTTTGTAATTGTTACAGTGTGGAATATGAACATGAAAGTAGGTAACATGCTTAAAGTGTGTCTCACCCTTATCAGACCAATGTCAGTTTACACTCAACAGCATGTTCCATGGTATTAGGTCCAATTTCAAGCTAAAATTGGCTCATTACTTCACAATGTCTTGTCTGTTTTTCCCTAAGCTCCTTCATCTAGTGGTTCCTCATTTAACTCTGCAGATTAGAGATTTTCTGAAAAATTAATTTGGACCAGACTGTTGGAATTCAAGAAACTAGTTTGGACTGAAAAATGTTCAAGAATATCTACATACATACTAAAATAAAACAGTAATTTTACTGCTTGTTTAATATGAGTATGAAACTGGTATTTTACATTAAGGGAAAAACAAAGATTAAGGATGTTGAGGAAAATATTTGAAATTTAGGGAGAGCAAGTAATATGGGGCTAGAGAATGTTACATAGTGAGGAACTTTATAATTTATAATTTTCTGGATGATGCATCCAAGCATGCATGGGAGGTATGAGAAGTGCATTCAAAATTTTATTTATAAAACCTGAATGAAGAAGCCTGCTTGAAGATATAAGTGTACATGGGATGATAAAATTAATGTGGATCCACAACAAATAGGGTAGGAAGGCATGGTGTGGGTTTATTTGGATCAGAATAAGGGTCAGTGGGAGGCTGTTGCGGAGATGGTAATGAGCCTTCAATTGCCACAAAAGGCAGGTACGTGGATTTGGTTGCTTTGTTGAATGGAATTGCTGCCTGTTAGAGTGGGTGAGTCACATATCTCGTGTTCCAGAGTGCAAGATGTGGATTTGGAAGTATGAAATAAGGTTGTACAGTGAATTCTTAATGACAAAGTACAGACATGGATGGACATAAATTTGTGTGTGTGTTGGCATGTCATATGATTTTCATTACCATATATTTTTTAAGGAAATTCTTAAAAACCAATTATTTGTTTGCAGCACCAGTTCCAGTAGAAAAGAACGTGACACGTCCTTGTGCTCCATCACCATGTGATCCAGGCATTCAGTGCAATGTTTATGGAGGTCAAGTGGCTATGTGTGACCCTTGCAGTGGTCCCAGTGGCATCTATAACCTTCTCTGTCGTCCTGAATGTCTTGCTCATTCAGACTGTCCATTCAATTTTGCCTGTCTTGGACGTAAGTGCCGTGACCCATGTCCTGGATCCTGTGGTGTGAATGCCAACTGTATGGTCATTAACCACAATCCAGTTTGCAGTTGTCCAACTGGATTAGTGGGCAATCCATTTGAGCACTGTTCTGTTCCTCCCCCACGTAAGTATCATAAAACTATAATGTGCCTCATGCACACATTTTATTAGTCCTGAGAGAGTGTTGTGTTTAAATTAAAATAAGAAAATAGGTTGTTGTCACTGAAGGAAAGAAGTGGAAAGAAAGATAAAGGGAAAAGATTTTAAGTTATAATTATGAAAGAAGGCCATATTTCATTTATATAATAGCATTCACAGACTCACTTTAAATTACAGACAAGAAGTTCTGGGGAAAATATGTAATACCTGCTTTTCTAGAAATATATTCATCTGTTTAGTCTGGCTAACAAAGTATAGGTTGGTAAGTGCACTGTTTAGTAGTTCATTTCTGTGCGTACCTTACACTAGTATGGATTACATCTACCTCAAATTTTCACAAGTCACCTGCAACTTTTTTGCCTTTTAGTGAAACTTTTTTCTCTGATTGTGATTGTTGACTTGTGCATAGAATTTATAGGTATGATTCTGGTATGTTTAAATTCAGAATTGCACATATATAACTATAAAGGATTATTCATGCTCTTAAACTGAAAGCTAAAGGTATGTTTTGTACTGAGGATGCTATGAATATTTTGAGATTTGAGGTGTTTGCAGTGTTGCTGTTGAAGGCTCAGTTCTTGTGGGATGTTATGCCATGTCAGCTGGTAAGTAGTTACTGATATTTCAGAGGCAGTATGCTTCTTTGAAACATTTGTAACTACATACCAGTGGACACAGTGTAACATCCTAGAAGACTTGACCGCGCGCATGTGAGCATGTGCGCATGCGTGCGCACCCGCTTGTGTAGGCATGTGCATGTGTGTCTCTACCATATTGTATGGTCTGTTGACTTGAGCAAAGTCATTAAAATTTTACCCATATCCATTTTACATTTTAAACATCACCAATTGTACATGCACCTGTTGCTTTCTCTTTTACTGGATCAGCCTAAGAGTGGAACAGACTTGTCAACAGATTTAGGAAATGGAGAGACATGCAAGACTATCACTTAAAAATGGCAGAACATTAGTAGTGGGTTGTAAGTGGGGGTACTTCAACAGTAGTGAGTGTTTAAATATAATAGAAGAACAGACAATTAGTACAGAATGTAACCATGGAACAGTTACTTCTAATATAACACAATACCACTAGGAGTGGTACAGTCCAAATTAATTGGTGCTATTAAATTACCTTTCAGATATACCTCAGGATACATGTGAGACAAAACAATGTGGTGCTAATGCTGTTTGTGTGGAAAGAAATGCAGTCTTAATATGTGTGTGCAAACCAGAATACTTTGGTAACCCGTACTTGGCATGTCGGCCAGAGTGTGTTCTCAACACTGACTGTCCTAACAACCGTGCCTGCATCAATAATAAATGTGAAGATCCATGTGCTGGAACATGTGGTGTTGGTGCTCAATGTGAAACTGTGAATCATGTACCAGTCTGCTTCTGTCCACTTCAGATGACGGGAGATCCATTTTTCTCCTGCTATCCACTTAGGCCTGGTATGGAACACCTTTGTAACTTTTAACACAGTAAATACAGTGCTGAAACAACAAAGTAGCAAATTATGAAACTGTGTCTGGAAGTGACATGGAGTGAAAGTGTGTACCAAATTGCCCATATTTTATGAACCATATTAAGTAATATATAAAATGTATTATACAATGCTAAAAGTACCAACAAGTATGCCATCTCTAGCACGCCACCTATGCCTGTGGTTTTATCAACTGTACATTTTAGTTTTATTGAAGCAGTTGTTACTTAGATGATCTGTAGTAACATAAGCAAACCTAACCTCACTTATACCTGAACTGATACATAGTTTTATTGCCCTTAGTGGGAACTGAACCATATTTATTTAGCACAGCCAGTCACTCCACTGACCTAGCCATTTTTACAATTTGCAATTCAGCTGACATAGAAGGGCCACAGTAAGGATTGCACACATAACAATACTAGGTCCGTCAGCACACAGAACAGTCCCAGCAAACTCCATTCTGTAGTCCATGATACAGAGGAACACAAATACTGTATATGTGTGTGGTTACGCTTGAGTAGCATTTGTATTATGGCCATATACATTTAAAATAAAGGGATCCTCTCATGATGAGTTTCTTTCTGCACACATTTCTCACACACTACTATTATATTTCAATTTACTGCTGCCATCATCTACAGAAGGGATGACTGGCATTTAGGTAACTTCAGTGATGAAGTACCAAATAGCAGATCCCTTACCTGTTGTTTGTCAGCCCAGTGAACATGAAGGTCTTCTCTCAGGGAAATATATGTAGGAGGTCTCTGCAATGTCCGCAGTCCACTACTCCGGCTATTACTCGCAATTAAACACAAACTTAACTTCCCTGGTTTAATGAAGAATGTTTCGCTGTTATTATCTTACAGTAATTATGTAAACTGGTAGCATGTTAAATGCGTGAGTAAATTCAGCTAATTATCACTTTGTTAACACAGCTGTACAAATGTTTAAATTTTATGTTTACTATATGTTTTCAACTCAGCTTAAAATTTAGCTGCCCTTACACTGATATCAATTATGCCACTTTCTGATTGAAATTTTGTCATAAATGATCAGTTTTAATGGAGCACCCAAACTTAGCACCCATGCTACTCCAACTACCAGAATGGAGTGTCTCCTTAACTAGTTTGCATCTCATCACAGTTTCGAAAATCGCATTCCCCTTTCTGCATACCAAAATGATTCTATTGGCTGAAACGCAAATTTAGTGAAACCGTATAGGCCAACTTTACTTTTTTGGATAACTAAACGTGATTGGTTGCGCTAATTTCAGCCAGTCAGCCCTGGACTTATGACAAATGAACATTTTGGGGTGTCTCTCACTGGCACTTCCTGTTCAAGGAATTATGTCCTCAATAGTGTCAAGTGTCGAGTTTCACTAAGGAACTCCATTCACTCTGACAGTTGATGATGTTCTGCCCAGGCTTATGCTTTTGAATGCCTTAGCTGCACTCAGTCTGTCCTGCTGTCTTCCTGAGCTAATTTCATTTTACAGCCAAAAGTCCCTTTTCTAATTAACTGACACAAAAAGAATTTATCTCAATAAGCCTATTCAGGGTTTGAACCTGAATCACCAGAACATTTCACAACTTGAATCTGAAAGCTTGCTAACAGTGATGTATTTAGGAAATATCTGTGTAAATTGGGTGATTGAATTTTATTTTTGATGTACATGTTAAATGCAGTTTTGTAACTTGTAGTCACTGATTGTGTTAAATTCTGTTATGTTTTCAACAGAACCTCCTGTGCCTATAAATCCATGTGACCCATCGCCGTGTGGTCCATACAGTCGATGTCTTGTGTCGCCTCAAGGTTTTGCAACTTGTTCTTGTCTTCCTGATTACCGAGGTGCTCCACCTGTATGTGCTCCTGAATGTGTTGTAAGCTCAGACTGCCTGCAGACCTTGGCGTGTGTGAACCAGCATTGTACAGATCCATGCCCTGGGACCTGTGGTATTGGAGCACGCTGTGCTGTCATAAACCACAATCCTATATGTAGCTGTCCACCAGGTTATGTAGGAGATCCATTTGTGAGCTGCCAGAAGCCAATGGAGCCAGGTGAATCTTCTTATTGTTCAGTAGAATCCCAGCTTAGCAAACATCTGTATTAAAATGACTTTAAAAATTTGGTTTTGGCCTTCAGCATTGTACACTACAACACAGTTTTTTACCTACTAAAGGAGACTGTGTCAGACAGGCCATGTATTGGATGCTTATAGAGTAACATTTGTATACCAGAGAATATCTTCTACCAGAGCATTGGTTTGTTGATTGGTTAGTTGGTTGGTTGGTTGATTGGGTGGGTGGGTGTTCGGTTAGTATAGCTTGTTAAGCATTAAATTAGTTATTTAGTTACTTTATGTGACAATAAATCCATAAAATGAAATGTGTGTGTGAAAGATTAGAATGTGAACTGTAACTGATATAAGGCACTGGCACTTGTACTTGATGGGGTTCATGGGAATGAAGACTGAATTATTTGGTATAATTAAAAGCTGGGTAAGTACTGTTTATGTCCAAAAGAATAGTAAGAGAACATACAGTAAAACCATAACTTTACATTCCTTATTTTCCATTTTCCACAGTGTTACCAACTTTTGTGTGGTTGTGGTGAAATGCTCATAGTAACCATGTTTCCAGGATTTTATGCCATTTTAGGTGGTCCCCAGAAACATAAAATCTGGGTTTACTATATTTCCTCACTACTGCTGATTATGCCATTTATTGATGTGCTTGCTTTTACAGAAACACCAAGGGTGCCAGAAAATCCATGCATTCCATCACCTTGTGGTCCAAACTCAATCTGTCAAGTGAAACAAGGTCGACCAGTGTGTTCTTGTGTAGCCAACTATATTGGAAGTCCACCATTCTGTCGTCCAGAGTGTGTTCTCAGTCAGGAGTGCCCATGGGACAAGGCATGCATCAATGAGAAGTGCCAGAACCCCTGCATAAACAGTTGTGGATCCAATGCAAAGTGTGATGTAGTCAACCACACACCATTCTGCAGTTGCTTGGCTGGTTACATAGGAGATGCATTTATTGGCTGTTCAAAGATAGTTACACGTAAGTATCTACATGATAAAGTACTTTAAATCTTAGGTTTAATTTTATTTGATTGTAGTGGTTAAAATGATATGGAATGAAGCAAGATGCTGCTACCTTGTACAGCATATCTAAAGCTTTGTGAGATTTTACGTTCTCACAACAATACTGATGAATGATACCAGGTTTCACTATGGTATAAATGAGATCTTTGCTCTTCTGGGATGTTATGCAGTGTAGGTTGGTGTGTAACATCCCTGAAGAGCAACGATCTCGGTACTCATGAAGATTGTAATCGTTTGGGCTATGGTCCTGTGTAGATTGGTGTATACATTTAGTTACCAGAGTTTAGAATCTACATGATCACCCTTATTACCATGTTCGTCCCTACATACTCAGTCTGGTACGTGATCCTCTTTTGGGAAATGGTTGTGGTTCACCGAATCACATATAGATTTAGTTTTTTTTTTTTTGTTTATTTACTAATTTTATACATGGTATAAAGAAAAGGGGTGATGTATAAAGTCAAAAGCAAATCACATATTATGCAAATAACATGGTCACTAGCACTCACTCACATCACACTCATACGCAACTGCTGTCCTCCCTCGACTGCCAGTGTCCATTATCGGCTGCCAGCCATTAGCTCATTTAAATTTCTCTCCGTACCACTCCTCCTATCTATCACTAACGGTCCCTGAACATACGTTACCAGCTTAAACTTATAACGCATGGCCATATACCATTCGTACCAGATGCCAGCAAACCTAATAACTATACTAAAATGATCGGCTACAAGGAGGTACTGCCTTCCTCCATATTCAGAATAGTACAATCTACATTGTGCCATACGTGTGAAGCCTGCATTCTTTCAATTAGAAACCATTCCACTTCTTAGAGTATGTGTAATTTCAGGGTGCTAGATCCCAGCCTACACTCAAGTATTGCATAACTGCAAAATCAGCCGCTTGTCGAGTGCATAATGTGGAGAGTTGTAAGACTAGTCAGAAAAACGTAAATAATTTTTATGAGATTTGGTTTCCCGTTTAAATTTGTATGTTTTGTTTGACATAGAATTACCTCATTTTGAGGGCATTAGAACTACAATAGGCACTCCATGCTATGCTCTTAAAAAATACATTTACTTCCAAATGGAATATGTCAAAGTCTCAAGAAATTTGAAAATTTAAATATACTTCTTTATATCTGATTATTCATTGTCAGTTATGCTAGAATTGTTGAAGGAGCATTTTCATAGTCATACATGTGACAAAGTGAAATTTATTTTAATCTTGATAAATGCCCAGGGGAATTTTTAACCCTACATTAATTGTGTTTGTAATTTTTAAGGTAACATGTCTAATTTTGTCCAAAATACTAAAGAGTCTGTATGAACCATAAAAATATTAATAGTACAAAAAATATTCTTCATAATTAGTAATGGAATGTTAATGAAAGGCTACAACAATTGCGTTTGTGTATAATATGTATGTGTATATATATATATATATATATATATATATGAAACACATTTTTCCAGGAGTTGTAATGGTTGTGTGACTTATACATGTGTATGTGTTACTTTTATTATCTGTTCCAGCTGAGCCAAAACCACCTTTACCTCCAGATCCCTGCAACCCATCACCCTGTGGAGAGAATGCCCAGTGCACAGCACGAGATGGCGCAGCTCGTTGTACATGTATACCACCTTACAAAGGCAACCCTTATGTGAGCTGTCAACCAGAATGTGTTATTAACTCAGACTGTCCAAGTCATTTGGCTTGTGTGGCACAGAACTGTCGCGATCCTTGCCAGGGTGTTTGTGGTGTTAATGCTGAATGTGATGTTGTAAACCATGTTCCAGTGTGTTCATGTTTGCAAGGCTTCACGGGTGATCCCTTCCAGTCATGCAGACAAGAACCATCAAGACGTGAGTACCAATATTTTTATAATTCCTTATTCATAGCTTTTTTTTTTATCAAGTTTGAAGGATTTCATATGAGTTAGAGTATGGCATAAAATAATTTATTAATCTATTATTGTTTTATGAAAAGTCTTTGAAACTGTAAAATTCTTCCACATTTTAGAGGCATGACCAGTTTGAAGTAATAGGGGTTGCACAATTGTAGACTGCGTGATAGTTGTAATAATCTAGTTAGGGTTGGATTTAGTATAATTTGTCATATATGAATAAATGTTAAGTCCAAACATTAAGAGAGTCAGTTAAGTAAAATCTTGGTAGGCCCCAAGTCATGGAACGTACATTTTTAGATTTTATTGTATGGAGTTTTTTACATGGAAGTTACAGATATGCATAGAATTTTCTTCGTATAATACCAGTGATTTTCTTAAGGTACAGAGTTTACCATTTTTGCAAGATTTGGTGTTCTCTGAGCGGTGCTGATGAAGATATCCATCTGCCTGGATATGATGCCATGTATATTAGTATACATTGCAAGAACACTTGGACTATCCTGAAGATAGAGGCAGGAGGCTCCTCTGACACCTTGCCTTGGTACTTATGTATATATATGGCATTGTATTCCAGAAGACGGAAATCTTCATTGGCCATGTTTGTTAATTTTTTTAATTTTGTAGTCTGCAGTACCACTGCTGCTAAGGAAAAAACTTCCCTTTACTTGTTAGTCTGAAATAGAATCAAGCCGAAAATTAACAATATTCCTTGAAACACATGACCCATGATTGTTAATAAAATCACAGTAGTGTGGTAGTTACTGGTGAAAATAAAAAAGTTGATGCAAAACTACATTGAGAGTGGTTAATACTGGAATGGTATACTGCCTCTTGTTTCTACGTTGTAACTCCTTCATTTCATTCATTTCAGTAATTTTTTTAAGTGTTTGATGTAAATTCACAAAATAAATGTTAAGTGATTTTCTCAAACTGCTGTTATTAAAGGCAGTTGTACTACGGTAATACAGGTTGATTGTTATATAAATGTTATTCATAAACCCCTACTGACTGCTACTGTGATAGAGTAAAACTGGTTATAGAACTAAAATTACAGTAGTATTGTATAAACTTTATGTTGTTCCATGTACTCAGCTCATTGCACAAGCCAAATTCACAGTTTTAATTACATATAAATATTAAAGACCTACATCTGACATGTTTTGGTACAAGTGTACCATCTTCAGGGAGCACAAAGTGCTAGTTTTAAAACCAATTGCCAGTGATTACCAATGAATAATAACTTAATCATTGGAATTTTGTTTTTAAAACTGGCATTTTGTGCTCCCTGAAGATGGTATTATCATCATGTCCACCACCACCACCACCACAACCACAACCACAATCACAATCACAACCTAAACCACCACCACCACCACCACCACCACCATCGTCGTAACACAGAATGACCTTATATCAAAAAAGACATTATAGATATTTAATATTGTTTCATCATAAATCCTTAGATGCTCTAGCATATCTACATAAGATAGTATACAGATAAAAAATTATTGTATGTATGGCTGCAAACAATCTGATCACTTTTTGAACAGCTCTACCACCACAGAATCCATGTGAGCCGTCACCTTGTGGACCAAATAGTGTGTGCCGAGTCACCAATGGCCTTGCAGTGTGCTCTTGTCAGCCCAATTTTCTTGGTAGTCCTCCATCATGCAGGCCAGAGTGTGTAGTTAGTTCTGAGTGTCCTCAGAACCAAGCGTGCATCTCACAGAAATGTCAAGATCCTTGCCGTGGGACCTGTGGTATCGATGCCCGATGTCAGGTTGTTAACCACAACCCCATCTGCAGCTGTCCCTCACATTATACAGGCGATCCATTTGTCCAGTGCATAAAAGAGGGTAAGAAATTTTGAAGGGATACTTTATAAGAATTCTTTTTGAAGGGAAATATGATATAAAGCAGTAAGTTGCATTTCATACAGTCCCTGTTAGTTTATGATGTGTGTGAATATATGATATTCCTCCCAACAATGGATGCATTTTAAACCAAAACAAATCAGTTACACAGGAGAAGGAATATATCAAATGTTACGTCTTACATTCTCTTTTAATCCAACATGCTGTAGTGAATCACATTTAAAAGAGTGTGCTTTACCAACTAACAGTATCTGTGTAATAGTCCTACAAGTTTTCCTGTTCTCTTTGTGCTATTGTTGAAGCTGTGTGGTTTAAAGATCTGTAACCTGACTTAATGATTTTTCCATAGAACCCAAGCCTGCACCACCAGCAAACCCATGTGTTCCATCACCCTGTGGAGCCAATTCTGACTGCCGAGTGGTAGATGAACGACCAGTCTGCTCATGTCTCACTGGAATGTTGGGTGCTCCACCAAACTGTCGGCCAGAGTGTCTTATCCACCAAGACTGCCCAACACATCTTGCTTGTGTTCGTAACAAGTGTCGTGACCCTTGCTCTGGTTCCTGTGGCTTCAATGCAAGGTGCACTGTTCACAATCATCAGCCAGTGTGTACATGTAATACTGGTTTCGAGGGAGATCCATTTTCTGGCTGCAATCCAGTTCAAGGTAGGATGAATCATCAGTGCATGGCTTGCATGGGTTTGGCTTATGTTCAAGATTAACTTCAGTTTGTGCACAAAATGTGCTTTATCTGTAGCCTTCCAGCTATTTTATGATATTATCCAATGGCACTAGGGGCATAGCTAGCAGGGGGCAAGTAATATGAATTCTGCAGGTAGAAAAATACAAGTGACAGCAAAATGAGCGCAAAAAGCAATATAGATTTTTTCCTACTTGGCCAATAACATAGGTGCGGGCATGATGCTCTTGTGACTTTTTATTAGACTTTCTAAGGGTTATTATTAGCGCAATTGTTTGTCTGGCTCCTGTTATTGACTCTTAGGTCTCCCTGACACAGCTATGATGCAATGCTGGCAGACCGTTGTGCTGATGCCTATTGGTCAAGCAGGAAAAAAACACCTTTTATTTTAAAAGAAAAAATATATTTTCTGCTCAAAACAAATTTTGGATTATTGAGCCAAATTAAGGAAAGTCAGTGAATAATTGTGACTTTTGTATAGTTTGTAATTTCTGTTATGGGCAGCCATTGTGATTACTCACCCCAGGTCCCACTGGATGTAACTCACTAAAGTATCGTGATCTTCCATACCACATTTCATGATGCATGATAGATAGAAATCAGCACTTCTCTTACAGATGAAAAATGTCCAGAAGAACTTCTAGAAGAACATCAGTTATTTTATTTGAAGAAAAAGTGTGGTTTTAAATACAATTGACAGTGGAAAAATCTTTTGAACTGTGAGCTTGTAATTGTTCGAACTGTAGGTACAGAATTTTATTGTACATTTGGCATAATTTTGGAGTCATATAATCTCTGCCTTTTGCAGTACTTACCATATAATTTGAATTTGTTGAACGCGAACTGAAGTTCCAAAAATTTCCATTTACCAGTCTAATGTATTTGCAGTACCTCTAGCCTCCTTATGGCTTCCTGACAATTCTTCACTGATAACATCCCCAGTTTTGAACTGATAATTAATAATTATTCTGTCACCATATCCCATTGAATCTTTGCTCTGGGAGGAAAGGGATATTCTTTCTTTCACTGATTTGGACAGAATTCCACATCGGTGTTGCCCCGTAAAACTGGTTATCATTTTGCAGCAGTCGAAACATAGGTGAAATAAAACAGTGGCAGAAATGAATAACATTGTACAGAATGGTCTTGGATGTGAGAATCAAAGGTGAAGAATAATCTGTGCAGGTATAGTGTAATGATTTTAGTTTTGTATTTGTGTTACTGCACATAGTCACAAGAATTTTCTGTCCTTCCATTTATATGTAGTGGGTAGTGACTGAGCATAGTTACTGAAAAACTAGCAGTTTCTGTGAAGACATATGCATAAAATGGTGACATTTAAATTATAATTACTTTATTTTTAATCGAGTTTGCTGAACTATTTATTTGTTGCAAAGATCTCAGGACATTGCCAATTGGACATGTTTGAAGGTTTTTGAAAATTTCTGTGTATTTAGTGGAAATTTTTACTAAGTTCACATTCTGTTTAAATTTCACCATTTGTTATGTTATATTTCAGTGTTCCTAAACCCAAACAAGGTTGAAAATCACTGACTGATACCAGTAAACATGCTTGATATCATCAGCAAACTGCCACATGTGCCCCAGCCCAGAGCTACCTTGATCCAGTTTTTAACCCTTCCTTTTCTTGGAAAACTCGGCATTGTTGAATCCTTTGTTTGGGTGATTCCACGGTGTCTTAATTTTATGTTCTGATGTTTCAGAACACTCTGTTCCATCTTCGTAAGTTGTGGGAACAAGAAGAATAACTGGGACAAGATTGCTAAGGTATTCATACAGGTAAAGGTAGACCTGTGTAAATACCCTAGCAGTCTTGTCCCAATTATTCTTGTTGTTCACACGACTTATGAAGATGGAACAGACAGAGTGTTCCGAAACATCGGCACATAAAATTCAGGTGCCGGGGAATCACCCAAAAGAAAGAATACAGCATTCACAATACTGTGAAAATTTGAAATCAAGAAAAACTCGGCATTGTGTGTGTACTTTTTGAAGAGATTATTTGTGTGGAGATATTTGGTTTCTTATGTTGTTCTGTTTGTAGAAGGATGTGAGTCTTCCAGAATGTTCATACTGATGAGAATAAAACCGACAAGTGGATGTGAAGATATGTGAATTTGTTACATTCTAAATGTTGTAAACCTCTTTATGTTTTGGTTACCTCTTGTGACCATCTTCAGGGAGGTGTTTTATGAAGGGTGCATTACAAAGGTATCAGAACCATTGTACAAATATAAAATATTAAGTTTTGAATATGTGATTTAAAATTTGTTGAAATTTAAAATACAAAATATGTTGAAATATAAAATACAGCTCTGTATTTTATATTTCAATATATTTTGTATCATATATTTCAAACTTAATATCTCATATTTGTACACTGGTTTTGATGTCTTCATAATATATCCTTTATAAAACATCTCCTTGAAGATGGTCACAGACGGTGATTGAAACCTGTAGGGGGTTTACAACATTCAGCATGTAATAAATTTACATATATTCATATGAGATTGATGGTTTTATTCTCATAGTGAAGCATTAGTGCATGGTCATGAAATATTTAAAATTGTTCATGTTGATGTCTCAACACCACGTACTGATCATATTTTTGTCTCTCCAATGGGAAACTGTGTTCAGTAACTTGCGCTCTCAACTTTGACGGAAGAATTGCCATTCTGGACAATCACTTTTTCAGTAATGTGCTTATATTTATGGTTATTGTTTTCAGTGCCAATTGTTTTTACTAGAGGCTGTTGCTTGTGTTTTCATTTTTGTGTGTGTGTGTGTATTTTGTGAGTTGTGAATGTTATATTTACTTGTATCAGTCTAGTCAGCAAGGCACAAGAAGAAAATTACAAAAGCTTAAAATCATTATCAGTATCTATATTACATACTGTCCATGTATGTTAGTATCATAGAGAATGAGAATGTTTACAACACATGAAATTTGTATATTGTGCATTTACGTTGACTATCTTTTGGGCAAAACTTTTGAGACAGATAGAGCAGGTGTTGAAATTGTCACATGTTAAGTCGCTTTTAGAGTAGAATGATTTTCATCATACCAGTATGGAGAATGGTATTAGGCATGCTGAATACAGATGTACCAGTTACTCTTCATTCATTGTACTGTGTGACAGAAATGCTGGACATGATGAGGTGATGATTCAATATTATTTAATAGCAACATACAATGTTGTTCATTCATTGGTGAGGACATTTGTATCATTAATTTAATTTTGGTGACAGTGAGGCCAGTGGAGGCACCTAGGCGGCCATGTGAGCCTTCTCCATGTGGCTCTAATGCCATATGCAGGGAACGGAATGGAGCAGGGTCTTGCTCTTGTCAGCCTCAGTATTTTGGTGATCCATACACGGGATGCCGCCCTGAATGTGTTCTGAGTTCAGACTGTGCAAAAGACAGAACTTGCATCAACAACAAATGCAGTGATCCATGTCCTGGAACCTGTGGGCTTAATGCACAGTGCCGTGTCATCAACCACGTTCCTTCATGCAGCTGCTTGCCTGGTTACACAGGCGACTCTTTGCGATCTTGCTCTGTTATTCCTGCAACTCGTAAGAACCTCTTCTAATCTGTCTAAATTCCATACATTTCTGAGTACTGTCAATTCTTGATATTCTGTCCATGCTGTATTGCTGCTTTCTTTGATTTTATAATATTATACTTTGTCTCCTAAACTTTCTCTTTTTAGAATATTTAGTCCTTTCACATAAAGTTTTCAGGAGGTTGAGGTTGGAACACTAATACATAAATTGTTTTAGAAGTTATTCAGATTTTATGAATTTCTTTGAAATTAAAAGGATGATTATATTGTTTCATAAAGAGAATTTGCGTAAAGGAACACAGAGAAAGAAAGTACATGAACTTACTTGAAGTGAGAGCTAAATAAAGTTGTCAACATAAATTTGTTAGCAAAATTGTTCGTATGTAATGAAATGCATAATACACATTTTATTTGATTATGACAATGGAAACCCTTAAAACTAAAGACTGTATGGACAACAGAATTATTTGGCATTGGAAATTAAATTTATAATACCACTTTCATCAAGAGTTGACACTATTCAAACAAGTATACTGAACTTAATGTTTCTCTGACCGTGCATCATGAATTGACCATACAAAATACCAACGTGATGCACTTAATATTATTTATTCGTCAAATATAGCTGCGTATCAACAAGACACTAGGACTCTATAGAGAGTGACGGTGCCATATGCTGCTCACATACAACTGTATCCTCCTGAAGATGAGTACTTGATA